>Ga0326727_10000409_pt1 | contig 177850 bp, 127 predicted proteins | sample MB2enrmetagenome_FD_207643 | JGI IMG/M metagenome (GOLD analysis project Ga0326727, IMG submission 207643) | Lab enriched peat soil microbial communities from McLean, Ithaca, NY, United States - MB29MY | ecosystem: Environmental > Terrestrial > Soil > Wetlands > Peat | place: USA: New York... | reverse complement strand
CATCCACGCTCTTATTCTATGGCAGATTTGGTTTGAGGGAGGGGCGTTAATTTTTCAAGCTGAAAGCTGACCACTGACCCCTGACCCCTGCCTTTCAGCAGCCCCGCTTGCACCTGGCCATGATGGCTGCGTGCAGCCGCTCGCGAAGGTCGGAGGGAAGATCGTAGATTTCGTGGGAGCGGTAGATCTCGATGGTTTTGCGGGTGGTGCTCAGGGTAACTTCGCAGTGTTCGCAGCCCTTGAGATGAGCTTGCAGATCGGCGCGCATGGTCTCGGTCACGCTGTCGTCGATCAGGTCGTCGAGAAGGGCGATAAACTCAGTGCAGGTCACGTCTCAACTCCCCGTTTGCGGCGCGATTGCCGGGCCATTGCCGGCCGGCGCCGTCTTCCGCTTGAAATAACGGCTCAGCCGCTCGCGCAACTGCAGCCGCGCCCGCAAAAGCCGCGACTTGACGGCCGGAACGCTCAGTCCCAGCGTCTCCGCGGTCTCTTCGGTCGAAAGTCCTTCCACGTCGCGCAGGGCGAAGACTACGCGAAAACCCTGCGGCAAGCCCTGAATCGTCTTGCGCAGTATCTCGGCCAGCTCGGATTGCGTGTAATTCTGCTCCGGATCGGGCGCCCAGTCGGCCAGGTCGCGTGGGACTGATCCCTCTTCGGTCTCCACATCCTCGTCGATGGAGACCATTTTGCCGGTGCGCCGCTTGCGCAGCCGCATCAGGCTTTCGTTTACCGCGATTCGTACCAGCCATGTATAGAATTTCGAGTTCCCCTGGAACTGATCCAGCTTCTCGTATGCCTTCAGAAACGCATCCTGCACAACATCTTCGGCGTCTTCGCGGTTTTGCGTAATGTGCTGCGCAATCCTGAAGACTTGCCGCTCGTACTTGCGCACCAGCGTATCGTAGGCCGAGACATCACCCCCGCGGACCTGTTCTACCAGGGCCACATCGGGGTGCTGCTCGTTTTCTCCCGCTATTGGTTGGATGGTCGACATAGCCACTGGTCGCAAAATCGCTGCGTAAGTCGGTTCTAAAGACGTTGTGGGGGACCTTGAGGGTCAAACTATCAAGTTTCTCTAACACGCCGGCTACTTAGAGTGTATCGAACCGGGCTCGTGGAATCCAGCCCTGGAAACCCCTGCCCGGAACCGTGACGGCAGTGGTTCCCATTCATGCGTCTAATGGCTAGGCGGCATGATTCAGCCCGCCCATTGAGGAATAAAGTGGAACTATGACGGGTGAATCTTCCCCAATATCTCAGGGCTCGGCCTTCGCCTGCATGGTGTGGAGTGCGCTCACACTGTTTTTGTCACTGCTGCTGATCCTCGAACCTGTCGCCGCGCAGAGCGCCGCGGATACGCAATCGGGCTCCGGCACGCCTCCTGCACCCGCAAAGCCCGTCCCTGCGACGCATCAATCGACGACAAACGCTTCGACAAGCGGGTCGAAAGCTCGCTCGACATCGGCACGCTCGCAATCGACACATTCCTCATCAGCAGCCCGCAGGCCGGCATCCGCGCACCGCAGGCCGGTCCGCCGCGGCAGCCGCGCCCAACGCATGGCACACACCGCCCGCATCCATCGGGCCTTTGTGGCCTCGACCGAGCTGCGTCCCATGGCTCAGCAGCTTGCCCTGCTGCGCACACCCGAGGCCTATGAGGGCGTGACCGCCTACGCGCACAAGCACACGGGTGAAGCCGCCGCGGCTGCATATCTCGCCCTTGGCCACGCCTACCTGCTCGACAAGCGTTATGCTGAGGCATCGTCAAGCCTGTCGCTGGCGCTCAAGAGCGGCCAGGAGCTGGCCGACTACGACGACTATCTGGGCGCCGAAGCCAGCCACGCGGCCGGCGACGATGCCGCCGCAGAAGCCCTGCTGAAGGGCTTTGCCGATCACTACCCCGACAGCATTTTCGTCGATCGCGAGCCGGAACTTGAAGCCAATGTTCTTTTGTCGCTGAACAATCCAGCAGCTGCGCGGGCAGTTCTTACGCAAGCGCAGGATACCGGCGCCGTCGATCGCCCTGCTTATCAGCTCGCCGAAGGGCAGGTGGCCTACGCGCTCAACCAGAAAGATGCAGCGGTTGCCGCCTTCAAGAGGGTGTTGCTCGAGCATCCACTCAGTTCCGAAGCGCAGATTGCGCGGGCCCGGCTGACTCAGGTGGGAGCCGAATCGACGCTCACCATGGCCGACTTGCGCAGCCTGGGCGACGCCTATTACAACGCCGGGCGCTATGGAGACGCGCTCGAGCAGTATCGCGTGCTTGCGCGCTCAGCCGAGCTCAGCGCCGCCGACCGCAACGGTTTTGCCGTGGCCGAGGCGGCCTGCGAGCTCAAGCTTAAGCACCTCACCAAACCCCAGGCTGAAGCGCTGGCCGACACCAACGACGGGAACGGCGCGCGACGGCTCGACCTGCTGATGGAACTGGCGCGCGACCGCGACGATGAAACCGGCCAGCAGCGCATCGTCACTGAGATGGAGACGCGCTTCCCGCACAGCCCCTGGCTTGAAGAGGCGCTCTTCTCCTCGGGCAACATGTACATGCTCAAGCGCGACTATCCCCGCGCCGTTGAGTACTACAGCTACCTGGTCACGCATTTCGCTGAGAGCAAGAATGCGCCCGCGGCGCACTGGCGCGCGGGATGGCTCAACTATCGCCAGGGCCAGTTCACTGAAGCCTCCCGCATCTTCGACGAGCAGATCAAACTCTATCCCTCGGCTCCCGAGACCGTCTCTGCCCTGTACTGGCGCGGCCGCCTCTACGAGTCAGTGGACCACGATCCTGCTCATGCCGCGGCCAACTATCGCGCCATCGACCGCGCCTATCAGCATTACTTCTATGGGCAGATGGCGCGTGAACGCCTGGCCGCGCTGGGCAAACTGACGCCGGCAACCGAACCGCAACTCGACAAGTTTCAGCCGCTGCCCCAGCCGCATCTCGTTGAAACGTTCCCTGTTGACAGTCCGCATCTGGCCAAGGCGCGGCTGCTGGCCAATGCCGGCCTCAACGAGTACATTGCCGACGAGATCAAGGCCGATCCGGATTCCTCTTCGTGGAGCGCGCTGGCCGAGGCAAAGATCTACGCCAGTTACGGAGAGAACTATCGCGCCTTGCGCGCGCTCAAGAAGGCGCTACCCTACGCTGCTACTGCGTCAATTGACTCGATCCCGCTCGCCTACTGGCACATTCTTTTCCCTGAACCTTACTGGGACACCATCAAGGCCGAATCGGCGAAGAACAATCTCGATCCGTACCTCGTGGCCTCGCTCATCCGCCAGGAGTCGGAGTTCGACCCGTCGGTGATTTCGTATGCGAATGCTTACGGACTCATGCAGCTGCTGCCATCGGTGGGCAAGGCCCTGGCGCGCGAAGAGGGCCTCACGCACTTTCAAACTTTTCAGCTGCTCGATCCCGATACCAATATCCGTCTTGGCACACGCTACCTGCGCCAGATGCTCGACCGCTTCGGCGGCGTGGAAGAATACGCGCTCGCTGCATACAATGCCGGAGATAACCGCGTTGCCGACTGGCAGGACGCCGGTCCCTATCATGGCATCGATGAGTTTGTGGAGTCGATTCCCTTCACGCAAACACGCGAGTACGTCGAGGCCATTCGCCGCAACCAGGAGACCTACAAAGCCATCGACGACTTTGCACGGACTCACTCACGCGAGGGCACGCAGGCTGCGAAATAGCGGAGCCGTTCGCGATTTTGAAGACAGGGAATCCCGCTCGATACTATTTCGCAGCGAATTCATTTGACGAACAAAGGTGCAAGCGGCAAAACTTGATTTCCAATAGAGGGGTACAACCCCTCTCCATTCGCAGCTGCTGTTGCAAGAACGGAGCTGGCCAGAAGCACTTAGCGCCGCCCCGGTTACATCAATCCACGCGGAGGGATGTATGTCAGCCGACTTGCAGTTCCTTGAAGAATGGATTCCCGAAAGAATGGACCCCGGAACGGTTTTCATGCTTGAAAACCAGTCCAAGTTAGGCCAGGCGCAGAACCCCTATGTGGCCGTCATGTCGTGCCCGCGTTGCGGAACCCTCGGGCTGATTACCCGCCGCCAGCTTTATTGCGGAGAATTGATGATCTGCGGCGGCGACGTTTGCTCGGCCGAGTACCGTCTCGACGGCGAAAACATCTGCTACCGCCAGACGCAGTAGCGATCCGGCGAGCGAGTCAGCAGGCCGGCGAGTAAGCAAGCCAGCATCCGCGCCGATCAAGTCCCTTGTCGTTACTGCTGCCTTTTGTAGTCGCTGGCAGGCACCTTCGCAGTCACTTGCGCTGGCGTCGGCAGCTGGCTGCGGTCCCAGCCTCCGCCCAGTGCCTGCACCAGTTGCACCGACGACGTCATTTCTTGAACCTCAAGCGCGTTCAGCGTCTGCTGGTCGCCGAGCAGCGTGGTTTGCGCCTGCACGACGTCAACGTAAGGATCGACACCGCTGTTGTATCGCTCAGTTTCCAGATCGAGATACTGCTGCGCTGACTTCACGGCGTTCTGCTCGTCGAGAATCTGCTGTGAGTAAACCCGGGTGGCAGCCAGGTAATCTTCAACCTGTTGGAATGCGATCAGCACGGTCTGACGGTAGGTGGCGAGATCCGCATTATAGGTCGCCGAGTATTGGTGCAGCGCCGCGCGGTACAGGCCGCCGTCGAAGATGACCTCAGAGGCGGAGGGCCCGATCGACCAGGTGCGGCTCGGCCAGTCGAACAGGTGCTTCAGAAGCGAGCTTTCGAATCCACCGCTGGCTGAGATGGTCACCTGCGGAAAGAACGCGCCATAGCCGATTCCGATCTCAGCATTGGCCTCGGCCAGTGTGCGCTCGGCGGCGGCAATGTCGGGCCGCCGCTCCACAAGTTGCGAGGGAACGCCAGTGGGAATCGCCGGAGCCGTGTAGACCATGGGCTTGGCCGGAATCGAGAAGTCGCTGGGGATCTTGCCCAGCAGCACTGCGATGGCGTGCTCGTATTGAGCTCGTGAAAGGCCCACGTTTGTAGCCGCGGCCTGTGCCGAGGCAAGCGTGGCCTTCGCCTCCACAACCGAAATGTAGTCGCCCGTTCCCGCATCGTACGCGCCCTGGTTTGCATCCAGAGCCTTCTGGTCGGCAGCAACCGTTTCGTTCAGGATTCTCTGCAGCATGTCCTGGCCGCGAATCTCAAAGTAGTACTCAGCCAGGCTGGCCTGCTCGGTAAGCTTCTCCACCTCAAGGTCGGCCGCGCTGATCTGGGCCGCATATTGCGCCTCGCGCACCTGGTTCCTGATTTTGCCCCAGAAGTCCGGAGTCCACGAGACATCGAGCGGCGCCGACCACATCGACGATGTTCGTCCCGTATTGGCCTGTGAAGAGTTTTGCAGGTTGCCGGAGCTCCTCGAGCGGCTGAATCCCGGAGCAGCGGTGATCGACGGCCAGTACTGCGCGCGCGCCTCGGCGACTTCAGCCCGGGCCGCCATGAAGTTTTGAAAGTCCTGCTTCAGGTTCTCGTTGTTGACGTTGAGCTGCTCCTCGAGCGCATTCAGATCGGGCTCGTTGAAGATCTCCCACCAGTTGCCGCGGATCATCGCATCCTGCGGGCTGGCCACCTTCCATCCCTCCTGGTCCTGGAATTTGACAGTCGACTCCTTGTAGTTGGGCGCGGTCACGGCCGGCGGCGCGGGAGGATGATAAGGCGGGCCGACGTGGCAGCCCGCAACCAGCGCCAGCAAGCCAAGCAGCGCGGCAAAGAGTGCAAACGGGACTCGAGTTTTCAAATCAGGCATGGTCGTGTTCCTCTTCATTACGACGCAGTTCCTTCGGCCGGCGAGGGCAGCAGGCCACGCTCGCGTTTCAGTGCCCACAGGCGCATCCGGTCCATCAGCACATAAATCACGGGGGTGGTGTAGAGGGTGAGCAATTGGCTCAGGAGCAGTCCGCCCACGATGGTGATGCCCAGCGGACGGCGCAGTTCAGAGCCAGTGCCCGTGCCGAAGGCCAGCGGCAGCGCGCCCATAATCGCGGAGAACGTAGTCATCAGAATTGGTCTGAATCGCAACATGCAGGCCTCGAATATTGAATCGCGGGTATTCATGCCCTCGTTGCGTTCGGCCTGCAGCGCAAAATCGATCATCATGATCGCGTTCTTCTTCACGATACCGATGAGCAGGATGATGCCGATGATCGAGATGACGTTGAGGTCCATTTTGAAGAGCATCAGCGCCAGCATTGCGCCTACGCTGGCCGAGGGCAGCGTTGAAATGATCGTCAGCGGATGCACCAGGCTCTCGTACAAAATGCCGAGCACGATGAACACCGCAAGCAGCGCCGTGAGAACCAGGTACTTCTCCGACGCCAGCGAGTCCTGGTAAGCCTGCGCAGTTCCTGCGAAGAATCCGCGTATTGTTCCCGGCATGCCCAGCCGCTGTTCCATCTCGGTAACTTCTCGGGTAGCGTCAGAGAGCGACATCCCGTTCACCAGGTTGAACGAAACCGTCACCGACGGGAACAGCCCGGTATGGCTCACCTGCAGCGGAGTGGTGTTCGTCGATGCTTTCATCGCGCTCATCAGCGGCGACATCCGGTCCAGTCCCGCCTTGGTCGATGTCCCGGCGGCCGACGAACCTCCGGGCGCGATGTAGATGTTCTTCAGCCCGCTGGGATCCTGCCAGTAGTGCGGCGCAACTTCCATGACTACGTAATACTGGTTGAGCTGTGTATAGATCACCGAAACTTCAGACTGGCCGAAGGCCGAGTAGAGCGCCGAATCGAGCGATTGCGAGGTCTGCCCAAGGCGCGCCGCGGTGGTGCGGTCGTACTTAAGCAACTCTTCAAGGCCGCCGTTCTGCTGGTCGGAGTTCACATCCTGCAAACCGGGCAACTTCCTCATCTGCTCAAGCAGGATCGGGCCCCAATGCGCCAGGTCGGCGACGTTGTCGCCCTGAATCGTGTACTGGTAGAGAGCGCCGCCACCACGGCCGCCGATGCGCAGGTCTTGGCCCGGCTGCAGGAAGGCCGAGGCTACAGGCAGAGCGTTCATCTTTGGCCTCAGCCGATTGATCACGTCCATCGCCGAGGTCTGGCGCACAGGGCAATCCGGCGATTCCTTACACTGATGCCCCAGCGGTTTGAGCGCGATAAAAATATTGCCGCCGTTGCTGGCGCCGCCGCCCGGCCCGCCGCCGCCCGTGTACCCGTTGGCATGCGCAATTGCCGGATCGGCCTTGACTACCTGCATCAGCTTCTGCACGCTGAAGTTCATCAGCGGAAATGACGCATCCTGCGGCCCTTGGATCATTCCCATCATCACGCCGGTGTCCTGCTGCGGGAAAAAGCCTTTTGGAATCCTGTAGATGACGACAACGTTGAGCGCCACCGTCAGCAGGAACACAATCAGCATGAGCCCCGGGTTGTCGAGCACCCAGAGCAGCGATTTGCGGTAAGTCCACAGCAGCCCGTTGAACTCCGACTCGCTGGCCCGCGCAAGGAAGTTTTGTTTCTTGCCCTCCTGGCGTGTCCGCAGCACGTGAGCGCACATGCAGGGTGTGGTGGTGAGCGAAATGACCATCGAAATCAAGATGGCCGCTGAAAGCGTGATGGCGAACTCGCGGAAGAGGCGGCCTACGATGCCGCCCATCATGAGGATGGGAATGAACACGGCGATCAGCGACATGCTGATTGAAAAGACCGTGAATCCAATCTCTTCGGCGCCCTTGAGCGCAGCGGCAAACGGCTCCATGCCGGCCTCAAGATGGCGTGTGATGTTTTCCATCACCACGATTGCGTCGTCAACTACGAATCCGGTTGCGATGGTGAGCGCCATCAACGAAAGATTGTCGAGCGAGAAGCCAAACAGGTACATCACCGCGCAGGTGCCGATGAGCGACGTAGGCACAGCCACAGCGGGAATCAGCGTGGAGCGCAGGCTGCGCAAAAAGATGAACACCACCAGCACAACCAGGATGATGGAGCCGATCAGCGTCTTCTCAACGGTGGCTACCGACGCTCGAATGGTGGTGGTCCGATCGAGGACGAGCGTCGTGGTTATTCCTGCGGGAAGAACTGCTACAAGGTACGGCAACTGCGCCTTTACGCGGTCCACGGTCTGGATGATGTTGGCCCCGGGCTGGCGGAAAATGATGATGAAGATGGCGCGGTGTCCATCGAGATAGCCCGCTGTTCGCAGGGTCTGCGTTGAATTCACGACTTCAGCTACGTCTTCAAGGCGCACCGCCGCGCCGTTGTGGTTGCCGATCACCAGAGGCCGGTACTCTTCGGCCAGTGAAATCTGGTCGTTGGTAACGATGTCTTCAGTGACGCCGTTATCTGAAAGCTGGCCGCGCGGCGAATGCGAGTTCTGCAGGCTGAGGACGGATTGGATATTGCCCAGTGTGAGTCCGAAGCTTTCCAGTTTCTTGGGATTGACCTCGACTCTCACCGAAGGCGTAGCGCCGCCGCCTGCGAAGACCTGCCCCACTCCCTGAATCTGCGAGAGCTTCTGCACCAGGATGGTGGACGCAAGGTCATAGATCTTCGTCACGTCGTATTTGTCTGAAGTGAGACCGAGAATCATGATCGGCGAGTCGGCCGGATTGATCTTGCGGTACGAGGGGTTGGAGGGAAGATTGATGGGCAGATAGGTGCGGGCCGCGTTGATGGCCGCCTGAACGTCGCGCGCTGCGCCGTCGATGTTGCGGCTAAGGTCGAACTGCAGGGTCACGCTGGTCGAGCCCAGCGAACTCGACGAGGTCATCTCGGTGATGCCGGCGATGTGGCTGAACTGCCGTTCCAACGGCGTGGCCACAGATGCGGCCATGATCTGCGCGCTGGCGCCGGGCAGGCCGGCGCTCACGCTGATGGTAGGGAAATCCACCTGCGGCAGCGGCGCCACCGGCAACACTGTGAACGCAATCGCGCCTACCAGTCCCACGGCAATGGTCAGCAGCGTCGTGGCCACCGGTCGCCGGATGAATGGAGACGAGAGGCTCATGTGTTCTCCGTGCCCGGCTGCGGTGTCGCCTTGTCATGGCCGCCGGAGGGCTTGCGTCCGGTTATCCTCTCGCCCAGGCGGTCGAAAAAGACGTAGATCACGGGCGTGGTGTAGAGCGTCAGAATTTGGCTCAGCAGCAAGCCGCCGACCATGGCAATGCCCAGCGGCCGGCGCAATTCGGATCCGATGCCGGTGCCCGCGGCCAGTGGAATTCCGGCCAGCAGCGCGGCCATCGTGGTCATCATGATCGGCCTGAAGCGCAGCAGGCAGGCCTCAAATACCGCTTCGGTCGAATCTTTTCCGTGCTCGCGCTCGCCCTCCAGCGCAAAGTCAACAATCATGATGCCATTCTTCTTCACGATGCCGATCAGCAGAATGATGCCGATGATTCCCACCACGCTCAGGTCCTGCCGGAAGACCATGAGCGCCAGCAGCGCGCCCACGCCGGCCGAAGGCAGCGTGGAAAGAATCGTGACCGGGTGAATAAAGCTCTCATAAAGAACGCCCAGAACGATATACACCGTGACCAGCGCGGCCAGGATCAGCAGCGCTTCATTCGAAAGCGAATTGTGGAACGACGCCGCGGTGCCCTGAAAGTCCGATTGCAGGCTGGGGGGAAAGTGCAAATCCTTGGCCACGCCCTCGATTTTTGAGATGGCGGTGCCCAGCGATGCATCGGGGGCCAGGTTGAATGACACTGTGACCGACGGGAACTGGCCCTGGTGGTTGATTGAGAGCGCTTCGGTGGTCTGCGTCGCGTGGGTGAAGGCGCTCAACGGAATTGCATTCGCTGCCACTGAAGCGACGGTCGCATTGGCAGACGCTCCGGCCGTCGTCCCGGCAAGTACGGTCGATGGCGCATTCACGACACCCGAAGAAGGCGTGTACTTGACCGAGGTTGTGAGCGCGTTGGAACCGGCGGCGGCCGAGGCCGAGGTGGAGTACGAGTTTACCGCGCTGGCACCGCTGGCGCCGGCCGAAGCGCTCGACTGGATGTACAGATCGCCCAGGTTGTTGGGATTCTGCTGCCACTGAGGAGCGGCCTCGAGAATCACGTGATACTGGTTGAGCTGCGTGTAAAGCGTGTTGATCTCGCGCTGCCCGTAAGCATCGTAGAGCGTGCTGTCGATGGTGGTGGGCGCAATGCCCAGCCGCGATGCGGTCACGCGGTCGATCATCAACTGCACGGCCTTGGCGCCGGTTTGCTGATCGGTGGCGACGTCTTCGAGATCGGGAATCTGCTTGAGCCGGGCGACAAACTTGTTCGTCCAGTCGTTCAGCTCGTCGGTGTCTGCATCTTCAAGCGTGTACTGATACTGAGTGCGGCTCACACGATCGTCAACCGTGATGTCCTGCACCGGCTGCATGTAGAGATGAATTCCGTGCACCTCAGCCAGGTTGGTTTGAAGCCGCCTGATCACGTCGGATGCGCTCACATGGCGCCGGTCCTCGAGCGGCTTCAGATTGATGGAGATGCGGCCGCTGTTGAGCGTGGTGTTGATGCCGTCTGCGCCGATGAACGATGAGAGGCTCTCCACCGCCGGATCCTGGAGGATGATTTTGGCCAGTTCTTTCTGCTTCTCGGCCATGGCCGCGAATGAAATCGACTGGCTGGCCTGGGAGATGCCCTGGATCACGCCCGTATCCTGCACCGGGAAGAAGCCTTTTGGGATGACGATGTAGAGGTAGACGGTAAGAACCAGAGTGGCCGCCGCGACCAGCAGGGTAATCGTCTGATGTCGCAGTACCACCCGCAGCGTTCGCCCGTAGAACGCAATCATACCCTCGAACATCCGCTCCGACCAGCGGTAGAAGCGGGTTTGCCGCTCTTCGGAATCGTGGCGGAGAATCCGCGAGCACATCATAGGCGTCAGCGTGAGCGAAACCACGGCCGAGATCACGATGGTCACCGCCAGCGTGACAGCGAATTCGCGGAACAGCCGTCCCACCACGTCACCCATGAACAAAAGCGGAATCAGCACGGCGATCAGCGACACCGTCAGCGAAACGATGGTGAAACCGATCTGCTCTGCGCCGGTCAACGCGGCCTCGAGGGGTTTCATGCCTTCTTCAATGAATCGGCTGATGTTTTCGATCATCACGATGGCGTCGTCAACGACGAAACCGGTTGAGATGGTGAGCGCCATCAGCGAGAGGTTGTCGAGCGAGTAGCCGAGCAGGTACATCACCGCAAATGTGCCGATCAACGAAAGCGGCACGGCGATGGAAGGAATAATAGTGGCGCGGAGGCTGCGCAGGAAAAGAAAGATGACCATGACCACCAGCCCGACGGTGAGCATCAGCTCAAACTCCACGTCGTTCACTGAGGCGTGAATGCTGGTTGTCATATCGGTGAGCGGCGTGACCTTAATGGAGGCGGGAAGGTTAGATTCGAGCTGCGGAAGGACTTTCTGGATGGCGTTGACGACGGTGATGGTATTCGCGCCCGGCTGCCGCTGGATGTTGAGAATCACCGCCGGCGTCATGTTCATCCATGCCGCTTGTTTGGTGTTCTCAACCCCATTCACGACGTTGGCTACGTTCTTGACCAGGACCGGTGCGCCGTTGGAATAGGCAATGACGACGTCGTTGTAGTCGCTGGCCGTATTGATCTGGTCGTTGGAGTCGATCTGGTAGTCCTGGCGCGGCCCGTCGAAGTTGCCCTTCGCCGAGTTCACGCTCGACTGCACCAGCGCCGAGCGTACATCCTCCATGTTCAGGCCATACGAGGAAAGCTGAACCGGATTCACCTGGATGCGCACCGCCGGCTTCTGCCCGCCGCTGATGCTTACCAGTCCTACGCCGTTTAATTGCGAAAGCCGCGGCGCAAGACGCGTGTCAACCATATCTTCAACTTCAGACAGCGGCATGCTTGTCGAGGTGACTGCCATGGTGAGGATGGGCGCGTCGGCGGGATTGGTCTTGTTGTAGACCGGCGGCACCGGCAGGTTAGAGGGCAGGAATGACTGGCCCCCGTTGATGGCCGACTGCACTTCCTCTTCAGCAACATCCAAGCCCAGCGACAGGCTGAATTGCAACACGATGACCGACACGCCACCGGCGCTCGTCGAGGTCATCTGGCTCAGTCCCTGCATCTGTCCGAACTGGCGTTCCAGCGGCGCCGTCACGGTGGTAGCCATCACGTCGGGACTGGCGCCGGGATAGAAAGTCAGCACCTGGATGGTCGGATAGTCAACCTCGGGCAGCGCCGAAATCGGCAGCTGCGTGTAAGCGACGATTCCCACCAGCAGGATTGCGGCCATCAAAAGCGAAGTTGCAACCGGCCGCAAAATAAATGGGCGTGACGGACTCATGGAACATCTTCCTCGGTTGTGTCAGCCGCGGGCAGCGCCACTTTGGACTGATACACCTGTGAGCCATCGACGAGTTTCTGGAAACTGCTGTTGGCCACCACCGTGCCCGGCTCAATTCCCTTGTTGATGACTGTGTTCCCGTTGTCCGATATCCCCACCTTGACGGTCTTCATCACCGCCTTGGCTCCTTTTGAAGCATTGGGATTCTGGATAACATACACGAAATCCGTGGCGCCGTTATGCTGAACCGCCGACGAGGCCACTAGCGTCTGGTTATCGAGAGTTTTCACCAGCAGGCGCGTATTCACAAACTGGTTGGCGAAGAGAAGTCCCTTGGAGTTGGCGAACTGCGCGCGCAGCTTCACCGTGCCGGTAGTGGTGTCGATCAGGTTGTCGACCGTGAGCAGCTTGCCGGTATCGAGCAGCTTCTGCTGCGTACGGTCAAAAACCTGCACCGTCAGCGTCTTGCCGCCGCGCATCTGCTCCAGCACCTGCGGCAGGCTGTCTTCTGGCAGAGTAAAGATCACGGTGATGGGCGCGGTCTGCGCTACCGTAACCAGAGTCGTAGTCGAGTTGGCGGTGACCAGGTTGCCGGGGTCCACCAGCCGCAGTCCCGCGCGGCCGTCGATCGGCGAAGTCAAATGACAGTACGCCACCTGCACCTGGTCGTACTTCACCACGCCCTCATCGTTGCGCACCGTGCCCTGGTCCTGCGCCACCAGCTTCTCCTGGTCTTCGAGCGTCTGCCGCGGAATGGCGTTCTTCGCCCAGGCTTCCTGGTAGCGCTTCAGGTCCATCTGCGCCTCGGCCAGCAGGTTCTGGTCGCGCTCCAGGGTGCCCTGCGCCTGTTCCAACTGCGCCTCGTAAGTTCGTGAATCAATATCGATGAGCGGATCGCCCTTGTGCACGAACTGACCCTCGCGATAGTGCACCTGAGTGATCACACCGGTAACCTGCGCGGTGATCTGGTCAGTGTAGGTGGGCGTGACCGTTCCGATCGCGTCGAGATACACGCCAATGCTGCCCTTGGTCGCATTGGCATAGGTCACCGGTATCGGGCCGCTCACGCCTATTCGGCCGCGGCCACCGCCACCGGTCATGGCTTGCTGGCTCTGGTTGTGCTGCCGGATCACCCAATAGAACAGCCCGCCGAAGGCGAGCAGGATGACGACCCAAACCCACCAATGGCGACGCTTTTTTGAGTGCTGGAAACGAAATTCAGCTGGATTTGAAGCAGACGAAGGTTGATCCATGTTCTTCTCTTGTGTCCAGTTGCAGACCTGAATTTGATCAGAGCCATTGTTTCACATCGAGCGGGTGCGAAAGGCGCTTCGAAACGGCCCCCCCTGGTCCAGATCACATCTTCTCTCCGGGCAGCGGAATTCCTCACCCACGCCTTTTCGGAAATCGCCTTAAACAGAGAGATTCAATGGATTATAAGCCGAGCAGTTGTGGACGCACACTTAGGGAGATGGACGCATTTTTGAGCGAAATAGTTGCATGTTCGGCGTTAAGATGCGGTACGGTAGAGCCGGACTTCACAGGTTGCGCAAATGCGCGCTGGGACAGAGGTCCTGTTTTTCCTCAGCCTGCCCGTACCGGATTGCCGAGGCGACTGCGGGTGTCTACGCGGCCACAATCTTCGCCAAACCGCCACTGCGAGGCGTTACTGCTGTCCGCTTATTTATGCCGTGTCGATGCAACGCCGGACCGTCGCCGCAAAACCTCTCAAGGCTCAAGGCCGGGCTGGTAGATCCCGTCCCCTCCGCCGGCCAATTTTCCGGCCGAAACTGCTCAAGCTCAGGCCGGGCTGCCGCCCCTCGCCGGAGTTCGTTCGTAGTCTCCGGCGCCTGCGCTGTTGCGGCGCTATGAGCGCAGCCCCAGCTTGCGCTGCTTGTAGCGCGCGATCGCGAACGCCAAGACCCCGCCGCTCATCAGCACAATCGTTGACCCGATAATCTTCACCACCGCCAGTGCGGGATGGGGATCGTCTTCGGCCGGAATGGTGGACAGCACGATCGTGATTACCGTGCTTGCGAGCCCCATGGTGGCGAGCAGAATAGCTACCGGCCGCCCGCCCGGCACGCGCATCACGCCCTCTCCCGGGGCGCGGCTCTGCACGCGGATCATGGCGCCGAACAGGAACAGGAACGGAATAAATGTGGTGAGCGCCGACATGCCTACCAGCGCGTCATATGCGCCGCGTACGCTTGTGCCCGCCTGTCCCAGCAGTGCCATAAGCATTCCCGCCAGGCCGTACACTCCGATCGCCACCCAGGGAGTTCTGAAGCGCGGATGAATCTTGCCAAACACCGGTGGCAGGTAGTTGTGAATCCCGGCCACAAACGGGAGCCGCGATGTGGATGAAAGAAACGCCGCCGCGCCGCCCACCCCGTTCAGGCCGATCAGCAGCGCCATGGGCGCCAGCAGCCACACAATTCCAAGATGCGAGCAAAGCGCGCGCACCCCGTTGACAAGTCCATCCGGACCGCTGACCGCATCCGCCGGCACCGCGACCAGCATCGATGCGGTTCCCGCAACGTAGCCGATCACCATCACGCTTCCGCCGGCCAGGAGCGCCCACGGGATGGTGCGCCGCGGATTGCGAATCTCGTCTCCCATGGCCGATCCGGACTCGAGCCCCGAAAAAGCAAAGAAGACCGTAGACCAGAAGATCGCGTTCTTCAGGGACCACTGCGGAGCAAAGCTCGCGGCTGTGAAGTGAACCGCCGATCCGAAACGCGCATACGAAATTGCGGCCAGCGCGATGACGATCGCCAGTGGCAGAATGCCGCCCAGCGACGTGAAATTGTTCAGCCACTTGCCCACGTCGAGACCTACGATGTTCACCAGCGTGATGATGGCCAGCCACGCCACCGCGTAAATCATGAAGTAACCTTGGCTGTCCGCCAGCCGTTGCGCATGTGGTCCAAACGCGAACAGCGTGGATGCGGCGCTGAAGTAGAGCACGGCCGCAAAAAACGGCAGGTTGCTCATCCAGTAGGTCCACGCGGTAATGAAACCGGCGAACTCTCCGAAGGCCTGTTCAGCCCATATGTAGATGCCGCCCTCCTGCGGATAGCGCTCCGAAAGCTCCATCACGCTGGCGGCCAGCGGAATGAAGAAGCCAACCAGCGCCACAATCCAGATAACAAGAACGCTGGGCCCTGCCGCGGCCGCAGTCGCAATCCAGCGAATGCTCAGCCCGCTGACCACGTAGTACAGCGCCAGATCGCGAAACCCGATGGACCGCTTGAGACCGGTTGGGGAAGACATTTAACGCGGAGCATATCAGAGCGCGGCGCTCTATTTGAAGGAGTTTTTGTTGGCGGAACTTACATTCCTGGTACGCCAGGGGCGTCCCCAACCAATGGGTCGGATTCGCTTCCTGCTTGCTTGAAAGTTACTATCAGGCTTTAGCCGCAACCGCAAAGCCGCCTTGCCTGTTCACGAATTGCTTCCGGCGTAATTGCCGACCCGCCTGCATCGCTCGCAGCCAGTTGAATCGCAAAATTGCCCACCGTCGCGCTCTCGCACTCGCCAATCTCAACCGGCAAACCGGTGCGCTGCCCGGTAAGCTCGATCAGCAGCTTGTTGCGCGTGGCGCCGCCGATCATGTGAATGCGCTCGAGCCTGCGGCCCAGTGTCTCCTCGAGATTGGCAATCGCCGAGGCGTATCGCGCAGCCAGGCTCTCGAAGATCAGCCGCGCAAATATGGGCTCGTTTCCGGCCACATCGGCGATCGGCTCTAATCCGAGCCGCGCAAGCTCGGCATTGATGCGGCCGGGCATATCTGTGTCGAGCATCAGCGAGGGTGCGTCCATATCGAGCACTGCCGACGCATCTCGACCGCAATCCCGGGCGCGCAGTACCAGTTCTTCAATCTCCCACTTGCGGCCCTTCGCATCCCATGCATTCATGCACTGCTTCAGCACCCACATGCTGTTGACGAGCGCGTGAAACAAAAGCTCGCCCGTGGCCGCGCCGATATTCGTATAACCCGCATTGAAGGCCCGCTCGGTGGTGACCGGAACGCGTGTCAACGTGCCAACCAGCGACCATGTGCCCGAGCTGATGTAGGCCCCCGCATCCAGGCTCGCCGCAATCCCGGCAATGGCCGAGGCCGTGTCGTGCGTGGCCGGCGCGATGATTTCGGTGGCTCGATACACATCGAGCCCGGCCAGCGGCCCGCGCAAACCTCCGAGAACAGTGCCAGCGCGCACAATCTGCGGTGCGGCAGAGCGCGAGAGTCCCATCTGTTCGAATACCTCCGCGTCCCAGTCGCCGCTCTTCAGGCTCACCAGGCCGGTGTGCGAGGCGTTCGTGTACTCAGCCACGCGCTGCCCGCTCAGCCAATAGAGCATGTACTCGGGCAGCATCGCCCACGGCGCGCCGGGATCGATGCCCGCATCAGGATCGGCCATCAACTGGTAAACGGTATTGATGCGCTGCGGATGCGTTCCCGTGCGCGAGTAAAGCTCAAGCGGCGCGATGATGCCGTCAGCCTTCTCTTTGGTGGCGACGGTTCGCTCGTCGCGATAGCAGAATGGCTCGCGGAGCAGGCTGCCGTCGGGCGCGAGGCGAACGTAGTCCACCGACCAGCAATCGACGGCCATGGAGGCAATGCCCTCGGGCGCCGCTGCCGCGGCCTTGCGCATGCCCTCTTCAAGTCCGGCGAGGATAGATTCGATTGGCCAATGCAACTCGCCCGCGCAGTGCACCGGCCCGTTGGGAATGCGATGAATGACTTCAATGGCGGGCTTTGCGCCCTGCCAGCGCAGAAGCGAAACCCTGCAGCTCTCAGCGCCCAGATCAATCGCGATGCGTGCCCGTTCTTGCATGGCAGTCCCTGAAACTTATCGCAGGAATGCGTCCGTCAATCCGCCATCCACGGGAATCACGTGTCCCGTGGTGCAGCGAGCCCTTGGGCTGGCCAGAAAGAGAATCGCCTCGGCGCAATCCGCCGGGTCGATCGTCTTGTGGGTCAGCGTACGCTCAGCATAATAATGGGCGAGCCGGCTGCGCAGTTCCTCGTCGCTGAACGCTTCCTGAAAAGATATGTTGTACTTCTTGAGCGAAGCGCGCACGCGGTCGCGCGGAAACATCGTCGATCCTTTGACGACCGTTGCCGGCGCTATCGCATTCACGCGCACGTTGGGCGCGAGCGAGACAGCCAGTTCGCGAACCAGGTGCGAGAGCGCAGCCTTGCTCACGTCGTAGGCTTCACTTCCCTGCTTGGCCACCACGGCATTGGCCGAACTCGTAAAGACCACCTGGCCGTGCAGGCCCTGTTCTTCGAAGATTTTGGCAACTTCATCGGCCAACAGATAATTGGCCGTCACGTTTACGTCGAGAGTCAGCGCCCACTGCGCGTCGGTGATCGCGCCGTCAGGCGAGGACGCAAACAACGCAGCAGTGTTCACCAGAATGTCAACGCCGCCGAATGCTGCCACGGCGGCATCGAACGCCGCGCGAATCGCCGCGCGGTTGCAAATATCGATCGCCGTGGCGCAGGTGAACTCCGCCGAGGTGAGGCCGGCCAGTTCAGCTTGCACACGAACGGCGCCCTCAAAATCGCGGTCGGCAACCACCACGTGCGCGCCGCGTGCCGCAGCAAGCCGGGCAACCTCGCGGCCGATTCCGTTGGCCGCGCCCACCACCAGAGCCACGCGCCGGCTCAGCTCTTTCTCCGGGGGCTGGCGGCGAATCTTGGCTTCCTCAAACACCCAGTACTCGATGCGGAAGGCTTCAAGCGCCGGCAGGGCGACATAATTTGCAAACACTTTGAAGCTGGCCGGGTCCATGCCGGGCTGGCACTGCGGGACGATATTCGGAGCCGCGGCGTTGCCCGGCGGCGCTGCGTTCTCGTCGGCCAGCTGGCTCGCTCCGTCCATCACGTGAATAGCATTGGTATAAAACTCGCCCGTGATCCGCGCCTCAGTCTTGTTCTTGCCGAAGCTGAACATGCCCATGCCGGGAACAAGCACCACCGTGGGGCTGGCATCGCGAATGGCTGGCGAGCCTGGCGTGGCAAACGCGCGATAGTAGGCGCGGTACTGCTTGCGATACTCGGCAAGCGAGCGAACGACATGCTGCTTCAACTCGTCGATGCCTTCGCTGGGCGCCCAAGGCACAAACAGGGGACGAATCTTGGTGCGGATGAAATGATCGGGACAGCTCGTGCCGAGAAATGCCAGCTCTCTGGCGTGAGCAGAATTCACAAACTCGAGCACATCCGGCGCATCGGTGAAACTTGCAATCCAGCGGTTCTGTGCGCTGATGTGTCCGCGCAGGAACGGCGCAATCCTGACGGCAAGCTCTTTGCGGTCGTCGCGCGCGGCAACGGCCTGTCCGCCAAAATGCGCCTTGCCTTCGCCGTGCTTCTCAATAAACTGGCCAATGCTGTCGATCACGCCGAGCGTCTTCAAATAGCACTCGCGCTGCGTCTCGCCCCAGGTGAACAGTCCGTGGCCTCCCAGCACGATTCCATCGCAGCCGGGGTTCTGCCGAACGGCGCGCTTCATCATCATGGCCAACTCGAAGCCCGGGCGCTGCCAGGGGATCCACACCAGCTTGTGCCCGAACTCGCGGTTGAACTCTTCCATGCGCTCCAGGCCGTTTGCGCTTGCGGCCAGCGCAATCCCCCAGTCCGGGTGCAGGTGATCGACATGCTTGAACGGCAGGAACCCGTGCAGAGGGGTATCGATGGAGGCCGCAACAGGGTTGTTTCGGAACGCGCACAGCGGATACATGGCCGCCATGTCGTCTTCGGTCTCAACGCCCTTGTAGCTACGCTCGAGCGCGAGCAGCTTCTGCTGGTAGAGCGTGGCAAAGCCCGTGCGCCTGATGCTGCCCAGGTCGCCGCCCGAGCCCTTCACCCACAGCACTTCGACCGGCTCGCCGGTCAGCGGATCGGCCTCAGTGATCTTGGAACTGGTGTTGCCGCCGGCAAAATTGGTGATGCGCAAGTCAGAGCCGAGCAGGTTTGAACGGTACCGCAGCAGCTCCGGCTCGTCAAGCGTCGCGGCAAGGCTCGAGTCCCAACGATCCTCGAGGAATTTAAGCGCAGGGGAAGCGGGTGTTGCCAGTGTCATATTCGGCCATTCTCAGGGGAATTCAGATAGTCGCTGTCTTCAATCATACAGCCGCAGACAATCGCCGAAACGCTTTACTGAAGGGGCTCGCCGGCCGGCGCGGCTGCATCCATCTCAGTGGGCGCACCATCAATAACAGCCGGCGCGGCGTTCAGGCTTTCAGCAGTCACAGCGCGATGACGCGCATAGTTGTACGGAGGCACCGAGTAGCCGCGCAGAATGGCAATGCCCAGCTGAATAAGGCGCGGTCCGTAGCTCTCCACCTCGTGCGAGATTGACCCAATGATGGCGCTCGTGCCCCTTTTCATCTCTTCAATCACTTCGGGAATGCAATCCTGCCCGACAATCGCGAAGTCTTGTTCGTTGGCCGTTTCACGAATCGCATCCAGCACGCCCAGCGCACTTGAATCGGTTGCCGTTGCAACCAGCGTGTGCTCCCCCGCGGCTGAACTGCGCAAAAACTCCAGCATCGCCTGGCGGCTTGCCTCACGCATGCCCCGGCCGTCAATCTGCAAGAACTGTGCCGGGCTCAGGCCCGGCAGGCGTTCGCGGATACAATCGAATGCTCCCGAGATGCGGCTCTGCACAAAGCTGCCTGCCTCGCTGAACCCCACTCCGAGCACCCGGTCCACCTTCCCCTTCCAGAAACGCAGTACATGTTGCGCCAGCACGGCGCCCGCCTCGTAACCCACCTCAAAGTTGTCCACTCCGAAGTAAGTTGCGTTGGGATGGGGCACGTCGATTGCGATCAGCGGTATGTCGGCCTTTTTGAAGATATAGGCCACGCGCGGAGCAACCGCCTCTTCAACCTGGAATTCGAGCACGAGGTCAACGCGCTTCGCCACAAATTCCTCGGCATTGCGCACCGCCACATCGGGGTCGAAGCGGTTGTCGAGGATCAGCAGCTCAACGCCCGCGGCCGCCGCCGCCGCATTAACGCTCCGTGCAAGAGCCATGGAGAATGGCAGATCGGCGCTCTGCACCGCAAACCCGAAATGCAGCCGGCGCGGCCGCGAGACCAGCCGGTACTGGCCGTTTTGCGTCTGGGCCAGGTAGCCGCGGTGCACCAGGGTCTTCAGAATCCGATAGACACTGGTCTTTGAGATGTTGGTCTGCTGATAGACATCCTCCAGAGTCAAAGGCGCACGATCGCGCTCGAACAACTCGATAACGTCGAGCGCCTTGGAGAGAATCGGAATCAGGTAGAGCCGCTTGATCTTGGCCTTGGGCATGCGCACGCTCCTTGCAACGCGCCGCGCCAGGGCGCGCATCATTAAACCCTCTATTTTAAGACATTTTCACGCGTAGCTGCTCACTGCCTTGCTGCGTTTTTCGCGCTCCCGCGCGATCCGCTCCACATACCCGCTTTCGGCCAGCGCCGCCAGCGGGTCGGCGGGCAGGCCGCGGGCCTCGCGCCATTCCCTCACCAGCGGACGAACATCGGTCCAGAATGCGCCGCGATACAGCTCTTCCGCCGCTACCAGGTTGCATTTCTGCTGATGGCCGGCAAGCTGCTCGCGATCGACGAGCGCCGCCTTCAGGTAGAGCTCCTGCGCCGCGACAACAGTCTGCACCATGGCTTCCACCTTGCCCTTCAGGTTATGGCTCTGGTCAATCATGTACGCGATGTCGAGCTTGAGGCCGTCGGTAGCGGCGCAATGAATCTCATGGAAGATGCGGAAGACCTGATAGGGATCGACGGATCCAAGCGTGAGATCGTCGTCGGCATAACGCCGGTCGTTGAAGTGGAAGCCTCCCAGCAGGCCCGTATGCAGCAGCCACGCTACGATCTGCTCGATGTTTTGCGCCAGGTAATGGTGGCCAGTATCGACCAGCACGCATGCCTGCGGGCCGGCGTGGCGCGCAAAGTGGCTCGACATGCCCCAGTCGGCGATATCGGTGTGATAGAAGGACGGCTCGAAGGGCTTGTATTCGATCAACAGACGTTGATTGGGCGCCAGCCGATCGTGAGCCGCTCGCAATGCCTCCTCAAGCCATGCAATGCGCCTGCGAACGCTCTGCGTGCCCGGATAATTGGAGCCATCGGCCATCCACAACGAAATGTCGCGAGAATTCAGCGCCTTGCCGATCTCGATGCAGTCGAGAAGGTGTTCGAGAGCGCGCTCCCGGATGGCGGCGTCGGGATTGCATAGCGAGCCGAACTTGTATTCCTGGTCCTGAAAAAGATTGGGATTGATGGAACCGCAACGAACACCATAGCGGCACTCGAGTTCGCGCACCGCGGCCACGTCCTTCAACCCATTGGGCAGGTCCCACAACACGTGCAGGGCAAGCGTAGGCGTGACTCCGGTGAGCCGGTTGACCTCAGCCGCATCGGCAAACTTCTCTTCGATGGTCGAGGCAGCAGCGGCCTGCACAAATTTTCCGAACCGCGTCCCGGTATTGGCAAATCCCCACGAAGGAATCTCCACCAGAAAAAAATCAAGCGCCCTGAATGCTTTTTCGCGGATCGCAGAAGCTGAAGTCGTCATTAAAATCACCTTTCAAGCGGCGTAGCCCGGATGGCCTTTGAGGCATTTTGCTCGTCATACGGCCCGGGGCTAAAGCCCGCAAGATCTTCCCAATTGGATTCAGAGGCCTGAAGGCCTCTGCTCCCTCCGCCTGTTAGTGTTCCTTTTCCCTGGTCCCTGGTCCCTGGTCCCTGGTCCCTGGTCCCTGTTCTTTCACCACAATCACGTTCAAAGACCGCGGCCCGTACGCGAGCTGCAATCTCCGGCGCCAGGTTTTCAGGCGCGCATCTGACCGCAGCAGTTCTGCTTGGGGTAAAAACTCAGTTCGACGCCCCTGCGTTCCAATAGGGCAACTACCGCCCGTCCCGTCTCAGGAAACAGCGTATCGTTATAACAGGTAATAAATAAGGGAGCGCGCACGCAGAATCACCTGTACGATTAAAGCCGCATAATATACGATGCGAAATGAATTGTCTATTGCAATACACCGCTCGTGAACACTTTTCCTCAGTGCGCGAATTGCGCCGGAGTTCGATCAAAATCCGGCTGAAGATCTTCCCCGGCAGCGATCCGCGAGCGCCGCGCGTCACGCATCAATACACTCCGCCAATTCTTTCAAAAGCAGGCCAACCTTTGGGGGCAACTCCGAGTCAAATCAGCAGATGCATCGGTCGATCCTCGATGAATACCTTCGCAAAGCGGGCAGTTAAAACCCAATCGGCACCATTGCGCCCGTCAGCGTATTTGAATGGCATTCGTCTAAGTAATTCGAAGCAGACTTCCGTTTCATGCGTGTTCTTTCTCAAAAAACCGCCGCCTGCCACGCTACTTTTTCTCGCGCTGCCCGTTTGCATTAATGTTGTAGTGTCTGTGCCTGCTTAACTCAAGTCCGCCGCTGCCGATTCTACTGGCATCAAGGCGCAATCAATTGACTCTCAAAAACCGCTCGAATCGGGAGATCTCACCGAAGAAAGGCACCAGGACCCAAAATCATGGCAACTCTGCGTCAGCTCCCCCTCATGGCACTCGCCGGTGTCCTGCTGTTTTCAGCCATTTCGCCGGCACAGCACGCTTCGCCGGCCGCCCGCATCGTCGACCCCATTGACGAAAACCAGCTTGTGACGCTGAAAGGCAACGTCAACCCGCACGCCAACGCGAAGAACGATCGCGGGCCGGTGAGCGATTCCCTTCCCCTGGACGATCTCACGCTGGTGCTGGGCCGCACGCCTGAGCAGCAGGCCGCCTTCGACGCATACGTGCAGAGCGAGTACGATCCTGGCTCGCCGAATTACCACAAGTGGCTCACGCCCTCCCAGATTGGAAACCAATTTGGCCCCGCTGCCCCAGATATCTCCGCGGTCACCGGCTGGCTCGCCAGCCACGGTTTTACGGTGAAGAGCGTCGCGCCTGACGGTATGACCATCCGCTTTGCCGGCACGGCCTCCCAGGTTCGAATCGCCTTCCACACTGAGATTCACAACCTGGTGGTGAATGGCGCATCGCACTACGCCAATATGACCGATCCGCAGATCCCCGCCGCGCTCGCGCCGGTGGTCGTCGGAGTCAAAGCGCTTCACAATTTCCTGCCCCACCCCATGCACCGGGTGGGCGGCAAGGTGCAATTCAATAAAGAGACGGGCAGATGGCAGCGCGTGGCGAGCCCGGCTCAGGATTCAACCTCGGCTTCCGAATCGTCTGGGGCGAAATCCTCCTTCGACTCGTCTGCCGTGGCGGCCAGTGCCGCGGCAAAAGCGTCGATGGGCGCGCGTCCTATGTTTGGCATCAACGTACCCGCAAATCCGTCGACTGGCTCCAGCGCATACCTTGAAGAGGATGTGACGCCCTGGGACTTCGCTACCATCTACAACGTCACGCCGCTCTGGAGCAACAACATCAATGGCTCCAACCAGACCATCGCCATTGCGGGCACCAGCGAAATCACGCAGAGCGACGTCGCCACCTTCCGCTCCGCATTCGGCCTTCCGGCTCTTTCGAGCTTTAATGAGATCGACACCAATGGCCTGGCAACCATCTGCAACAGCACCAACCCTCTCGCCGTCTGCGGCATCGGCGACCTCGATGAGAACACACTGGATGTGGAGTGGTCGGGCGCTGTGGCCCCGGGCGCGAACATCGTCCTCGTGGTCACCGGCCAAAATGCCGCCGGCTCCATCGATACCGTCTACGATTCCGCGCAATATGCCGTCCAGAACGAAACGGCGAAGATCCTCAACGTCAGCTACGGCTTGTGCGAGCTTTTCCAGGGCGCCACTGAGAACGTGGCCTTCTACGATCTCTGGCAATCGGCCGCGGCTGAAGGCATTTCAGTGTTTGTTGCGTCGGGCGACTCCGGCTCGCCCGTCTGCGACGACGGCGGCGACTCGATCGGATATCCCTATTCCGCGCAGTACGGCCTTTCGGTCAGTGGACTGGCCTCCACCCCGTTCAACGTAGCCGTCGGCGGCACCGACTTCAGTTGGTGCAAGCCTGAAATCAATTCGAGCGGGAATATCACGGGCTGCCCGACTTCCAGCACCAGCCAGGGTTCGCCGGCGTATTGGAACACCGCGAATAACACAACCACGGAACCATACGAGAGCGCAGCCGGGTATGTGCCCGAGATTCCCTGGAACGACACCTGCCTGAATCCCATCAACGCCAGTTATATCGAAAGCCTCGCCAGTAATTACCTTGGAATCTCGGCGGGGAGCAACCCCGAGGCGTCGTGCAATTTCATCCAGAAAGACTGGGCCGAAATCTACAACACGGACGGGATTATGCTCGCCAACTTTATCGATACCGTCGGCGGCAGCGGCGGGGCGAGCAATTGCGTGTCCAATACCGAAGACACCGATGCGAATAATCCCACGTGCAACGCCACGGCTACATCGGTTGCCAACGGCAGCGGCTCGATCGCCCTCACCAACGATGGATGGCAAAAGCCGACCTGGCAGACGGGAGTCGCAGGGATTCCCAACGACGGCGTTCGCGACCTGCCCGACGTGAGTTTCTTCGCGGGCGACGGGGCGCTGTACAGCGCTTACCTGGTGTGCATCTCGGCCGAAGGAGCCTGCACTTACGGCGATACCGTAGAGAATTATTATGAGGAGTTTGGCGGCACATCCTTCGCCTCCCCCGCCATGGCAGGAGTCATGTCGCTCATCAACCAGAAGTCCGGCGCTCCGCAGGGCCTTCCGAACCAGCAGCTTTATCAACTGGCGGCCATGCAGAACTACTCTCAATGCAGCTCGGAGGGTCCGCCGTCAAGCAGCTGCTACTTCCACAGCATCGACCAGGGCACCAACGCCATGCCCTGCGATCTGGGCGCGCCCGAGGGCGGCGCGGTCTACGGGAGCGGGGGCTGGCAGTCGGGGCAAATGTATGCGGGCATCGACTCTCCCAATTGCGTGGCGCTGAACAGCGGCGACACCGTGGGCACGCTGGTCAGCTCCGGCACTACGCCGGGCTATAACGCAACTGCCGGCTACAACCTGGCCACCGGCCTGGGCACTCTCAACGTGGCCAACGTCGTGAACGCATGGGTCTCCGACGCCGGCACGAATCCAGACACAATGGCTGTCACCACCACGCCCGCGGCCGGTGCTGGGGGCACGATCACCGTGGGCTCGGATGTCAACCTGGTAATTGTCGCGACGATGACCTTCTCCGGCACGCCGCCGACGCAACCGGGGACGATTGTAGTAACAGGCGGCGGATACAATGCCGATCAAGCGCTTTCCTCGTCGGGCGCGGCTACGGTCACCATTCCGGCGGGCACTCTTGCGCCGGGCACAGTCACGTTGACGGTGAGCTATAGCGGCGACTCCACCTACGTCTCCGCCAGCCAGACGCTGACGTTGAGCGTCCAGGCCACCATCCCGACCGTGACTGTGACCGCTCCCACCTCCGACAACATTGTCAACCCCGTGAGCGTCGCGGTTACTGTTAGCGGGCCGGTGAGCGGGAAGGTCCCAACCGGAAACGTAGCCCTCACCGGCGGTGCCTACAGCTCGACTGCGGTCACGCTCTCGAGCAGCGGCACCGCAAACTTTACCGTCCCCGCCGGTCAACTGCCCGCGGGCACCGACACCCTTACCGCAACTTACATCGGTGACAGCAATTACGCTACGAATACCGGGACCGCCACGATCGTCATGGTCAGTACAACCCCTGCGACACCGACCATTACGGTAACCCCGTCTTCCACCAGCATCGACACCAGCCAGTCCCTCAGCGTCACGGTAGCGGTGACCGGGACGGCCGGCGCGGTTCCCAGCGGCACCGTGACACTGACATCCGCTAGCTCTACTTCGAGTGGCGCCTCGTGGTCAGGCGCACTGATCTCCGGAATCGCTACGATCGCAATCCCGGGCAACAGCCTGAACGGCAACTCGAGCGGCGAGAAAGATGCCTTGTCCGCCGTCTATAACGGCGATGCCGTCTACTCGTACGGTACGGGCACGGGCAGCGTGACGGTCACCCAGTCCTCGTACACGCTTGCGGCCACCGCGCCGGCGGCGGTGTCGCAGGGCGGTTCGGCAACCTCTACCATCACCGGCAACGCCAGCACCACCGATTACACCGGCACGGTGACGCTGAGCAATTGCACCATCACCGCCTCGCCCACCAACGCCGTCAACCTTCCCTCCTGTTTCGTGACCGGCACCATTACCTATGCCGCCGGCGTGGCCAGCGGTACGGGCACCGCGACCGTGACAACTTACGCGAACGTATCGTCGATGCTCGACTCGCATCCGTTCAAGGTTCTCTACGGCGCAGGCGGAACGGTGCTTGCCTTCCTGGTCTTCCTCGGTATTCCGGCGCGGCGTAAGAGCTGGCGGGCGCTGCTCGGCGCACTGGTGCTTCTTGCCGGGCTTGGAACGCTCTCAGCCTGCGGAGGAGGAGGCGGAGGAGGGACCACACAGAACACCGCAACCAGCCCTGGCAGCTACACCTTCCAGGTGACCGGCACTGGCAACGATCCGGCCAGCGTCTCCACAACCACCACGTTCTCGTTGACTGTGAACTAACCCCAGTCTCTCGTGACCGCATGGGGCCCTTCCTGCCGGGAAGGGCCCTTTGCTTGCGCGGAAATCTCGAGGCAATAAAAAGACCCCGGCAGGCTGGGGCTGGCTTGTCAGTTGTAGATCCTCTGGTGCCCGGAGGGGGAATTAAACCCCTCGACCTGTTAGAGTCTGCGGATTTTACGTCCTATTCTTACCCTTCTGCAGGGAGGCGCGCACAGTCGCATGGAATGGATTAATTACTTTATAATCAAAGTATTAATTAGGTAATCCGTGTAGCGTTAAGTCGCATAGAGCTGCAGGAAAATCTTCCTGTTAAATACGTGGAACCCCTCTACCACTACATCATGTCCTACACCGCCTATTCGGCCCAAGGCCCAAGGATCGCCTTTGCCCAATCGGAGGATCTCTTCCACTGCAGTCGTCTCGGGCTTGCAACCTACACCCATTGGCACGGCATCGACTGGTGCAATGTCGTTGACAAGGATGCGAGGATCCGAGCCTTTTCCGAGTCACGATACTCTTGCCAAGACTCTGGAATTAGATACAGCATCTCTGACCGCGTGCGGTCTCAAGGGTTCCTGACCAGCCGAGAGCCTCGTCGCATCGCGTTTGGTGATATCCCCATTGAGACTCCGTCGAGCAAAAAGAAGAACCATTTCCAAACATATGCGCAATTTGTTGCACATTGCCAGGTATTCAAGAACGCAGGCTATTGAATCTACATATGTTTGGTTTGGCCATCAAAGTGTACACAAAGAGGGCAACCCTTAGACGCCAAATTTCCGGCTTGGGCTAAGTCCCCTTAAGCGGTTTAGAGAGCGGGTTGTTCGTGGTCACAAGAACCAGAGGAACGATGAAAAAATTCTTGCTAGCATTTATCGCTTTGGCAGCGGCCTTTGCGATTACCCCGTCTGCGATGGCAGACAGTTGGCAGTACAAAATCGACGGTACAAACTTTACCTCGAACCTGATCCTCTACACCAATGGCAATGGCGCTATTCAGACCGTCACGGATGTGAGTGGTACCTTCGACATTCTCGGTAATAGCGCTGTCACGTTTGGCGAAACCCCCACTGTGTACGCCCACGGCGCCACCGCCTACAATCTTGCGGATAATGGCGCTTTCCTCTTCGACAATCTGCTCTACCCAAGTAGCTCAGGGAATCAGATTCTGGATTGGGGCGGCTTTCTGGTGCAAATTGGCAGCTACCAGCTCAATATCTTTGGCGGCTACTTCGGCGGCAGCGACGGCACCTACGCTCCGGGGAACACGTACTTCTATTTTGCCGACAATGGCAACTATCACTCCAACATTGCCATTCCGGACCCGAAGAACGAGGGGGAGGGTCCCGCCACTTTTGTAGACAATACTGTGACTTTGACGCTTGTGAATAACGCGGAAACACCCGAGCCCGGTTCCCTGCTCCTGCTCGGCACCGGCCTCGTTGGGCTGGCTTTGATCCTGTTTCGGAAGGAAGGCAAGCGGCCCGCGCACCAGGTCCTGGGCGCGTAGTCGATTTGCTTCTCCGCGGAATTACCTGTCGTCCGAGACGCTGCTCTTGTTCGCAACATCCTCGAGGCAGATACCAGAGACAAGCGGGATTCACGGCGGTTCCTGCTCGAAATACGTACGCTTGAAGGAGCAGCATGCGATGGAGCCTGCAGGCCGGGATGTCTAAATTCAAAGCACAGTTTGCGCAATTTCTTGCAGTTTCGATTCACTGAGTATTCAATTCCCAGCGTATTTTGCGAAACGGTTCGGCAATCAGATTGCTACATGTATTGCGGAAGAAGCAGCACGGAGACGTGGTCGTAAGCATCCGGGTGATGCCCGCAGAGGGGTTCTGCAGTCAACCCTGAGTCTGCGGATTGACCAATTCCTTCCCAGCTGCACCCAAGGCAGAGAATGGCGTTTGGACTTGGACCGCATGACTAAATCTCAGGCAACGGTCAACGACCGGCGAAGAACCCAGCGCTTCGCGGTCAGCGTTCCCCTAACAGTCAACATCGGAGAGCGGCAGGTTCCTGGCTACACCCGGGATCTGAGCAACCGAGGGGTGTATTTCTATTTGGCTTTGTCCGAGAGCAAGCTGATCGACAGCGACTTTGAGTTTTTGGTCGATTTGCCACCGGAGATTACCCTGTCGACCTTCTGCCGGATTCGATGTAGTGGCAGGCTCCTGCGCAGGGAGAATGCATCGACGGAAATGGCAGGCATTGCCGCCGAGATTCTCAAATATTCGATTGTCAGGGAGCCAACGCTCACGGCTTAGAGTTTGCGAATGCCCAAGACCCGGTGGTCCACGAGCCAGCTCTTCACCACATATACCAGCTTATTATTGCTTTCCGGGTCAGTCGGCAGCAGGAAGAAACCTGGATCCACCAGGTAGCGAAGGGAGTTGTACACGATTCCCTCCATCACTTCGCCATCCCGGAACTGGAGCCGCATCCAGATCCCCGGGGCGACGGGCGCCCGGGAATGAAAATTCAGATGCGTGTGCTCTGAATTGCCCTCATAAGTATTCACATAGAAGACGGCCTTGATCCCATTGGTCGGAATGTCCTCGACCTTATCGGAATCAAGATGGCGGATCCGGAAGGTCTCAGGGGAAGTTGGGGGCGCATTGCTCAGCAGTTCCTCGATGGTGTTCCAAACCGGAGGTTCCAGATACCCTTTCAGGATCCGGTCCCCGAACTGAATCACGACCTTTTCCGAATTGTTCGCAATTGTCTTGCTCATGGACTGACAAACCTTCCTGCTGGGGCCGGGCAGGTTGCTGGCCGGGGAATCAACTCCGTATGCTGATGATGCTGAATCGGGTGGGAGCATCGCAATGCCTGTTTTGTGTTAGGCCGGTGGCAGATCAGTCGCACTTTTTCGTGAAAGTGAACAAAACTCGGGCGGCTTTGCATTTTGAGTGGGACTTGAATATTTCTTATAGCAATTCCATCTGGCCCGATTCAGCCAACTATGGTCGAGCAAAACGCCTTAAATATTCCAAGGCACGCCAGCGTAGTGACTCAGAGTTACCGCTAATTGCCCCGGTTGCGGCTTGAGCAGAATCTCTTTCGGCAGAAGTGAAGACCTGCCGTCCGTGATCGGCGTCAAGCTAATTCTGCCCGATCGAATCTGGCCGCCGGAACGGTTGTGGCTGGCCGCCTGTTCGATGGATTCAGGTTGTATTGTTTGATTTTGTAGAGCAGGGCCTTGTAGCTGATTTGCAGCTCATCGGCAGCTATCTTACGATTCCATCCCGTGCTGTCCAAAGCCTGTGCGATGGCCACGGATTCGGCGTCGCCCTTCAGATTCCGCACCAGGTTTTTCAGCCCTGAGTTCGCTCCGGCGCCGTCCCCGGCGGGCTCCAATGTTCCGGCATCTTGCAACGGGTTCAAGTCTTCAAGAATTGCCCGTTCGCTCCCCAGAATCAGGTAGCGCTTAATGGTGTTTTCCAGTTCGCGAAGATTCCCAGGCCACGTCTGGCTCATCAGAGCCTTCATCAGAACCGGGGAGATCGGCAGTGGCTCGCGCTCGTACTTTGCCGCCACCTTGCGCATAAAATGGTGCGCCAAAACCGGAACCTCTTCCATGCGCTCACGTAGCGGCGGCATCTTGAGGGTAAAGCCGTTCAAACGGTAGTAGAGGTCCTCCCGAAATGTCTTTTGCGCAATTGCGGCCTTGATGTCGATGTTTGTTGCGGCAATCACGCGTACATCCACCTTTACGCCTGACCGGCCGCCCAGACGCACAAAACTCCCGTCTTGAAGCACCTGCAGCAGTTTCGCCTGCAAACCTGAAGGCATCTCGCCGATCTCATCCAGGAATATAGTGCCGCCATTGCACTGTTCAAACCTGCCCGGCTTTGACTTCACCGCGCCTGTAAACGCGCCCTGTTCATAACCGAAAAGCTCGCTCTCCAGCAGATCGGCCGGCATCGCCGCGCAATTGACCTTCAGAAAGCTGCGTTTGCTTCGGGCAGACATTTTGTGGATGAACATGGTCACCACTTCCTTGCCCGTGCCGCTCTCACCAAGAATCAGAACCGGGATGTCAGCCCGCGCAACCAGCCTGCATTGCGCTTCTATCTCCCGCATGCGCTTGCTCGAAAGGACCAGGGAAGTGTCCTCGTCAAGAGGAATCTCTGTGACTAGATCGTCTTCACCGCCGGGGAACTTACCCGCACCTGCCAGGCACTTCTCTACGACAAGGTCGATATCGGATTTTCGAAACGGCTTCAGAATCACATCTGTCGCGCCCATACGGGTCGCCTGCACAACATCCTTCAAATCGGCTGAACACATCAGGAGGACCATTGGGAGTGACGGTCTCAAGGCGCGAATCTGCGCCAGAAGACTGAGCGCGGTCTCACCCGAATCCGCGACGTCCATATGCCAATCCATCAAGAGCACGTCAACCCTGGCAGATGTTTTGAGCCTTCGGGTGAGTTCCTCGGCCTCGGTGAACACACTGACATTGAAGCGGTCGGCGAGAATCCGTCGAATGTACTCGAGGATCGCGAGATCTACGTCGAGTACGGCAATTTGTGGCTTGCGTTCGATTTGGGACGTCATTCGAGCACCTTCGAGGTCAAGCGATCGTTGCCGCTATTTACGGCTGTTAAAGTGCGCGTAACAATTACACGGCCCCCGCCTGCGAGGCAATGGCTAAAGCCCTGAAGCAATCCAGATGAAATTTGGGCCAGACGCCATAATTTGGAGCTCGCGCTCCATTTTATGGAATGAGTGCTGGGGGAATCATTGCCACTTCGAGGTTATTGCTCTTCTACTTGTGAATCATCCTACCATCGAAAAGTGGTAATTCGTTCTCCTTTTGCGCAAGTTTTTTCACAATCTTCACCTCCAAAGTTTCGCTAGGATTGTTACCAGAAGCTGCTCAGGATCGCAAAACTGCGATTATGTTCAGTTAGAAAGCCTTTTGATTACTTATGCGCAGGATTTCAGGTTACTTTCAGTCTGTTCGATTTTTGGCAACCGAATTGCTTTAGATGGCATAGCAAGCTCGACCAACGCCAAACAGTCAGGAATCCCTTTGGCCCGCACGAGCAGTTCCTTGGATTTTCGAGACGTGCCGCCTGCCGAGGTGATCTTCGGGCAATCCCCCCTGATGAGCAGCGCCCGGGATAAACTGGTGCGCGTTGCCGACACCACGCTTCCTGTACTTTTGCAGGGAGAGAGCGGAACCGGCAAGGAAGTCTTCGCACGGTTGCTGCACGCCTATTCAGGCCGCTCCAAGTCTCCGTGGGTCAAGGTCAACTGCTCCGCGATTCCCCACACCCTCATCGAATCAGAGTTGTTTGGTTATGAAAGGGGAGCGTTCACCGGCGCTTATGCCACCAAGCAGGGTCGTGTGGAACTGGCCCATATGGGTAGTCTGTTCCTGGATGAGGTCGGCAGTCTCGACCTGTCCGTGCAGGCTAAGATGCTTCAGGTGCTCCAGGATGGAAGCTTTATGCGTGTGGGCGCGCAGCAGCCGAGAAGTATCAATACCCGGCTGATCAGCGCGACCAGAGGGGATCTTCGCCAACAGACCAACGATGGCAGCTTTCGTCTCGACTTTTTCTTCCGTATCAACGCGGTAACCATCGAACTGCCGTCATTGCGGCAGCGGATCGAGGACCTGCCCACGCTCATCGATTATTTCTTCGACATCCACTCAAAGGCCTACCACTGCAGCCCAAAACCCCTATCCCGCGAGATAGTGCGCTTGATGTACGGTTTCGACTGGCCGGGAAACATCCGCCAGCTGGAGAATATGATCCGCAGTTACATCCTCATTGGCGACGAGGAAGCTTTGGCGGCGGAACTTGTTCCCTCCGCGCCCTCCCGTCTTACCACCGAGATAGATCTGGCCAATCCCGTCTCGCTGAAGGAGATCACCAGGGCCGCCACGCAGGATCTGGAGCGGCAGATCATCCTGAAAGTGTTGCAGGCGAATAGCTGGAGCCGCGCGAAGACAGCCAAATGGCTCAATATCAGCTACCGATCCCTTCTCTACAAGCTGCAGGACCCCCAGGTCGGCGCACTTGCAGCCAAGGCGTCCAGGGCAAAGACCGCGGCCGAGGCCACCCTGCCGAAAGACTCTTCCAATACGAATGAAGCAAAATCGCGTTCGGCTGCAAGAGCATCCGCCTGAAGAATTTGTGCCGAATTACTAGATCCAGCCGCGCACGGCATAATCAAGGATCTTGGCCGACTCGACCAGCATGATCTCAAATGCCTGGAAGCGCCCTTTCCAATGTTCGGTGGAGTGCAGCACATCCGGCACAGCCATGGGCGTCACCTCGATGCCCAATTTGCGGAAGACGTGTAACGCTCTGAACATATGAAAGTCGCTCGTCAGGAGAACCTTCCTGCCCGGCACACTCTCAATCAGACGCGCCGTCGCGATAGCGCTTTCTCGCGTGCTTTTCGATTCCCACTCTGCGACGATGGCCTCGCGGGGAATGCCATAAGCGGTCAGGAAGTCGAGGATGCCGGGGCCACCGCCGCCGCTGATGATAATCCTCTTAAAGCCCCCGGTCTGCCAGGCTAGTAGCGCCTGCCGCGCACGCCAGTAGGATGAATACGATATCCCGCCATGGTCATCGGTTGCCGCACTGAGAAGGATGAGGACGTCGCCCTTGGGCTGCTCGATCGGGCCCGAGTAGACCCGCGCCCACCACTCGACCAACGGTGTCGACATCACCAATACGGTGAGTAGCCCGATGGCTGCAAGCAGGCGATTCAGCATTCGAGCAGCCTTGCGCAGGGCAGTCATAAACACCTGTTCTGACGGTGGAAAGGCAGGCTATCACGCATGTGCAGCCGCCTTGCGACCAGACACCAGCGATTCGAAGATCTCAAGCAATTCTTCCGCCACGGCATTCCAGCTTCGGCTTCGATGCGCGGAGATGGCTGCGGCGTCCCAGGTACGGTCGAGGACCGATGCCAGGGCGTGAGCCAGTACGGCGGGATCGCGAGGGGGCACGAGGCGCCCGCATTCTTCGCTCATGATTTCGGGGATGCCGCCAACATTCGTGGCCACGACCGGACGGCCGCAAGCCAGCGCCTCCAGGATGACATTGGGGCAACCTTCCGCGTAGCTTGGCAGTGTGACCAAATCGGATGCTGCCATCCAAACGGCAACATCGTCAAAAGAGCAACCGGGGACCAGATGTAGGTAACTAGTGGCGCTGTTTGCTTGAATGGCGCTCTCGATGAGAGGCTTGTCCGGCCCCTCTCCGACCAGGTAAACCTGCAAATTGGGACGCTCAGGATGCAGCCAAGCTGTTGCATCGACCAATTCACGCAGGCCTTTCCTCAAGTCCATCCGCCCAATATAAACGACAGCCTCCGCAGCCGGGTCGATGTGGAGCTTCTCTCTTGCCTCAACGCGGTCGTTCGGGTGGAAGACCGAGAGATCGCAACCGTTTACGATTGTGCGGGTCTTATCCGGCGAGGCGCCCATGGATATTGCCCTCGTGCGTAGATCGCTGCTGACCATGACCAGCGAATCGGCCTCGCGCAGAACAGAACGCGCATGCATGAGTGATATCCGATCACCGACGTTATAAACATCGCCACCAACTCCCCTCGCGACCACAGGAACGGAGAGGACTTTGCCGACTTGCAGACCGGCAAATGCATCTGGATAAAGGAAATAGCTCAGGATGAGATCGGGTGCAAAGTTGCGGACGTGAGGCAGGAGCACGCGGGCAGCTGTCCATCCATTAAACGGCCGTGAAACCAGCGGGAAAGCGGGATAGGTGAAGTAGTTCACCTTCACGCCTGGCGGCGGGCTGTACGAGGAGCTGAGATCTACGCGACTCCGCCTCCCGAGTTTGAGAATTGAGGGATATGCAGGCTCGGGAAAGAAGACTTGCACGTCGGCCTTGAGAGAAAGGGCGCGCAGCGTCTGATACACGGATCGACCGTCGGTGGGATGAGCCGAACTGGGAAAATGCGCTGTGACGACCGCGATCTTGAGCATGGCCATTTGACCTTTCAGGCGAACTCGACGGCGTTCACGTGTGAACCGGCTTCGTTTTGCCCGCGGACAATGGAGTGCAGCAGCTCGGCGTAGCGCTGCGCGAGAACCTTGCGTTCATACTGCGCGATTTTTTCGGCATCGGGTCGAAACGTGCTATGTAGAGAATCGACGCGGGCCGCAGCCTCGACGAAAAGCTGGCGAATACCTTCTACATCGCGACTGCCCGCCCACCATCCGGCCCGCATCTCTTCGAGCATGCGGCGTTCGTCGCCGTCGGGATGGACGGCTGCGAGAATGGGCTTGCCTCCGCCGACATAGTCGTAGAATTTTGCCGCGACATTGAAGCGGCCATGTTGAACCAGCAAGACGTAATCGGTTTCGTCCATTGCAGCCAGAGCCACGTGTTGCGGTAGAAAGCCCCTCAGCTCGACCATATCTCCCAATTGCAGAAGGACGTTGCGAAAGCGAGGCTCCTCGATATAGCCAATGAAGCGAAGTGTGAATCGGGACTTCAGCTCGGGGGGAAGCGTCTGGACGGCCTCAACGAGGGTCGAGGGTTCGGTTGAAGGATAGACGGTGCCGATGTGCGTGACAACGATCTTGCCGCCAGGCGCATGCGCCCGTGGGGTCGCGGAGCGGTGTAGTCTCGTGCCGTCGAATCCATTGGAAATGAGTTGGAACTTGTCATCGGGCTCCTGTGGGTAACGGCTGCGAATCTCGTGGCGCGCGTTTTCGGTTACGGCGACAACGGCGGTTGCATTTTTCACTGCGCTTGCTTCGGCATTACGGGCGACCCTTCGGGCGCGCTCGCTGCGGCTAAATCCGGAGAGATTCATGAGGGTAGCGAGCCATTCGTCGCGAAAATCGACCACGATGGGCAGATTGGGAAATTGTTTCCGGAGCCTCTCAACCAGCAGAACACTGGAGAATGGCGGCACCGTGATGAGAACGAGGTCAATCTTTCGCTTCCTGACGATGCGCGGTGCGGCGCGAGTGAGCACTGGAAGCCAAGTCACCTGAGGATCCGGCAGAAGAACATCCTGCAGAACGCGTTTCAGAAAGCCCGTCTTGCCACCCGAGGTCGCAGCGGCTGCTGTGTCTTTGGAGGATTTCCCTCCAACAATCAGCTTCTTGATCCATTTCTTGACCCCGAAGGGAAGATCGAGTGTGACGGTGCGGCAAACGTTGACTTCAGTCGGAATTTCCTTGAGCAGTGCCGAGTCGGTGCCCACAGCGGATGCGTTGCGAGTAGTGAGCACATCGAGCCTGATTCCTTCAGTGGGGAGATAGCGGGCCAGGCTTGCAGCACGCAGCACCCCGACGCCCCCGGCGGGCGGGAACGAATAGGTGACCAGCAGGACATTGAGAGTGTTCATCGGCTGGCCTCCTCTACACAGACCCCTCGGACTGGAAGGGGATTGCCGCCGTGAATCAGCGCATCGACAGCCTGATACATCTGCCAGGCCGTGGCCCAGTGGACCTCAATCCCTCTTCGGTCTGCCTCGTCAGCAAGCCACTTGAATAAGCTGCCGAGCCCGCCGTTGAGCAGCGGTTCCAGATTTCTTTCTGTCGCACCATGGGTGAAGAGTTTGAGAAACAGATCGTTGCTGATGGTCGGCGCCAGGTCGAACCACTGGCGAACCCGCGAGGGCGTGGGCATATCGTAACCGGCGATTTCCCCGGTTTCGAGACGCGGCATCAACCGCTCGCCAAAGCGCAGACCGACCGGTCCGGTGATCATCAGCAGATCGCCACGCCTGCCGCCGCCAACAGTAGCTTCGATTCCGCGATCGAAGGACCTTGGACGATTGCCGGGATTGTTCGTGCACCAATAGATCTGGTTCACAATCCTCCCTTGGGTTGGAGAGGGAAGAGACGGCATGGTGAAGTCGGCATAGCAGCCCAGATCGCGTAGCAGCGCTATTTCACCGTTGAGGCCGCACGCCTTGCCATCCGGACGTGAATTATCCAGTGCCCAGTTGCCATGAATAAATCCGAAGACTGTGCGGCCATCCTGCTGGCGAAGAAGACCATGATCGTCTGTGAGACGGTGGCAATATTCTGTGACTTTCCGGATGAAGGAGTCGCGTTGCTCATTGTCGTGGTGGAGATGCACTTCCACGTCGCCGACGCCAAGACGCACTATCTCCGCGATGCCGTCAAGCAAATCGCGCCGGTACTCTTCCTGAGGGTAGAAGAAGCTGTATTGGGGGCACTGGCCCGCAGCGTCCCTGGGACCATCGTCGGCAATGCGCGGCCACTTGTCGCGCCATCGCGCTACTCGGCCCAGCGCTGTCTCAACGGAGGCGCCGGTTCCCAGAGGTTCGTAATGATCGGTGATGGCAACCCAGGCGCGTTTCGGCTTTGCGGACTCTGCGCTTCTCCGCAACCGGTCCTTCAGGTACGGCATTAGCCAGATTTCCGCGTGACGAGGAAGTTGCATGGAATGACTTGCCCTTTGCATGTTGCCGTAGTCGGCGGAAGGCGGGCCTAAAACATGACGACTTTCTTTGAGTATGGAGCACGCTTCTCCTGCCTGTCAAAGAGACTTTGCGGCCGGCTTTCGCGGTATACTCTCCGTGATCCATATCTCGTTGGTTAATGAAAGACTATGGACTTGAAGATAGCAATCGTCGGTTGCGGCAAAATCGCAGATGCGCATGTTGAGGAGATCCGAAAGATCCCCGGCGCTCAACTGGCCGCAGTTTGTGACCTCGAGCCCATTATCGCTGAGCAGTTGGCCGTTCGTTACGCCGTCCCGCGCTGGTACTGTGATGTCGCGAGAATGCTCGAAGTGGAAAAGCCGGATGTTTTACACATCGCAACGCCTCCGCAATCGCACCTTGCGCTTACGAGGCAAGCTGTCGCGGCTGGATGCCATATATTCCTCGAGAAACCCGTCGCACTGCGCCATTGCGATGCGGAAGCAATCATCGCGTCGGTAGTTGAGTCGGGACGGAAGCTCGCGGTGAATTACTGTCCAAACTTCGAGGCTCCAGCGCTTGAGCTACGCCGACTTTATGAAACAGGAATGCTAGGCAGTCCAGTTCATGTGGAAAGTTTTTACGGTTATGACCTTGGTGGCGAATATGGGATGGCGCTGAAGCGGGATCCCGAGCACTGGGTACTTCGTCTTCCCGGCAAGCTATTCCAGAACGTCCTGGATCATGTCTTGAATAAGATCACTCCATTTTTGGATGACGAACGCCCACTCATCCAAGCCACTGCATTTCGGGGAGATGCCACCGGAGGTGAGGTTCGCCCCGATCGACTTCTCGACGAATTGCGCGTAATCATGCGGGGCTCGCAGACGAGCGCTTACGCAACGTTCAGCGCACATGCCCGCCCCATCGCGCATAGTTTGCGCGTTTACGGAACCAAGAACACAGCCCATGTCGACTTCGTGGCACGAACGATCGTGCTTGAGCGAAGGCCGACATTCCCCTCCGCCTTAGGTCGCTTATTCCCTCCGTTCCTGGTGGCGAAGGATTACTTAGGGCAGGGGCTGAAGAATGTGAACAGGTTTTCACATGCGCGTTTTCATTTCAACGACGGTATGCGCCAGTTGCTTAGCGAGTTTTATTCCAGCATTGAGAGAGATTCCCCGCCACCGATTGCCTACGGCGAAATATTGCGCGTCTCAGCGATGATGGAAAAAATCTTCGAACAGGTTTATCCGGAGGTGCTGGTTTGAAAGTCCTGGTCACCGGCGCGGGCGGTTTCCTTGGGTTTCATGTGGTCGAGCGCCTGCTTGCCCATGGCTATACGGATATCCGATGCTTTCTTCGCGACAGCGGCAAGGCGGAACGACTCTTGAAAATGTCGGAGTCGTATCCCGGCGCACAACTGGAGTTGTGTTACGGAAATCTGAGGTCGAAATCCAATTGCGCCCATGCCCTGGCGGATGTCTCTTTGATCTTCCATCTCGCCGCTGGAACGAAAGGTCCGCCTGCAGAGCTCTTTGCCGATTCGGTAGTCGTCTCCCGCAACTTGCTCGAAGCCCTGGAAGGACGGAACGGTTTCCCGGTACAGAAGACCCGCGTGGTTCTTGTAAGCTCTTTCGGCGTGTACGGGGTGGTGCCATTGGGCCGGGGCGCGCGCATCGATGAGCAGACGCCACTGGAAAACCATCCTGAACGACGAGACACCTACTCCCATTCCAAGCTGAGGCAAGAGCAACTGTTCTGGGATTATCAGCGAAAGGCTGGTTTTGAGCTGGTCGTCGTGCGTCCAGGCGTAATCTACGGGCCAGGCGGGGGAGCCTTCTCCACCCGGGTTGGCTTACAGGTCGGGCCAATGTTCTTCCACCTGGGGGGAAGCAATCTGCTTCCTCTTGCGTTTGTCGTCAACTGTGCAGAGGCGATCGTGTTGGCGGGAACCCACCCTGATTCCGCCGGGCAAGTATACAACATACACGATGACGACCTGCCGACCGCCTCCCGGTATCTGCGCGAGTACAAGAAGCATGTCAAACGGATACGGTCGATCCGCCTGCCGTATTTTATGACCAGGATGCTGGCTTGGTCTTTGGAGACATATCATCGCCGTTCCCAAGGCCAGTTACCGGCAATCATCACTCCCTACAAAGCTGCCGTGGCCTGGGGTGGGAACAAGTTTGGCAACTCAAAGCTTCACGCGTTGGGATGGCGCCAACTGGTCGCCACGTCCGACGCCATGGCGGAGAACTTCGAATATCTCCGACGGCAGGACCAGAAGCAGTGATCACCAAACTTGGCCCGCAGGACAAGAGTCCTCGTATCCTCCTGCATGTTGGACTCAAAGCTGTTACGGAAGAATAGCGCCGACCCCGATCTTTCGGACATCTATCATTCTTGTCCTTTGATTTCGGCTAATATGTAGAGGAAGAGGGTGGTGTATGGGAGCGTACGTTTCTCGATATTTGCAAGAGGTTGCCGCTATTGCAACACAGATTGATCAACAGCAGGTAGAACGGATTATCGATGTGCTCATCGAGACCCGAAACTGCAATGGACGCTTGTTCATTCTGGGGGTCGGCGGTGGCGCCGGCAACGCTACCCACGCGGTCAACGATTTCCGCAAGATTGCCAACATCGAGAGCTACGCGCCAACCGACAATGTCAGCGAATTGACTGCGCGCGTCAACGATGACGGCTGGGATTCCAGTTACTCGCGCTGGCTGCAGGGCAGCCGTTTGCGCAAGGGAGATACGCTGCTTGTGTTTTCGGTCGGCGGCGGCAATCTCGAAAAGAACATAAGCGCAAACATAGTCAAGGCACTTGAACTGGCGCGGCAGGTTGGCGCCAAGATCACTGGCATCGTTGGACGCGACGGCGGTTACACTGCCAAAGTTGCTAATGCTGCAGTGGTGATCCCCACCATCTCCGACGATACGGTCACTCCGCACACTGAGGCCTTCCAGGCTGTCGTATGGCACATGATCGTCTCCGATCCGCGGCTCAAGGCCAACGAGATGAAGTGGGAGTCGACCAAGTAGACCGCCGCGGCGGGAACCAAACTACGCCTGCCGGAATTGCAGTTGATTTGCTCCTTCCGCGCTACATTCAAGACAGGGGAAGAGAAATCATCGCAAATTGCACCTCCGACGGTGCAATTACCGCCCGTAACTCCTTTGTTATCTAATCTTCGCCCTCTAACTCTTTTGTTTTCAACGGGTTACGGGAAGGTCTGAGGATATATAAGTGACTGAAAACAAACCACTTAACCCCTCTTCGCAGGGGGGAGGGGGATACCGCCGAGGTACAAACCGGGCACATGCCCGACACGTTGTAAAGTACGCCGGTCTTCAACCGCTGCGGAAAAACTCGTCTTAACGCCATTTTGTAACAAGGGCACGTCTTCAGCCGGGCCAAAAGCGCTTCCCTCTCAACGTCCGGCTTTACGGTCTGCATGAGAACTAGTCTTGATAGCCACATATTGTGCTCAATTGATTTGATAAGCCCAAGATATCGTCGTCGATCGAGTTGAAAATCGAGTTCTCACGCAGACACTTTAGCCCCTGTTGCTTTTCGTGCATGCAGAATCACTTCTTCCGCAACCTCCAGCCCCGGGGGCCTCAGCCAATGATTTGTATTCGTTGGGGTGGTGGACCCTCAGGCGATGTCGCTGGCCCACGAATCATCGTTCGTCACACTTGCTGTCGGAAATGCAGGCTAGCACCTGATGGAGAATTTGCTCGCCGCGGCATCGTTATAGAACATCTTCACGGTGTCCAGCGAGAACTCGTCCAAATCGTAGCCCACGTTGGCAAGCTTCTTCAGCAGGTCGTGGGTGACGGTAATGATGTGTGTTCCGATCTTGTCGGCCTGGAAGATGTTGAGCAGTTCGCGCGGGCTGGCCCAAAGCAGTTCCGCCTTTGGGCGAGATTGCAAGATCTTGAGCGCCTCCGTCATCAAGGGCTCCGGATCGACGCCGGTGTCGGCGATGCGTCCGGCAAATACCGAGACGATGGCCGGTGTCCCGGCATCAAGCGATTCGGTGACGCGCTTGACCTGGTCGAGGCTGAAGACGGCCGTAACGTTCAACTCGATGCCGTCGGCCGATAGGCGGCGGATCAGCGGGCCGCTGAATTCTCCCTTGGTGTTGGTCACGGGAATCTTGACGTTGACGTTACTACCCCAACTGGCAATCACGCGCGCCTGCCTCTCCATGCTGGCAAAGTCGTCGGCAAAGACCTCCAGGGAGATCGGGCGGTCGGGAATCGCGGCCAGGATCTTTCTGCCGAAGGCCTCGTAATCGTCGATGCCCGCTTTTCTCATCAATGTCGGGTTGGTGGTGAAGCCTTTGATGTAAGGCTCGGCGTACAACTTCATCATGCTGTCGTAGTCGGCGCCGTCGGCAAAAATCTTGATCTTCAAATCGGCAGTGTTTGGCACAAAACTCCCTGTTCGCGATGATGCGTTGGATTGATGCGCTGTTGGAATGCTCCCGGCCGACGGTCTCCCAAACCGGAGTTATTCATCGGTCAGAATGCACAAAGGTGCGTTTTTTCAGGCTGGAGAGAAACGAGTTCAATCCTCGCCTAAGAATGACGGGAAGAAATGTGTAAGTCAAGTACGCTCTGGCCATGCAGATGGCCTTCGCATATCCGGGGTAATCCTTCTTGTAGCGCCTGACGATTCTGACCGCGCAGCTCGCGTTCACGCGCTGCTGGACAAACGAGCCGCCCCCGCTCCACATCCTGTAAGCCAGAAAGAGTTCGTGAAAGTTGTACATCCGGCCCTTGCGACCCAGTTTCAACCAAAAATCATAATCGGCAAACCCCCCCAGGCTCTCGTCGTATCTTTCCTTGAGCGAACCTCGAAACATAGCTGTCGAGTTGGCGATGGGATTGGCCATCAAGGCCACTTTGCGCATGGCCTCATCGGACTCCGGCTTATAGATGTCGGCCGTCCTCTCGCCGTTTCCGTTGACAATTGTGTATCCTCCCGCGCAAGCAACGTAATCAGGATGCTCGTCGAGAAAAGCAACCTGCTTGTGCAGCTTTTCCGGATCGATCCAGCGGTCGTCGTCATCCAGAACCGCGATATACCTGCCTCGCGCAGCCTCCAGAGCTGCATTCGAAACCGCCGCGATCCGGCCGTCGTGAGGCAACTGCAGGTAACGGATGCGCTGCTCCTTCGCCTCCCACTCTCTCAGCACCTCAGCGGTGTTGTCCGTGGAGCCGTCGTCGGCGACAATCAGCTCCCAGTCGGTCAGGGACTGAGCGATCACGCTTTCAATTGCCTGGCCGATCAGCGCGGCCCGGTTATAAGTTGCCATGATGATGCTTACCACTGGATATTCGGATCGGTGCATGTCTTTCCGCCTTCCGATGGAGTTTCGACATTGACGAAGCCGCCGCCGAGGCCCGATGCGCGCAGATATGCTTCCACTTCCTTCCACTTATCCAGGGTGTCGATTCCCTTGGAGTAGTCCTGGCTGACATATCCGTAAACCGGCTGTCCAGAAGCAATGACACCGGGCAGAAGATCCTTGCCGATCTCATAGTATTTTCCAGTCGGCACGCCCGCAAGAATTGCGCGCCGGAGGATAAAAACGCCGCGCATCCGGTAAGCATTTGGGTAGATTGCCGTGTGAGGCTTGGGATGAACTGCCGCGATGCGCCCGTCCCAATCCAGCTCCACCACATCGGCGTCGCCATACTCCATGGCCGGCGCTATGCGTTGCATCCCAACGGCCCCGGTCCTCTTCCGCCAGGCCTGCTCCATGGCGCCGTAATCGAGGTGGCTGAAGATGTCGCCGTAGATAAGAAAGAATTCATCATCCAGTTGATCCTCGAAACTTTTGATGCCGCCAGCCGTGCCCAGCAGCTCCGGTTCAAAGTGATAGTGGATGCGAGCACCTAGCCGGCGCCCGTCTCCCAGGTAATTGCAGATCACGTCTGGAAGGTAATGCAGATTAATATAAAAGTCAGTAACGCCGTACTGCCGAAAGCGCCTGATGTTCCACTCGACCATAGGCACGCCCAGGAGCGGCAGCATGGGTTTCGGAGCATGATCGGTGAAGGGGCGCAGTCTCGTCCCGCGACCGGCACAAAGAATCCCAGCTTGCCGAATCATGGGTGGTTTACCTCGGTCCACATATGCGTAGCTTCCAGCAGGTTTCTCGCCACCCTGTCGGGCAGACACTGGTATTGCCAAGGATCGCGCCCGCCATGTCCTGTTCGCACGAGGATTGTACTAACTCCGGCCCGGTTGCCAGCCATCATATCCTGCGTCGAATCGCCTATCATCACGCTGCGGCTCAGATCGATCCCATATTCCTCGGCAGCTCGCAGAATCATTCCCGGTTCAGGTTTGCGGCACGAACATTTTGTGCGGTACAGTCCCAGCGTCGCATTGGGGTGATGCGGACAAAAATAGAAGGCATCAATATGGCCCCCCTTTGCTTGCAAACGCCGATTCAGCTCCTCATGGATCAGTACAATTTCTTGCTCAGTAGCAACTCCCCTTGCGACTACTGGCTGGTTGGTGACCACTACCACCAGCAGGTCTTTATCGTTCAAATGGCGAATGGCAGCGGCCGCACCGGGCAAAAGCCTCAATTGACCCACCTCGTGCATCAATTCGACCTGGCGTATGATGGTTCCGTCACGGTCCAGAAATACCGCACATCTTGTCCTCGATAGTGTCATAGCTGCCGCGGTCTTCACCTCGACTGACGTAGCCGTCGAATCGCCACGTCACGCTGAGAGGACGAACTTTTGTAAATTGCTTCCACCACTTGGCTGGCATCAATGGCATGCAACTTATGGGGCGCGACCGGAACATTCCTGCGGTTTCTGCCGGTCAGGCGCACCGAGGAGTCTTGAACTGCAAGTTGTGCGGCCACCACTAGTCCCATGCAACTCGATTCTCCCGTTGCCATAACGGCTCTTTCTGACACAGTCCACCGCGTCATCGTAGAACTCTCTCAAAAGTCTGTGAGGACTTTGGAGCCCTCGAAGTCAAAGCGATAGCGCATCTCGCGCAATCCTAACTCGCGCATCTTCTCGCGGAAGGCCCTCTGGTGGTCGGGCACATAGAAGGTAAAGAATCCTCCACCGCCAGCGCCGGATATTTTGCCGCCCAGCGCGCCATGTTCCCGCGCCGCGTCGTAAATCCGGTCGAATTCCGGGTTGGACATCTTGGTGGATATCTTCTTCTTGTACTGCCAATGTTCGTGAAACTTCTGCCCTACCACGTCGATATTGCCGCTCTCAACAGCTTCGAGAATCTGGTAGCCGATCTCTTTAATAAAATGCATGCTGTCGACCACGCTGGACTTCTCTTCCTTGGCGCCTTTCTCCTGCTCGCGCAGAATCTCGTCTGCGCTACGGGTCTTGCCGGTGAAGAAGATCAGCATGTTCTTATTCAACTCGTCGGCAATCTCGTAAGAGACAGTCGCCTTGCGGACCTCGACCGTTCCGTCCCTGGCAATCTCCAGCACCGTCAGGCCGCCAAATGCGGCCATGTACGGGTCCTGCTTGCCGATTGGACGCTTCAGGATCTTGGCTTCGATTTCAAAGTCCATTTCTGCCAATTTTGCCAACGGAACATATTCGCGCTTCATGGTGTGAATGGCGTGTAACATACCGACGCCATAGCAACTGGACGAGCCAAGTCCGGTGCCGGCCGGAATATCGGCCAGGGAACTGATCTCGATGTTCTTGATCACACCGGTTTGGTTCAATATCTCGCGCGCTATATCATGCTGCAGTTCGTCCACGCGCTCGACCGTCTCTGACTTCGAGTATTTGACGCGGATCAGATCGTCGGCCACTGAACGATTCGAGTCAATATACATGTACTTATCAAGGCCTGCCGAGAATATAAATCCCCCATGCTTTTCGTAATAGGATGGCAGGTCAGTGCCTCCGCCTCCAAGGGTGATGCGAAAAGGAGTTCGTGTAATGATCATTTCGTACCTATCCTGACATTTCCAGTTTCAAATTCCCTGGTCAAGTATTCAAACTGCGCGCGAACTCCATCAATAAACGATGTTTTCGGCCTCCAGCCCACAGCCGCCGCTGCTGAAATGTCGGCTAGTCCTATGGTGGGAGTATCTTCTGCCTCGCGAGGCAGAACCACGGGATCGAGTTCGCATCCCGTCACCGTCTTGACTGTTCTCCACACCTCATCCATAGACAGGCTCTGACCGCTGCCCAAACGGTAAAGGTTGCCATTCAAACGATCGTCGGTAATGCACTGCAGGTGGAAGTCGTTGATGTCATCGACATAGATGAAATCGCGCTTGTTATTCTGATATCCATCGAACAACGCAGGGGCCTCGCCGGCCAGAACTTTCAGAATGAAGGCACTGATCACCGGAGGATGAACACGGCGATAATCCTGACGCGGACCGTAGACGTTGAAGTAACGGAGCGCCACAAAAGGGAGACCGAACGCGTGCTGGTAACCAGCGGCGATGCGTTCATTGGCCACCTTGCTGATGGCGTAAAATCCATTGAGCCTCGCTTCGCCTTCCTCCAGTGCCGAGGAGGTTGCAAAGACAACCTTGCGTGCACCTGCTCGCCGCGCCGCCTCAAAGACACTGGCCGTTCCAGCGACATTCACTTGCATCGTTTCGACAGGATCCTGCTGGCATGCAATTAAATCGTTCTTTGCTGCCAAATGAAATACCACATCCACGCCGCAAAAGAGCTTCTGGATATCCCGGGAACGAATGTCTACTGCATGAAAATCAACCCCTGCGGGAATCTGCTTGAGAAGGCCATAAGCCAAGTTGTCGATGCCGATAACATCGTATCCGGAAGACAGAAGGCGGTCTGCCAGATTACTCCCGACGAAGCCGGCGACACCTGTGACCAGCACCTTTTGGTTCATCCCTTCTCCTCGTATCCTTCATTGACGATCGTGGAACTGCATTCGATGGTGAGGTGAAAAGTTTCTCTATCGGGGCGCCCTGACGGCAAACTTTTTGTGCTTATACATTGAGCACCAAGCACTATCCTCATGTGTTTTTCCTTTATTCCATTGCCCCGATTGTAAGTACCTGCTTTCGTACTTTCTGTATCGCTGACGGGCCATACTGAAAGCGTACCGGCAGCTTGGAGGCGCCAGCGGGTAGTTTCTCTCCGACGCCGACGAGCGCCGACGTTGGAGCGAAGGTGGTCAGGTTGAAGGGAGCTGTCGAAACCTCAATTAAGTTGGAAATGCCAGTGGTATCGACACTGTTGCTGCCCCCCTGGAAAGCATATTTTGAAACTCTGGAATACCAGCCGGTGCCCTCGCCACCAGACATGCTGCCCGTGCCCCAGTTGGAGTTGATGACATTCTTACCGAAGGTAGTGAACTGGATCGTATAGACGTTCCAGAAGAAGTACGGCTTCGTTGGCGAGTCCATCCAGATCGCGTTATTAAGAACTTGAATTTGAGGCCATTCGACTGCGAGCGCGTCGCTCCCGCCACCAGCCGTGGTGTCGAACAGATGCCAACGCCAAAACTTATTCGTTGGCTCATAAAAACTGTTGTTGTAGAACCACAGCGTGCCGAGACGATTGTCATCAGGGGTCGCCGAATCGCTAAAGTAATGGATCGGATATACGGGTGTGGTATTGACAAAGGTGTTTCCGTAGACCGCGTCCGAGTGGTGCGCCTCTACTGCCGCGGCGAGGAGATCGGCGGTATATAAATCTTTGGGATAAGTCGCATGATATGAGGAAGACCCTTTATTCAGGTACCCTTCAAATGTTGTGTACTGCCATGCATCCTGGTTCTCGACCATGTCCAGTTGCCTGGCTGCGCCATCGCCAAAGTGGTTGTAGCGAACAATCTCAGGGAAACCGCGTCCCTTGAAGTTTGAACCCCCCGCTCCGGTCTGGTACTGGTCGAGGACGTTGAACTGCACCACTTCGTTCCACCCCTGAATATAAAACTGGTGATCGGAATATGACCCGGGAACGCCGTCGCCATGCAGGTGATTGCCTTCATATAAGGTGTTGCCGACAACAAAATAGCCGGCGTTGGCGTTGAAATCGGAGAAGAAACCGTTGCCGCAGTTGTACGCATCGATCCCTCTCACCACCACATCCATGCTGCGGAACAGACGGACGCATGCCGACCCTCTGCCCCATGCAGTGTCCGACACGCCGTTCAGAGTGGTATAGGTAAAGCCCGGCTTCGCATTTTGAACCTTGAGGCCCTCAACAATGAGATACTGCGGACCAGTCCAGGTTCCCGTATACAGCCCCCAGCCGGCATCGCCGAGGGTGACCGCGGCGTAGACCAGCTCCCACGTGGACGAATGGTTGTTCATAGCTGCAGTTCCGGTGGAATTGCTGGCGTCAATCACCGGAAGGTTGCCCCTGGAATCAGGTACGCCGCAGACCCGCACCGGTTGCGTGCGCGTGGCCTGCGTCGCAAACTGGAAGTGTTCGTGATACGTCGTGGGGTTGCTTCCGGTTGTATCTTCGTTGTGTATTCGCACGGTCGATCCCGCTGTGAGAGAAGCCCACGGAACCGATTGGATCGTCTTGTGCTCCTGCGATGGACCTACATCGTAGGTTTTCCCCTTAAGAGCGGGATCAACCGTGCAGTCGACCGGCATGGTCTTCGAAGGAGTCACCTGATAGGGCATACTGTGCCCGGTCACGTAGATGGTAGCCGTATTGGTCTTGGTACCGTCCGCGACGCTGGTGGCCGTCAATGTATAGCGCCCTGCAACGGTCGCCGAGAAAGCCGTGTCCTGGTTCTCCGTGTCATCGATTGCGCCGTCGCCCCCTTTGGGCTGCGAGGTGATCTTCCAGGTCACGTTCTGGTTGGTCGATCCCCAGATGAATGCCTGAATGTCGGCTTTCTGCCCCGAATACAGAGTTGTGTAGAAGGGCACCACGCTGATCTGCACGGCAGGATTACAGACATTCACGGTGATGGACGCTGTGGCATTCGAGCTCTCCTGCGACTGCGCCGTCAGGGTAAACTGCGTGGCTGAACTAATGGTGTAGCTGGTTGTACCCTTAATTGAGCAACTACTGCCCTTGGCCGGGGCGGTCACGTCAACCCAGTTTCCCGTTTTGGAGGCGAGAGCGGCCCCACCCGTTACTGACCAGTTGACCCCATTCGTCACGCCGTTCGTGACTGTGGCATAGATGCGACGCACGCTGCCGGGCAATACGTTGAAACCATAGGTCGGCTGCGTGATAGCGATGGAGATCGGAGCAGCGCTTGCCGGCGTCGTCGCGCTCTGACCCTCACCGCACGCGGCGAAGGTCACAACAAAGGAGATTCCCAAACCAAATGACAATATGCGACGAACCTTCATGCGTTGCTTCCTCTTCATCAGAATCCATGGCAATCGTGGCTATAGCCCTGCATAGCTGGCATCTGCGGGGCGGATCAGCAGCAACAAGATAGCGTTCGCGGGCTTGGCGATTGGCACCGGCAGCATTCCCGTCAAAGTCCTGAATCGGTCGCGATCCTCCGGCTCCAACACCCGCATCGTATAAATCAGTCCGAAGAGAACCATCAAAGAAACGCTTCCACCGCAAAGAACACCCCACAATGGCGCCAGCTGCACAGCTACATAGTGCGCGGCCAGCGACGCCAATACGCTAATGACGGCGATCTTCGCAACCAGTTTCCAGGGAAGTTTCACCTTGTAGAGATGAATGCCAATGGCCCACAGCATTCCGACTGCAAGCACCTGGGCGGCACCACTTCCGATGCATGCGCCCACCGCACCGTGCGCTGGAATGAGGTACCAGGCTACCCCCATATCGAGAATGCCTGCAAGCACGGTCGCCAGGATGACATAACCCTGCCGCTCCGTACTTTGCAGGACACTCTGAACTGGGCCGATGAAGGCCTTGGGCATGCACAGCAATGGAGCCAGCGTTACCACCATGGCAGCGCCTCTGTACTGGTTGCCGTAGAGAACAAGCAACGCTGGCATCGCGAGCGCGGCGGAGATAAAGTGCAACGGAATCGAAGTCAGCGCAAGGTAGCGAAATGAGGAAGCTGCTATGGCTGGGAGTTTGGATTTGTCGCGCCCGTACTGAGCGAAGATTGTGGCGCCGGCTGCTGATCCGAAGACGGACGAGCTGATCAGCAGTCGTTCCGCCATGCTGAACGCCACTGAGTAGAACGCAATCTGGCGAATATCCGCGCTGAGATACTTCAGCAGTACGATCTCGGAGCGGTTCCACACGATCAACGCCAGAATCATACTGGTGACGCTTTGCCAGGCGAAGCTCATCATTCGCTTTGGCAGGCCCACCGGCTGAACATGGGCCTTGTCCCATGCGAGGATGCGCTTCATCGTGGGGAAGAGCCGTACAAGGAAGTCGACGGCTCGCATGCTGAGCATTGACGCGCCGACACCGAGCACTCCCCACTTCAGCACCACCGTTGCGGCAATTGTTAAGAAGAATACGAGCGTTGAAATGACTGACGCCGGCAGATTATTGGATAGCTCCTCCGAAGCCACGTTGGCTTGCGCGGAAACAAAGTTGACCATTGCGGGCCAAATGCTGAGTGCCACAAGAACGGAAGCAACTCGGAATTGCGCATTGGCATCTCCGAGAACCCAGAGTATGATGCCGCCAGTGGCCAAGGTTGCCAGGATCATTTGTAACAGCAAGGTACGAAAGTAAATATATCTTGCCGTTCCTCGGTCGCCTGTGCCCAGGAACTCGGCCATGTATTTTCGCGTCGTTTCAGGGATGCCCATTCCACCCAGGGTACTGACGATCGATGCGATCCACATGACATAGATGATGTAACCCATCTTCGACGGCCCGAGGGTGCGCGCAATCGCAATCGAAGTAACCAAACCCAAAGCGAAGCTGATTGCGTTTTCAAGGCCGTACCAGCCTGCGTTCCGGGCGATGGTCTTGGTGTTTGTCATTCGATATGGTCTTCGAACCCCGGAAACGGTTATCCTCTTCGTCACGCACCGGTCATTTGGGCACACTGACCAGCGGATTCAGGAAATGCTCACTACAGGTGCCATCGTAACCTCGTTCGCAGTCTAACCCAAGCCTTGGAGCGCAGCTTTTGCGTCCTTCGCTGTCGGCGAATTGGGCGCCAGCGACACCGCTTTCTTGAGGTGAGTCGCCGCGTTGTTTTTGTCCTTTAGTTTGATGTACACCATGCCCAGGTGATACTGCATTGAGGCGTTGTTCGGATCGGTCTTGACCGCGTCTTCCAATAGATCGCGAGCAAATCCGTAGGTTCCCTTATAGTAGTAGGCCCAAGCCAGTGTATCCGCTGTGCTTGGAGAGTTCGGCGTAGCTCGCCGGGCTGTTTGTGCGAGGTTCAAGGCTACATCCACGTTTTCGCCGTTCACAAGCATCCGATAGGCAAGATTATTGGCTGCGAGAGGCTGTTTCGGGTCGATTTGCAGAGCTTTCCTGTAATAGGCTTCAGCTTTGCCAAAGTCTCCCCGCGAGTCTTCGAGTTCACCGAGCATCGTAATGGCGCCCGCATCGTTGGGGTGGGCCTTCGACCACTGCTCCCAGGCGCCAATCGCATTGGCTATCTGCCCACGCTGAGCCTGAATCTGCGCGTACAGCATCACCGCCTCGCCATCTCCGGAGTTCAGCTGGATCGCCTTCTGTGCCGTAGCCGCTGCCTGGTCCAGATTCTTGTTCTGAATCTGCAACTGTGCCAGCAGATCATAGAAGCCGCTGTTCTTTGGGCTCTTTTCTATTTGGGCGTTCAAGCGAGCCAAGGCTTTGTCCGGTTGCTTCTGGTAGAAATCGTAATTGATCAACAGACCCAAAGCTTCAACGGAGTTGGGGTCATATTGTAATGCCTGCTCCAGCAGCGATGCTCCCTCGGGAAACTTCTTCTGCGAGAACCGCAGTTTGCCAAGTGCAAGATAGGCCTGCGGGCTTTGTGGAGCGACGCTGATTGCGGTTTTCAGGTCGGCTTCGGCCTTGTCCTGGGATTTATGGTCTAAATCCACCATGGCACGCCACACATAGGCTTCAGGAAACTTCGGCGTCGCGGCGATCGTCCTCTCAGCCACGTCGGACAGCAGGTTGACGTCACCCCGCTGAATTGCAATTTGCGCCAGTTCCTCCTCGGCGTCCAACCTGGATGGATTCAGGCTTGCAGCTTGACGAAGGCTCGTTTCGGCCAGATCGATATCTCCCTTGGCCAGCGCGGCTCTCCCCAGCCAGAACTGCAAGAAGGCGTCCTTCGGGGCATCCTTGACCGCATTCTGAAGGGCATTGACGGCATCACTTGCTTTACCGCTATTCAGCAACACGATTCCGTTTAATCCCGCGACTTCCGGGTCCTTGGAGTTCTTCTTCATCAGCTCCGTGACCACCGTTTGTGCGGTTCCGTAGTCCTTAGTCTCAAGTAGAACGCGGACGTACCCCGTCTGCACAGAAACATTCTTGGGATACTTTTTGGCAAGACTCGAGAACTCAGCCTTAGCTTTGTCCAACTGCCCCGAACCTACATAGTAGTCTGCCAGCATGCGCACTCCCTGACGATCGCCGGCAAGATCCTGCGACGCCTGACGGAGCACTTCCTCGGCCTTGGCCTGATTGCCCTGCCTGAGAAAGACCTCGGCAAGAACTTCCCGCGCAGAAAGGCTCTTGGGATCAGTAGCGACGGCGTCCCGGCTCACCTGCTCGGCCTCTGGCCAGCGGCTGCTCTTCATGTAGAAAGACACGAGAAGCAGCTTGGCGTTCACCGATTTCGGATCGAGCGCGATAGCCTTCTTCAGCTCATCTTCCACAGAAGGGGCCTTGGTCGGGTCACCCGCTTGAAGGAGCGCTAAATTCTCATGGAACGCTGACCGGTTCGGGTCGAGGTCCAAAGCGCGGTGAATCTCGTTCAGCGCCTGATCTTTCTGCCCGCGCCTTGACGCTATCCCGGAAAGCAACGCGTGAACGTCCGGGTTGTTCGGCTGTGCTGCCAAAACGGCATTGGCCTGTGCTTGCGCATCGTCGGTCCTGCCGCCTGCGAGCAGCAGATCTCCAAGATCGATGCGCGCCTTCAAGTTGGCCGGCTGCAATTCCACTGTACGTGTAAGTTCGCCGTACGCCTGCCTATACTGACCCAAATGCATATATGCCTGCGACAGCGCATAATGAGCGTCGGGAAAGCTCTTGTCGACTTTCAGCGCATTCAAGTATTGGATGGCGGCTTGCCTGTATTTGCCTTCTGCGCTGTACCTATTCCCGCTCTCCAGATATTTGTGCTTGCGCACGTTTGGATCGCGGTGGCACCCGGCCAACAGAGCGGCGGAAACAATGAGGATAATCACCCAAAGGGGGCTTCGCTGGTTCATTCGCATCCAGCTGCCGTCGAAACTCAATTGAATTTCTTTGAACAAGCCTTTCACTGTCTTCCATCCTTGCTGGCTGTCTTTCCCACGAGCACAGCCTGGGTTCCTGTGTTGATCCGCATTGTCTTTCCCTGTTCCTTTAAATCCGCCTAGTTTGGAATAAATCGAGGGACCATTGGCACAAGCTGCGCAGTAAACGCTTCGGCCCGCGCCTTCGCCGCCGATGTGCCTTCCCCGGAATCGATCGGCGTAATCACGCGTACCAGTCCTCCATCGGTACGATTCGTCCGCATTGCGTCCGTCACCAAGTACATTCTGGCCAGATATTCGTTGGGGATGCTGCGCCCATGCTCTTGATACCAATAGATGACGAATTGCCGGTAATCGCCATTGGAAATGATGTACTCGCCAACCCGATGCGGTACCGCATTCGCATCTTTCAGATCGACGTATTGCGAGGATTCAAAATACCAACCTGCGCCGGGCAGACAGTGCTTGGGCGAGTGCATGGTATCGTTCGTCCGCTGAGTGGGGTAATAGGCGATAAAGAGGCCGATCGCCTGGGACTGCCCGCCTTGTGTGTAGACGCGCGACAGGAAGTTCCCGGCACCCAGCAGATCCAGCGAATCCTGGTCGATCGCCTGATCGCTTCCTGTCCATCCGGTTATTACTCGCGGGACCTCTGACAGCGGCTCACTCACGGGAATCAGATCGGTACTACCGCGGGTGTGCAACAGCAGCGCAGTTGCAGCCAGCATCACAACAGCCGTCCAAAAACGAGGGCTCTTCATACCTGCCTCCTTCGTGCCGGAAACAAGCGCATGGCGCGCTGGACGATTAAAAGGCACCCGAGAGACACCAGAAACATGACCCAGCCGGAAAACTCGTGAAAGAAACCAAGGGCTTTGTCAGGGTCCCAGTACTGGACGCACAATCCGGTGCCGAGAATGCGCACGGCGTTGGCCGCAATTGCAATTGGAATGCTGGCCAGCGCGAGCACAGTCCGCCGAAGGAAGGTTTTCTCCAGAAAGTATCCGTAGAAAATTGAGAGCGTGAACAGGCTCATCAGGGAGCGGATGCCACTACAGGCCTCCGCCACCTCCAACTTCATGGCAGGGAGTTCGATGACGTTTCCCTCACGCAGCACTGGAACGCCGAATAGGGGAAGTAAAGCGCTGGCAAGCTTGGAGGCCAGAATCTGGAGTGGGAACGTTATCTCATTGAAAACAATACCTGGAATCGGGATAGCAAGGAGTAGAACCAGCAGAACGAAGCGCAATTCTCTCAGCAGCTGCCACCCGCCAAAACAAAGAACCAGTCCTGCCAGCAGGATCACCAGCGATACTCGCGAGAGGAATAGCTCAGCTCCGTAAACCCCTGCGATCAGAACAACAAGCCCGAAGGCAACAACCACAATCCCCTTCCAAGTAGGAGCAACTTTGGTTTCGAGAAGGGTCTCTCTCTTCGCCCAAACCAGGTATGCCGCAAAGAGGGGAACCAGGAAGCCGTGAGAAAAATCAGGGAATCGCCACCAGTCATGTACCAGTTTCCACAGCACACGGTAGTAAACCGCCGCCATGAGCGCGCCGATTATCAGCGAACCCCATGCAAAGTGAACGCCTTGCGCAGACCATGGGAGTTTGGAAATTGCGACCGTCTGTCTGTCCTGGGTCATATTCTCCATCGAGTAACCTGCGGCATCTCAATCCGCCATATCCTCCTTAGCAATCAGAATGCCGAAGGCCGAGCGGCTCGATTCAAGGGGGATTTCCCTTGAATCGCCCAGCACCAGGAACGAGAATTCCTGGGAAAGTGGAAAGCAACTTCCACTTCACAGGGAAATCACTTCTACAATTCTTCCCATAGGAAGGGAAAAACTTTTCCTATTCTTCGGCAATCTCCCTTCCTGAGGTACGCCTAAGAGCGCGTATACCATGCGGAACGCCCATTCCAACTTCTGTCTCGCGTTTGGAACGCGCATTGCTAAAGTCCAATGCGGAACTTGGATCAATCATGGCAGGCAGCGCGACTATTCAGAATGTGAAGCGACAGGCGAAAGCTTTTGTCCCGGCGAGGCCAATCGTCCCTGTTGAGGCGCAGATCCAGTGTGCGATCTCCGGCATTGCCGAGAGCGACTGCCCAGTCTTGATCATTGGTGAGCCGGGCGTTGGAAAGCGCTCCATCGCCGCTCAAATCCACGCGCAGTCGCATCGGTCTCGCGGCACCTTTACTGAGATTGACAGCGCCAAAGCCGAGGTTCAAGCCATACTTTCGGCGCTATCCACCAAGGGAACGGTCTATCTGGCGGAAATCGGGGATTTGAGCCTTGCACTGCAGGAATGGATCATCGACAACTATTTTCACTCCGATCAGGCGCAATGCTGCCGCCTCCTTTGTGGTACGAGCCGCGAACTTTTGGAGGAAGTCAAAACCTGGCGAATGAGAGAGGATTTCTATTATCTGGTCTCGGGCGTTTCGCTCCGGATTTCACCACTGCGGTGTAGGAAGTCCGAGATTCTTTCAATTGCCGACGAGCTTTTGACGCAGTACGCCAAGCAGTTTGATCGCCCCAAGCCGGTTCTGCGAGAGGAGATTATTGGGTTCCTGATGGAGCACACGTGGCCCGAAAACCTGTCTGAACTTCAGACAGCGATCAAGACGTTTGTCGCCATCGGCGACCAGTCGATCTCTCTCGCCGCGCTCAAGGCAGCGGCTCCAACGGAGAAATCGAATGGACACCGCAAGCCGCTTTCACTGAAGGCAGCCACGCGGGCCGCATCGATCCAGATCGAGCGACAGTTGATTTCCGAGGTTCTGGTTGCGACCGGAGGCAACCGCAAGCGCGCCGCAAACGAACTAGGGATCAGTTATAAGGCCCTGCTCTACAAGCTCAAGCAGGTCGGAGCAGAGTACCAGCCTGCGGGCAATAGGAATGGAGTCGGACTATGAAGTTTGGAAGACTTATCATTTTTGCGTTCTTTGTTCCAGGCATCTTCTGCCAACCCCAGGACAAAGAGTCCGCCGGTAACCCAGCCCAGGCAACTGCGCCGGATGTGACCGCGCTGCCCGCGGCCCCACCGGCGGCAACTGCCCCAGCTTTGGCTGCGGGTGCCGCGGCCGACACCTACATTATTGGTGCATCGGACGTGCTTACCGTTACGGTGTGGAAGGACCCTGCCCTTTCGGGCACCGTCCTCGTCCGGCCTGACGGTATGATCTCGCTTCCACTGCTCGGCGATGTTCAGGCCTCTGGGTCGACATCCCTGCAGTTGGCCGATCAGATCGCAACGAAGCTCAAGAAGTTCATCCAAGAGCCGAATGTCTCTGTCGTGATAAGCCAGATCCACAGCAAGGTTATTTATCTGCTTGGCGAAGTGGGAAAGAAGGGACCAATCGATATGACTCCCGGTATGACCCTTTTGCAGGCGATTGCAAGCGCCGGCGGACTTACCGACTACGCCAACACGAAGAAGATCTACATTCTGCGCGACGAAGCTGGAAAGCATCAGAGAATACCTGTGCATTACAAGCAAGCATTAAAGGGCGACAGCACGCTCGATCTGGTTCTCAAACCCGGAGACACAATTGTTGTTCCCTAAGGCGTCCCAATGAAGGAAACTCTCACTCTCCTGGCGCTTCTTTTCACCGTTGGCGCCGCGGCACATGCGCAGGTCGCGCCCGCAGCGACAATGGGCGCTGCTGGTTTGACGTATACGTTTCGATACTCCGAACTCGCCGCCTTCGGCGGTAGCTACGGCGACAGGCAAACGATCACTCCCTCTGCGTCCGTGGCCTATGCGAATGGTGAGGAACGCCACCCATTCGACCTCAGGTATTCAGGCGGGTACACTTGGAGCATCGCGGGGGAATCCTACGGAACCGGGTTCTTTCAGCGACTATTGCTGTCGCAGGGTTTTATCTGGCATAGATCGAACCTCATGGTCAGCGACGGTGTCCGCTACACTCCGCAAGCTCCGATCACCGGCTTCTCTGGGATTCCCGGCATTGGGGAACCGATTGGCGAGCCTAACCCATCTCCTCCGTCCAGCCAGTCGATTCTGACAGTGAATACACACGTCGTCAATAACAATGCGAATGGAGAATTCGACCGAGTACTCAGTGCTTCCACGAGCCTCAGCGCTGGCGTCGGTTCGGATATATTGCGGTACCCTGATGGCAACGGTCTGGAAACAGACGCATTGATGGCCAACGCAGCGCTCACGTGGCGCCAGAATGCCCGCAATTCGTTATCGGGCACATATTCGTTCTCTCGGTACAGCTACCCCGGGTACAGTGTCACATTCATGAGCAACACAGCGCTTTTTGGCTACGCGCGCGTCTGGAACCGCCGCATTACTACAAGCGCAGGCGGGGGGCCAGAGTGGATCAGCAGCACGGACACCTCGGTCGTGCCCAACTCGACAAGGTTATCAGCCAACGCGGCGATCGATTACACGTTTAGGTTCGGAACAGCCGGTCTACGCTACACCCGTGGATCCATTGGCGGCGCAGGATATCTGCTCGGAGCAGAGTCCGATTCCGTCACTGCAGACTTCTCGCGGGAGTTGGGAAGGACCGTGACACTCGGAGTCACGGGAGCGTACCGGCGTACTTCCGGACTGAATAATAACGGCGTCACTAATTCAAAGGATGCGGGAGCACAGGCTACTTGGCGGCTGGGCCGCTGCCTCACGGCATTTGCGGGTTACACTGCAGTCCAGCAGTCCTCGAGTTCTGCGCTTCGTTCCACCGCCCTAAGCGGGCTGGAAAACATGATCAACTTCGGCATTGGGTATTCGCCTCGCGGAACACGCCTCGCGAGGCACTAAATCGTTTAGGAGTCATATGCTCGGGCATCGTGAGCTAACCATGGAAGACTACACCGGAATCTTGAAGCGGCGATTCTGGCTGATTCTGGCTCTTGCAGTCGCTCTCCTCGGTGTTGGCCTGGGAGTCAGCTATGTCATTCCTCCCCAGTACCTGTCTCAGACGCTTGTGCTGATCGAGCAGCAAAAGGTGCCAACGGACTACGTAACGCCCGTTGTGACTGAAGACCTCGGCGGACGCCTGGCGTCGATCAGGGAGCAAATCCTGAGCCGGTCACGCATACAGCCGATCATCGAGCGATTCAATCTGTTCGCCGGCGGCCAGAACACCATGGATGACCGAGTCGAAATGACGCAGAAAGCGATCGGGGTCAAGCCCATCCCCGCTGGCCAGGCGTCGCGCGGGATGCCGGGCTTCTATATCACGTTCAAGGCGCAGGACGCACATACAGCCCAGCAGGTATGCGGCGAGATTACCTCGCTCTTCGTTAGCGCGAATTTAAGTGCGCGCGAACAGTCGGCCGAAGGCACCACCGAGTTTCTCAAACAGCAACTTGCCGACGCAAAGAGAAACCTTGATGATCAGGATGCCAAGTTCGCGGCCTTCCAGGAAAAGTACTTCGGCAAGCTTCCCGAACAGGAACCGTCTAACGCAAATACACTTCAAGCGCTTACTTCCCAGCTTGACGCCTCTACACAGGCGCTGAATCGGATGCAGCAAGAGGAAGCTCTCATCGAAACTATGATTTCGCAGCAGACGCATGATCTGCAGAGTACCGAGCCTGCCGCAGTTGCCGCGGAAGATGAGCGCCGGAAAGAGCTAAAGACCCTCAAAGATCAGAGACAGGCAATGGAATCGTTTTATACCCCGGACCATCCCGATATGGTCGCGATCAATCGCAGGATTGCCGATCTTGAGGCGCAAATTGCGCATGACTCGGCCAAGCCGGCAACGGCCCCAGCAGGCGCAGCCACAGAAGTCAACCGTGCGGACCCGCCCGAGCTCCAGCGGCTCAAACTTCAGCTTCGCGCAGTGCAGCAGTCCATCGCAGACGCAAAGCAGGAACAGGCTCGGCTAGGGCAGAAAATTCGCGATTACGAGTCCAGGATTGAGTCGACCCCGAAGGTAGAGGAAGAGTACAAAGAGATCACCCGCGATCATGAGACGGCTTTGGCGTTCTACAACTCGCTGCTGAGAAAGATGAACGAATCGTCGATGGCGACCGCCCTTGAACAGCGCCAGCAGGGCGAACAATTCACCGTTATCGACCCCCCGAATCTCCCTGACGCGCCAACCTTTCCAAACCGTCTTATCTTCGCCGGTGGCGGATTTGCAGGCGGCCTGTTTCTGGGTCTGCTCATCGCGGGGTTACTCGAGTATCGCGATACTTCCGTGCGCAATGAGAGAGATATATGGGCTTTCACGAAAATGCCGACTCTGGCTATCATCTCCCACGTTGCCGGACTCCCCGAACCAACTCCAACCCGCCGCTGGAAGCTCTTCTCACGCGTGGATAAACCAATTGAAAGCACGGAGAGTTGACCATGTACAGACGCTTCTTCGGTCTTCGCATGGTCCCTTTCGGACCCAGCCCTGATCCGCAGTTTCTGTACATGACGCCACAGGTTAGGGAGGCCCTTGCCTGCCTGCAATACAGCATTGCAAATCGCAAGGGTTTTGTTGTCATGACTGGAGAAGTGGGAACAGGAAAAACGACTGTTCTCAAAACTGTCCTTAGCACTTTCGCCAAGGATCGCGTATCGTCGGCTTTCGTCTTTAATCCGCTTCTTGGCGTGCTTGACTTTCTAGAATTTGTGCTAACCGACTTCGGAATTCCGCCCAAGACCCGGACTAAGTCCGGCATGCTGCTGCAACTCAATCACTGGCTCATCGAGCGCTTTCATGAGCACGGCTTATGTGTCATTGTTGTCGATGAAGCGCAGAATCTCTCCTGGGAGCTTCTGGAGGAGATCCGCTTGTTGACCAATTTAGAGTCCACCTCGGAGAAGTTGCTGCAGATTGTGCTTTCAGGCCAGCCTGAACTCGAAGTGAAGCTTCACGATCCCAGCATGCGCCAACTTCGCCAACGCATTTCAGTATGGTGCAGAATGCAGCCGCTGAGCCGCGACCAGACGCAGGCCTACATCACCGAGAGGTTGCGCATCGCGGGTGCGACGCAATCCGCCCTGTCTCCTGAGGCAATACAGATTGTTCATCGTTACTCGAACGGTATTCCCCGCCTGATCAACCTGATCTGCGAGCATGCCATGATCAGCGCATATGTCGAGCAGGTCAAGCCCATTCCTGCGCGAATCGTTGAATCGGTCAGCATGGAACTAGATCTGGACCAGCAGTTCTTCCTGATCTCTCCCGGGACTCAGTCTGGGTTGCCGGAGAATACCTTGCCAACTATCACAAACAGCGCGGTCAATACCCCCACTGACGACACAAACCCCCTGAAGGACGTTAAACTATGAGCCGCATATTCGAAGCGCTCCAAAGAGCAGAAATTGAGCGGAAGACAGCGCCACCATCGGAAGACGATCAGGCTGGCGATCCGGCAGTTATCCCAGGGATAAAGGAGCCGTCCGCTGCCGAGGCGGAGGTAGTCCTCGAGGATATTGCGCGTCATTCATGGACGCCATCCGTTGCTTCCTTTCCCACGCTTGCGGATCGCGGCGCAGGCGTCGAGCAGTTTCGCAGACTTCGTTCGCGCATCTACCAGGCCCGCTATGAGGCTCCGTTGAAGACGATTCTTGTCTCCAGCGGCATGCCTTCGGAGGGCAAGAGCTTTATCGTGGCGAATCTGGCCATCTGTCTCGCGCGCAATAGTGTCAACAACATTCTGCTCATCGACGGCGATCTGCGCCGTCCCACGCTCCACAGTCTGCTGGACGCTCCCGACACACCCGGGTTGTCGGAGTATTTGGCAGGAACTGCGGAATTGAAGAATGTCCTGCAGCGCAACCGCAGTTCCAAGACCATTGATTCCAGCGGCGGGGGCAGCATCTCCAACCTCACGTTTGTTCCTTCCGGAAAGTGCGGTGACAATTCTTCAGAACTAGTGGCCAATCATCGTATCGACGAACTGATCGCGACCCTCTCCCCGCATTTTGACTGGATTCTCATCGACTCCCCGCCGGTACTGGCCGTTACGGATGCGGTGGAACTCTCCCGCGCCGCCGATGCTGTATTGCTCGTCGCTCGTGGAGCACGCACTCCTTACGATGTTGCACAGCGCACGCAAGCTACCTTCAGCAATTCGCGCATTCTGGGCTTTGTGCTCAATGACACCAAGGAGATTCCGCGTCGCGGATATAACTACTACGACTACTATCAAGGGTCAGAAGCCACCACCCGGGCAAAGTAGGTAAAGGATAGACAGGGATGATCAGGCTTTTCAATGTTTACTATCCGACCCGAACTCTGGTGCTGCTTCTTTGCGAAGCTCTCCTCGTGAGTGGCTCATTTCTGCTTGCCACGACTTTTCTTCTTGGGCCGGATACTTACATTGCACTGATCTACGAGAACGGTATCCTGACGATCGTTGGCATCGCTGTTCTCACCTTGCTTCTCTCATACTACTTCGACCTGTATGCACCGCAACGGATGTCGGAGCGCTGGGAAATCTACTTTCGGCTGCTGCTGATTCTTAGCGTTCTATCTTTTGTTCTCGCAGGGCTCACCTACTTCTTTCCCGATATAGACATTGGCCCGCATGTTTTTACTTTGGGCATCTCTATCCTGGCTGTTGTCTTTGTCCTCTGGCGAGGGTCCTATGAGTGGCTCATTGGCCTTCCAGTATTCCGCGAACGCGTCTACGTGCTTGGTAGCGGCGCGCGCGCGCGTACTCTCGTCGAGACTCTGCGCACTCGACGCGATGCCGGCATGGAGGTAGTCGAGGGAGCGAGCACTGGAGCGTTCCAAGAGGATCTCGAGCGATTCGCCGCCGACCTTCGCGCCTTCCGCAATCCGAAGACTCGCATTGACCGCGTCATCGTTGCAATGGAAGACCGTCGCGGATCGATGCCGCTTCGCGAACTCCTCGATCTTCGCCTGAATGGCGTTGTAATCGAGGATGCCGGCGCACTCGTGGAGCGGCTCTCGGGTAAGCTGCCGCTAGATGGGCTTAATCCAAGCACCCTGATCTTCACTCAGGGCTTCAATGTAAAGGCATCGCAGCAGATTGTCCGCCGCCTGATCTCCATAACTGTCTCTTTCATTGGGCTGGCGATCTGCCTGCCATTCATCCCGTTTATCATTCTGGCCGTACGCCTCTCTTCGCCAGGCCCCATCTTTTTCCGCCAGACTCGCGTCGGACTGCGTGGGCGTCACTTTTCCGTCATTAAGTTCCGGACGATGCGGCAGAACGCCGAAACACAGGGTGCAGTGTGGGCTACCAAGAACGACCCTCGCGTCACTTCGCTTGGCAGATTCATGCGAATGACTCGCATAGACGAGATTCCACAGCTTTGGAACGTCCTCCGTGGAGAAATGGGATTCGTCGGTCCCCGCCCGGAGCGCCCCGAGTTTGTGCAGTGGCTCAGCAACGAAATCCCGTTCTATGAGCTGCGACACATGATCCGCCCAGGAATTACGGGTTGGGCACAGGTGCGATATCAATACGGCGCAAGCCTGGAGGAAACCAAGCAAAAGCTCGAATACGACCTCTATTACGTCAAGCACTTGTCGGTAGGTCTCGACCTGCTCATCATGTTTGAGACAATCAAGACGATCATCCTTCGAAGGGGAGCCCAGTGAAGATGATTTTTGGGCTGTCACTGATCGCGGCTTTGGAGCCAGAACGCTGCTTACGCTCGATGTCGCGCCGTAGCCGAGCTCTTCAGGTTTCTTTCGACACGCGGCTTGCTCTGGAAAACATGAAACTCAAGTAAGGCAGGACAGCCGACTTCGATACCTGCAACAGCGAACGCCGCGTCGCCGGATTCCTTCGCGTCTGCCCTAGGAATGATCAGGCGTAGATTTCTTTTCCGTGATTCACAAGGACGAGAGGAGCATTCGATCGTCATGAACGTGATGAAAGCGTTGCTCATCTTTACGCTGGGAATAATGATGGGGATAGGAACTGCCGTGATTGGCTACGGCATCCACAACCATATCGCGTTCGCCAGGAAAGCCGAGCACCTCAAGGACCACGCTGTCGCAGCGCTCGATAGAGCATTCGACGCCAAGGTGAGTGCGGCAAAATTAGACCATATCGCCCCACCTGCGCCGTACTTTCCTCCCGGCGCCATCTGGACGCAGGACGTGAGTCATGCGCCCCTAGATCCTCAATCCTCCACCATCATCAGCTGGCTCGACGATGCGGGCGGATGGGGCAAGGGCAACAAGATGCAAGTCGACTGGAGCATTCGCGTCTTACAGGCAGACGCAGCCACCCCTAAGGTACCCTTTCGCCCGGGGCCGCGCTTCGCGGTTCCCGATTCTGACAGTGTCTCGACCTTTCCCCTTCCTGCTGACGGAGGCATAGAAGGGCAGCCGGGCTATCAGTGTGATGTTGACCAGGGCGATTGCCACCTTATCGTTGTTGACCGCAGCCTCGGCAAACTCTATGAAGCCTACCAGGCCAACCTCGCAAGCGGCACGCTTGAGGCAAACTTTCTTGCCGTATGGGACCTCAGTCGTGTTTATCCGCCATCGGGGCGTGGAGATCAATGCACCAGCGCGGATGCCGCAGGCTTCCCGATCGCTCCACTCCTCTTCAACGCCGACGAACTCGCTTCAGGGCACATCGACCACGCCATTCGCTTTATTCTCCCAAACCCGCGCATCCGAGCCAAGGTCTTTGTGCACCCAGCCACGCACGCCGGCAGCCCACGGGGGCCTGAATCCGCTCCGCCCTATGGCGTCCACTTCCGCCTCAAGGCTTCCTACGATGTGTCACAATTAAAGCCTGCGGCGCAGGTCGTCGCGCGAGCCATGCAGAAATATGGCATGTTCCTGTCCGACGGTGGAAATGTCGCCCTCACGGCACAAAGCGACGCAGACACAAAAGCAAAGTACGCCGATGTCGATTTCGGTACCCATGATTTGTGGCCACTGAAGGTAACAGATTTTGAAGTTGTCAAAATGGGGGAGCAAATCCCTCTAACCTATAACTGCGTTCGGAATTAGCGATGGGGATCGAAGCCTCAATTCGCGGGTTCTCAGACGCGCACGAATGTGGTATCGAGGTGTGGCCCACCCTCAATGGCGTGTGCGCTCGGTTTGTATACCTAAGGCACAGGTCCGGCAATTTGTAACAGACCAAAACCTCCACCGGAGTTTGGACCTGCTTTTCTCGGGTGGATCATCCAGGCTCAGCGTCATTATTTAAGCGAGTCAATGCTGAAAGAGAGGTTCCTCCTACGACCATGAACACTACAACTTCTGCGCCAACGGCGCTGTCTGACCTAAAACACAAAATGAACACCCGTGAGGCCCGCATCGGCATCATCGGGATGGGCTATGTAGGATTGCCGTTGGCTCTGCTCTTTAGCGGAGAGCGGTTTTGCGTGACGGGTTTCGATATCGACCAGAACAAGGTGAAAGCCCTCAACGGGGGAGGGTCATACATTGTGCGCATTCTGCCCGCCGCCATTCAGGAGGCGCAAAAGGCAGGCTTCCGCGCCACCTCGGACTACGCCCAGATCGCCCAGATGGATGCGGTTATCATCTGCGTGCCCACACCGCTGAACGAGTTCCACGAGCCCGACCTCAGTTACGTTACTGAAACCATTCAGTCGGTCGCCCCTTACATTCATGAGGGTCAGTTAATTGTGCTTGAGAGCACCACCTATCCCGGCACGACTGAAGAGGTTGTGGTGCCGCTGCTTGAGGCAGGCAATCCCAATGGCCTTAAGGTTGCACGTGGCTCCGACGGGACGGGGGTTCACGTGGCCTTTTCGCCCGAGCGCGAGGATCCCGGCAACGAAACCGTGGCCCGTCACGACATTCCCAAGGTCGTGGGCGGATACGGCCAGACCGCAACGGAACTAACAGCGGCGATGTACGGTACGATTTTTCGCCGTACCGTGCGCGTCAGCAGCCCATCAGTGGCTGAAATGACCAAACTGCTTGAGAATATCTACCGCTGCGTGAATATCGCCCTGGTCAACGAGTTGAAGCAGTTGTGCATGAGGATGGGCATCGACATCCACGAGGTCATCGATGCAGCCAAAACCAAGCCTTTCGGCTTCCAGGCTTTTTACCCAGGCCCGGGCTTAGGCGGCCATTGCATCCCCATCGATCCCTTTTACCTCTCATGGAAGGCCAAGCAATTTGACTTCCGCACCCGCTTCATCGAGCTTGCCGGCGAAGTGAATATCGCCATGCCCTACTTCGTGCTCGACCAGATCGCCGCCGGGCTCAACAACCAGTGCAAGTCGCTCAAGGGATCCAAGGTGCTGGTCCTGGGCCTGGCCTACAAGCGCGACATTGACGACCTGCGCGAGTCTCCCTCGCTGACCATCATCGAATTGCTGCGCGAGAAAGGCGCGGTTGTGGCTTATAACGATCCCTATTTTGCCAACGTGGGCCACGGCCGCCACTATGACCTCAACATGACCAACACTCCACTCGATAACCTCGGCCAATACGACGCCGCGGTCATTGTTACCGACCACTCCGATTACGACTACAAGGCGATCGTCGAACAGTCGCAGTTGGTCATTGACACAAGGAACGCCACCAAGGGAATTATCTCGGAAAAAATCGTGCGCTGCTAACTATAGGGCCAGGTTTCAAAAGCGGGCCACGCCCCTCGGAGACGGCTTTTCATTTGACGAACCCTGCCCATAGCCAAGAAGAAACCCGGCCCACGGCACCACTGACCGCCAAAGCCGACCATTTGCCCTCACTGGATGGGTTGAGGGCAATATCGATTGCCTTTGTTCTTTTGGGTCACCTCGGTGGAACCAGGGGGTTGGCGCGAATCAACCTGGGCATAGGAGATTTCGCCCACCTGGGAGTGGTAGTTTTTTTTGTAATCTCGGGCTTTTTGATTACACGCTTGATGCTCTCAGAGCGTTCAAAGAATGGCTGTGTATCGCTCAAGCTCTTTTATGCCCGGAGGGCGCTTCGTCTATTTCCCGCCGCATACGCATTTATGGCATGCGTGTGCCTGTTGTGGGTTGCCGGAATTGTGCATTTGCAGGCCAAGGATATCTGGCACGCCGTCACCTACACGGTGAACTTCGAATCGGGCAGATCATGGCAGATTGGACATCTTTGGTCGCTTTCAGTCGAAGAGCAGTTCTACTTCATCTGGCCTTGCACTTTTGTTCTATTGGGACCGCGGCGGGCAGGTTGGGTTGCCGCCGGGGCGATTCTGCTCGGACCCGTCGCGCGTTCGTGCGCATGGCTGCTCCTGAGGGGAACTCCATATCGCGATCTGGAGATGTTCCCAATGGTTGCAGACAGCATTGCGATGGGTTGTCTTTTGGCAATGGCCGGAAGCTGGCTTGAAGGGAAAAAGTGGTACCTGCAGTTATTTCGGCCCGCCTATTCTGCAGGATTGTTGGCGCTCGTTCTATTAACGAATCGCTTCATGGGCTACACGGTGGTCTCCGTCTTCGGCAGTTCGATCATCAATGCGTGTCTCGCAGTCCTCATTCACCGCAGCGTCTATTGTTCGCGCGACTGGATTGCACGTGTCTTGAACTGGAAGCCGGTTGCTTTTGTAGGCGTCCTAAGTTATTCGCTTTATTTATGGCAGCAGTTGTTTCTCAACCGTAATTCTGCCGCTTGGATAAACGCATTCCCCCAAAATCTGGTTCTAACAATTGCCGCTGCTCTCGGTTCACATTTTCTGCTTGAAAAGCCTTTGCTCAGACTGCGTCATCGCTTGAGAGCTTAAAAGCTCGCGCTCTCGGCCACCTACTAAACCGGCTCGTAAGTGATTGCGTCCGCCGATGAAAATACCACTTGATGCGTTACCGAAGGTGGGCAAACGCGCACAAGATGCTTTAATGAAAGATAGTTCCTTCATGCTCATGAAAGTATTGGTCTTAGACGCTACCCAATCTGCAACTTGAGATCAAAGACCCAAATAATAATCCGGCATCAATGGCGTCGGTCGCTCGTGAAATTGAGTGCGCAATAGCGAGGGCGGTGAAATACTGGGCTATGTTTTCGCGCCCTGAATCTTCTGAGTAAGCATCTTCAGGAAAATCTTGTATCTTGCTGGCCAAATGTCTGGGAACGGCCACGAGATCAAAGACTTCACAATGTACTTAAGGAACTCCGGCGAGCCTTGCTCGCGGGCAGAAATCGCAGCGTGGGCCAAGAGCCTGGATTTCACTCTGCTGCCGAGCAACATCTTGCGTGGTAGCGCGAAGTCTTTCTGAATCTCCTGCGAAACCATTTCCCCGTTGCGTAGTACGGACTCCCAGTCTCTGCTGGTCAGGCTCTTGGGATGGATACGATAGACTGCTGTCGGCTCTGCTATTGCAGCGAAGTTGGTGACACGGGAAAGTCGGTAGAAGAGCCACCAATCCACGGACGATTGGAACGACTCTGGCCACGGATTCTCTATCAATAGGGTCCGCTTGGCAATAACGGTGGTCGGGAACATGGGATTCGCATATGCCAGCCTTTTTTTGACCCATGAAGGCTGGCGAGCCAGCACGTCGCGGGACGTTCCGTCGGGAGATATCTCAGTCCTTCCGGTGTAGACCAGCCCAATGGTTGGATCGGCCTGGACTACCGCTGCCTGCCGGCCGAGTTTATCGGGAAGCCAGTAATCGTCTGCATCGAGAAAGGCTATCCAATCTCCGGTACTGCGCTTCGTGGCAAGGTTTCGCGCAGCGCTGCACCCCTTATGCTGCTGTGTAAGGCAAGTAACAGCAGAACCGAAGCTGGCCGCGATCTCCCGGCTCGAATCCGATGAACCGTCGTCTACGACGATAATCTCGTGGGGCGGCAGGGTCTGTTCCAAGGCGCTACGAAGGGCCTGCCTCAGATACTTCTCGGCATTGAAGACGGGAATTACCACGCTTATTAACAATCGATCCGCTCCATTTCGTCTGAGCCTTTATTGACCTTGAATCAAATCCGAAAAGGCAAACCTCGCAACTTTACTCTGCTCGGCGGCGTCGGCAACTCCCGGTCAATTCCTATTTTGTAACAAAATCTTACTCCGATTGAGATACGGACACAACCCTCACTTATCTGCAGCGGCCACGGTTTTTGGCCCAGACGGTAGGAGGCGTCGTGGCGGGTTTTACCACAGCGTATTTCCGGATCGCTGCCGCCAAGTGTAGGCTGTGTTTGGTGATTGTCTGAGGCGAGTGACGAGATGGGGAGGCCCTATGGGCGCGATTTGCGCCGTAAATTTCTTTTGGCCTATGACCGGGGCGATAGTTCTCTAAAGCAATTGGCGTCCCGGTTTATTATCATTGCTGGCTGGGCGAAGAAGATTTCCGCGCAACGCAAGCGCAGTGGTCGGGCCGAGCAGGTGGCTCGCTGGGCGGGAAGCAAGCCGCAGGCCGGAGTAGAGGCGCAAAAGCAGGTGATCGCTACCGCACTGAGGGCTTAATTCCGGGTTGAATCCTTTCCACGAGTGCCGCACCACAACTTGAGCGAAAACAATAAGAGAATATCTGGAGTCCTCGGGAGTTTCAGCTAATGTCCACCAGTCAGAACGTAGTTCGCTACACCTTTGATGGTTTGCCCAAAATACTCGCACAGCGCGGCCATGCTGAAACGCGAAGGCCGCCTGCCGTGGTTGCCTCAGTATTTCAAACTGGTTTGAATCTGATGCGAGACCTGGAGCAGAAGAGCGTTCGGGTTGTTGGAGTCGATTGTTACCCGGAACACCCCGGTTTTCGCTCCAGATACGGGCGCTCGTACTTATGCCCCAACCCCGATGACGAACCAGACAGTTGGGTAGCGTTTATGTTGTCTCTCGCTGCGGCCATAGGTGAAAAGCCTGTGCTCATTGCCGCCGCCGACATATTCGTTTCCGCCATCGGGCGTCATGCCCAGGTCTTGAGTGAGCACTTCATCTTCTCTCAAAGTGGGTGCATTCTGCAGGCGTCACTTACGACCAAAGAAAAGCAGTATGCCCTCGCACGCGAGTGCGGTCTGCCCTCCCCGCAGTCAGCCTATATACGGACGATGGAGGAACTTGAGCTATTCTGCGACCGTGCCCGATTTCCTGCCCTTTTAAAGCCCCGTTCCCATCGAGTGTGGGAGAGCCTGCCAAGCGACAATCCTCTATATGGTCGCAAGACGATTTCAGCCAACACTCGGGAGGAGCTGATCTCTCACTATGGGAAGGTCTGCGCGCTGGTGCCGGAGGCCGTCGCTCAGGAGGAGATCGTCGGGCCGGATTCGGCAAAATACTGCTATCTATCTGTCTATGCGACCACGGGCCATCGCCTTGGATCCTGCGTGGTCCAGGAACTGCGCGCGTTTCCCCCGCTGTATGGGTCGGCAACCCTGGTCCAGCCCGTCTTCGACGAGGAAATTGACAGCGTATGCAACGATTTCCTTCTGAAGTTGGGCTTTATCGGGCTCTGTGAAATCGAGCTCAAGAGGGACTCCCGCGACGGAAGGCTTCTTCTCATTGAGGTGAATCCCCGCTTCAGCGGTACCGGAGACTCCGCCAAATACGCCGGAGTTGAGACAGGGTACCTCCATTATCTCGACCTGATCGGACAGGCGCCCTCTCCGGTCGTTCCGGCCAGGTTCAATTTCCGCCACATCATGTTGGTGAAGGACCTCACCGCATTCCCGATCTATCTCGATCGGGGTCAGATGGGTTGGGGAGAGTGGATTCGTTCACTGAGCGGGCCGCTGGAATTCTTCGACTTCGATTGGAGGGATTTTTCAAATGCCCGAGTGGCGGCCCTAACGGGCGCCCGGGCGCTGGTGGGGGGAGTGTTGCGCACGTGGGGTTGTCGTCAATAGGAATTGGCGGGTAACGGGAAACTCTCTTCACAAGCCTCTGGTATGCCGGTCGATGGCCAGCGTCTTCTCCTAAATATGACGCCGACTTCTGATCCTAGCAGTCGTGGTGGCTGGGGCTTGATATTCCGTCAACTGGCTCTTGACGGCTCACTCCCAGGCCCGCATATCATCTCACATCACCTCCGGCGCGCGCTCCACATGGTAGTTATTGATGGCGGCAATGTCGTGGGCCACGTACATCTTCTGGATCCACGCGTAGTCTCGAAAAATCCGGCTACAGAGGGCGTACCATCGATCAATTTTTACCCACTGATTTTGGATATTAAAATCTTCGATGGCTAAACGTTCCCCAGCAAAGCGGTGATACTCAGTTCCGATCACATCGTCGAAGTAAAGAAAGACCTGCCGTAGCATCTGACTATTCGGAAGTCGTAAGATCTCCAGCGCCTGCATCGTGGACGAGTAGAGATCCAGATCCATCGCCACGAATCCAAGCGGGAAGCGCTGCCGCTCCACGAATTCCGGCACGGTTTCGCGCACATTTCCCAGTATGAGTTCTGTACCAGGCAAGAGCCGCGGACGCAGCCACTTTTCATCCAAGGGAAAATCGCCTTCAACCCACTTATCCGGGTGATCCCGGTAATCGCCTTGAGTTGGCGGAAGGCCGGAGCCTCTATCAAACCCGACAACTTTAATCCCGACCCCCGTCTCCTTTTCCACCTTCTGCGCGTATTCCTGCATTGTCAGTAGGCCGGTGCCTTTTGCCACACCGAATTCAACAACGTAGATCGAATCGACACCACTACTCTTAGCCAAGTCCGCCGCTGCGAGCATCCCGCAAAGATAATGAGGACGGTCTACTGCGTCCCACCGTTCGTAGGTACGGACTCCCAGAGGAAGTCGTTTAATGATGGTTCGGACAAGCAGCCGAAAGGGCTGTTCCTCCAGCATCCTTAGCAGAAAGCCCATGTCAATGTCCTCTTTAGCAATGCAAACGCCAGAAGCAGCCGAATCCGATTCACGTGCCGCCAGGACCATCCCATACGAAACACTTACGGCCAATATCTACCCGTGATCCGGCAGACCGCCGTTTGGACGCGGAAGCGCCCCCAACTTAGGCTGTCCATTTTCGTCCGTTTCACATCGTAAGGGGACGTGTTCCCCTGCTTGTTTGTTCCGCCATGGTGCGAAAAGGCGGCCCGATAGCCTGACTCTCTCGCTATCCTCTGTGTTTGATTGGAAAAGCTGACCTCGTGGCCGACAGGATAGGCAAGTACCTCTGCTTCAATACCAAGCTGCTCTTTCAAGATTGTTCGGGATTGAGATAGTTCCTGGTATTGCCGATCCGGCTCCAGCTGGCTGAGCACATGGTGCGAATGCGTGTGGGACCCGATCGCCATGCCGCCCACGGTCATTTCCCGGGCCTCGTCCCAATTCAAAAAGCGCCGCAACGTCCCGGGAGGATCCTCCCCTTTCGCTTCTTCCGCTAGCTCCCGGATAAAGCGCGCAGGATCTGAGTTTTCCGGTCTCTTATACAACCGCAGCACGGACCGCAGGCTCTCCGTCAAGCCGTTCCTATCGATGTCGACCGCCAGGCCGGCCGGGTAGCGGAGAGAGAACCGGCGCTTGCGCGCAGTCTTTACCAGATACGCTATATGATCCCACCACGGAACCTGGCAGGACCCGACCATGCCCGTCACAAGAAAGAAGACGCCCTGCACTCCTTGCGAGCGCAGGATCGGATAGGCGATCTGGTAGTTGTCCAGATAACCGTCGTCGAAAGTGATCAACACCCGGCAGCGGCGGCTCTTTTCTTTGATGGTCCCTTCGACAAAAGACAGAGCCTCTTCGAGAGTCACCAGCGAAACACGCCGCTTCAAGTAGGAGATCTGTTCTTCGAAACGCTCCTCGGTTGCCGAGAAAACTCCCGGGTCGAACAGGTCCTCATCCGGGTTCCCGATGCGATGGTAGTTCAGGACCAAAAGCAAATCTCGCGGCGGAAATTGCGAGAGCAGGAAAGAGGCGCCGCTCCAGAGCAATCCTCGCGCCAGCCACTCACGCTTTCCACCGAAGCTCAGACCGCCTGCCATAGCCCGTCGATTATAGCAGCACGCCGAGATCCGCTCGCATGCCGATAGGGCTGCGCCACGTTTTACGCGGGCAAGGTCATGACGGCAGCGTGGCGTAACTTATGGCCGCACACGACACTTCGGTGGGAGCCGTCCGCTAGCCGATCTTCGTGACCAGTGACAAGATCTATCAGCGGTACACTCCGCTTGTTCCTCATGTTTCTCGGAGAGAAAAGGGCACGAAAACGCGCCCTTTTCCCTACTCAGCCGATTGCGGAAGACAACGGGCAAGTTCCTTGCACCGCGCCTCCTGGTTGCTTTCTGTCTTATTCCATTGCCCCCAACGTAAGCGGGTCGACGCGGACAGTCTGTACCGCCGACGGCCCATACTGGAAGCGCACTGGCAGTTTGGGCCAGGACGCAGGCAGGCTGGCTCCGGCGTTGACCAGAATCGGATTCGGAACGAAGGTGGTTACGTCGAAGGGTTCTGACGTGACCCCGATCAAGTTGGAGACGCCCGTAGTGTCTGCGCTGTTGCTGGCGCCCTGGAAGGCATATTCCGAGGTTAAGTTGGCCCAGCCGGTACCGTCTCCACCCGACATATTGCCTGTGCCCCAGTCGGAGTTGACGGCATTCTTCCCGAATGTCGTGAATTGATTTGTCTGATTATTCCAGTAGAAATATGGCGCAGTTGGCGAATCCATCCAGATCGCGTTATTAAGGACCTGAATCTGCGGCCATTCGATTGCGGTGATAGTGTTACCGCCTCCGCCGGATGTGTCGAAGAGAAACCAACGGTAATACGCATTTGATGACTCGTAGAAGCTGTTGTTGTAGAACCACATCGTGCCAAGGCGATTGCTATCAGGGGTCGCCATATCGCTAAAGTAATGGAACGGGTATTTGGCTGTGGCATTGACAAAGGTGTTTCCGTAGACCGAGTCCGAGTGGTGCGCCTCTACTGCCGCGGCGAGGAGATCGGCGGTATATAAATCTTTGGGATAAGTCGCATGATATGAGGAAGACCCTTTATCCAGGTACCCCTCAAACGTCGTGTACGGTCCTGCGTCCTGGTTATCGACCAAGTCCAGTTGCCTGGCTGCGCCATCGCCAAAGTGGTTGTAGCGAACAATCTCAGGGAAACCGCGTCCCTTGAAGTTTGAACCCTCCGCTCCGGTCTGGTACTGGTCGAGGACGTTGAACTGCACCACTTCGTTCCACCCCTGAATGTAGAACTGGTGATCGAGATCCGAACCGGGAACGCCATTGCCATGCAGGTGATTTCCTTCATATAAGGTGTTGGCAACCACGAAGTTGCCATTGTTGGCGTTGAAATCGGAGAAGAAACCGTTGCCGCAGTTGTACGCATCGATCCCTCTCACCACCACATCCATGCTGCGGAACAGACGGACGCATGCCGACCCTCTGCCCCATGCAGTATCCGACACGCCGTTCAGAGTGGTATAGGTAAAGCCCGGCTTCGCATTTTGAACCTTGAGGCCCTCAACAATGAGATACTGCGGACCAGTCCAGGTTCCCGTATACAGCCCCCAGCCGGCATCGCCGAGGCTGACTGCGGCGTAGACCAGCTCCCACGTGGACGAATTGTTGTTCATGTTTGCAGTGCCGGTGGAATCGCTGGCGTCAATCACCGGAAGGTTGCCCCTGGAGTCGGGTACGCCGCAGACGCGAACCGGTTGAGTGCGCGTCGCATGCATTCCAAACTGGAAGTGTTCGTGATAGGTGGTGGGGTCGCCTCCGGTGGTGTCCTCGTTGTGGATGCGCACGGTCGATCCCGTTGTGAGAGAAGACCATGGAACCGATTGGATCGTCTTGTACTTTTGCGATGGGCCAACATCGTAGTTCTTTCCCGTAAGTGCCGGATCAACCGTGCAGTCCACCGGCATGGTCTCAGAGGGTGTTACATCGTAGGGCATGCTGTGCCCGGTCACATAGAGGGTAGCCGTATTCGTCTTGGTACCGTCCGCGACGCTGGTGGCCGTCAATGTATAGCGCCCTGCAACGGTTGCCGAAAAGGCCGTATCCTGGTTCGTCGAATCCATCAGTGTGCCGTCGCCACCGTTGGGCTCTGCGGTAATTGCCCAGGTCACGTTGTGGTTGACCGATCCCCAGACGAATGCCTGAATGTCGGCCTTCTGCCCGGAATACAGCGTGGTATAGAAGGGCACCACGCTGATCTGCACGGCAGGATTGCAGACGTTCACGGTGATTGACGCTGTGGCATTCGAGCTCTCCTGCGACTGCGCCGTCAGGGTAAACTGCGTGGCTGAACTGACGGTGTAGTCGTCTGTGCCGTTGATTGAGCAGCTGGTGCCCTTGGCTGGGGCGGTCACGTCAACCCAGTTGCCTGTATTGGAGGAAAGCGTTGCTCCACCCTTTACCGACCAGTTGACTCCATTCGTTACTCCGTTTGCGACTGTGGCAAAGATGCGGCGCACGCTGCCAGGCAGCACGTTGAAGCCATAGGTTGGTTGGGCAATGGCGATCGAGATCGGCCCCGGTATGGTCAGCGTGATGGTTGTGTCACTGTTGAGCGCTCCGGCAACTCCGGTAACAGTCACGGTGTAGGTTCCTGGAGCCGCCGAACTGCCCGCTGAGATCGTCAGCGTGCTGGTTGTGCTGGTGGTGGCGGGGCTGAATTTTGCCGATACATTCGATGGAACCCCCGTCGCCGTCAGTGCAACAGCACTACTGAAGCCATTGGTTCCTTTGATGCTGATGGTCGTGCTTACGCTGGAACCGCCCGGCAGAGCCCTAAGACTGCTGGATGAGGATGAAATCGTGAAACCCGGTGCAGGAATGGTCAGAGTGACGGTTGTCGTGCTGCTTGCTGTTCCGTAGGTCCCCACGATATTGACTGAATATGTGCCCGGAACTGCCGCACTGCTCGCATTGAAGGTTAGAGAACTCGTAGTGCTGGTGATGGCTGGACTGAAGGTCGCAGACACACCCATTGGCAGCCCCGTATCAGTCAAGGCTACGCTGCTCCTGGAGCCTTTTGCACAGGTAACGTCAATAGTGCTGCCTGCGCTGCCACCCACGAGAAGATTGAGAGCACTATGTGAGGATGAAAGTGTGAAGCTTGGCTCCGGGATGGTCAACGTGATGCTTGTGGTGCTGGTGAGAGTTCCTGAGGTTCCGATTACTTTTACGGTGTAGGTTCCAGGAAGAGCCGTTGTGCCCGGCGCGAGCGTCAAAGTGCTTTTGTACTTGCTGCTCGCGTTACTGAACGTCGAAGTCACCCCGCTCGGAACTCCAGACACTGCGAAGTTCACAGTGCCGGTGAAGCCATTCTGATCAACTACGGTGATCACACTGCTCCCACTGGCCCCGCCGACCTGAAGCGTGAAACTGCTGACGGAGGGCGAAAGGGTGAAGCTAGGCGCCGCCTCAGCCGGCGCGGAAGTTGCCAGCACGAAAGTCAGGCAGGCTGCGAGGTACAACATGAACCCAAAAAATGGAAGTTCAACACGAGTTGCATTCTTGCTTCGAATCGAAGGGAGCATTGCCATACTTGTTTTTCCTTTTGCCGAAATTGGAGCCGGGGTTGGACTCTGCTCTATCCAGACCCATCGGCACCACGGTCGCTAGGATTGAGTGATGCCTGACAGAGAGTAATCTATTAAATCGAACTAACGTAACACAATACCCGTTACTTGTTATTACTTTAGAGTATATCACCTGTGATGCAGGGCACAGGAGGCACACGAGAGGAGCCGATGACTTATCCCGATCTTCATTTTCGTCAATCAGTTGCAGCGGAAATCTTGACAACGCCGCCCTGTATTGAAGCGTACGCCGAGCCCCTCTGGCGGGGTCAAGCGAGCGGGGCTTGAATGGACGCTGTCAGCTCTTCGCCGCGCGCCGAGCTCGCGGAGTGTTCCGATAGAGGTCCATGTAGGCATCTACCATGGTTCCCAGAGTAAACCGGTAGTGGAAAGCTTCAATAGCGTTCTTCGAGAATTGTTCCCGCTCTGCGTTGCTGGACGCCAAACGCAGAATTGCTGTCGCCATCCCGGCTGAGTCAACTGGAGAAACGGTGAATCCTGCTTGCGCCAGCCGGACAACTTCCGCCATTCCGCCTACATCGGTAACGATTGCGGGCAGTCCCAGCGAGAGGGCCTGTAGAAGCGACATGGGTAACCCCTCCGACTTCGACGACATGATGAAGGCATCGGCCGCGGAGAAAAACGGCGCCACGTCAAGTTGCTGGCCCCAGAACGTCACTTGTGCGGCAATTCCCAATTCGGCAGCCAGGCTCTCCATCGTCTTGCGTTCGCTGCCATCTCCCACCATCCAAAGCCGCAAATCCGGCATGGACGCAAGCGCTTCGCGGAATGCATTCAACAGCAGCGCGTGGTTCTTTACGGGCGCAAGCCGTCCGACGTAAACCAGAGTGAACCCGCTCTTTGGCGGCCGCTGTTCTTTCGTTACTCGCGTCAGCGGGATGGCGCCGTTGTAAACTCGTACAATCTTCCGCGCTGGAATGCTGCGAATGCTCTTTACATTGTTCACAGTCGCATCGCAGATGCCGACAATCCAGTCGCAGCAGGTGGCCGCAATAGCGTACTTCAACTCAACAACTTTCCTGCGCGGTGGCGCCACCAGACTATGCCGGGTTGAAATTACGCTCGGCACGCCCGCCAGTCTGGCAGCCATGGCCGCATAGATCGTCGGCGAAGGGTTATGAAGATGGACAACATCGGGCCGTGACTCTTTGAAGATGCGAAAGAAATTCCGCGTGGAGTCCGGCAGGTGCCGGCCCACGTTTGGCTGTACAGTAAAGCCCTCCCTTCGCATCTGCTCGCCGAGTGGGCCAAGAGTGGCGATCGCATAGACGCGCGGGTCGTGGCCCTGCTCCCGCTGCAGACGGCACATCTGCGCCACCAGTGTCTCGGCGCCGCCCACCTCCATACTGTCTACAATGTGCGCAATCTTCATAAGGGTCGCCGGAGTTTGAGCTTTTGCCGGCCCGGCTGTGCACCGCACCCGGCATACTTCGCGGGTTTGTCAGCTTGAATCAGCGCATCAGGTTCAGGAATCGGATTCCGATATAAAGGAACGGGACCAGTAATATTGTGAACCCAAAGGCATATCGCAGCGTGCGCTCCAGCGGCATGCGGGGAGCAATCATTCCCCTCCGCAGAGCCATGTCGAAGATCACCTCAGTCATGCCGCCCAGCAGGAACAAGGTCATGGCAAAGGCGCGAGACAGAAACATTCCTTGCACTAGAAAGCCTGTAAGCGACAGAACCATCAAGCGTCCCAGCCGGTTGACCTCAGCCTTGTCGATTATTTCAGTCTTCCTGGTTGTTTGCGGATAGAGTGATTCTTGGGGAACAAGCGGCTCTCCTTCAGTTACCTTCTTCGGCGAGGCAACCATCAAGGCATCCCTCACCGTGGGCAGTAGAAACATAGACCAGAAGAACAACCCGAACAAGCCAAGTTCTGCAGCGCAGACGACCAATGAGTTGTGCGCAGTTAGATGTTCGTCGGAATTCTCGGCAAAATTGCCGAAACCAACACCGAACAACGGATGGGACTTCAGCATTTGCAGGCCCTCGCCCCAAAGAATCGTGCGATCTGCGCCCGCGCTGGCAGAAATCTCCCGTCCGCCAGAGACGTGCAGAGCCTGGGCCGCAACGAACAGGGCGCCCGCCAGCACCACGGCAGGTATCACCCCAATCCGGCGGCTCGTCGCAACCAGCAGCACTGCCACGAGGGCGATAATAGCGCCGCGAGAATGAGTCAGGTACACCCCGAAGAACAATGCGCACACAGGCAACAGCACAAATATCGCGTTGCGGACCTTCTTCTTCGGGCGCCAGAAGATGAACTGCAGCGGGATCAGGCAGACTGTCAATTGGGCAAAGTCGTTCGGGTCGTTGATGAATCCCTGTCCTCTAAGCCGATAAAACCACTCGCCCGCCTCGTTCCTCATTGGGAAAAAATAAGGGTGCTCGATGTTCCAAATCCTCTGAAGCTCGCCATACGTGAGTGCCGATTGGGGCTGCGCATTCGGCGTGCCAGTTACTGGAAGATAGCCGTTCTCCGGAAGTCCACGGTAGAGATCGATGGACCCCTGCGCAATCACAAACAGGCAGACGGACAACAGCATCAGAACGATAACCTGTAGTTTTTTCTTTGAGTTGCAGTGCAGACATACAAGAAGGTATGCGAAAGCATTGGGAATAAAATCCAGGAACTCATGGACAGAGCCCCCCACCCAATGCTCCCCGAAGAGCACTGAAAGGACGACCGCAAACGCCAGCCCGATCAATGCCAGCGACTGATGTGCCTTCAGGACGGAGGATTTCATCAGCGCTGGCAGGGAGACAAAAAGGACCAGAACCGCAAGAATCAGCTCAATACGAAAAAGCGCGAGCGGCCCGAACAGCGTGGCCGGCGAGAGGTAGGACGTAAGTAGATACAGAATGCTTAGAGCAAAACCCATGGTCAAGGACCAGAAGAATATGGCAGATGTTAGCAGAATAGCCGAAGCGGCGGAGACGACTCCATTAACGGGCCGGACGCCCGGTGAGGAGCGTGGTGGCGAAATAAAGCATTCGCTTGCCGGAATTGGGCGGCCAAGGGAATCGACCGCCCGTGCGGTTCCGGGATGACCTGCGTCGCACGGGTGGCCGGTAGAAGACCGCGGGCAAGCCTGCCAATGCCCCGACGGTGAGTGATCTGCGACCTTTTGGACCAGGATGAATCGGGTCGCCGGCGGCAACACGAACTCGCGCTCCGGAAGGCAAGAGCCGGACTCAATCCCGTGAGCAGTACGCCGAGGCCGATCTGAGCCTGCCGGCCGCGCTGCCAGCAGCGCACGTTTGCATCCGGCCGCAGAGACGCAATTCCCAAATGCTGGCCCGCCGGCCGGAGAGCGTCCGGCGACCCTGACCCCCAAATTCCAATTATTCCCCAAAAAAGGGAAAGAAATTGGCAATGGGATACGCAAGGATTTGCACAACTCCAGATCTCTGTGAGTGCAAGTTCATGTATCTAAACAGGATTTGTTTGGCGCTCCATTTGCATTAATAGAGGCAAACGTGGTGGGTGTCTAAGGGGATGGCCTCAATCACCACCTCAGGCCGGTGCATAATTCTCCGGTTTCTCAGAAATCGCTGAATCGGTTCTCGGCTTCAAGAAAGTCCAGAAGTTCGGACAAGGTTTTGCAAGATCTGTATTTGCAGCGAACGCACCCGAGAGGGTGACCCCAGGAGGAAGAAATGAAGAAACTCGGACTGATTTTGCTAGCTACAGCGACAACTCTCGCGATTTCCCCAGCTATAATGTTGGCGGATTCGATCACCTTCAGCTTCACACGGGGGACCGCAAAGGCGAAAGCCATAACCTTTACGCCCACTGGGGTAACGGCGGTAGGTGGCACAGGGTTAGCCCTCACGGTTTCGGACACGAACACATCGAACGCTACCCTCCTAAGCGGTGCCGGCATCGATATTGCCGCTGTCGTCGCAGGCTCCGGCAGCATTTGGTCCAATTCCGGCGGCGTCTTGATTGCGTACTACAACAATATCACTGATACGCCGATGATAGGCGTTTACGATTCTTTCTGCGTCTCGGTTCTCGATCCAACAGGGCTTTGCCTGTCGGGTACCCAGGCCAGTGGGGTGCTTACAGCGTTTAATGGCACAACAAATAACGGCGTCGCGGGGACCTTTATACCCACCTACGTCAGCCCCGATATCACTGGGCTGTTCGGCGATCCAGCCGTGACACCGGCGGAGCTCCTCCTGTACAACCCCTTTGGCGGGCAAGCTAACTACGGTGTGGATGGCGGCACGGGTAAAAATGGCCAAGCGTTGCCCCTCTACTTCACTTCGGGCTCTACCACCGTCAAAGCCTTCGTGGACGGCGACGGTTCTATTACATTCAACGTACCTAATTATGTACCCGAGCCTTCTTCCCTGATGCTGCTCGGCACCGGCCTGCTCGGTCTGGCGCTCGTAGCCTTCCGCAAGGCCAAGTCGTCCGGCCTGGTCTTGCACTCGTAGTCGTAGGTCGGATTTCTTCCTCCTGTAAATGGCGTGGTAAGGGCACGATAGCGTGACCCTCCCACGCCATTTGAATTCGCGGCAGAGCTCATTTAATCGGAAGCATCGCATTTGTAGAACATGTCGGCACGCAGCCGGCGCAATTGGCCTGAGCCACGAAGACCGCAAGGCAAAATCCTGAAAATGGAGAGAATTGTATGAAATCGCAGTTCCGTTTTCTCTTTCCAATAGCCTGCGCCGCCCTGCTGGGGCTTTCGGCGCCCTCGTCGCTACTCGCGGGCCAGCTCGTCGTGAATGGCGGGTTTGAGAACGGCGTATACACCAGCACGATCAGCGGCAATACCGACACGCAAGTGCCGGTTGGCTGGACGCCGAACGCCGCTTTCGACCTGGAGCCGGGTTTTAACCACGTTACTACCTATAACCCCTACGCCGGAAGCTATGACCTTTCGATTGGCAACTACGACTATCAGCCCGTCCCCACGGTCAGCCAGACGTTCTCAGATGTAGCAGGCTCTACCTATTCCGGCAGCTTCTATGCCTACGATGGCGGGGCAAACGGCGATGGCAATGCATACCTTGACCTGTGGATCGACGGGAACCTCCTGGTCGCTTTAAACGATACGGCATACCCCTGGGCGCAATATACATTCTCCTTCACGGGAACCGGCTCCGACACGTTGACCATCGGAGCAGACACAAACCCCAGCGAATGGTACGTCGACAACGTATCCGTTACAGGCGCGACGACAGTCACCCCTGAGCCCTCAAACCTTTTGCTGCTCGGCACCGGCCTGCTCGGCTTGGCTTTCGTAGCCTTCCGGAAGACCAAATCGTCCGGTCGCCTGATCCTGAATATGTAATCCTGCATTCCCTCGCCTTCCGGAAAGCGCGAACATAGTGCTCTCCGGAAGGCGGCTTGCATTTACACACCGATCATTTTGTCTTGGCAGGCAGAGTCACTTAAGTGGACGGCCGGAGGCGTAGATATTCCCGGCCACCAGGGCTCATTGCCTCACCGCCCTGGGTCGATCCGCCGGGCAGGAATTACATTTCGAGATTAGAGCTGCCTTGGCCGCGAATAGGAATTTCTTTGCATAGAAAATGTGCAAGATCTTGCATATCTAAAACAACGACACCCGTAAGTGATTGCATTTAAAAGCGATCCTTTTGGCATTCCATGTGCACATTGGATTGGCGTTGGTGCGTGCAGGTTGGGAACGATTGACCCTCCCAGCCAAGCGCGTGAAGCCGCTCCCCGCCTTAGCGGAACCAATGTACTTCTGGAGGTTGTGCAGTGGGACTCGGTGCGAATGTCTGCTCCCGGCATCGCATGTAGTACGAGCTACGTCGAGTGAACCATTGAAACAACAGGCCCTTCCCTTTGGCCACTCTCGGCAGAGGATGAATTGAGGCCAATGCCCGTAAGGGCAACTTCCGGAGGGAAGATGAGGAGTGTTCTGAAAGTTTCGATTTTAACTGCTCTTTTGCTCGCACTTGCGTCGACCGCATACGCAAACACCATACAGCTAGGCACCTACGGTACCGGTGACCCGAACCTGGGCAACGGCAATACCGCTTTGGCCTATGTCGCATACACTTCCACCCCACCCACAATCACGTCGTCGTCGCCGCTTGGGTCAGTGACAACATACGACCTCCTGAATGTCGAATCGCCCTGGGTACCCGCTCTTGCCGGTTCCAGCTGGGTCTCAATAAATTCCGCAGACGGTTGCTGTGGTGGCAATGCTGAGTCAAACGGCTACTACACATACACGACGACCTTCAGCGCGATTGCAGGCGCTAGATACGTCGGCGTGCTCGACGTATCTGCGGACGATACGGCTGAACTGTTCCTCAACGGCGTCCTGATTGGAGGATTTGCCAACAACAATCCTAACGGTCCCTGCGCACAGGGTGGTGGTGGACCAACCTGCTACAATCCGAGTGGTTATCCAGAATCCATCGACGCCGTTTTGTCAGGTAGCAACACTCTGACCATTGTTGACAGGCAGTCCAACGGAAGCGCCGCAGGCGTTGACTTCGCGGGCAGCCTCACGGAAACCCCGGAGCCCGGCAATCTGCTGTTGCTCGGCACCGGTCTGCTCGGTCTGGCGTTCGTGGCCTTCAGGAAGGCCAAGGCGTCCGGCCCGGTCTTGCACTCGTAGTCAGGTTGTTCCTCAGAATAGGAAGGGCACGGAAACGTGCCCTTTTCTGTTGATCGCGTTCATTTGAAGTGGCGGGGCTTCCTTGCGGCGCTGGCTCTTCGGGATGCATCTCTTTGCCCGCTCTACATCTCAAACAACGACATGCGTGCGCACTTCGGTTTGCATGACAGCAGTTCTATTGACCTCGTAGAAATCCACTGGCCCAGCGGCGCAGTCGAGGAGATCGCTCTCCCCGCGACAGATCGCATCTTCACCATTAAATAGGGCAAAGGCATCACGGGCGAACTGTGCGCAGCTTGCAGGATGCACGACTGAGTGGCACAGAACCCCATTCCGCGGCACTCGCTAGTCTGAATTCGGATGGCCTTTACCATTGTGGCGCATGTTGGGTACTCAGTTTTAACACTCAGCGAGGGGGCTGAGCGTAGCGCCAAGGGACTACAAAACACACCTGGCGTCACGTTGGTGTGCCCGACCTATTGTTTCAAGGCGCCTGCACAGCTACGCACGAAGGAGTCCCGAAGAAGCAGCCACGTCAGACGGGTATGAGACTACTCCTCAACTATCGCCAAGTCCCATGGCGCCAGCGTGAGAACATCCCCTTTGCTCACGGATTTTCCATCGAGCAGATCGGCGCCAGGGCCGTAGGCATAGGGCACTTTCACTTCGGTATCTGAGTAATTGAAGTAGTAATGCAGCCGCTTCCCCATTCGGTTGACGCCGTGCTGGATGTGCACCGCAGCGGGCAACTGCTGGTCGGAGCCGGCCAGGCCAACCTTTTCGATCTCCCTGCGCAATACCGCTGTTTGCAAAGCATTCGACAAATAGGTTCCCTCGTAGAGCAGGCTTCCGGCGCCAAATTCGTTTTCGGTAATGGCCGGCCACTGACCGAAAAAGGGGTGATCGTAGAACGCGAGGGGCCTGGCGTGTTCAGGCATGATGAATTCAGCCCAATACATGACTTGATTGCCGGCGCCGGCGCGGAATGGATCGCCTTTGAGCGAAAGAGGGTGTTCCAGATTTGAGAACTCCTGATAGCTGAAGCCGGCTGCTTCGCGCAAGGGACCGGGAGCGCGCACCCAGCGAACAGCCGAATTCTCGTTGGCGAATCCGCTCTTGAAGGTCATGACAACGTGGCCGCCTGCCTTTACGTAATCCGAAATCCTTTCGAGCAGGGCATCGTCGGAAATGTAGAGTGCCGGCACGATCAGCAGTTTGTAGGCGGAGAAGTCCGTCGTAGTTGGAAAGACAAAATCCGATCCCACATTCAGCTCGTAGAGGGAATGGTGAATCTGCTGGACCAGCGAGTCGTAGTCCGCCGTGGGCGCGGCCCCGCTCCATTCTCTGCCGGCGGAGGTAAATGGCATGAAGCCGATGGCGTTGGCTGAATCGCGACTCCATAGAATCGCAACCTGGTTATGAATCTCGATCCCGACAAGGTGCGGGCCAATCTTCTGCAACTCGTGCGCCGTGCGGCTCACCTCAGCATAGGCGCGGTTCGGCTCGAGGTCGTGCGACAGCACACCCTTCCAGTAGGTTTCCTGGTTCGCGGCGATTGAGGCCCAGTGCCAGTACTCGACCATGTCGGCGCCGTTGGAGAGATGGGTATAGACATCTTCGCGGAGCTGACCATCGTAGGGCGGGAACTGGAAGGCCGAACTCCATCCGGTGGTTTGTGCATTGGTTTCTGTGATGAGGAAGTTTGAGTTCCTGAGCGAGCGCGTGAAGTCTTCCTGAATCGATTGCGTCGACCCGTCAAAATGGCCTTGCGTTCCGTGATAGACGTTGACGGCGGGAATGTCGAGGAACGAGGCGATGGACTCTTCATTAACGTCGTGGCGCATCACTCCGCCGAGGTCGGTGGTGACAAACTGGCCTGGTCCGGCACACTCACGCACCAACCCGGCCTGCCATCCGAGAAAATCCGTCACCCGCATCTGGCTCCAGCGTGTCCATTCCAGTTTGTAGCCGGTGCTTTGCGCGCCATCGCGGGTGGGAAGATCCTCCCAGGTGTGGATGTTCTGGCCCCAGTAGTTGAGAAACCACGCCTTGCTCAGCGCTTCGGGTGTGACGAACTTCTTCTCAAGATAATGTTGGAAGCCGACGAAGACGTCAGGATTGGCTGCGCCGTAGCTTGATGTCTCGTTGTCGATTTGCCAGCCGATGACATTGGGGTTGTCTTTGTAGTGTGTAACGATATGGCGAATCAGGCGCTCGGCGAAGAAGCGGTAGGCCGGTGAATCAGTGTCCATGTTCTGGCGTGGGCCGTAGCTGGCCTTGTTCCCGCCCACATAGTCGGCCATGATCTCAGGATGCTCGCGCGCCATCCAGGCAGGGATCGAATAAGTGGGCGTGCCCAGAATTACCTTGATCCCAGCCTTGCCCATAGCGTGCACAACACGGTCCATCCAGGCATAGTCGAATTGGCCGTCCTCGGGCTCCCAAAGGCTCCAAGTCGACTCACCCATGCGGACCACGTTGAGGCCGGCCGCCTTCATCAGTTCAACATCCTTATCGAGCCGCGCCGCTTGATCGCCGGGCATGTACTCGTTGTAGTAGGCGGCGCCATAGAGCACGGTCTGAAAGGGAGGGACCTTTGCAGGGCTTGCAGCCTTCGATGGCACAGTTCCCTGCCGTGGGTCAACAACCTGTGCTGGTGTTTTAAGGCTCAGGCTTGCGACCAGGGCGACGATCCAAACCAACCATACATACTTGAATTTCAACATCTCAACAGCCTTTCATTCTTTGAACACTTCCTTGTATCACAAATTGTTGACCAGGGCCTTTTCAAGGCGCACAACGTCCCGGAATTGACTATGATGGTCTGTTTGAACAGTTCTGAACCAAGAGGGATAACGATGCGGAAAACTCAAGATTCGAGAAGGGCGCGTGTCACGCTGGCAGTTCTTATTTCGATCGCAATGACGATCCTGGCTGGGACCGGCGCGACGCAGGCCGCGAACGCGCAAAGACAGATTGCCGTGCCTCCTCCACCGATGGGCTGGTCTTCGTGGAACAGCTTTTCCAATACCGTGGATGCCAAAGTCATCATGAGCCAGGCCAGGGCCATGGCCGCCAACGGCATGGCGAAGGCGGGCTATCAATACGTGAACATCGACGAGGGCTGGTGGCTGGGCCAGCGCGACGCGGAAGGGAACATTGTGGTCGATGCCAAGGCATGGCCCGCACTGGCTCCCGGTGAGCGTGACGGAGACATGGCCAACATCGTCCGTTACATTCACTCGCTTGGCCTGAAGGCGGGCATCTACACTGACGCGGGAATGGACGGCTGCAGCCTGTACCCGGACCTAGGCCCGGTGTATCAGCATGTTGGCAGTGAAGGTCATTTTGAGCAGGACTTCCTTCAATTCGCAAAATGGGGATTCGACTACGTGAAGGTGGATTGGTGCGGCGGCGACAAGGAGAAACTCGATCCCGCGGTTCAGTATGCCGAGGTTGCCAGAGCGATCGGCAAAGCCGAAGCTGTCACTGGCCACCGGCTTTACTTCTCAATCTGCGAATGGGGAAACAACAGTCCGTGGACGTGGGCTCCCAACGTGGGCGGCGCACCCGCAGATATCTGGCGGACCAGCGGCGACATCGTCGCTCCGATTGTGCCCCATCAAAAGTTCAGCGGCCGTCTGGCGAGCTTTCCCGGCGTGCTCTCGAATTTCGATCACGGGATTCACCCCGAGGCGCAACATACCGGCTTTTACAACGATCCCGACATGATGGTGGTGGGAATGCCTGGGCTTATGGACGCTCAGAACAGGGTTCATATGAGCCTTTGGGCCATCTCCGCAGCGCCGCTGCTGGCGGGCGCCGATCTCACCACATTGAGCGACGCCACTTTGGCCACGTTTACCAATCCTGAGGTGATCGCCGTCGATCAGGATTCCCTTGGGCTGCAGGGAGTCAAAGCCGCATCCTACGGCGATGGACTTGAGGTATGGTCCAAGGCGCTCTCAACTCCGGGAGATCGCGCGGTGCTGCTGCTCAACAGGACCGGCGACCCCACTGCGATTGCCGTGCATTGGAGCGATCTGGGACTCAGCGACGCGTCGCCCGCTTCCGTTAGAGATATCTGGGCACGGAAAGACCTCGGTTCGTTCAGCTCTTCATATTCCGCCACCGTTCAGTCGAACGACGCGATCATGTTGATCGTCCGCGGCAGCGAGGGAAAGCTCACGACATACACTCCTGCCGGCGCCGACGGCTTGCGCAAAGACCAGGAGGTCAGCTTTACCAATGTATCCTCGCGCGTTCACATGGCCAGAGTCCAGATTTCGTATACCAACGCTGACAAAGCCCCGCGATTTGCGGAACTGCGGGTGAACGGCCAGATCGCCACCAGAATCGCATTCCCTCCCACCGGAAGCGAGAACACTGCAGGGGCGGTTTGGATTGAAGCAGTCTTCGATCGGGACGGCGCCAACAACGTGCTCCGATTCTCGCCCATCTCGGGTCCGGGACTGAACATCCAGTCGATCGCCGTCGAGTAAACTGGCCTGCTCTTCCGCGTTCCGGCTCGTCCTCGTCCAGGTCTTCTCCAGCGACCGCCATCTTCCGCCACTTTTGAGACAATGAAGATGGATGCCGTCACCGACAAACGCGTGTGGCGGCCACTAAAATGAATCTTGCCGGCTCATTGATTGATAAGAACGAAGGGAAGGAACATGTTCAAGATCGTTTTAATTCGCCATGGTGAAAGCATTTGGAACAAAGAGAACCTCTATACCGGATGGACCGATGTCGATCTCTCCGAAAAGGGCCTTCAAGAGGCCAAAGAGGGGGGGATCCTGCTGAAGCAGCAGGGATATAACTTCGACCTGGTCTACACCTCGGTACTAAAGCGCGCAATTCGCACCGCATGGATCGTCCTGGACCAGATGGACCTCATGTGGATTCCCGTGAAGCACGACTGGCGCCTCAACGAGAGGCATTACGGCGCGCTGCAGGGGCTCAACAAGGCTCAAACCGCCAAAGAGTACGGTGACCAGCAAGTGAAGATCTGGCGCCGCAGTTACGATGTTCGCCCGCCGGAGCTCACCGAGAGTGACCCGCGCTATCCGGGCAGCGATCCTCGCTACAAGGGACTGACCAAGGAACAATTGCCTCTGACCGAATGCCTCAAGGACACGGTCGCGCGCGTTCTGCCTTGCTGGCACGATGTCATTGTGCCCAGCATCCGCGCAGGCAAGCAGATTCTTATCGCGGCCCACGGAAACAGCCTGCGTGCGCTGGTCAAGTACCTCCATGGCATCTCCGACGATGAGATTGTCGAGCTGAACATTCCCACCGGCGTCCCGCTGGTGGAGGAACTCGACGACGACCTCAAGTCGGTCCGCCACTACTATCTTGGCGATCAGGAGAAGATCGAGGCTGCCATCCACGGCGTTGCCGCCCAGGGAAAGTCCCGCTGACCGGCATTTCTCACCCACCATCGAGAATCGTACCCCCAGCCTTCTGACCGGGGTCCCCAGCGAGCGATTTGTACTCGCTGGGGTGGCTGACCCGCTGTCCTGACGGCCTTCAAGGCCCTCGGGGATTTCGCCATGCGGCTACGCCGCGCAGCCCTCCCCGCAGAGGGCTGCGGGTGTCCAGTTGTGAACATCAAAGTCCATGACCGGACAGCCCGCTGCGAAAATCGCCCGATTTCGTGATCGCCATCACCGAAATGATCGCCAATCAACCTGATTTTTGGTCCGTTGCTTGCACCTTTCTCTGCAGACATTCCATCGCAAGACCAGAGTCGCTGTACCCTGAAACCTGATCCGTTAAGTCGATGCGACCAACAGGTAGCAGCGACCTTAAAATAACCTGATCAGGGAACGCCAGCTCTGGCTTTGCCGTAGTTAGGCAGGGAGTCGCCACGATGCACACGTTCTTCCAGGATCTTCGTTACGCCCTTCGTCAGCTCCGCACCTCGCCGGGGTTTACTGCGGTCGCGGCAATCACGCTGGGCATCGGCATTGGCGTCAACGCTGCCCTGTTCGCCATTCTCGACGGCATGCTTCTTCGCCCGCTGCCGGTCAGAAACCCGCAGCAGCTCATCTCGTTTTCCTTTGAACAGAAGGGCGGCTGGAGCAACGGTTTCTCCTATCCGGCATTTCAAGAGATTCAGAAGCAGACTTCGAATTCGCTCACCGGCGTGGCCGGCTTCTTCCTCAATCGTGGCGGCATCGCGGTCAACGGCAAGGCAGAGCGGTCCCTGGAGAACTACGTCACCTGCAACTTCTTCGCTTCGACCGGGGTGACTCCCGCACTTGGACGCCTCATCGCGCCTGCCGATTGCGGAGGCGAAGGCAGTCCCGTAGCAGTGCTGGGATACTCCTTCTGGAAGAACCACTTGGGAGGCGATCGCTCAATCATCGGCAGCCAGGCTTCAATCAACGGCCATCGAGTCACTATTATCGGCATCGCCCCGGAGGGCTTTCACGGCATGATTGGAATGCTTAATACCGATGCCTATCTGCCGCTCGGCATGGCCACAGTCGACGGCTCCGCGGCTCCGGACTCCTTCGCCAATCCCTCCGCGGACGACCTGATGTTATTCGGTTGGGTGAATCCGGGCGTGCGGATCGACGGGCTCCAGCCGCAGATGGACCTGGTCGGCAGCCGGATCATGCGACAGTTCCCCACCGTGTACAAGGACATTCGCCTGCATGCCACCAGGCTGGGTCCCATGGGGCCGTCTTCCGGAGGAGCCGACGTGATCTTCCCGGTAGTCGCTGTCTTCGTCACGCTCACCCTGCTGATCCTCATTCTGGCTTGTGTCAACGTAACCAATCTCATTCTTGTCCGCGCCTCGGCCCGCCAGCGCGAAGTTGCGGTGCGCTTCGCTCTCGGCGCCGGCCGCTTCCGCATCGTCCGCCAATTGATCACCGAAACTCTGGTGCTGGGCCTGCTGGGATACGTCGTCGGCATGATCCTCGGCGCCGTTGCTCTCCACGCCCTGCCGTTTCTCAGCCTGGGCACCGATCTTCCCATCGCCATGGATTTCCCGTTCGACTGGCGTGTCTACACGCTTGCCATGCTTATGGCGATTGCCGCCGGTTTGCTGGCAGGCATCTTTCCGGCGCTGCGCGTGCCGAAAATGCACTTGAATGAGGAACTCCAGGAAGGCGCAAGGAGCGTCTCCCGGCACGGCCAGCGATTGCGCTCGCTGCTTTCAGTGGCCCAGGTCGCCGGCTCGCTGGTGCTTCTCATTACTGCAGGCCTATTCGTCCGCAGCTTCCAGAATGTGCGCGGCGTCAATCTGGGATTTGAGTCCGCTCATGTCCTCAACCTGAGCATCGATCCGCACGACATCGGCTTGAATGAAGCGCAGGGCCGCGATTTGCTGAACCGCATCCTCAGCCGCGTCCGCTCGCTGCCCGGGGTTCGTTCCGCTGCAGTTGCAGCCACGGTTCCGATGGGCTACATCGCCTACAGTGAAGACGTCTCCACCCTCGGTGGTCCGGTTCACCGTGACGCCGGCCGCAACTCCGTTTCGCCCGGATACTTCGATACCCTGCAGATTCCGCTTCTGCGCGGCCGCGGGATCGAGGACACTGACACTGCCGGATCGCCGCCCGTCGCCGTCATCAATCAGGCCATGGCCGACGAGCTCTGGCCGGGAAAGGACCCCATCGGCAGCACCTTCAAAATGGGCTCGGGCTCAACGCCCATCCAGGTGGTCGGCATTGTCAAAAACAGCCACATCCGCCACATCACCAGCGCGCCGGGCCCTTATTTCTACCTGCCCATCGCGCAAAACTACCTCACCGACGTCACCCTCCAGGTACGCTCCGCGGGCGCGCCCGATGCCATGTCCGGCGCAATCGTCCAAGCCATCCAATCCATCGCACCGCAGCTCCCGGTCACCAACATTCAAACCATGAGCCAGGCCGTTGCAACCCTGAACGGCTCCATGAGTTTCGAGGTGGGGGCGGCGCTGGCCGCCGCGCTGGGCGTGCTCGGGCTTCTGCTGGCCGTGATCGGCCTTTACGGCGTCATTGCTTACGCCGCCTCCCGGCGAACAGCGGAGATCGGTCTGCGCATTGCCCTTGGCGCGGACAAGCGCGACGTCCTGTTTCTTGTTCTCAAACAGGGGATCGTCATAGTGGCCGTTGGCCTTGCGATTGGATGCGTGGGCGCCGCTCTCATGGCCCGGCTCATGAACGCCATGCTCTATGGCGTATCTGCCACCGACCCGGTGATCTACACGGGTGTTTGCTGCGTTCTTAGCACGGTCGCCATTCTGGCCTGCCTGGTGCCGGCCCGGCGCGCTGCCGCAATCGATCCCATGCAGGCCCTCAGAACCAACTGAGGGCTCTTACTCCGAACCGTCGGCCTGCGCGTTTCCCTCCGACGCCGCTGCGGGCGGAGCCTGCGCAGGCGCCTTCGCCTGGGGTACCGGCTTCGACTTGCAAGACCGTAGGTACCGAACCAGGTCATCGACTTCAGCCGGCGACAGCATCTCTCCAAACGCAGGCATTACCTTGCTTCCGTACACAATCTGCTTGCGGATCGCGTCTTTCTTCGCGGTGCGGCCCACGCTGGAGAGATCGGGCCCTTTGTGCCCGCCCACATTCGCAATCGTGTGGCAGTGCTGGCAGCCGTTGGCCGCCCACACCTGGGCGCCATGCTCGCGGTGGCTTCGCGACGAAGCCATCGCCATCGCCGATCCCACCGTCAGCAACACCAACCCCGCAAGCCCCAGTCTCATTGCCCCAATCCCTGGTCCGGAACCTGCGGCGCGCCGCTCTTGGCATAAGAGCCCGAGTCCCTGTGAACATGCCATGGCACGCTCTCCGCGGTGATCTCGGGATGCGTGCGCAGATACTCCAGCGCAAAGGTGAGCGCCGTCGGGTCATCCTTCTGGTCGGCGAAGGTCGCCGCCTCGCGCGCAGCTTCCTCCTTCATGCCCAGCCGCCGGTACACAATGGAAAGAATATAGTGCGCGGCCAGGTCATCGGGATCGATCGACTGCACGGTCTCGTATTCGGTCCGCGCCTCCTGGTACTTGTGCTGCTGGTAGAACGAGAAGCCCAGCTCGCGGTGCGCGTCGCGCGAGTTGGGGAACTGCGTGATCACATCCAGCAAATCCGCAATGGCCGCGTCGAGATGGCCGTCGATGCGATCCACCAGCGCCCGGTAGTAAAGCGCGCGCGCGTTGTGCGGAGAAAGCTTCAATGCCTTCTCAAGATTCTCGGCTGCGTTGCCGTAGCGCTGCCACGAGAAATCGGCGATGGCGATGTTGGTATACGCGTCGGTGTAATCGGGCCGCAACTTCGCCACCTGCTCAAAGGCGTGGGCGCTGGCTGCGTACTGTTGCGCATCCAGCAATCCGATGCCGTAGTTGTTCCAGCGCATCCAGTCGGGATTGTCGGCTGGATCGGGCGCAGCTTTGTCGTTCGCGCCCGCCACAAGGGTCCGCGTGCGAGAGGCAATCTCCACAATCGGCATCTCGTAGTGCTTGCCAAGACCGAAGTCAATAAAGTGCTGGTTGAAGCGCCGGTAATTCACCTTCGCGGTGACGGTGATCGGTCCGGTCTCATCCTTCGGCACCGTGAACTCGTAGCGCACAATCTGCGACCGGCCCGAACTAATCGTGTTGTTGTATGCAATCACCCGCGTATCCCACACCTGGTGAAGATCGTTCAGCGTCCCGCGCACATTTACCAGGCGGTTGGTAAAGCTGTGCGCCGACTTGTCCAGCGCGCCATCCGGCCCAATCCCGCCCGAGTGCATAATGGTTTTGCCAGCAGCATCCTTGGCCTCAAACTCCACCCAGCTCTCGTAAAAATCGCGCTGCTCGGGAATCAGGTTGTGCGCGATACCCTTGTTCTGGATCACCACGTCCACAATCAGGTCGTCGCCGGCGGCGATATCGAACGGCACGCTGCCCAGCGGAGCAATCACCTCACCTCCATTGCGCTCAACGCCGAACAGGTCCACGTTCAGCACGCTGGCGCGCAGGAACTCAATCGTCTTCTGCATCTGCTCGTCGTAGCCGTAATACTTCGAGAGCACCGTATTCGCGCCCAGCCAGCGATGCGACGCAATCTTGCCCGGCTCCTCGGTGTAGTCCTTCGTCTTTATGTCTTCCGGCTTCATGTGGCAGGTCTGGCAATTCGATACCGCCGGCTTCACGTAGAACGGCAGCGGATTCTGCTTGCCGAACGACGACTGCTGCCACTCGTCGTAAAGAAAGATGGCGCGTTGCCACTTGTATTGATTCAGCATCTTCGGCAAAGCGGCCTTGTGGCAGGCCACGCAAAACTCGCTGGTCTTGTAGAAATCCTTCATCACCGCCGCGGAATGGCGGTCGAGGTGCGCCAGGATTTCTTTGTCGGGGACCTCGCCGTAAATGGGGTTGCCCTTTTCATCCAGCAACACCGTGGGCTGAGCCATCACGTAACTGCCCGTCCCGCGCTTGTCGGTCTTCTGGATGGAGTGGCAAACCGTACAGGTGATTCCATCGGAATCAAAGTGCCGATCGATCGGCGAACCCTTGGTCAGCGCGCCGCTCAACAGCGCGATTGGATTGTGGCAGCCTTCGCAGTGGCGCGTGAATTCGATTCCCCGCTCGTTGCGCAGCAGGTTGGTGTTTTTGACGTACCAGGGTGCGCGGAACGAGTTGGAGTGCGCGGTCTGCCTCCACTCGGCATAGGCTTCCTGGTGGCAATGGCCGCAGTATTTCGCGCTCAAAAAGCCATTCGGGTCGATGAACTGCCCGGTATCCGTGGTCGCATTCGAGGGCAGAAACGGCCGGTCCGCGCCGAACGTAAAGCGATAGTGCTCGGCAACCGACTGCGAGTAGATGGCGCGATTGACCGCCGCATCGCCGGAGCCGTTGGTGTCGCTGGCGGCATAAGCCTCAAGGCCGCGCCATGGACAGGCACTTGTGACAGTCATAGCAACCAGAGCTATACCGGCTGCAAGGTACAAAATTCGAATGGCCAACCTGTTTTGGGGAAGCATCGCGCGTCTATTGTATTTTTCTCGAAAGACTTCTGCCATCCTCCTGAGATTCGGAAAAATCTCAACCGAAAGGTGGAGAGGCGGGCAGCACGTTTCACGGCCGGACTGTGAAACTGTGGAGAGGGTGCACCGCTAAGTAGTTGATTCCGCTGCGGCCACAGTTTCACGGTTTCACAGCCCCCTTTTTTGGGGGGGAGTGTGCGGCTCACTTGCAGACCTTGCCGGAATCGGAGCCGGTGATGTTCTTCATATTTCCGATCCTTCTGTACAGGATTATGCGTCGGAAGGCCGTAATTATCGACAGTGTGAACAGGGGCTAAGTCCTTGGAATCCAATGCCGCCGAACCTGCGCCTATTTACATTTTCTGCGGGTGCAGTATCCCGCCCTGCACAAGCGGAGCTTGATCGGGGCACCCGGCAGATTATCGGCAAAGGGCGGGCGGCGCCGGAGTTTGGTCGTCCTGGGCGGTGGCCGCGCCGGCCGGCAGCATTGGCGTCAGGAGGGGGACGATCCCGGCGGCCATGAGGCGGCCCTTCGCGCCAAATCTCGGTCCAGGGGCAATCTGTTTGAGATTTGTCGCGCATGTCCGTGAGTCTCTCATCGGATTGCTCCCCGTCGGTTCCCCGCTACCTTTTGACTGCCTGCTCACTGAGTTGCATCGCTCAAATGGTTATTGCTTTTGCGGATCCGGTTTCGTTGCGGGCACGGCCCCTTCAGCGGGACTCTCTTGCGGCGCATCTGGAAGAATGCGTACTTCGGAACGGAAGATGTGGTAGTTCTCAAACGATGCGTGATTGAGGGCGATTGAAATGAGCGGTTCGTCATCGATGCGAAAACTGGCGTGGGGGCCGGGCGCTCCTTCGTTCGCCACGCCGGGTGGCTCGCCTTCGTAGATGAGCGCCACAAAGAGCACAACGTTTTTCACCGGACACATGTAGACCCGGCCGCCAATCTCAACCGGCCCATACTCCACAAGCTCTGAAGCTTCCAGAACCGCATTGATATCCGGTTCCGTCTTCACTACGAGCCGCAGAACCGCGCCGGTATCCGGGTCGATCGCAATCTCGGAGTGGTAGGCTACCACGTCGCTTACAAGCTGCTTTTTGCCGTCTGTAGACCTGGAGCAACAGTAGGTCCATTGGTAGTGCGCTCTCTCTTTTGGCACATCGAAAGCGAAGACGGCCAGCCTGCCCGTCTTGTGCTCCTCCCAATGGCTCCAGCGAATTTCGCCCTGAGCCATGTCGCCGATCACGGACCTGAGCAGTTCGCCGAATTCTCCGCGGGTGGTTACGCCGTACTTGCGGGTCTGCTCATTGGCCGGCTGGTTTTCGACCACTTCATGGCCATCGCGGTAAACCACGGCTACCTGCGACTGGCCCACCTGCCTGAACGGTCCCTTGATCTCCACGTCCGGCCTTGGAGAAGGCTGCTGAGACCCCTTTAGCACAAAGATCCGCTGAGGCGGCTGGATATGCTGGTACTCCGTCAGCTTTCGGGTCGCCAGCAGGTTGGGCATCTGATGAATGCTATTCAACGCAAACTGCACGGCGCGCACTACGATCGCGCGCTGTTCGTCGATCGGCAGAGGCGGGGTTGGAGGAATGTCGGCCGCGGGCAGGTCTAGAAACTCTGCGGCATCGGCCAGCGCCAGCAGCGCCGTGCGCGACTCTTCGCCCGGCAGCTCCGCACTGAGCATTTCGAATCGGCCACCGTTGATTCGCTCGCTGAGCGACAGCGAGCCAATCTGCTTCGCCGCAGCCTTATCAGGCTTGTTGCGGGCCGATACGACTACCCGCTCAAGATCGGCGACACCGATTTTGTCTGCCGCGGCCGCCTGCGTTCCCGCTTCATTGTTGCCCTGTGAAGCTGCCCTCTGCTTTTGCGAACCCTGCAAAAAGGCCGGAATCATCAACCCGAAAACAACCGGAATTACCCAGATCGAACGACGCAAAAGGCCAAACACGATGACCCTCCTGTGGTACCGCCCCTCTCGACCTCCGTTGTTTCGACATGCGCGGGGAATGCGCGGTTGTCAGTTGCCCGTTGTCAGTTATCAGTTGTCAGTGCTATTGGCTATTGGCTATTGGCTACTGGCTGCTCGCCACACCCCCTCCCGCCAGCGTGAATTCCACCTTCTTCATCAGCCGCTCGCCCTTGTACTGGAACAGCACATCGGCCTCGTAGTGACCGCCGGGCTGGAGCTTGCCGGCCGGCAGCTTGGCCAGTATCGACGCCGCGCCGTTGGTGTCGGGAGGCACGGGGCTGGGTGGGCTCTTCATAACCAGCTTGCCGCCCTGATAGATCTCGATGCTCGCATTCACGGGCGCATCCACTGGAGCCTGCGGGTAGGCGACGGCATAAAACTCCAACGCGCCGCCGGTATCGGGAGTGACAACATCCCCAAGTTCGGGCGTGATGGCCGCGCCGCGCGCCTGGAGCGGATCGAGGGCGTTCGGGGGTCCGTCGATTGAATCCACGCGCCGCGCCACCGCAACGTCGCTCATTGAGAACCCTGAGTCCTGATCGACATCGAGCGTGGACCGGCTGACGCTGGCCCTCATGCTCTGCCGGTCAACCGCCGCCGTATCGATGGTGAAATGGCCGGGCGGCAGCAGGAACGGCGCGGTGAAGCTCACGATTCCCTTCTGCATCTCGGCCTTGGTGGCTATGGGCAGATCGTAGGGAATGTCTTTGCTGATCTTGTTCACCACCTGGCCCTGGTCGTTCTTGATCAGCGCGGTCACGCACACGTGCACCTTGGCCCAATCCTTGTCTTCGGTAATGGTCAGATCTTTGGTCGGGGCCTGGAAGATGAAGGCATATTGATTGCGCACCGTGCCGGGGCGGAATTCCATGGTGGCCTCGTGAATGTCGAACTGGTGCGGATCGGGCTTGGTGCTCAGCGCCTTGAGCGTGGCCAGTTCAAAGGGGTAAACCTGGTGGCCGTTCACCAGCGGAACCGCAAAATACCCGGTGCGGGCGAAGACCTTGGCTCCGGGAATGGATACCTTGACTTCAATCTTGCGGAATGAGCCGTCGACGATGGTGTTGGTGGGCGAATACGTCAGCTCATAATGGGTGCGCACGTCTTCCATTGCGCGGCGCAGCGGCTCGCGCATGTCGAGCGTGGGCGGCAGCAGCGCCCCGCCGGTGCCCTCGGCCAGTTCGGCCAGGTTGCCGACTACATTCGCATGGATCGAGTACTCGGCGACGTCAAAGGCTTTCGCCTCGTTTGGCGTCACCGTCATGTTGCCGCCGTTCACCCTGGCCAACTGCTCCCGCATGCTGGCATTGGCGGCGGCCCGCACTGCATTTCTTCCCGCGTTCAGGTTGCCATACCCCATCGTCGGGCTGAGCGCATAGAAGGTCACATTGGCACGATTGGCAGCGCTGATTACGCCGTTGAGCATTTCAACCGTGTCGGGAGAAACGGGAAGTCCCGCCATGAACAGCAGCACCACCTTGCGGCCCGGAATCCCCGCCTGCGCATCGACAAAGTTGCGCAGCGGCGCCAGCGTCATCATGCTGTTCTGGTACACGTCGTGCAGCTCGTTCACCCAGCCCGTATCCAGGATCGTAGTAATATCCGCAGCCGCGCCCGCGCCCTGCCCAGTCGCAGGAGGCACGAATCCCTCGGGGCCGGAAGCTGTTCCCTGAACATCCGCCATGTCGCGCCCCGAGTCAGACGTTTGCGAACCCAGAGCCATCAATTGCTCGGTCATCACGTTACTAGTCGCCTTCGCCACAGCCGCCGAAATCTTATCCGGGTCGTTGGTGTACGTCTGGAGATACTTGAGCCCCGGCTCACCCAGGGTGAACACGCCCACATAGACATTGGGCTTGAGTTCGTTACTCACGAACTGCTTCACGGCGTCGACGGTCAGCGCGCGTTCCCGCGCGTCAAGGTTCGCGATCACGATTGACACCACGCTGATGTCGCGCAGCTCATTCACCGTCATGGGAGCAGCCGGCGCAGTGGCCGCGGGCGCCGCCGGCGCTGAAGGCGCAGGAGCTGCGGCCGTCTCAGGCGACTCCGTCTCACCCTTGCGCCCGTCGAAAAACTCAAAGTGGCGCAGCGTCTGCGGAACTCCGTCCTCATAAACCTGAACCTGGTCCGGCCTCACATTGCGGATGATTTTGGCGTTCTTGTCGCGCACCACAAAGTCCAGCAGCACCTCTGAAGTGGTGGTGCGAATCGACGGCGTCTCATTCTCCTGTGCCGGCGCCGGGCCTGAAGGCAAAAACACCAAAAGCAGCAAAACGGCTGCCGCCGCAATTGCCAGCCCTTCAAAATGGCCTTGCACCTGACGGCTAACCCGCTCAAGATTCAATCCGTTTCCCCGTACACGTCTCATCGCTTTCCTCCTGCTGTACTTGTTCCGTTACGTCGCGGCCTTATTTCCGGCTCGCTCTTAACCCTACTCCGTTCCTGTCTTTTCGTTGCCGTCTTTCTGATTCGTGACGCCACCCGGCGTACCGACTTTCCGTTTCCTGACTTTCCATTTCCAGACACAATCTGGCGCAGGCGGCCGATCTCTTCCGGCGACAAATGGTGAGCCTCTCCCGCCAGCAACGCAGAAAAAACCTTCTCCGCGGACCCTTCAAAATATGTATCGATGAGGTGGCGCAGCGCAAAGCGGCCGGCTTTGTCGCGCGGGACCACGGGGAAATAGATGTAGCGAAGCCCATCTTCCTCATGGCGCACATGGCCCTTTTGTTCAAGAGTTCCAAGCTGCGCGCGAACCGTGGAATAGTGGGGATTGTTTCCCAATTGCGCAAGCACCTGTCCCACGGTCGACTGTTCCAGCCGGTAAAGAACGTCCATGATCTGGCGTTCCCGTTTGCTGAGCTGATCGGGCTTGGGCTTGCGAATCATATTGGCCGCTGACTGTATAGCATAGATGCTACGTTTGTAGCATAAGGTTGCACCGCCCATTTCAGCCGCGCATACCAGACGCTGTCGCGCACAGATTCATGCGTTCCCATGGGGCACGGGTGGCCTCAATCCATTAAACCCCGAAAAGTTTTGTTTGGTGTTGGGCCAAATGCCGAAATGTTCTGTTCGGTGTTGCGCGGAATTCCGACATGGTTTTGCGCGGAGGATTCTGTTCGATCTTCCGCGCCATTGGACCACCGCGCCTTCGGGCTTGCTATTTGCCCGTACCTTCGGTAATGGTCACGATGCGGTCCACACCCGGCACCGTGAAGTGCTCCACCTTGCCGCTCGGCCAATGTACCTCGATGTCGTCCACCCTGGCGGCCTGTCCCAGCCCGAAGTGCGGCCGCGGATCGCTGGTCGAGCCGTAGCTGCCGCCGCTCAGCACGTCGCCGCGCTGCTTCATGCCGTTGGCGGTCACATAAACTGCAGCGCCCACTGCATCGCGCGGGCTCTTCGGACCGCCCACAAGTTTCAATTCAAGCCAGTGGTTATGGTCGGGTGAAACATTGCGCAGCAGCACCGGGTGACCATCCTCGACATTGATCACAACGTCGAGCTTGCCGTCGTTGAACAAATCGCCAACCGCGAGCCCGCGACCGACGATCACGTCTGAGAGTCCCGTACCAGCTACCGGAGGCACCGGCTCAAACTTCTTGCCCTCGATGTTGTGGAAGAGCATGGGCCTCTGCGCCCAGCTTGTTCCCCAAGGCTCTCTGTCCACCTCAGGATAGACGTGCCCATCGGCCATGATCAGGTCTTTCCAGCCGTCGTTATCGTAATCGAGAAACGCATCGCCCCAGCCGAGAAACGGCACCGTAATTTCGGCAATGCCGAGCTGATAGCTGATGTCGGTAAAGTTGGCGTCGCCGTCGTTGCGGTAGAACGGCTTGTAATCGTCAGAGAAGGTGGTGTTGAAGACGTCGAGCATACCGTTGTTCTGGAAGTCTCCCACGGCAATGCCCATCGATGCCGTCTCGCGTCCGGCCTCGTTGAGCGCGTAGCCCGAGGCGTAACTCACGTCCTCAAATGTGCCGTCGCCCTTGTTCAGATAGAGATAATTCGGCGTAGAGTCATCGGCCACCAGCAGGTCGGGTTTTCCGTCGTTGTTGATGTCGACGAACAGCGAGGTCAGCCCGTAGTAGCCGGGCTTGTCGGCGACGCCCGCCTTCTCGCTCACGTCGGTAAAGGTGCCGTCGCCGTTGTTGTGGAAGAGATGATCGGGCTCGCCCTTGAGGCCGCGCGGCCCGCAGTTCACCGCCACTCCGCGGAAGGTGCAGAACGCATTGGCCACGCCGTTCTCGCCGCCCGAAGGCAGATTGTCGCGATCGAAGTGAACGTAGCCGGGCACGAAGAGATCGAGCCTTCCGTCGCCGTCGTAGTCGCCCCAGGTAGCTCCGGTCGACCAGTTGCCGAGAGTGACGCCGGCTTTTTCAGCTACATCGGTAAATGTGCCGTTGTGATTGTTGTGGTAGAGCCGGTTCTTGCCCCAGTTCGACACAAAGATATCGGGCCAGCCGTCGTTGTCGAAGTCGGCTACCGCGCAGCCGAATCCCCAGCGGTCGTTGGTCACGCCGGCCTTGGCGCTCACATCTGTGAATGTACCGTCGTGGTTGTTGTGGAAGAGCGCGGCGTGGGGAGGTGTCTCCTTGCCGTCGAGCGCGTCGAAGGTCGATCCGTTCACCACGTAGATATCGAGCCACCCGTCGTTGTCGTAGTCGACCAGGCAGACCCCCGACCCGTTGGTCTCGATGATGTACTTCTTCGCCGGGGTCCCCATCTTGTGGGTCCAATGGGTCAGTCCCGCCTTCTCTGAGATATCCTCAAAGATCACCGGTCCCGACTGCACGAATCCGCCCGCGGTAATGGGCCGTTTCTCTGCGTCGTACTGCGGCGCCTGCGGAGTTCCAGTGTCTACGCCGCCGCCCGACGGCGACTGCGCCTGAGGCGCCGGGGCCTGCATGTCTGATCCCGTTGTTGCGACGCCTGTGGACTGTTGGGAAGCGAATGGGGGAAGAGCAATTGCCAGCAGCGCTGTGAGTGTTGCCGATCGAATTGTGAGAAACATAGCAGCAAGTATACGAGAGCACCGATACGCCCTAGCAACCATCGAAAGTTTGAGGCGCGCTTGGAGTAATCACCACGCAAAAAGAGCGAAGCCCGAAGGCCTCGCTCTGGATTCGTTTGCGAAGCTGATTAGTAGAGCCTGAAGTTCACCTCGACGGTGATCATCACCGGCACGGGCGTCTTGCCATCCTTCATGGCCGGCTTGAAACGGAACTGCTTTACCGCTTCCAGCGCCTTCTCATCCAGTCCCATGCCCAGCGGCCTCACCACATGCGGGTTCTGTGGATTGCCGTTCACATCCACAATAATCGAGATCATGCAAATGCCCTGGTACTTGGCACGCCGCGCCTCGTCGCTGAACTCGGGGTCGACCTGGTGCAGCAGAACCGGCGCCGCAACCCCGCCGCCGATGTGGTAGAGGCCCCCGCCAACATTGCCGCCATATCCGGGTCCGTAGCCGTCGCCGCTACCCGATCCCAGTCCGCCGCCGCTGCCGGTGCCCATGCCGCCGCCGCTGCCGGTGCCGTTCGAGAGCACGATATTGGACGAACTCTTCATGCCGATATCGGGTAGCGTTGGATTGTCAGGGAGGACGATGTTTTTCTGCACGTCGATGGCCGATGGCATCGGGATCTTCGGCTTATCCAGAGTCTGAACCTGCGGAGGCACAACAGGCTTGTCTTCAAGCTTGGGCAGCTTGCCCTTGCTCGCCTCAAGCAGGCTGCGGTCGCCGCCGCCGCCGCCGCCGCCGGCCTTGTCCGGCTCGGGGAGCGCCTTGAAGTCGCCCACGTCGATGCTCGTCAAATTCATCGGCGAAACGGCCTTGATGACCTGTCTGACCCCGAGATACAGCACCAGCGCCAGAATCAGCCCATTGATCGTGGTCGAAATCCCGATGGCCCAGGGGTTCGGCTTGACCGCCATGCGGTCCGGTACCGGAATCGGAGTGGATGTGAGCTGAAGCGGCGGAAGCTTGGGCGGAAAGAAGACGTCGCGGATGTTGTCGTAGAGATCCTGCCAGAGAGACTTCTCGTCAAACGCCTTGCCCAGAAAGGCGTCGAGCTGGTGGCTCTCAACCGGGTCCGGCGGCGCGCTCGTCTCTGTCTGTGTCAGTGAATCGTTTCCCATATTCGTTGCTGGCTCAGTGGTTCCCGCATGCACAGACTGCAGCTTCACCGATCCTACGCCCAATAATCCATTATGCTTGATTCCGGGCGTGCTTGTCTCGGAGCCGCGACTCCCTTCGTCTGGGATCTCAAGTTCCGAAGTCTCGTAGTTCAGCCCAATCCGAGTTCCCATAAATTTTTAGACGCCGGCGCCACCCACTTTGTTACCCAAAATTCTCCGCTCGTCCGTTTAAACTGAAGTTTGACCAAGTCCGCAACAAGTAATGGAGTTACGATGCCCTTTTCGCCGGAGTTGAAGGCGACGCTTACCCTTCCGCAGACGGCCTTCCCCATGAAGGCCAATCTGCCCCACAATGAGCCGCTTCGGCTGGCCCGCTGGAAGTCCCTGCGCCTCTACGAGGAGCTCCGCAAGGCCCGCAAAGGCAGCCCGTTCTATCTGCTCCACGACGGCCCTCCCTACGCCAATGGCCCCATTCACCTGGGCCACGCCCTCAACAAAGGACTCAAGGACTTCGTGGTCAAATCCAAGTCCATGGCCGGATTCGACGCTCCATACGTCCCCGGCTTCGACTGCCACGGCCTGCCCATCGAGATCAAGGTGGAAGAGCACCTTGGCCGCAAAAGGCTGGAGTTGCCCGTCTCCGAGGTGCTGGCAGCCTGTCGAGCCTATGCGCAGAAGTACGTCGACCTGCAAACTGAGCAATTTGAGCGTATCGGCTGCCTCGGACGCTGGGAAACGCCCTACAAAACCATGTCGCGGGCTTACGAAGCCAGGACTTTGGAGGCGTTCTATGGCTTCCTGGAGAAAGGCTTTGTCTACCGCGGCCTCAAGCCGGTTTATTGGTGCATCAACGACCGCACGACGCTTGCCGAGGCCGAAGTCGAATACGAAAACCACACCAGTCCCTCGGTCTACGTGCGGTACGCCATGCTCGACGACGGCTCCACGCAGGACGAGACGCTGAAAACCCTGTTGGCCGCGAACCAGGTCTACACGGTCATCTGGACCACCACTCCGTGGACGCTGCCCGCGTCGCTGGCCGTGGCCTTCCATCCCGACTTTGAGTACGTGGCGCTCAATCAGAAGGGCGAAGTTTATATCGTGGCCGCCACGCTCGTTGAGAGCGTCAATTCCGCCTGCAAGGCGCTCAGGGACGCCGTAGAAGTGGCGCGCTTCAAGGGCTCAGTGCTTGAAAACGTCCACTTCCAGCACCCGTTCCTCGATCGCACGGTCCTCGGCGTACTGGCCACTTATGTGACGTCCGACACCGGCACCGGCGCCGTGCATACCGCGCCCTCCCACGGCGCCGACGACTTTTACACCGGGCTGAAGTACGGCCTCGACCCCACCTGCCGCGTCGACGCCGGCGGGCACATTCATGTCGATCCTGCGGCCTGGCATAGCGCCCAACCGCCGGCCTACGACGGCATGAACGTCTGGAAGGCCAACCCGGTCATCGTGGCCATGCTCGAAGAGCACGGCGCGCTTATGGGAGGCAGCCAGCTCGAGCACTCCTACCCGCACTGCTGGCGCTGTCACAAGCCGGTGATCTTCCGCGCCACCGAGCAGTGGTTTATCGGCATGGAAACGCCGGCGAAGCGCGCCGACGGCTCGGAGACGACCTTCCGCCAGTTGACTATCGAGGAGATCGATAAAGTGGTGTGGGATCCGGCATGGGGCAAGGTGCGCATCACCAACATGATCGCCACGCGCCCCGACTGGTGCATCAGCCGCCAGAAGATATGGGATGTGCCCATCGCCGTTTTTCTGTGCCAGCAGTGCAACCAGCCGATCGTCTCCGCGGAGTTGAATCGCGCAGTTGTCGGCCTCATCGAGCGCCAGGGCATCGATGCCTGGCGCACGCCGGAAGCGGATGCCCTGCTGCCGGCAGGCTCCGTTTGTGCTCAATGCGGTGGTACGGAATTCCGCAAGGAAACCGACATCCTTGACGTATGGATTGACGCCGGAGTCAGTTGGCTTGCCGTCGCTGAAGCTGATCCAGACCTCAAGACGGCCTACACAGCCTTCCAAAACGGCGAAGACGTTGAGGTTGTCTACCTTGAAGGCGCTGACCAGTACCGCGGCTGGTTCCAATCCTCGCTCCTCACCTCGATAGCCTTGCGCGGCCGCGCGCCTTATTCCCGTGTGGTAACCGCAGGCTGGACGCTCGACGAGCAGGGCCGCGCAATGAGCAAGTCGCTGGGAAACGGCGTCGATCCCGTCGATATTGCAAACAGAATGGGCGGCGAGATCGTGCGCTTGTGGGTCGCATCGGTCGACTTCAGAGAGGACATGGCCGCCAGCGAACACCTGATGGCCCGATGCGCCGAGCTCTACAAAAAGCTGCGCAATACCTTCCGCTTCCTGCTCGGCAACCTGGCCGGATTCGATCCGGCGCGCGATCAGGTTGCCGAAGCTGACCTCTTACCCCTCGACCGTTACATGCTCGCCCGCACCCGCGACCTCGCCGAGAAAATCCTGGGCTGGTACCAGGCCTTCGAGTTCCATCGCGTCTACCAGGCTGTGAACGAGTTTGCCATTGTCGACCTGAGCGCTTTCTACCTCGACGTGCTCAAGGACCGCATGTACACCTTCGCGCCATCGAGTCAGCCGCGCCGCTCGGCCCAGACCGTGCTGTGGAAGATCACTGAGGCGCTGGTGCGGCTGGTGGCGCCCATCATGAGCTTTACCGCCGACGAAGTCTGGGAGTATCTGCCCGAGGTCGAAGGCCGCGAGGCGAGCGTGCACCTGGCGCTGTTCCCGAGGCCGGAAGAAATCTACAGTGAGGATCCGGCGGCGCCGATCGAAGAGTGGAAGCTCCTATTCAACATCCGCGATCAAGTTCTGAGACTTCTCGAAGAAGCGCGTCAAGAAAAACTCATTGGCAAATCCTTGGAAGCGGAAGTGGAGTTTTTAGTCAAGGGAGAAATCTTAGACGTCCTGAGGCGGCATGAAAGCGGTCTCAAGGAACTACTGAACGTCTCTAAGGTGGACGTAATCGACGCCTCGGGCAAAGCAAGATACACAGGCCCGTCGCAAGAAGGTCAGCTATACAAAACTCAAACGTCGACTGACTTCCTCAGCTTTGCGGTTTATGCGGCACGCGGCCAAAAGTGCGCCCGCTGCTGGAACTTCATGCCCGACGTCTCCGACTACGGCATCTGGCATGACGTCTGCGGCCGCTGCCAGGCTGCCCTGCGCGAGATGGGCATCGAACCGCCCAATGACGACCTGCCCGCCGATGAAGCCCGGCCGGAGGCGACCGCGTGAACTGGACCGCGCCCCGTCGTCTCCCCTGGCTTCTGCTCATCTCCGCGCTGGTATTCGCCGCCGACCGCTTGGCCAAGATCTGGGTGGTCGCACACGTTCCAATGGGCGACGCCATTCCGGTCATCGACCACGTGCTGCGCATCTCTCATTGGACCAACGAAGGAGCGGCATTCTCGCTCTTCACCGGCTGGTCCTCTGCCCGCACGGTCAACCACGTGCTCACCGGCGTCAACTTTCTGGTGGCAAGCGGAGTGCTGGCTGCGCTTGTCCTGCTCGGCAACCGCATCAATCTCGTTACCATCGCGCTGGCGCTCATCCTGGGCGGAGCAACCGGTAATGTGCACGACCGCCTCGCTTATGGTGCGGTCATCGACTTCATCGAGGTGCACATCTACCACTACCACTGGCCCGACTTCAACGTGGCCGACAGCTCCATCGTCACCGGCGCCTGCCTGCTATTCCTCGACTCGCTTCGCTCGCACAAAAAAACTGACGCGTAAATCGAAACCTGCCTGCACGATTTCGTGCCTCTCCGCCCATTTCGCGGACGGAATCAAGAAGCAGGTCCTTCGCTCCGGTCGCCGCGACGACCGGAGCTCAGGAGGATGGGGCACGGACGTTGGTGCAGATTCAAGCAGTCCAAGACCTGGCTCATCAGACCGGTGCGTTGCTTAACGCTTGTGACTGGTCTGCTTTTGCACCAACTGCTGCGCCTGCTGCTGATGCTTCTGCTCCAGTTGCTGCGTTTGCTGCTGGTGCTTCTGCTCCATCTGCTGGACTTTCTGCTGGCTGTAGTTGCGCTGCTGCGCCTGCTGGTCTTCCTGCTGCTGGCGCGCCGCCAGTTGCTGGTGTTCCTGGTTCTGCCGGTCGGCCAGTTGCTGCGCCTTTTGCTGGTACTTCCGGTCCAGATCGGGATTGCCCGTGCTTTCAAGATGCTGCGGCTGGTGAGGCTGCAACTCGCTGGCGTGCACCGGATTCGAGGGACGCGCTGCCGGCTGCGGATGATACTCTCCGCCCGCCTCTCTCGCCTGAACAACACCGCCGCCTGAGAATTCACCCGGACGCGCCGTTGCTGCAATCGCCGGCCGACCCTGATTTACCGACACGCGAAGCTGCGGATTCCCGTGCGCCACTTCCACCTGCCGGGCCTGGTCGGCAACCGGAGCGACATGACGCTCGTTCGCGTAAGAATCTTCCTGAGGTGTGGGCCGTCTGTTTACGCCACCCTCGCCGCCGTTGTAGCTGATGTGGTTGTTGATAATCGTTGTGTTGTTGATGATGGTCGTGTCGCGGTAAACGTTGCGGATGTGCACCTCGTCTACATGCCACACGGCCGTGTTGTAAAAGAAATGCCCACCCTGCCACCGGCCGCCCCAGAATCCGTCTCCGAAGTAGCCGAATCCGTAGTTAATGCCGCCGTAGAAACCCACGTGCGGTCCCCAGTAGCCCTCATGCCAGATGAACCCGCCAGTTTCCCAGCCCCACCATCCGGGCGTCCACAGAAAACCTGGCTCGGGAGCAAGAACCCAGGTTCCCGGCACCCAGTAGTAGCCGTCGTCGGGATCCCAGGCCCAGTAGCCGGGCGTCCAGATGTAATCCGGTCCCGGGCAGATCGGTTGATCATATACCGGTAGCGCCGGCGGGCCGAAACCAACGTGGATGCCGACGAACCACTGCGCAGATGCCGGTTTGGCCGACTGCAGCATCAGCGGCACCAGCAGCGCCAGAATCAGAAAGCGCAATGTCTTTTTCATAGTGTCATTACTCCTTACTCGGTTACGAGTGAGTTGCGATTCAAATCCAAGCCGAAACAAAAAGGCCGCGTAATTCTCAGCATCGTTTTCCAAACCGCGGGGGAGGAATCGCCTGCCGCCAAAAACTCACAAGGCAAAGAGAGGAACAAGCCGGTTCGATGCGCGGCCTCTCGGTCGGGTTGCAGTGCCGGCTTTTTCCGCCCAGCCACCCGGCTGGCATTCTATCGCAATAAACCCGGCCAGGGGCATAAAGGTTGCGCGAGAATCTGGGATGCGCCTGGCTTGCAAGTTGCGGAAACAACGCCTTTTCGCGACTGAACTCCCCAGAGCGATTAGCTACGGAACTCCCCGCGGACTTCTCCTGCCAGCCCGGCTCAATATGTGACAATCGAATGAATGGGCGTGCTCGCCCCCGCCCGGCAGGCGTATGATCGCCCGGCCAATGCGTCAGGAGGTCTCCCCTCGCGGACCATAACCGCGGCTGCCTTGCCGAACTCCAACAAGGATTCTCATGGATAATTGTCAACCCTCTCCCTCGATGCGCGCGGCTCTAGCATGCGCCACCGTTCTCGGCCTGTGTTCACTCATCTCCGCCCCTCGCGCCGACGCGCAGCGGCTGCCCACCACCGTTGTGCCCACGCACTACAAGCTCTCGCTCGCTCCCGACCTCAAGGCAGCAACCTTCTCGGGCGTCGAGCAGGTCGACCTGAATATCAGAGAGCCGCTCGGTTCCATCACTCTCAACTCGGCTGAGATCGCTTTCCAGTCCGTCACAATCGACCAAGGCGGCGCACAGCAAACCGCCACCGTCTCGCTCGACGAAAACAGGCAAGAGGCGACGCTCACTTTCCCGAAAACTCTCGCCGCGGGTCCCGCCACACTCGAAATCCATTACACCGGCATTCTCAACAACGAACTGCGCGGCTTCTATCTCTCAAAGACCGCGCGCCGCAACTATGCCGTCACGCAGTTCGAAGCTACCGACGCGCGCCGCGCCTTTCCCTGTTTCGACGAGCCCGCCTTCAAGGCCATCTTCGATGTCTCGCTGGCCGTAGATTTGGGCGATACAGCCATTTCAAACAATCCTATCGCCAGCGATACGCCGGGACCGGGCGGAAACCAGCACACGATCCGGTTTGAGACGACGCCCAAAATGAGCACGTACCTGGTCGCGTTCCTGGTCGGCGACTTTCAGTGCTCCAGCGGCAGCCAGGACGGCGTGGCCATTCGCGTCTGCGCCACGCCCGACAAGGTTGCGCTCACTCCCTATGGCGTCGATATCGCCAAGTACGTGCTGCACTACTACAACAACTATTTCGGCATTCCCTACCCGCTCAAGAAGCTCGACCTAATCGGCCTTCCCGACTTCGAGGCCGGCGCCATGGAGAATTTCGGCGCCATCACCTACCGCGAAACCGATCTGCTCATCGATCCCAAAACCGCCTCGGTGAATGCCAAAGAAGACGTGGCGCTGGTGATCGCGCACGAGATGGCCCACCAGTGGTTCGGCGATCTCGTCACCATGCAGTGGTGGGACAACATCTGGCTCAACGAGGGCTTCGCCACCTGGATGGAGAACAAGCCCGTGGCCGCGATGCACCCCGAGTGGCATGTTCAGGAGACCGTCGCAGTCGAGGAGCAGGAGACTCTCGATCTCGACGCTCAGCCCACTACGCGCGCCATCCGCGCCAAGGCCGAAACGCCCGATGAGATTAACGAATTGTTCGACGGCATTGCCTACGGCAAGGCCAGCGACGTGCTTCTCACAGTTGAAAACTACCTTGGATCCGAAACCTTTCGCAAAGGTGTGCAAACGTATCTTGAGGCACACCTCTACGCCAACGCCACGGCCGAGGACTTCTGGAGCGCGCAGACGCGCGTGAGTGGCAAGCCCGTCGACAGGATCATGGACTCGCTCATCACCCAGCAGGGCGAGCCGATTCTCAAATTCGGCTCTCCGGCAAACGGCAAGGTCACAGTCGAGCAGAGCCGCTTCTTCCTCGATTCCGGCCGCACGCAGGCAGGTACGCCGCAGCAATGGACGCTGCCCGTCTGCTTTAAGGCCGGCGAAGCCACGCAGGACTGCCAGATACTCGCGCCGGGCACGGGCTCCGAGGGCTACAGGAGCACGCTTGCAATCCCCGTTTCGACTTCCGCATCGGGCCTCTTCTTCGCCAACGCCGGCGGCGCCGGCTACTATCGCAGCGCCTATGCGCCCAAGCAGTCGGCTGCCATTATTGCGAACATCGAAACCGCATTGACGCCCACCGAGCGCATCAGCTTTACCGGCGACGAGTGGGCTCAGGCGCACTCCGGCGCAGCCTCGGTTGGCGACTACCTCGATCTCGTTGCCCGTCTCAGCGAAGATCCGAACGCCGATGTCATTTCAAATGCCGTCAACGGCTTCGTCGCCATCTACGAGCAGGTGGCCGTAACGCCTGAGGAGCGCGCGGGACTCGCCCGCTGGATCGACCGCACCTTCACCCCGGTCTACCTCAAGCTCGGCTCGCCCTCCAGCCAGGACGACGACAACAAGCGCCAGCTCCGCGCCCAGTTGCTTTATCTCATCGGAATCTACGGCGCTTCGCCCACCGTCATCGCGGAGGCACGTGAAATTGCAGATCGGTACATTGCGGACCGCGCCTCAGTGGACGCTACGGTGGCCGAAGCCGCGCTCGCCGTAGCCGCGCGCAACGGCGACCCCGCGCTCTTCGACAAGCTGCAACTGGCCTATGAAAACGAGACCGATCCCGAGATTCAGAATGGCGCGCTGCGGCTGCTCGCCCGCTTCCGCGTCCCGCAACTGGTGAAACGCGCCCTCGATTTCGCGGTCTCATCAAAAGTCCGCAACCAGGACGCGGCAATCCAGTTCGTGATTCCCCTGCGCGACGTCGCAACCCGCGACCAGGCATGGGATTACGTGAAGGCGAACTGGGATAAGGTTCATGCCCAGCTTACCGAGAGCATGGGTGCATACCTGGTGAGCGCCACGGGGGCTTTCTGCTCGGCGGCCGCACGCGACGACGTGAGCAGCTTCTTTGCCACGCACAAGGTCGCCGCCGCCGATGTGGAGCTGAAGCACGCAATCGAGCACATCAACGGCTGCATCACCTTCAGCAGCGAGCAGGAACAGAACCTGAAAAAGTGGCTGAGCTCGCAGCCGCAGTAGCCCGCCATAGCGGGCGTAACACGGTAGCCCCAGGCGCAAGCCTGGGGTGAGAGTCATAGATCACGATGGAAGCCCGCTTGAGCGGGCGAAAGAACCCCGCCGCGCCTCCTCAATACGGCAGGCTCTTCCACAAATACGGCACGTAGAACTCTTCCAGGTACCACGAGAGCAGAAACATGATGGCGACGCCGAGAATCGTCCACAGATAGATACGCACCGGCAGCGCGGCCATCAACCTGCGCCCCGCGTCATCCTGATGGGCCCACGGTTTTGCGAAGAGAATGCCGCTCATCAGCGCCAGGCAACCGGCCAGCCCCATCCGCGCCAGCGCCAGAATCAGCCGATCCTGCCAGTGACTCCCGGGTACAAAAAACGCGCCTGCGACTACCGGGTAGAGCGCCAGCATGCTTACAAAAAACGACAGCGTCCTGGCAAATTCGAGGAGCATGCAGCAAGTCCTGCTGCGGGTATTGTACGGCGAAATTGGATCGGCGAGACGGCCGGAGCGATGCGCGCTACTTCAAATCCCGCCAGTTCGGCCCCCAGCCCAGATCGGCGATCAGCGGCACGCTCAGCTTGACCACGCCTTCCATCTCTGCCTGCACCATTGCCGCAACTTCGTCCTTCTCCTCAAACGGCACCTCGAAGAGCAGTTCGTCGTGTACCTGCAGCACCATGCGCGTCTTCAGCTTGCGCTCGGCGAGCTTGCGATCGAGCGAAATCATCGCCAGCTTGATCAGATCGGCCGCGGTGCCCTGCAGCGGGGTGTTGATTGCCGTGCGCTCGGCAAATCCGCGCTGGTTGGGGTTGCGGCTCTCGATATCGGGAATCGGCCGCAGCCTTCCGAACATGGTGCGCACAAAGCCGTCCTTGCGGGTCTGCTCCAGCGTCTTTTCAATGAACTCCTTGACGCCCTGGTAGCGCGCAAAGTAGCGATCGATGTAGGCCTTCGCCTCGGCCTGCGGAATGCCCAGTTGCGCTGCCAGCCCGAAGGCCGAGATGCCGTACACGATGCCGAAGTTCACGGCTTTGGCGCGGCCGCGGGTCTCCTTGTCCATCTTGTCGATCGGCACGCCAAAGACCTCGCTCGCCGTCAACGTGTGAATGTCAATGTCTTCGGCGTAGGCCTTCTTGAGCAGCGGATCGCCCGAGAAGTGCGCCAGCAATCGCAATTCGATCTGCGAGTAATCGGCCGAGAGCAATTGCGTCCCCGGAGCCGCGGTAAACGCCGCGCGAATCTCGCGCCCCAGCTCGGTTCGAATTGGAATGTTCTGCAAATTGGGATTGACGCTCGAAAGCCTACCCGTCGCGGTCGCTGCTGACTGGAATGTTGTATGAACGCGCGAGGCCGAGTCAGCCAGCAACGGCAGCGCGTCAATATACGTCCCCTTCAGTTTCGACAATTGCCGGTACTCGAGCACCAGCTTCGGCACATCGTGCTTCTCGGCAAGCTGCTCCAGCACATCCTGCGCGGTCGAAATCGATTTGCCCTTGCCCCGCACCACTGGCGCCGGCAATCCGAGATCAGTAAACAACACCACGCCTAGTTGCTTGGGCGAGTTGATGTTGAATTGCTTTCCCGCCAGCTCGTAGATGCGCGCGCCCAACTGCTCAATCTCAGCGCCGAATCGTACGGCCAGCCCATCCAGCACCGCAAGATCGATGCGCACTCCCGCCTGCTCCATGCGGAAAAGCACGGGCGCCAGCGGCAAATCGATCTCCCTGTACGCGCGGTTGACCCCGGCCTTCTCCACCTCGGCCTTCAGCATCGGCGCCAGCGCAAGTATCGCCGCCGCCCCCGCCGCAGGCGTAGCCGGCGCAGGCTGATTGTTGCGCGCCGCCACATCGGCCAGCGTTTGCGTGGCGTGCGTGGGATTCAGCGCATACGACAGCAGCATCGTGTCGTCCACCGCGCCCTTCAGCGCAATTCCCTTCTCAGACAGCACATGCATCGCCAGTTTCAGATCGTGCGTCGCCTTTGCGGTTGCTTCATCCTCCAGCATTGCGCGCAACTCCGGCATAAGTTCAACCTTCAGCGCGCGTCCCGGCTCCGCGCTCACTCCAACCGCAAAGCTCGCCTTTTTCTCCGCAGCCTCCATCGCATCCAGCAAAGACAGCGTCGCCGGCACACTCTGCTCTTCTTCTTCGTCCTCAACGCCCGCCGCACCCGCTTTCGAATCGAGAGCAAATGCAAATCCATTGGCCCGCGCAGCCTTTAGAAACGCCGCAATCTGCTCGGCCGTTGGCTCTTCCACAATCTCAACCGTCGTCCCGCCCGCCGCAGGCGCCAATTCGCGCAGCATCGACGTGAACTCGAGCTCGGTAAACAGCTCGCGGCAAGCCTCGAGATCCGGCGGCTGCGTCTCCATCGCGTGCAAATCAAGCGGCAGCGGCACATGGCAATCAATGGTGACAAGTTCCTTGGATAAGAGGACGGAGTCCCGATTCTGCTCCAGCGACTCGCGATAGGTCTTGCGCTTCACTTCTGCGGCCCGGTCCAGCACCGCCTCAACGCTGCCGAACTCCAGAATCAGGTCCACGCTGCCCTTCTCGCCAATTCCCGGGGCACCAGGGATGTTATCTACCGTGTCACCGCGCAGCGCCATCACGTCAACGACCTTCTCCGGCGTAACGCCCAGCACTTCCTTAACTTTTTCGGGATCGAGAACCAGGTTATCCTTCTGCGGATTGAGGACTTTCACGTGCTCGTTCACCAGCTGCATCATGTCTTTGTCGCCGGAGACGATGAACACCTCGTGCCCGCGCTCCGCAGCCTCGCGCGCCAGCGTGCCGATCACGTCATCGGCTTCGAAACCCGCCGCCTCGAGAATCGGGATTCGCAGCGCATCGAGCGACCGCCTGATGTACGGAATCTGCCTTCGCAAATCTTCGGGCATCGATTCGCGATTGGCCTTGTACCCCCCGTAGCTCACATCTTCAAAGCTCTGCGTCTTGCTGTTCCACTTGCGCAGCGGACCCATGGCGCGCGCCTTCTCGTCGCGGAACACCTCGCCGCTGGGGTCGAAAACCGCAGCAAAGTACTTTGGTTCAAAGTCCTGCCGCAGCTTTTTGATCATGTTCACGAAGACGTAGGTGGCGGCGGTAGGCAGCCCCGAGCGCGTGGACATGGGCCGCGAGCGCTGCATCGCGTGATAGGCGCGAAAGATGAACGACATGGTGTCGAGCAGAAAGACGGGCGGCTTGGCTGGGGCGGTCACGTTAGGAAGAATAACAGGGACTAAGGGGCGGATGACTCAAGGACCAGGGACGCTGGGGCGATCAGGCAGTAGCTGAACGCTCCGGTTCGCGGCTCCCTGATGCCGGAGTGACGGGCTCATCAGCGGGGGTAGCCAATTCGGTCCAGCTCATCCACAGCGCGAAGCCAGCCAAGGCCACGGTAAGGGTTGCGAAGATTCGCGTAACGATCGGAAGGGCGATCAGGATCGACGATGCAAAACGCACCGATAGGGACCAGGCGAGCGTGAGTGCGAGATACGTCGCGGCACGCAGGTGCTTCTGCATGCCAATTGCAGCGGCAAATGCCCCAAAGGCGAGACCTGGGATTAGATCGATCACGTAGTGCTCTCCCGTGGCGAAGATGGCGAGGCAGGTGCCGGCGAAAAAGAGCAGCGCAACGCCTTTCCAGACTCTTCCCGGTGCGAACAGGAGCAACACAAACGCCGTACCGACATGGAGCGAAGGAAATGCGTTAGGAAAGCCCGGCAACCTGATTGCTTGGGCAGAGACTGCGGCAGGGTGCAGCCACTGGCCGCCGAATGCGTAGATTGGCCCACACGCGGGCAGAATGGCGTAGATGAGCGGCCCGATGACCAACTCGGCCACGTAGGCCAGCACAACCGATCCGCGAATGCGTTTGTACTGCGTAACAAGAAGCCAGACGATCATCATGGGAACCATCATCTGGTAGACGAAGACGAGCGGGGCGTGCAGAATCCCTTGCAGGGGACGGGCGATCGAAGCGGATGGGATGCCGAGTGATGCGTCCATGTGGAAGAGAACGTAGTCGAATCTCCACTGAAACAAGCTGCCCTCGCGACCCATCAGCGTATTAAACAAGTACCCGTAGAACAGGTTGAGCACGAGCGCGAAGACAAGGATGGGACGGTTCTTGTCCTTCTGATCCCGAAGCATCCAGAGAACAGATAAGAACAAGGTCAAAACGCCGAAGACTGGTCCGCTGAGAAGGAAGTTCAATAAGCGCATTCGCCGCTCCAGTGAATGGTCTTATTCGAGAGTGGGTGAGGTCGCCATGGTCGCAGCAGCGGGCAGGCGGGCAGTGTGACAGCCGAACCGGTACCAGTAATTACTGTATCCGTGGCCGGGCTGCGCGAAGGCGACAGCGGGCAGCAGGCCATGGAGGGCCGGAACCTGATTCGTCATTGACATGGTTGGTACTTGGACGGTCTCTCTCACGTGGGATCAGCTGATCCACATGCAATCTCCGTAGCTGAAGAACCGGTAGCAGCTCTCCACCGCGTGCCGGTACGCCGCCAGCACGTGCTCACGGCCAGCAAACGCGCTCACCAGCATCAGCAGGCTCGATTGCGGCAGATGAAAATTGGTCAGCAGCGCGCCGGTCACTCTGAATTCGAATCCCGGCGAGATGAAGACTTCCGTCTCGCCCGAATGCGCTTCGAGTTTCCCGTCCCCCGCCTTCTGCGCAATCGACTCGAGTGTCCTCACCACGGTTGTTCCCACAGCCACTACGCGACGGCGGTCTTGCCGGGCGCGATTCAGTGCTTCGGCCGTCTCGATGGAAATCGTGTAGCGCTCGCTGTGCAACCGCACGTCCTGAACGCGCTCCACGCGCAACGGCGCGAAGGTCCCCAGCCCCACATGCAGCGTCACGCGCGCAATCTCAACGCCTCGGGCCGCAATTTGCTCAAGCATCGCAGGCGTAAAGTGCAATCCCGCCGTGGGCGCGGCGACCGAACCGCGTTCCCGCGCGTAAACCGTCTGGTACCGCTCACGGTCTGCGTCAGCATCGTCACGATGAATATACGGCGGCAGCGGCATGTGGCCAATGCGGTCGAGCACCGCGAAAAAGTCGTCCACCGGCGCAAACTCCAGCAGCCGCTCGCCAAATTGGCCGCGCTCGAGCACGTCGGCCTCGAGCAGAATCTCGCCCGATCGCGCAGGAAACACCAGCCTTTCGCCGTTGGCAACCTTGCGCCCCGGCCGCACCAGCGCGCGCCAGTAATTGCCGCTAACCGGGGCCGCCGCGGACAGGTCTTCGTCAGCGGGGTGGGCGACCGGCGCCGTAAGCATCACCTCGATGCGCCCCGTGGGCCGCTCGCGCTCGCGCACCAACGTTCGCCGCGCATACAGCCGCGCCGGAATCACGCGGCTGTCATTCAGCACCAGCAGGTCGCCCGCGCGCAGCAGGCTCGGCAGCTCGGCAAATACCGAGTCCCGAAACGCCCCACTCGCGCGATCCATCACCAGCATGCGGCTCTGGCCGCGCTCTGCCGGCGGCTGCTGCGCAATCAGCTCCTCCGGCAGCTCGAAATTGAAATCCGCGCACTCCGTGCTTTTACTCTTTGGGGGAGACTTTTCAAGCATCTGCTTTCCCAAAATGCGCCCGCGCCCGAAGCCGCGCGCGTTCAATGGCCGCGTTCAGCTCCTCGCGCTTCGCCTCAGAATTGTCAGGCGTCAGCTCGCGCGGCACTTCGGTCCACCGCGCCCAGCTCACCACAATGCGCGTAAACGGCTTCGGAACCAGGAACCGGTCCCACGAGAGCATCGTCCACGCGCGCTCCGGTTCAAGATGAAATGCTCCAATCCGGGCTCCCGTCATCTGCGCCAGCTTGATGGGCCCCATCTTGGTCCGGTAGACCGGCCCGCGCGGCCCATCCGCGGTAAAGATCGCCGGCCGACCCGATTCGATCACTTCTTTGAGCCCCAGCAACCCCTCCCGCGCGCCGCGCGAGCTCGACCCGCGCGCCGCGCGAAAGCCAAACAGGACGAGAATCCGCGTGATCAGCTCGCCGTCAAAGCTGCGGCTGATGAGAATGGTTGCATGAGTGCGGCGGTAGTAGATGGCGCAGGGCAGCACGCATTGGTGCCAGAAGCAGAAGATCTCGGCGCCCGCACCCGCGCCGCCCACCAGCGGCGTTACGCCTTCCTCGGCAATCTCTTCAAAGCGCCACGTCGAGCCCAGGACTCGAACGACCGCCCAGACGATGCGGGGAGCAACGGCAAGTATGAGGCGTTGCGTGAAGCTGAACCTGGGTCTGTTTTCGGTCGTCACTACTTCGATTTTAGCTATACCGCAGCCAGCGCAGCAGCTCCGGCAGCGTGGCGCGCTTGCCGTACATCAAAATGCCAATACGGTAGAGCCGCGACGCAAACCACAGCACCGCCCAGATGCTCAACGCCAGCAGCAGCACCGAGAGCCCAGCCTGCCATACAGGCACGGCAATCAGCCCCATCCGCGGCAGCATCACCAGCGGCGCCGTGGGCGGGAAGATCGAAGCGGCAACCACCCAGGGCGCGCTTGGATTCTTCAGCAGGAAGGGCAGGATGAAGAATGCCGTCCAAGTTGGCAGCACGGCCAGCGTGATATACATCTGCAGATCCTGCGCGGTCTCGCATGTTGCCGCCAGTCCCGAGAAAAACGCGCTGTACAGGAAAAAGCCCAGCACAAAATACACCGGGAAAAACAGGCCCTCGGCCCAGGTGAACTGGATCTTGATGTCTCCGCTCATCAGCACTGCGGCCAAGCTCGAGCCGCTCAGCACTACCGCCCCTGCAACCCAGATGGCGATCTGCGTCAGTCCCACGGCGCCTACGCCGATCAGCTTCCCGGCCAGCATATCGTCGGCGCGCGTCACTGAGAGCATCACCTCAAAGACGCGCGAAGTCTTCTCCTCGACAATCGAACGCGCCATATCCAGCCCGTACAGCAAAATCGGCATAGTCATCAGGAAGGTCATAATCATGGCCTTGTAAAAAGGCGACATACCCTGGCTCTTGCCCGTCTTGCCTGACGCATACACCTCAACCTTTTCGATCGTCACGCTCTTCACCACGGCCTGAACCTGGCCCGGCGTCATTCCCTTCTGCGCCAGTCGCAGATTCACCAGCCCATAGTTCACAGCCGTCTTCAGCTCCGAAGTATCCTCCAGTTCGAGCGACGACGCAGATGCCAGCGTGACCTTCGGCGAGCTCGTGGCCGAGCCTTCAATGGTCAGCAGGCCGTCAAAAGACTTGTTTTCGACTTTGGCGATCAACTCCGCGTGGTCCTGGTCAGTGAACGGAGCCACCACTTCGATCCGGTAGAGGGCTTTCTTGTTCTCAAGCAAATTGCTGCGAATCTCGTTGGCCAGCGATGCATTGTCGGCGGCAATCACCATGTGCTTGCCCGTGTCCATCTTCTTGCCCGTATATGCGCTCACCGCGAGCAATCCGATAAGAACGGCCGGCACCAGAATGGTGGACATCCTGAAGGCACGCCCGCGAATCTGCTCCAGGTATTCGCGCTTTGCGATCAGCAGCATATTACGCATCGGCTTTGCCTCCTACCGTCTGGATGAAGATCTCTTCGAGCGACGGCTCAACCAGCTCAAACCGGTAGATGGTGGCCATCGACGCCGCCAGGTGCAGCAGCTTCTGCGAGTCGCCGTGCGGCTTCAGCCTGATCTGGGCGTGGCCCGAGTAGTTCGTGGCCTCGGCAATCTCTTCGCTCTTCAGGAACTCGTCGCTGCCTTCGAACTCCACCACCACCCGGTCGCGCTCGTATCGGCTCTTGATCTCGCGCATCTTGCCCGAAAGCACTGCCTGGCCGCCATTGATCAGGCAGATCGAATCGCACAGCTTCTCCACCTGGTCCATGCGGTGGGTCGAAAATAAAATCGCCTTGCCCTGCGACTTAAGCTCCAGCAGCGCATCCTGCAGCAACGTCGCGTTCACCGGGTCCAGCCCGCTGAAGGGCTCGTCCATCACCACCAGTCCCGGATCGTGTAGCAGCGTCGCAATGAACTGGATCTTCTGCTGCATGCCTTTTGAAAGCTCCTGCGTCTTCTTGTCAAGCGAATCGGAGATCTCCATCCGCTTTGTCCAGTCGACTGCGCGCTTGTTTGCCTCTTCCGCGCTGAGCCCATGCAGCCGCCCGAAAAACACCAGTTGATCCAACACATTCATCTTCTTGTAGAGGCCGCGCTCCTCGGGCAAGTAGCCCACGCGGTCAAGGCTGGCGCGGTCAAACGGCTTACCGAACAAGTCAACCCGGCCCGAATCGGGCATCGTAATGCCCATCATCATGCGGATGGAACTGGTCTTCCCGGCGCCATTCGGACCCAGCAGTCCGAACATCTGGCCGGCCTCAATGCTGAAACTCAGATGGTCAACTGCCACTTTGCTCTGGTAAGCTTTGGTAACTCCTGTCAGTTCAACGACTGGCATGGGTTCTCCCGGCCTGGATGATTTGAACGTCGGTGAGGAATTTGTGCGACGGTCCTCGTGCAGTTTAGCAAAGGCCGGCCTATTTGTTTTTCCTGTCTTGGATTCGTGCCATTGAGCGGATTGGTTCCGGCGAGCTGGAGTGCACAGCAAGACAGGCAGGAACACTTTAGAATCTGGCTTTCTAGATGTCTGCCGCCTGAGACCGGCACAGAGTGTTTTTAAATAGAACAAACCTCCACCTTTGAGGGACTTACAACGTGATACCAAAGAGGGACTAATGACCCGACAAAAGAGGGACTCACACACTCCCGATTTACCGCTAGATTGGTATCGAAACACTCAGGAGAGCCAGATGGCGACGCTGCTATCGATGCAGGAGTATGAAAGCCATTTAAATGTGACGCAGGAAACCATATCCGGACCCGATCGCAAGCCTCGCAGTCTCAAGGAGCTCGACGTTCGCCAGGCGGTCGTGGAAGAGCTCGTCCTCAAGCTCCTTTATCTGGTCGGCTCCATCTCCATGCTCGAGCTTTCTGACAGCGTAAAGCTCAGCTACGAAGTCACCGACGACATCTTCTGCCGCCTGCGCGCCCAATCGTTTTGCCAGGTCACGGGCATGAGCGGCAACATTCCGCACATCGGCATCACTGCCCAAGGCCGCACCCGCGCCATTGAGCTGATGCAGCAAAGCCAGTACACCGGCGTCGCCCCAGTCGCCCTTTCATCGTACGTAATGCAGACCCGAAAGCAAAGCGTGCAGAACGTTGAAGTGCACGAGCAAGAGGTCGAGCAAGCCTTTAGTCACCTGGTGATCGACTCCGACTTGCTCCGCCAATTCGGCACCGCCCTCAACTCGGGCAGCGCCATCTTCCTTTACGGTGCCGCCGGCACCGGTAAAACTACTGTTGCCGAGGTTCTCTCGCGGGTGCTCGCCGTAGACTCGGTGTGGATCCCTTACGCCGTCGAAATCGACGGCCAGATCATCACCGTCTTCGACCCCGCCATCCATCACGCCATCGAAATGCCCACGCCCTCAGGCCACGACGAGCGCTGGGTCAAGTGTCATCGCCCGGCCGTGCTGGTGGGCGGCGAACTTACCGCCGAAATGCTCGACATGCAGTACAACCCCACGTCGAAGTTCTACGTGAGCCCGGTGCAGATGAAGGCCAACAACGGCGTGCTGATCATCGACGACTTCGGCCGCCAGCGCCTGCGCCCAGACGAACTGCTCAACCGCTGGATCGTGCCCCTCGACCGCCGCATCGACTTCCTGACGCTGGTCGGCGGCAAAAAGCTGGAGATTCCCTTCGAGATGCTGGTCGTCTTTGCCTCCAATAACGATCCAGCCAGCCTGGTCGATCCCGCTTTCCTGCGCCGCATTCAGACCAAGATCAAGCTGGGCACCATCACCGAAGAGCAGTTTGCCGAGATCTTCCGCCGCGTGGCCCGCGACAAGAACGTCACCTACGACGAGGGCATCCCCGGAGACCTCATCCGTTTCATCCGCACCACGCTCAACGAGGAACTGCGCTGCTGCCATCCGCGCGACATCGTCAACCAGGTCTGCTGGCAGGCGCGCTACGAACAAAAAACGGCGCACCTCGACCACCTGGCTTTGCGCCGCGCCATCCAGGCCTATTTCCCGATGATCTCGTAGGGTTGTAGAGAAAAGCAGTCATTAAGTGAAAAGGGGGATTCGCCTCACACGAATCCCCCTTTTTCACTTCTTCACGGTCCCTTGTTCCCTCGTTCCCTCGCTGCCTACACCAGCTTCATCCCCTCCGGATCCCAGTTCACGACCGCGCCGCGCTCCATGCTCAGGTTGCTCAGCAGCGCCGCACCGGCTGCGCGGAACCCGAAGACCGCATCCTCAACCACCGGCTGCCGCGAGCGAACCGAAGCAAAGAAGTTTTTGAAGTGATCGTAGCTGTCGGAGTAGCCCTCCGGCGCAACGAACCTCTCAAATCCCGCCGCCAGCTTCCCCGCCGGGTGCCTGCGCGGGTATTTCCTGTCGTACTCGGCCTGCATCTTCTTCTGCATCGCCACGGTAAACGTGTTGAGGGTTAGCCCCGGCTCGGTCTCGCGCGGCACGCGGCTCACGCTCACCCCGCTCCACCCGATCTCCATCGTCCCTTCCGACCCCGTAAACACCAGCCCCTCGCTCTCCTCGCCGCCGTCCACGAAGTTCACATGCAGGCTCAGGTTGAACCCCTCGGGATAGTCGAACAGCCCCAGGATCACGTCATCCGCATCGCGCCCGTCCTTCCAAAAGCGCAGCCCGCCCGTCGCCATGCCCCGAGTCGGCCCCTTCGAGCCGGTGATGAAGTGCGTCCCGCTAAACAGGTGCACAAACAAATCGCCGGCCACCCCGCTCCCGTACGCCTTCCACTTTCTCCACTGGAAGAAGTGCTCGGCATTGAAGGGAATCTTCGGCGCCGTTCCCAGGAACCGCGGCCAGTCGCAGGTCTGGGGCGACGCATCGTCCGGCACCGTGTAGTTCCACGCGCCCATTGACGAGTTGCGGTCCCAGTACGCCGTCACCATGTTCAGCTGACCGATCGCGCCCGAGGCCAGCAACTCTTTGGCCTTGGCGTAGATCGTCGAGCTCACCCGCTGGCTGCCCACCTGCAGAATCCGCCCCGTCGCCCGCGAAGCCTCAATCATCTCCGGCCCGTCGCTGTAGAGATGGATCATCGGCTTCTCGCAGTACACGTCCTTGCCGGCCTTCATCGCGTCCACGCTGGCCTGCTTGTGCCAGTGGTCGGGCGTGCCGATAATCACCGCGTCCACGTCCTTTCGCGCCAGAATCTCGCGGTAATCGCGCGTGGTAAAGATATCGTTGCCCCACAGTTCCTTGGAGTGGGCGAGGCGCCCGTCGTAGCAGTCGGCCACGGCCACTAGCTTTACGCCGGGAACCTGCACGGCGGTCTTGGTGTCGCCCATTCCCTGCCCGCCCGCGCCAATCAGCGCAATCTGGATGTGGTCGTTGGCGGCGACGGCGGGCGCCGGCTCGTCGCCCATCGCCGCCAGCGCATGTACTTTGCCTCCCAGCACCGTCGCGGCTGAGGCCGCTCCCGTCACCTTCAAAAAATCCCTGCGATTCATCCCCGACATTGCAAATCCCTCCCCGAGTCACCATTTTCCCAACCCATCCACCATACACGGGTAAGTCGGCACGATTCCCGGCTCATTGAAGAAACAACCGCGGAATGCGCACTAGAAATCGTTCTCGAATTCTCCGCAGGTATTACGGAACTCCAATTCGTTGCGGCTAGGATCGGGGCTTTGCCCAGCCGCGATGGGAATTCCGGGCTTATCCCAGTCTCCCGGCACAACCCAGTCCACGTTGTATTCCGTGGGCAAGTCGTCAACTTCGCCGTCAGTGCGGACAATCCTCCAGTAAATCCTCCAACGGCCGGAGTTGTCGGGCTCGATGAAAACATGTGAAGTGCTCGTTGCGTCTACACTGCTTAGCGTGAGGACGAGATACGCCCGCTTCTTCTGCTCCCAGTGTGACCAAAGAAAGCTCCTCGACTGGGCCAATATTGCGGTTTGTGTCTCGGACATCAGCCGACGGCCTGGATCGGCAAGCATGAGCCTTTCATAACGGCTTAGGTCACGGCCTTGCGCCACATCGGGCACCATCAGAAACTTTCCTTCCGTCCAGACCTTGCTTGCGTTGGAAATCCGGCCTCCCCTCCGAATGAGGCCTGCACTTCCCAACTCGTCTGGAGGGGCGGTGCTCCCGCAGCTCTTCGGATTCAGAGACGGAGGAACCGGCGCGTTAGGTTGTCGGCGAAGGAAACCCACAACCGCCGCGCTCATACAGACGGCCACGACGCTCCCCACCACAAGTGCGGTACGCGAAAGACCCATCTTTACCCTCTTCTTTTTAGACACCGTAACACGTAACTTTGGATTGACGCCTTCAACGGCCACTTTGGTCTCGATTTCCAAACCTCGGGTGTGCCATTCACGTCGACTTGCCGACTTGCCGACTCGCTCCCGCGACGTGCGCAGTTGTAGCATCCAATTGTGCCCAATCTCGATACCCCGGTAATGTACGTGAAGGGCGTGGGCCCGCGCATCGCGGAGATGCTCCACGCCAAGGGCATCCAAACCGCCGAAGATCTGCTCTACCACCTCCCTTTCCGGTACGAGGACCGGCAGAATCCCCGCTCGATCGATGAACTCACCCCCGGCGAAACGGCCAGTGTAATCGCCGAGGTGCGCGGAGCGGCTTTGCTGCGCACCCGCCGCGGCCCCATCTATGAAATCACCCTGGGCCAGGGCCGCAGGGCCATGAAGTGCATCTGGTTCCATGCCACCTACCTCGACGGCAAGTTCCACGCCGGCCAAACTGTCGCGGTCTACGGCAAGGTTGAGCCCTCGCGCTCTTCCACCAACCTCAAAATGATCCAGCCGCAGTTCGAGGTCCTGCCCGACGAGACCGAGGACGCCGAAACCCGCCTGCTCGAAGTCGGCCGCCTCACGCCCGTCTACGAATCGCTGAGCGGCAGCCGCCTGGCCTCCCGCTGGCAACGCAAGGTCATCTTCAACCTGCTTGAATCCACGCGGGGCTTCGTTCCCGAGTGCCTTCCGCAGGAAATGCTCTCCCGTCTCGGTTTCCCCAACCGCGAAACCAGCCTGCGCGAGGTCCACTTTCCGCCAGAAGGCACTCCCTTCGCCCAGCTCCAGAGCTTCTCGACCCCCGCGCACCGCCGCCTTATTTTTGAGGAGCTCTTCTACCTCGAGCTCGGCCTCGAGCTCAAGCGCCGCCGCATGAAAGAGCGCCACGGCATCGCCTTCACCACCGGCGACAAAGTCCGCGAAGCCATCCGCGAGGTGCTGCCCTTCCACCCCACCGCAGCCCAGAAGCGCGCCCTCGGCGAAATCGTGGGCGACATGCGCGAGCCCGCACCCATGCGCCGGCTGCTGCAGGGAGACGTCGGCTCCGGCAAAACCATCGTCGCGCTGCAAGCCATGATCGTGGCCATGGAGAACGGCTACCAGGCCGCGCTCATGGCGCCCACTGAAATCCTGGCCACGCAGCACTTTCTGGCCGCACGCAAGCTTCTGGAGCGCTCCAGCCGCAAGCCGCGCATCGTTCTGCTCACCGGCTCGCTCGACGACGACCGCAAGCGCTCGAACCGCGGTCTCATCAATCGCGGCGACGCGCAGCTCGTGATCGGCACCCACGCGCTCATCGAAGAAAAAGTCGAGTTCGACCGCCTCGGCCTGGTCGTCGTCGACGAGCAGCACCGCTTTGGCGTCTTGCAGCGCTTCAAACTGATGAAGAAGCCCAACCAGCCCGAGCCCGACGTGCTGGTGATGACCGCAACGCCCATCCCGCGCACTCTCGCGCTCTCGCTCTACGGCGATCTCGATCTGAGCGTCCTGGACGAGCTGCCGCCCGGACGCACCCCCATCGTCACCCGGCGCGTTGAAGACGAGCGATCGGAAGAGGTGTGGGAATTCGTCCGCAAACAGGTCGCGCAAAAGCGGCAGGCTTATGTCGTGTACCCAGTCATCGAGGGCGCAAAAGACGACCAGCCCGAGCTAGACTTCAGCCACGATCCCGATGGCGCGGCGGCGGATGTCGTACCTAAATCTCGTCCAAAACGCAAAACAGCGGAGCTGTTTTCCGACGCCCGGCGAGAGGCTAATCCCAATGCCAAATCCGGCCTCAAGTCGGCTGTGGAAATGTATGAGAAACTGCGCAGCGGCCCGCTGATCGGCCTTCGTGTTGGCCTGCTCCACGGCCGGCTCGATGCCGACGAAAAAGAAGTGATGATGCGCCGTTTCCAGCGCGGAGAAGTCGATGTTATGGTCTCAACCACGGTGATCGAGGTCGGCGTGGACGTGCCCAACGCAACAGTCATGGTGGTGGAGCATGCCGAGCGCTTTGGCCTTGCCCAACTCCATCAGTTACGCGGCCGCGTAGGCCGCGGCGCCGCCAAAAGCTACTGCATCCTCATGACCGGCGCGCGCGTCTCTCCCCTCGCCGAGGAGCGCCTCAACGCCATGGTCCGCACCCAGGACGGCTTCGAGCTGGCCGAGCTCGATCTCACGATGCGCGGCCCCGGCGAGTTCTTCGGCACCCGACAGGCCGGCCTGCCCGAGTTCCGCGTCGCGAACATCGTCCGCGACCGCCAAGTCCTGGAGCTCGCCAAGCAGGAAGCCGCGCGCTTCGCCATCGATCCCGGCCCCGATGTCACTCCCGACGAGCGTGCCCGCATCCGCGCTCGTCTGAAAGAGGCCTGGCAGAGGCGATATGGGCTGGTGGAAGCGGGGTAAAGGCAGGGGCCCAGGGACTGAGGGACTAAGAAAACAAAGGAGCCGGGAGTACCCCATGCAGAACCCGCGTAAACTGTGTGTAATCCTCTTAGCTGCGTCAGGTGTCGCATCGATCGTCGGCTGCAAACACGATGAGCCACGATCTGGTTTCGTCGCGGTCCGCGCTGACCATCGAATCGTCGGTACGAGCAAATATCCAGTTGCGATCGATCCCAACCGAGTTGGCAGTTATCCGCCCGACGCTAAATCCGGAGCGGGCTATTTTTATGATGATGTCTTGGAATACCGAGTCTGGCTGAACCCCGACCGGGGAGCGAGACCTTTGAACGGTAGCCAAGACTACTTTGTTGCATTTGCTCAATACGAACTCGCACAAGAATTCTCCGACAACACGCCAGGAGCAGAGCCTCCTTTGGTCCTGGTGCGTCAGCGTGAATGGGTCGATGAACCTCAGAAGGGTCAATTCATTCGGGAGAGCGGCGAGCGTATCACTGAATGGCAGGTTCAATGGCTGAAGGACACCAAAAGGAACGAACGCAGTATTGACGAGTTTCTGAAGCACCCCTACTAAGCCGGCCCATAGCAACTATTTAGTTTTGATTTGGGGGTGCACTTATTCGCAGCCCGGAGCCAACCTGCCCGCCGGGCAACATGCCGACTTGCTGACTCGCTAACTTGCCGACCCGCTTTCCCGCTCCCTACGCCGCCTCCTGCCCTGCCCCGCTGCCCGCCATCTCCACCGGGAAGGTCTTGATCTCCAGATCGATGCTTGCAATCTCGTCGCCGCAATCGCGCCTGCGATTGCGGGTGCACTGGCACAGCTCGGTAAACCGCATGTGGCCGGCCTGGCTCAGCTCCAGTCCGGCCCCAATCAGCACGCTATAGATGTCAATGCACGCTTGCCGCTCAAACTCAAACAGCATGTTGATGGTGCCCGTATCGTTGGCGCCCCGGCACAGCACCCACCCTCCGCAGCCGAGAATGGCGCCGGTTAGCGTTTGCACCAGGTGCGCCGGCTCGTCGGTAGCAACCGCCTTCATCTGCATGGCCCAGGGAAGCGTCGCCTCCCGGGTTAATTCAATTTGGCGCATGCGCATCCTCGCAAACGGTTTATCGGATGAAGGCCCGCGCCTATGACCATTGTTGCTAACTTGAACGGCCGCTGCCTTGCTTTGCGACAGACGCCCCCAGCCGGCGCCCGCCAGGTCCTTCGCAGGTAATTGGCCCCGCAACCCTGCTTTGTTCGCTGTTCACTGTCCGCTGTTGTAACTTCGTATACAGCATGATCGCAGGCACCGGCATCGACCTGATCGAGATCGAGCGCATCCAGCACTCCATCGATCGCTTCGGCGAACACTTCCTCAACCGCGTCTACACGCCCGGTGAGCAGGCCTATTGCCTGCGCAAACGCGCCGCCGCCGAGAGCTTCGCCGCCCGTTTCGCCGCCAAGGAGGCCGCGGCCAAGGCACTCGGCACCGGCATCAGCCAGGGAGTGAGCTGGCTCGAAATTGAAGTGGTCAGGGAGCCGAGCGGCAGGCCGACGCTCCGCTTCCTCGGCCGCGCTGCTGAAAGAGCCGCGAGTATGGGCGTGTCGCACATCGCGGTTTCGCTCACCCACACCAATGAACTGGCCATAGCCAGCGTCGTCCTCGAGAGCAGCTAGGGTGTATCGACATGTACAAGTGGGCAGCGTTGCGAGCGAAAATCGCGCCAGAACCGGGGCCCCCACGGACGGGTCTTCGTCCGTGGGGTGGAGACGAGGCGGAGCCCGCAGGCTTTGGCGGTTCCAAGGCCAAGGGCGACAACAAAGTATGGCGCGATTCCCACCCCAGCGACTAAGACCCGTCGCTGGGGACCCCGGATTTGCGCCGCAACCCGAAGGGACGGGGCCATTTTTCCCCATCTCGTTGTCGCTCGTTGCTAACAGACGTCCAGTCTGCGTCGTTCCTCGCTCCTAGAGCTGAGAAGAAATGGCTCCCGTCGCTGTCCGCCTGTATATGTCGGTACACCCTATTGACCCACCCTTCTCTGCTATTCTCAAGTCGTCAGGTCCGTCGACAGTCTGTTATCGACTCCCGCCCCGGCGGATAAGTTGATAACAAACCCTAGCTTTGCAAGAGGAGTGACGTGCCCAGCCGCAAAGAAATTGAGTGGTCGCAACTGAGAGTGGGTTCACTGGTTCTGGCCGCTCTTGCCGCCCTTATCGGCCTGGTTTTTCTCATGTCCGGTTCCACCGGCGGCCTTTTCGCCCAGAAGATTACCCTCCGCTGCTACTTCAAAAATGCTTCCGGCCTCAAAGAGGGCGCTCCCGTCAGCCTCGATGGCGTTACCATTGGGAACGTCCGCAGCATCCGCGTCGTGCCCGCGCGCAATCCCTTCCCGGTTGAAGTCATCATGGAAGTGGGGGGCAAGCTCAGGAGCGGCCTGCACACTGACTCCACCGCCGTCGTCACCCAGGCGGGCGTTCTCGGAGACAGCTTCGTCGACATCGATTCCACGCGCGCCAGCGGACCCGCCCCCGGCAACGACGCCGAGTTGTCCGCGGCCGGCTCGCCCACCCTTCAGGACGTCATCGAGGCCAGCCAGAACTCGCTTCAGAATCTGCGGGGCACCATTGGCAAGATCGACAAGACGCTTGACCTTATCAACTCAGGCCACGGCACACTGGGCCGTCTTCTCAACGATCCCAAGTTCGCCGACCACTTTGAGGCCGTCGCCGTCAATCTCGAAACCATGACCAAGGCCATGTCCAGCGGCCAGGGCACCATGGGCAAGCTCATTAACGACGATACCCTCTACAACCACCTCAACTCCGCCGTCGACAAGCTCGACCAGGTTGCCACCGCGCTCAACGGCAGCAAGGGAACGGCCGGCAAGCTGATCCACGACGACGAACTCTACAACAACCTGAACGCCGCGGTTAAAAACACCAACGAGATGGTTGCCCAGATCAACCAAGGCAACGGCGCCATGGGCAAGCTCATCCACGACCAGGCATTTGCTCAGAAGCTCGACGACACCGTCACCCACCTCGACGGAATCCTGAAGAGCGTCGACGCCGGCGAAGGCACCATGGGCCAGCTCGTCAAGGATCGCAGCACCGTCGACGACCTGAACCAGACGCTGACCTCAGCCACCGACCTTCTCAAGGCCGTCCGTTCCGATCCGAAGAAATATCTGGTCATACGGCTGAAGCTGTTTTAAACCACCCTTCCTTCGGAAAAGTGTGATAATCGTCGGCGAGGTCTCGCCATGCTCCGGCGCGCATCGAGATTCGCGCTTCATCACACCGCTCTTCTTGCGTTACTAGCATTGATTCCTCTCGCAGGCAATTGCCAGACCAGGGACGCTGTGTGCCAGAACGGCGCTGGGAGCTTTTCTGCGACGTCGTCTACTGGCGCAGCCGCTTACGTCGGAACCCGCAAAGTTGAAGGATTCGGCAGCCGCGATTGCGAATTGCTACTGCGCTGGAACCGACAGGAGCTTGTTGCCGTTCCTCACGCGTGGCAACTGGATGTGGACGCGATGGACATCGATCTGGGGCTGGGCGCCCCCGTGCTTGCCCTCCAAATGAAACCGACTGAGGTCGATCGAACCTCGACCTATCAAATCTATTCGCTCAAGCAGCCGCCGCATCTGTTGCGGGAGATTAGCGGAGGCGACGACTACTCGGCTGCGGATACCGAGCTGGACGGTCACGTCGAGATCTGGACTCATGACGCACAGGCAGTGGATGGGTTCGAAGACTTCCCGCTCAGTTCCTTCGATTTTCCTCCCACCGTTGTGTTGCGATTCGAAAAACGCGGGCTTATGGACGCGAGCGCAGAGTTCAGGGCCGAGTTCGACCGTCAGATAGCAGCTGTAAAAGCGCAACTCAATCCGCAACAACTAAGCGCGTTCAAAGCGAGCGATGGCACTCTGGCAGCTACGCCTCCGTCGTCTGTTGAAGAACTCCATAGCTTGATGGCGGCGAAGATCGGGGTACTGGAGATCGTATTCGCCTATCTTTACAGCGGGCGCGAAGACCAGGCATGGCAAACCCTGCGCGACCTTTGGCCCGCTGCCGATTACGACCGGATCCGCGCCGAAATTGCAGCGGCGCGCTCGCGGGGCATCCTGCGTCAGGTTGACGGTGCCGGAACCGAGGAAAAGAGATTAAAAATCAAACACCAGACTGCCATCTACAAGGCTCCTTCTAATCGGTCCAAACCATCGCTCGAACCTGCACCATCGCTGGTCCGCCCCTCTCCGGCAACCGACGGAAGAACGATCATGGCTTCTTCTGGCAATTCCGATGAGGGGCAGGCGTTCATCGCCGATACCGCGCCGGTTCAGATCGATCTCTATATGAAGGGGACCAGCGATGAAGACGAAGCTCCGCTGGAGACGCAGAGAACGGTCCACCTGCTGATTGACGACGCCGGCAAAGTCCATTCAATCAAATTCGACGGGCCGCCCGATCAACGAATCAAGGACTCCATCGCTGGCTGGAGATTCATCCCTGCTCTCAAGAACGGCCATCCCGTAGCTTGCTCCCTCGACCTAAGCCTTTCGTCGCCGAGGTGAACTCAATCCGCGTGCCAACGAGCACTGCATTGCTGAATCACTACACTCCTGGCTCGTTGACTCGCCGACTCGCCGACTCGCTTCCTCTGAATATCTTCCAAAACTCCACGAACGCCTTGATCCGTACCACCTGGAAATAGTCGTTTGCGACCAGAAAGAAAACCAGCGAAACCGCAACCACTACATGCATCGCGCCCGGGCCAAGTTCATCGCTGAAGGGCAAGGGCGCCGCTGAAAACACCATCGCCACCACGGCCAGCGCGATCTTTACAATCCCCATCACCAGGTTGATCTCAACCAGCTTGCCGGTGAACGTCCTTCCCAGCCTGAAAGCTTGTCCAAAGGATGAAAGGGCGGAGCCCCGCTCCTCAAGCAGCGCAATCAGCGGAGCAATCGTGACCGTCCAGTTCACCAGCGCCCACAGCGTAAAGAATCCCAGCGACAGAAAGATCGCCCAGATTGAAAACCCCACCAGGTCCGGTTCGCCCCCGGGGCCAATATTCGCACCGCTCATGTGCGTAACCGCAACCCACTCCATGGAGCGGAACCATCCATAGACAACCAGCAGAAACATCGCCATCCACGCAGTTTGGAGCGCGATCATCGTGCCGGGCCTGAAGCGCAGCCTCGGCTCGATCCGGATCAGCAGCAGGTTGCGCCCCAGCGCCGAAACCACGATCCACGCCACCGCCCACACGGGCAGCAGCCAGCGCGTCACTGCCATCACATGGGGGATGTAGTAGCTCCACGCGCCGGCCACTTGCTGCGCCGCAAGCCAGGGGTTGGTGAAGTCGATCGAGCCGGCCCCTGAAGACTCCAGCGGATATCGGACGAGAATCCCCAGCGCCTGCTGCCAAAGCACCAGCAGGACCGGAATCCCTATCAGCCAGCGCCAGCCCACCTCGATGAGCGTGAGCACCGGCCGCTGCATCACCGCGCCCATGTGCACGACGAGCAGCTGGGTTCCACGCACCGGCGCACCTGCGCGAGCAGTCGGCACTCCAGGCCTCACTTCACGACCAGGTTGACGGCCCGGCCCGGCACCACGATCACTTTGGCAACCGTCTTGCCCGCAATGCGCAACCGGACTTTGGGGTCTACCAGCGCCGCGGCCTCAATCGTCTTCGCATCCGATCCCGCCGGCACCTTTACCACCGAGATCAGCTTGCCGTTGATCTGCACCGGAATCTCGACCTCATCCTCCCTGGCCAGCTCCGGATCGCTCTCGGGCCAGGGATGGCGGAGAATTGAACCCTTGCTACCCAGCTGCTCCCACAGCTCCGCCGCCAGGAACGGCGCAAATGGCGCAAGCATCAACGCCAGGTTGCGCAGCATTAGCTCGACCACCGGCGCTGGAACCTCGCCCGCGCTCAATTGCGCATCGGCCGCCTGCAGCTCGTTCACGTACTCCATGATCGCCGCCACGCACGTGTTGAAGTGCCACCGCCCCTCAAAATCATGCGTGATTTTGGCAATCGTCTGGTGCATCTTGCGCAGCAGCTTCTTTTCCGTATTGCTGCCGCTGGGTGCCCCATCCTTTCCGCGTTCTTTGCGGAAAGGGTGGGAATCCTCAGATACCCCGTGCGCACCAGCGATTCGCCACACTCTCGCCAAAAACCGGCTTACACCGGCCACGCCGTCTTCCTGCCAGTCCAGATCGCGATCGGGCGGCGCGGCAAACAGCGAGTACATGCGCGTGGCATCGGCGCCGTAGCGGGCCACCATGTCGTCGGGAGAAACCACGTTGCCCTTCGACTTCGACATCTTGGCGCCGTCCTTGATGACCATGCCCTGCGTGAACAGCCGCGCCGCAGGCTCATCGTTCGCAATCAGTCTCAGGTCGCGCATCACCTTGGTCCAGAAGCGTGAATAAATCAGGTGCAGAATCGCGTGCTCCACGCCGCCAATGTACTGGTCGATCGGAAACCAATACTCCGCACGCTCTCGTCCAAAGGGAGCAGAAGAATTCTTCGCGTCGATGTAGCGATAGAAGTACCAGCTCGAGTCCACGAACGTGTCCATCGTGTCGGTCTCGCGCCGTGCTGCGCCTCCACATTTTGGACAAGTTGTGTGCACAAACTCGGGCACGCGCCCCAGCGGCGAGCCGCCCTGCTGCGTGATTTCGATCTTCTCGGGCAGCAGCACCGGCAGCTGGTCGTCGGGAACCGGAACCAGCCCGTCGCGCTCGCAGTTAATCATCGGAATCGGCGTGCCCCAGTACCGCTGCCGGCTCACGCCCCAATCCTTGAGGCGGAAGATGACCTTGGCCTCCCCAAAGGCGCTGCGCGCTGCCACCTCTTGGAGTTGTCTTTGGGCCTGCGCACATGTCAACCCGTCATACTCGCCCGAGTTCACCAGCACGCCGTCTTCTGATATAAACGGGAGCTGATCCGCACCCTCAATTGCCGGATCAGCCGGCGCAATCACTCGCCTAATCGGGATACCGTACTTGGTCGCAAACTCGAAATCGCGCTCGTCGTGCCCCGGCACGCTCATGATTGCGCCGGTGCCGTAATCCATCAGCACGTAGTTCGCCACCCAGATGGGCACGCGCTCGCCGTTGTAGGGATTGATGGCGAAGTGTCCAGTATCCACGCCGTGCTTTTCGATCGCGCCAATGTCGCCGGACTCGCGCGCCTTCTTCTGCTCTTCGATGAGCCGGTCGACCTGCGCCTTCAACTCGGGATTGTCCGCCGTCAACAGCGCCACTACTCGATGCTCCGGCGCAAGCTGCACACTGGTCGCGCCAAAGATCGTGTCCACTCGCGTAGTAAACACGCGAATGCGCTGCTTTTCTGACCCCTGATCCCTGATCCCTGATCCCTCGTCGACTTTTTCCTGCAGGAAAAAGTCAACCTCCGTCCCCTCGCTGCGCCCGATCCAGTTGCGCTGCATGGTGCGCACTTTTTCCGGCCAGCCGTCGAGCTTGTCGAGCCCGTCCAGCAGCTCCTGCGCGTATGCGGTGATGCGGAAGAACCACTGCTCCAGATCGCGCAACTCAACCTTGGTGTCCTCATGCCGCCAGCAGCAGCCATTCACCACCTGCTCATTGGCAAGAACCGTGGCGCACTCCGGGCACCAGTTCACCTTGCTCTTCCTGCGGTAGACCAGGCCCTTCTCATACATGCGCAAAAAGAACCACTGGTTCCAGCGGTAGTAGTCGGGCAGGCAGGTGGTGACCTCGGTCGCCCAGTCGTAGGCGTAGCCCAGGCGCAGCATCTGCCTCTTCATTGCGGCGACGTTGGCGAGCGTCCACTCGCGCGGAGGCGTGTTATTTTTGAGTGCTGCGTTCTCGGCGGGCAGCCCGAAGGCATCCCATCCCATGGGGTGCAGAACGTTGTAGCCGCGCATCCACATGTGGCGGGCCAGCGCATCACCGATGGCGTAGTTACGCACGTGGCCCATATGGAGCTGCCCGCTCGGGTAGGGCAGCATCTCAAGCACGTAATACTTGGGCTTGCCGCTATCGGCGGCCTCCGCCGCGTAGAGCGCGGGGGCGGCCGCCCAGCGCTCCTGCCATTTTTGTTCGATTACTGCAGGTTCGTAGCGCAGTTCTTTCTCGTCAGCCATAAGCTCTTAGTTTAAATGGATCGGATCATCGTCGCGCAGGCAGCAAGGGCTTCAGCCAGCCAGGAACAGGATGGTATAGCTGAATCGGACCTCCAGACTCCCTGATTGCCACCAGCCTGTGCGGCGCGCGCATATCGCTGTTGTCGTAAACGCGGATGTTTGAGAGTTCAACCAGCGCACGCCGCAGATTCTCCATGACACGCTGATAGCGGCTCGCGAGTTTCTCACGCGGTACATCGTGTCCGCCCTTCGCCACCCGGATCGAGACCCGTTCATCGGATGCCGCAGGGCTGTCGATACCGACAAAGAAGAGCACTACTGTGTATCCGCGGCGCTCCGCATCTTTCAAAAACTCGAGCTTATCGCCAACTGGATCGGAGAATACCGTCTCAAAGATGAAGCTCTCGCCGCTGTCAACCAGCAGCCGGCGAATGGCGTCTGCCGCTTCCGCGGCACGATAAGCGTCGATCTGCAATCGATTCGCAAGCTCATCCGCATTGACGAAGCGAAGGCCTGAAGGCTCCAGGTGCGAGCGATATAAGGTCGTCTTCCCTGCACCATTCGGGCCGGCAATCGCAATTACGATCGGTCTGCGCTCGAGAATTCCCGTCATGCGCCCGCAGCTTTTGCGAGCCTCACTTCAGCCCGGCCTCGCGCGCGGGAATTGGTCGCAGCATGTTCATCGATCTTGCTCTCGATGAATCGCCGATTCACAAACCTACCTGTCGTTCGCCGGCCATCTGCTTCGATTCGCACGAGCAAGCCTTTGCGCGTCGGGTGCGGCTCAAAGTGCGGATACGGCTCACTTTCCAGATAGGCCTTAAGCCGCGCTCTCCCTTCGGGTTTGTCGATCGACTCGACGAGCTCCGTTAATGAATGCTGTGGCGTGTCGGCGCGGAGGATACGCAGCTCGCGGCCGCCAAGCAAATCCTCCAGGGAGCGCCCCAGCTTCGCCCAAAACTCCACCTGCCCGGCAATCGACCGTTCCTGGGATTCGCCGGCGATCCGGGCTTCGAGGACGAGTGCATCCGAAAGTTTCACTGGCTGGCTCATGGCTAAATGGTAGCAAAATGCTACCTGCCAGGCAAGGGACGCGCGTCACTTCACCAGGCTCTTCAGCACTCGCACATTCCGCTCCTCGTCGCCTGGCTCGTCCACCGGCGTCTCGGCCACAAATGCGCAATGGTCGAAGCGCGGATCGTTCAAAATCCATCGGAACGGCTCCAGCCCCATCGTTCCCTCGCCGATATGCTCATGCCGGTCAAGCTTCGATCCGCGTGCAGCCTTGGCGTCGTTGCAGTGCCACACGCGCACCGCGTCAAAGGTCACGGTGGCTGCAACCTTGTTCATGGTGTCGGCATAACCCTCACTGCTCACAAGGTCGTACCCGGCCACGTGGGTGTGGCAGGTGTCGAGGCACACATCCACCGGCGCATGGCTGCGCAACCGCTCCACCAGCTCGGCCACTTGCTCAAAGCTGCCGCCCAGGCTGAACTCTGCACCAGCTGTATTTTCGATAAGAATGCTGAACGCTATTCCCTGCCACGGCAGCCCGTCGATCGACCGCTGGATCGACTCAGCCGCGAGCTTCAACCCCTCCTCGCGCGTGAGCCCCTTCCAAGACCCCGGATGCAGAACGAGATACTCTGCGCCCAGCGCCAGCGCCCGCTCAATCTCGCCGCGAAACGCGCCAACGCTCTTCTCGCGCACCTCGTCGCTCTGACTGCACACATTCACCAGGTAGCTTGTGTGGATCACCAGCGGCCCCACGTCGAGCTTCGCACGCAACTCACGCATTCGTTCCGCTTGTTTCGGATCGACTTTGGGTGCCCGCCACATGCGCGGACTCGAAGAAAAAATCTGAAAGGTGTTCGCGCCGATCTCTTTCGCGCGCTCGACAGCGTTCGACGCTCCGCCCGCCGTGCCCAGGTGCACTCCGATTCGCTTGGCCATGCCCCAAGTTTACCGAACGGCCTGCCGCCGGCTAGGTCTCGCTGTCCACAGCCACGGTTCCCGGACACATCCGCGCGCCCTTTCTGCGGTATGATTGGTGCACTTTCGAAGCCCAGAGATAATCCATGAGAGCTGTTGGCACCGTATTAAAGGCTACCGTCTTCGCCTTATCGATTGTTGTCCTGTGGATTGCGGTAGCGATTGTCCTCTGGTGGGCATACGATTTCAGCGCCTTCATCAAGGGCGGCGCCTATACGCGGCAATCCGCAGAAATTTGGGTCGGTGAGTTCGCTGCAATTGTGTCGATACTCATTGGGATCGTCTGGGGTACGACGTTAATTCGCGATCGATCATCCGACGTTTCGATTCTCATGGCGGCGTGGAAAGCGCTGTGGCGGACCGCTTTGGTGCTGTTCCTCTACGCGGCCGTCATCATGGCCCGGCGATATTCGTGGCTACAAGGCAGGGGTGAGGACGACTGGTCAATGTTCTTTGGCCGAGTCAATGCGGTGTTCTTTTCCGAGGTGGGACCTTTGTCGTATTTCATTGAGGTATTTCCCGCAGCCTCTCTTATTTCGGCTGTGCTCTACTCTGCGCAAGTTGCATGCATTCGGAAGCTCGGCGAATCCTCTCGACTTTCGAGGTGAGCCTCTTGAGCAGTTGGTTTCCCCGTCCTAAATGCGTCTTCCGCCTTTGGGGTCAAGGAGCACCACCCTCGCGGTCCCCGCCGACTTGCTGACCCGCTGACTCGCTGACTTGCTGCGTCACAGATACTTCCCGAACGCCTCAATCTGCTTAGCCTGGTACTCCCTCCGGTGCACCGGTGACGACAGCACCGTCGACGTCGAAGTCGCCCCCAGCGTCGACAACTTGTCGATCAGCGCTTCCATGTGCCGTATCGACACCACGTCGGCCTCAATCACAAACGACTCCGCGCCGGTGATGCGATGGCAGCGGCTGATCTCATGCAGTTCCTTGATGGCCGCGACGCTGCGGCTGACTTCAAGGTCGCCGCCACGAATGGTGAGCCGCACCAGCACGCGGATGGGCACACCCAGCTTGGCCATATCCACCACAGCGTGATAGCCCGTGATCACACCCGCGTCCTGCAGCCGGCGCACCCGCTCGGCCACCGCCGGAGTCGAGAGCCCCACCTTTCTGCCCAGCTCCGCATAGGGCATGCGAGCATCCCGCTGCAGGTGCTCGAGAATCTTCCACGCAATCACGTCCAGTTGTACTTCGCTGGGAACTGTTCTATGGGCCATACTCAATCATTCCTTAAGCTATCTGGCTCTCAAGCCTAATCCTTTTAAGCCTTCAGCGCCACAATTCTTTCAAACTGCCTTCTCTGTGCCGTTTGGCCGTCCTATTCTTTTCTCGATCGCCAATTACGGCGATTCCAAAGTAGGCGTATTCAGCGCAAATCGCGTTAGGTTGCCGACTCCCTGATAGTCCCACCCCAGCGACGAAGACCTGTCGCTCGGGACCCGGGGTCGCGGCAACTTTGAAGCCGAGGCTTTTGGATACAGCGACTCTGGAATCGCGATGGTCGTGCCTCAGTGCCCCTTCCCCCATTTTTTAAGGCGCTCCGGCACAGGAGGCATTGGCATGAGCGCTTCCCTGCGCGCCGTCACGGCGCCTTCGCCCGCCGCATTAGAGCACCCCGCACCCACCACTGACTTTCTTCCCCTCAAGGGCACTGATCACGTGGAGTTTTACGTGGGAAACGCGCGCCAGGCCGCGTACTTCTATCGCGCCGCCTTCGGCATGTCGCTGGTGGCCTACTGTGGCCCTGAAACCAGCCAGCGCGACCGCGCCTCCTACGTCGTTCAGCAGGGCAAGGTGCGCTTTGTGCTCACCACGCCGCTGCGCAGTTCGCACCTGATCGCCAAACACGTCCATCTCCACGGCGACCACGTCCACTCCATCGCTCTCTGGGTCGACGACGCCCGCCAAGCCTGGCTCGAGACCACGCGCCGCGGCGCGGTGAGTGTTGCCGAGCCTTATGAAATCAGCGACCAGCACGGCCGCGCCGTGATCGCCTCGATCGCCGCCTACGGCGACACCATCCACACTTTCATCGAACGCGGCGACTACTCCGGCCCGTTTCTGCCCGGCTACCGCGCCGTCTTCGCCGATCCCGTCGCGCGTCCCGTCGGCCTGCTTCACATTGACCACATGGTGGGCAACGTGGGCTGGAACCAGATGAACGAATGGGCCGACTTCTACGCGCGAGTGATGGGGTTCTCGCTCTACCAGCACTTCGACGACAAGGACATCTCCACCGAGTATTCGGCGCTGATGTCCAAGGTCATGGCCAACGGCAACGGCTACGTCAAGTTCCCCATCAACGAGCCGGCCGAAGGCAAAAAGAAATCGCAGATTGAGGAGTTCCTCGACTTCTTCCCCGGCCCTGGCGTGCAACATATCGCTCTGGCCACGCACGACATTCTCTGCACCGTAAGCAAGCTGCGCGAGCAGGGCATCGAATTTCTGCGCGTGCCGCACACCTACTACAGCGACCTGCAGCAGAGAGTGGGCATAATCGACGAACCGCTCGACAAGCTTGAAGAGCTCGGCATCCTCGTCGATCGCGACGACGAGGGCTACATGCTGCAGATCTTCACGCGGCCCGTTGAAGACCGCCCCACGCTGTTTTACGAAATCATCCAGCGAAAGGGCAGCCGCAGCTTCGGCAAAGGCAACTTCAAGGCGCTGTTTGAAGCCATCGAGCGCGAACAGCGACTCCGCGGCAATCTGTAGAGTCTGTAATTAGCTTTCGCGCGCGCAGGCGTTGCGAACGAAAATCGCGCCAGACGAGGCGGAGGACGAAGACTTTGGTGACTCCAAGGCGAGGACGACAACAAAGTATGGCGCGATTTGCGACGCAACCCGAAGGGCTGGGGCCTATTTTCCCCATCTCTTTGTCGCTCGTCGCTAACAGACACCCGGTATGCGTCGCTCCTCGCTTCGCGATCTGGGAAAAATTGGCTCCCAGCGCCGCACGCGCCAAAGCTAATGACAGACTCTAGAGCAGGAAGGCACAATGCAAACCGCCGCTCTCTCGGCCGCCGCGCCCTACATCATCGAGCAGGATTACTCTTCCTACACGCCTGAGCAGCATGCGGTGTGGGCCGAGCTGGTTTGCCGCGCCCTGCCCGAGCTTGAAAAGCACGCCGCGCGCGAATACCTCGAAGGCTTTGAGATTATCGGCCTCGAGCGCGACCGGCTGCCAAACCTTGCCGCCATCAGCGCACGCCTTGGCCCGCGCACCGGCTGGAGCTCGACGCCCGTCAGCGGATTTCTTCCCGCGCCCGCATTCTTTGAGATGCTCGCAATGCGCGCGTTCCCCACCACCACCTGGCTGCGCAGCCGCGAATCGCTCGAATACACTCCCGAACCCGACATCTTTCATGATGTCTTCGGCCACGTGCCTATGCACGCGCACAAGGTCTTCGGCGACTTTCTCGAGCACTACGGACGCGTCTGTGCCGCAAAAGAAGACGCCGCCGCGATTGAGAAGCTCGGCCGCCTCTTCTGGTACACCGTCGAGTTCGGCGTCATCCGCCAGAACGGCGAAATCAAGGTCTACGGCAGCGGCCTCATCAGCTCGCACGGCGAGTGCATGAACGTGTGCGCGGGCAACTGCGCCATTCACGACTTCAATCTCGACGAGGTGCTTTCGACGCCCGTCAAAGTGGACGAGCTGCACAAGCTGCTCTTCGCCGTCACAAGCTTCGACCAGATCTACGACGCCATGCACGAGGCCGAACGCCGCGCCATGCAGGGCCGCCTGTGAGAGGTACAACCATGACCATGGAATCCGCCTGGCAATCCGGTTTCGGCAACGAGTTTGCCACTGAAGCAGTTGCGGGAGCGCTACCCGAGGGCCAGAACGCGCCGCAGCTTCATCCGCTCGGCCTCTACACTGAGCAGTTCAGCGGCACGCCCTTCACCGCGCCACGCGCCGTCAACCGCCGCACCTGGACCTATCGCATCCGCCCCTCGGTCACACATCGTCCTTACGAAGAAGCTCCGCTCGGCCTCATTCGCAGCGGCCCATTCAACGAAACACCCACCACTCCCAATCAGCTTCGCTGGGATCCGCTGCCACTGCCCGAGAAAGAAACCGATTTCATCGACGGCATCATCACCCTCGGCGGCAACGGCGATCCCGCCATGCAAACCGGCGTCGCGATTCACCTCTACGGCATCAACGCCTCAATGCACGACCGCTTCTTTTCGAACGCCGACGGCGAAATGCTTATCGTTCCGCAGATGGGCACGCTGCGCTTTTCCACCGAGCTGGGCATTCTCGAAGTCGCGCCGGGCGAAATCTGCGTCATTCCGCGCGGCGTCAAATTCCGCGTCGAGCTCGCCGAACAGCAGGCTCGCGGCTACATCTGCGAGAACTACGGCCCATTCTTCCGCCTGCCTGAGCTCGGCCCTATTGGCGCCAACGGCCTGGCCAATGCGCGCGACTTTAAGACTCCCGTCGCCGCCTTCGAGGATCGCGACGGCGAGTTCCACATCTTCACCAAGTTCCTCGGCCGAATGTGGCGCGCGTTCATCGATCACTCGCCCCTCGATGTCGTCGCCTGGCACGGAAACTTCGCGCCGTATAAATACGATCTCTCGCTCTTCAACTGCATCAACACCGTCTCCTTCGACCATCCCGACCCATCGATTTACACCGTGCTCAGCGCACCTTCCAATGTTCCCGGCACCGCCAACTGCGACTTTGCCATATTTCCTCCGCGCTGGATGGTCGCCGAGCACAGCTTCCGCCCGCCTTGGTTCCATCGCAATCTAATGAACGAGTTCATGGGCCTGGTCTTCGGCGCCTACGACGCCAAGGCCGAAGGCTTTCTGCCCGGCGGCGCAAGCCTGCACAACTGCATGGCCGGCCACGGACCCGACGCCGAGACCTTCGAGCGCGCCTCGGCCGCCGAGCTCAAGCCGCAGTACCTCGGCAACACGCTGGCCTTCATGTTTGAGACCCAGCTCGCCATCCGCCCCACTGAATTCGCCATGAACACGCGCATCCTGCAGCACGAGTACTATGAATGCTGGCAGGGATTGAAGAAGCATTTCGCGACGGCCGAAACGAACCCCGAACTCGCCCGCCGATGAATGCTGCCCACCAGGAGACTCTTTGATGGCTGTGACGAGTTGGATCGAATCGGCAAACGATCCTGCTTCCGATTTCCCCATCCAGAATCTTCCCTACGGTGTCTTTCTCCACGCTGGCCGACAGCGCATCGGCGTCGCTATCGGCGACCGGATTCTCGACCTCCACGCCTGCGCTCACGCCGGCCTGCTCGCGAATCCAGCCTCAGATATCCCCGCGGCCTGCAGCGCCGAGTGGCTCAATCCGCTCATGGCTCTCGGCCCATCGGCGTGGGCCGAACTTCGCAACCAACTCACCGTTCTTCTCAGCTCCGAAGTCGGCGCGTCAGCCCGCGAGCGCCTCGCTCCCTGCCTCGTCCCCATGCGCGACGCCCAGATGCAGCTCCCCGCGCAGATTGGGGACTACACTGACTTCTACGCCTCCATCCACCACGCCCGACGCGTCGGCGCGCTATTCCGCCCCGACAATCCCCTGCTCCCCAACTACAAGCACATCCCCATCGCGTATCACGGGCGCAGCTCGTCCATTGTTGCGAGCGGAACCGAAATCCGCCGCCCCCACGGCCAAACCAGATCTGCTACCGGGAGTCCAGACTTCGGCCCGTCGCGCTCGCTCGATTACGAAGTTGAAGCCGGCATCTTCATCGGCCCCGGCAATCCGCTCGGCCAGCCCGTCCCCATCGCAGAGGCAGAACAGCACATATTCGGCCTCTGCCTCGTCAACGACTGGTCTGCCCGCGACATCCAGACCTGGGAGTACCAACCTCTCGGCCCGTTCCTCGCCAAGAGCTTCGCCACCACGGTCTCCTGCTGGGTCGTCCCGCTCGCGGCCGTGGTCCCTTTCCGTGCACCCATCCCGGAGCGTGAGCCCGGCGATCCCGATGCGCTCCCTTATCTGCGTCCGCCTTCCGCGCAATGCGGGGCCATCGATCTCACCCTTGAGGCTTATCTCCAGTCGCGGCTCATGCGCTCCACCGGCGTGCCCTCGATGCAATTGAGCGCGGCCAGCCTGCGCCATCTCTACTGGACGCCCGCGCAGATGCTCGCTCACCACACCAGTAATGGCTGCAACCTGCGCCCCGGCGACCTGCTGGCAACCGGCACCGTCTCCGGTTCTGAAGTTGGCTCAGAAGGATGCCTGCTCGAAAAGCGCCACACCTCGGAGCCCTTCTCTTTGCCGAGCGGCGAGTTGCGCACTTTCCTCGACGATGGCGACCGCATCACCCTTCGAGGCTACTGCCACCAGCCCGGCCTGCCCCGCATCGGCTTCGGCGAGTGCACGGGAACCGTCGTCGCCGCCGCCGGCCCATCGCAGGTGTGACACGAGTGTTTTGATTTGGACCTTGCGCTGCAAGGCACACGAAGAGCGCAGGCGGCGCTAACGCGCCGAGTAATCGCGCAATCTGTGAGAAACGCGCTCCGCTAGAGGTTAAAGTCCACGTTGATGGTGGTCTGTACCTCTGTTGGCTGATGGTTGAGCAGGTACGGCTTATACTCCCAGTTCCGTACGGCGTCGAGAGCAGCCTGCCGCAACATGACCGGCCCGCTGATCACCTGTAGATTCTCCACCTTCCCGTTCTTCGAAATTGTCGCCGACAGCACTACCGTACCCGATACGCGGGCTGTCTTGGCGATGGACGGATACTGGGGTGGGATCTTGCGGATCAGCATGCCGCCTGCAACGCCCGCCGATACGGTCAACATGTTGGGCTTCACGTTTAACCTGGACTGGCCTTTGAAGGCGGCGCCAATCGCGCCGCTGTCGCTCGTTGCTTCCATACCTACAACGCCAAATCCAGCCGGAGGCGGCGCTTCTACCGGGGCCGGTTGATGTACGCCCTGCGGCAACTGCGAACCCGCGGTCAATTGCTGGTTCATCATGTCGGGCGACACCGGAGCTTGATTGGTTTCGTCATCGGAGTCAGAAGCCTGCTGCGTCGCGGCCTCCGGCTTCTGTTGGGTTACGGTCGCCGGCATCGTTGCGCTCGCTGGTCCCGCCGGCGACGGTTTCAGCGCGCTCTCGCCCTTCTCAATGCCAAGGGCCTTTGTTGGCGATGCAGCGGCAGGAGGCTGGCTGATGCTCTTTCCGCGCATGACAACGGGAATTGCGATGGCGAACACAAGTGCGAGTGCACCCACGGATACAGCCCCAATCAGGCCCCACCTCGGCTTTCTCTCCTCGCCGGATTCCGTTCTCCCCTTTTCCTTGAAACCGGATCGGAACACCTCAATAAGCTCTTGTTCAACCCCCTTGGCTGGGGCGGACGGCGGCTCCTCGCGCACCGTGGCAGCGCTCTGACCCTGCGGGTAAGGTGACCATTGTTGCGCCGCTTCGACGGGTTCTTGCCGGCGCGCCGGAGCCAGATCGGAGTTCACCTCATTCAGCCGCTTCAGAAATGCGTCCAATTCCGATTCCTGCTCTGACGGCGTCCGTGAGGGCAAGACTCTGACTTTTTCCGCGCTCCGCTGCGCCGGCATCATCGTTACTGAGCCTGGAACGCGCTCCTTTACGGCAGACACATCGCCTCGTGCTCCGTATCCCATTGAATCCGCAGGCAGACGGGTCGAAGAAGATTCTCCATCCCAATCGCTAAAGTCCTCGGGAAGCGTATCCGGCAACGGTTCCGGCGTTAATCGCTTAGTTTGTGCCATTGGCCATCTTCTCCTCTCTCGTAAACCGCGCCCTTGTAAAAACGCCTCTCGCGCTCGATCTCATGCACGGATTTGGTGAACTCGCCTTGCGTTAATTCGCGTTCCGCGCCTGTGTCAGCAAAATAATCCGGCGCTGTAACTGGTGTCGATGGCACCTTTGTGGAGGTAGTACTCTTAGAAGCAACTCCGGGAGATCTTTCAACTACCAATGTCACTGAGGCTTGGGCCTCCTCAAACCACTCTGTATCCTCCGGAGTAAAACTGACCGAGAGCGAATACTGTCCCGGCGCCAGTACGCAGCCTGCGGCGGGACTGTAGACAAAGGTTCCGGGCACTGACGCCACGGCGTTCAACTGATCGGTGCCAAGTTGGGTTCCGTATGGAATCGGAGCCGGATCCCGCCAGGTGATCGTAGTTGGCGCTATCTCGCTTACTTCAAGCTGGACCGTAGCCTCCACTACCGTGAAATTGAAGGCGTCTGCCGGAGTGAAGATCGCCGAGAGTGTGTGCATCCCCGGCGGCAGTACTTCGCCGCGACGGGGGGTATACGTGAAGGTTCCCGGCACCGATGCCGTAGCGTTCAGCTGAACCCTGCTCAGCGCGGCGCCGTGGCGGATTCGCTCCGGCGTCGGCCACGTTACCGACGGCGTCGACTTGGCGACAGTCAGCGTGACCGCCGACGATGTTGGCAGGTACCTGGTTGATGCCTCTGGCGTGTACGTCACGGAGAGCGTGTGCTCTCCCACCGCCAGCAGGGCGCCCAGGCCGGGATTGTAGGTCAAAGTCCCCGGCGCATTCACCTTCGCACTCAGCTGGATGCCGCTCAGGCGAACTCCATAGGTGATGGCATCGGGCGTCTCCCAGCCGATCTCCGGAGTTGCGCTCACCACGGTAACTTCGACCGCGGACTCCGCTTCCGTGTAATTTCTGCCGTCGTCCGGTGTGAAAGTTACGGTCAGCGTGTGCCGGCCCTCGGCGAGCTTCTCGCCAGCCTCGGGAGTGTAAACGAATGTCCCCGGTACGGTAGACACGGCATTGAGCTCGGCTTCGCTCAGCGCGCACCCTGACAACATCACATCAGGCTCGCGCCATACGATCGTTGGCTCTGCTTTCAGGACCAGGATCGGAACCTCGGTTTGCACCGCCGAGCCGTCGCTCGCCTGCGCCGGGGTGAAGGTCACCCAAATTGAGTGTGTACCCGCTGACAATACATACCCCGGCGATGGGGTATATACGAACTTGCCCGGGACCAATGCCTTCGCATTCAGTTGGTCTTCTCCCAGCGCCGTGCCGTAAACGATCGGATCGGGCTTGTCCCACTGCACCGGCGCAAACTGCAGGGCAGTTGCTGACGCCGGATTGAGCAGGTCCAGGGGGTTATCAGCCATAGCCTTTTTCTCCGTTTGTGTTTTGCGACTTCTGAAACTCAACACCCTCTTCTTCTCTTCAGGAACCGGCCGGCCGGTGACCGAGCTGGCCATCTCCAGCATCATGCGTGACATTGCCGAAGCCGATTGCGTAATTCCGGACGCCCGGTTCTGAATTTCGCGCGTGGCAGCATAATCGTCGGGGAGCTTCCATCGCACAGGTCGCTCAATAGCCTTATCGATCACCTCCTCGGTCATGCCCGGAGAACCCGGCTGATACCGGTTGATGATGACCTCAAGGTTCGGACTATCCCCGCTGAAGAACCGTGAAATTACACGGTTCGAGTTGCGCAGTTCCGAGATGCCCGCCTGCGTGACCAGAAAGATGGCGCTGGCCTCTTTGAACAGGCTTGTCTCCATCAAATCGAGCCTCGATCCGACATCGACTACGACATTGTCGAATTCCCGCCGCGCAACAGCGATCAGCCCGTCGATTGTCTCCCGGGTGGCCTCGACCTCGGGAACCTTGCTGGGAGCCGCAAGCACCGAAACTCCAGAATGATGCTTGACCAGGAGCTGGCGCAGGTTGCTCGCCTCCAGCCGTTCCGCGTTCCTCAGGGCGTCGTCGGTTGAGAATTCTGCAGCAATCCCCAGATTCAAGGCTGCATCCCCCATAGGAAGCGCGAGATCGATCAACAAGCTGCTTTCGCTCGTATCCTGGGCCAGGGCGATGGAAAAACTGCACGCAATCGTCGTTACCCCCGACCCGCCCTTTGCACCCAGAAAGACCAGCAACCTGCCAAGCTGCTTCTGCGGGGTGCGCGCCTGGAGATGATGAGCGGCGGCTGCCCGCTCCAGAGCCTCCGCTATCGTGTCTTCGTCGTACGGCGCCGTCAGATACTCCCGGGCGCCGGCTCGCATCGAGCGAACCACCAGGTTCGGATTCGGCGTCTCCGAGTAGACCATCACCGTCGCCGCATTATTCACGCTGATACTGTCGACCAGGTCGAGGGCGAACTCCGTGTCGCTGTCGAGGTCGATGATGATGACGTCGAAAACCTGCTCCAGCAGTCTGGGCGCATCATTGATCGATGTGGGATAGGAAGAAAACTCCCGCACATTCGCCCCCGGATATTTGGCGAGGGCGTTGGACAAAGCCCAGCGTTGTCTCTCTTTGGGGCCAATTACCGCGATCGACAGGCTGCCGCCTCCGAGCGAATCGGCGCTCTCTGTGCTTCGATTTGGAGAAAAGTTCGGTTCCACGGCGTTTTTCCTCGGCGGCTCCATCGTCTGTGCCGATTTGTTTCAATTCGTTCGGCTGGACGGGAATCAGGGTCCATCGACTCTTCCGCGTCAACTTGCCTGCGCGGAACAACTACCCAGATCCAGGAATCCCAAGGCGTCAAAAACGTCCATCCGTCCCTTCCTTCCATCGATTCGGCGGACACAAAATCAAGCGGAGACACAAACACACAGCCGTGTGCCGCGGCGGCGTCAAGCAACTCCTGGCGTTGAGGGTTGCTTTGTTTTATGGTTATAGCGTCGATTTAAGGTAATGTAAACCAATGTAATGGACATGTAAGTTACTAAAGTGTGGTCTACGGTCATTGAGACGTCGCATTTCCCGTCACGACGACTTAACCACAGCTGCTTAGGAACCACTTTTTCCACCGCCGATTCGTGAAGCCAGCCGAATGTCTTTCGTCGTACGATTGCGCTATGCGCCGCCCGAACGCATCACACAAAGAGGCGAAAATATCACTAAAACGCCCCAAGACCACTAGAACGCCCCAAGAATGGCAGTAAACCTGACTCTCGACAACCACTTGCGGTCGTCCCTCGACCCCGCATCTTCGCGCGCCAGATGCAATCGCACCGCCATCGAGTCGCTCCTTGCCGGCCTTCGCTCCACTGAAGACACTATCCGCCAGGGCGGCGGAGCAAAGGCAGCCGAGGCCCAGCACTCCAAGGGCCGCCTCACCGTCCGCGAGCGCCTTAGCCTCCTCCTTGACAAGGACTCGTCTTTCCTCGAACTCGGCTTGTGGGCCGCGCACGGCATGTACGCCGATTACGGCGGCGCGCCCGCCGCAGGCGTGGTCACCGGCATCGGCCGCGTCTCCGGCCGACTGTCGATGATCATCGCCAACGATGCCACCGTCAAAGCCGGCGCGTTCTTCCCCATGACCGCCAAGAAAGTCCTCCGCGCCCAGACCATCGCCACCGAAAACCGCATACCGACGCTCTATCTCGTCGACTCCGCCGGCGTCTTTCTGCCCCTCCAGGAAGACGTCTTCCCCGACACCGACGACTTCGGCCGCATATTTCGCAACAACGCCGTCATGAGCGCCATGGGCATTCCCCAGATCACCGCCATCATGGGGATGTGCGTGGCCGGCGGCGCGTATCTGCCCGTGATGACCGACACCGTTCTCATGACCGAAGGCTCAGGCCTCTTTCTTGCCGGCCCATCGCTGGTGCAGGCCGCCATCGGCCAGAAGACCGGCGCCGAAGAACTCGGCGGTGCAGCCATGCACGCTGAAATCTCCGGCACCGTCGACTTCAAGGAGCCCAACGACCACCTCTGCCTCGCGCGTCTCCGCTCTCTGGTTGAAAAAATGGGAGAGCGCGCGCCTGCTCCCAAGCTCTTCCGCCGCCGGGCCTTCGATCCCACATCAGACGGGCCCCGCTACTCCACAGAAGACCTCTACACCCTGCTCGATCCCGCGCCCGGCGCCAGCAACATCTATGACATGCGCGAGGTTATTGCGCGGATCGTCGATCGCAGCGAATTCGACGAATACAAGGCCGGTTTTGGCCGCACCCTTCTCTGTGGATACGCGTGGATCGGCGGCCGCGCCGTTGGCATTGTCGCCAACCAGAAGACCAACCAGATGCAAGCCGTCGCCATGGGCCCCTCGGCCGGCGCATCGCGCATCGAAGTTGGCGGCGTCATCTATACCGAGGGCGCGCAAAAGGCGGCGCGCTTCATCATGGACTGCAACCAGAACCTCATCCCCCTCATCTTCCTGCACGACGTCAACGGCTTCATGGTGGGCAAAGACGCGGAGTGGAGCGGCATCATTCGCGCCGGAGCCAAGATGGTTTCGGCCGTCAGTACCAGCGTCGTTCCCAAGATCGCCGTCATCGTCGGCGGCAGCTTTGGCGCGGGCCATTACGCCATGTGCGGCAAGGCTTACGATCCGCGCTTCCTTTTCGCCTGGCCCACCGCCCGCTACGCAGTGATGAGCGGCGCGTCAGCCGCGGCAACACTCGCCGAGGTTCGCGCCAAACAGCTTGAACGCAATGGGAAGAAGCTCTCCGACTCTGAGAAAGCCGCCATCCACGATCAGATTCGCGCCGACTACGATGCCCAGGCCGATCCGCGCTACGGCGCAGCCCGCCTGTGGATCGACGCCATCATTGACCCGGCAAGGACTCGCGATGTTCTGATCGCAGCACTCGAGACCTGTGCGCTCAATCCTGACGCGCCGAGATTCAACCCAGGAGTTCTGCAAACATAAATCGCACCTCACCCTGACCTGAACCGACTGGGCCTTGGTACTTCCCCGTCAAGGAGCCTGAAATGCAAATCGCACTGGAACAAGAACAAAGCCTTTACCCCTTTGTATTAACCGAAGAGCAGGAACACCTGCGCCGCGAGATTCGCGACTTCTCGGCGCGCGAAATCGCACCCAACGTCTCTGCGTGGGACGAGGCCAGCGAGTTCCCGCTTGCCACCATCAAAAAGCTCGGCGCCATGGGTCTGCTCGGCGTCATCTTCCCGCACGAGTACGGCGGCGCGGGCCTCGGCTACGTTGACTACGTGCTCGCCATCGAAGAACTCTCCGCCGTCGACGGCTCCATCGGCCTGACCGTGGCCGCACACAACTCTCTCGGCACGAATCACATATTTCTCGCCGGCAACGACGAGCAAAAACGCAAGTACATTCCTCCGCTCGCAAGCGGCGAGTGGCTTGCCGCCTGGGGACTCACCGAGCCCGGCTCCGGTTCCGACGCCGGCAACGCCCGCACCACCGCCGTCAAAAAAGGCGCCCGCTACATCCTCAACGGCAACAAGACCTTCATTACCAACGGCCGCTTCGCTGACGTCGTCGTCGTCATCGCCGTCACCGATAAGGACAAGGGCACGCACGGCCTCTCGGCCTTCGTCGTCGAAAAAGACACAAAGGGTTTTCGCGCCGGCAAGAAGGAAAACAAGCTCGGGCTGCGCGCCAGCGACACCAGCGAGCTCATCTTCGAAGACTGCGAAATCCCCGAGCAGAATCTCCTCGGCAAAGAAGGCGAAGGCTTTATCGACGCCATGCGCGTCCTCGACGGCGGCCGCATCTCCATCGCCGCGCTCTCCCTCGGCATCGGCCGCGGCGCGCTCGATGCCGCGCTTAAATATGTCAAGGAGCGCCGCCAGTTCGGCAAGGCAATCGCCGAGTTCCAGGGCATCCAGTGGAAGCTCGCCGACATGGCCACCGAGCTCGATGCCGCACGCCTGCTCACCCAGCGCGCCGCCGTGCTCAAAGATGCCGGCCGCAAAGTTACCCGCGAATCGTCCATGGCCAAGCTCTTCGCAAGTGAGGTGGCCGTAAGCATCTGCGAACAGGCCGTGCAGCTCTTCGGCGGCTACGGCTTCATCAAGGACTACCCGGTAGAAAAGTTCTATCGCGACGTCAAGCTCTGCACCATCGGCGAAGGCACCAGCGAGATTCAGCGAATGGTCATCGCAAGAGAGATACTGAGAGTGCATCCGTCGAGAGGGTGACTGGCCGTCACGGGCAACCGCGCCTGCGGCGCAATAAAGAAAGCTCATGGATCCCAATGTCACCATCATCGAATGCCCCCGCGACGCCTGGCAGGGCCTGCCGCGACCTATCCCGCCAGAGATCAAGGCCACTTATCTCGGCGGCCTCATCGATGCCGGCTTCACCCACATTGACGCCGCCAGCTTCGTCTCTCCCTCCGCTGTTCCGCAGATGGCCGACTCCGAACGAGTGCTCGAGTTGCTCCGACCTCCACAAAACGTCGAAATCATCGGCATCGTCGTGAACCAGAAAGGCGCAGAACGGGCAATCGCCACCGGCACAGTCACCACGCTCGGCTTCCCTTATTCGGTCTCGCGGGAGTTTCTGCGCCGCAATCAGAATCAGACGCCGGAAGAAGCGCTCGATGCGATCAGGATGATTGGCGCGCGCGCGCGCGAGGCCGGGCTGAACACGGTTGCGTACATCTCGATGGCTTTCGGGAATCCTTATAACGAGTCGTGGAGCAGCCGCGCGTTTGAGGAGGCTTATGAACGGCTCATCGATGCGGGCGTGGAGCAGATTTCGCTTGCCGATACAGTCGGACTGGCGCCACCGGAGTGGATCGCGGAAATTGTCGGCGCGATCATCGCTGCACATCGCGGCGTCGAAGTCGGCGTGCACCTGCATGCCCGCCGCGACCAGGCCGCGGCGAAGATCCGCGCCGCATACAATGCCGGCTGCCGCCGCTTCGACTCGGCCATCGGCGGCCTCGGCGGCTGCCCTTTCGCCCAGGACGGCCTTGTCGGCAACATTCCCACTGAAATTCTGGTTGCCACGCTCGCTGACTGCGGCGCTGCGCTCCCCGCACTCGCGCCGCTCGATCAAATCCTCCTGAACAGCAACCGCATTGCCGCCAGTGCGTCAGCGTGATCCTCGAAAAAAATCGCGCCGCACCTGGCTCCGCCTCATCTAAACTCGGCTTGAGGGAAGGCTTTGAACAGTTACGCCACCATTCTTGTTGAAGAATCCGGCCCCCTTCGCACCATCACGCTCAATCGCCCCGCGCGGCGCAACGCCATGACGCCGGAGATGCAGATGGAGCTCACCGAGGCGTTCGAAGAGACCGCTTCGAGTTCCGCGCGCGCCGTCGTCCTAACCGGCGCAGGGGGCGCCTTCTGCTCCGGCCTCGACCTCGCCGTTCTGCGTGAGATGCATAGCGCCTCCGCGGCCGCCCATCGCGCCGACGCCGAGCGCATCGCTCGCCTCTTCCTCGCGCTTCACGATCTGCCCATGCCCACCATCGCCCAGGTTCAGGGCCCGGCCATCGCCGGCGGCTGCGGCCTCGCGCTCATCTGCGACTTCACTTTAGCCGCTGCAAGCGCAACCTTCGGCTTCACCGAGGTCCGCATCGGCTTTGTCCCCGCTATCGTCGCGGCCTTTCTCGCGCTTCAGGTTGGCGAAAAGATTACGCGCGATCTGCTCCTCACCGGCCGCATCGTCACCGCCGATGAAGCTCTCCGGCTGGGTCTCATCACCAGCGTCGTCCCGCAGGACGAACTCGCCGCGCGCGTCACAGCTCTCGCCGGAACGCTAATCGCCAACAGCCCACAATCGCTCACAATCACCAAGCGCCTTCTTAACGAGCGCCACACAGCATTTCTCGACAAGACCATTCTCGCGGCCGTAGACGCCTACACTGAAGCGCGGTCCAGCTCCGACCTTCGCGAAGGCCTCTCTGCATTCTTTGAGAAACGAAAACCCGACTGGAAATAACGCCTGCGCCGCGGCTCGATCAAGCGCATGACGGACTGAATCGCATCGGAGCGCCCGTCCTCAGCTCGACCATCGCGCGCGTCACGCCCTCAGCCAGCTCCACCACTTCAAATCCCGAGGCGGTCAAATCCACCACGCAAAGATCGGTAATCACCCGATGCACCACGCCCTGTCCGGTCAGCGGCAGCGTGCATTCATGCAACAGCTTTGCCGATCCATTCGCTGCCGTGTGTTCCATCAGCGCCACCACGCGGCGCACGCCCGCTACCAGGTCCATCGCTCCGCCCATGCCCTTCACGCGCTTGCCGGGAATCATCCAGTTGGCCAGATCGCCCCGCTCTGAGACCTGCATCGCGCCCAGAATCGCCAAGTCGATGTGTCCGCCGCGAATCATCGCAAATGACTCCGAACTCGAAAATGTCGCCGCGCCCGCGACAAACGTCACTGTCTCCTTGCCTGCGTTAATCAGGTCGGCGTCAATCTCATTCTCGCGCGGAAACGGTCCCATCCCGAGCAGTCCATTCTCCGACTGCAGCGTCACGGTCATCCCCGCCGGAATGTGATTCGCCACCAGCGTGGGAATCCCGATGCCCAGGTTCACATAGAACCCGTCTTCAATCTCCCGCGCGGCCCGCGCCGCCATCTGATTCCGATTCCATGCCATAAATGCAGCCTTCAGCTATCAGCAAACAGCTCGCTCGGCCGAACTCCGATCTCTGTCCCTTAGTCCCTCAGTCCCTAGTCCCTAGTCCCTGCCTTCCCGCGTCGTCCTTTTCTCAATTCGCTTTTCCGGCCGCGGGTTGTGCACAATTCGGTGCACATAGATTCCCGGCGTGTGAATCTCATCGGGATCGAGCGCCCCCGGCTCAACAATCACCTCCGCCTCCGCTACCGTGATCCTGCCGCAGGTAGCCGCATCGGGATTGAAGTTCCGCGCCGTGCGCCGGTAAATCAGGTTTCCATGCGCGTCGGCCTTCCACGCCTTCACCAGCGCCAGATCCGCGCGAATTCCCCGCTCAAGAATGTAGGTGATTCCGTCGAATTCCTTGTGTTCCTTTCCTTCGGCCACCACCGTGCCAATGCCGGTTCGCGTATAAAAGCCCGGAATCCCCGCACCACCCGCGCGCATGCGCTCGGCCAGAGTACCCTGTGGGCAAAACTCAACCTCAAGCTCGCCGTTTAGAAACTGCCGCTCGAACTCCACGTTCTCTCCCACGTAGCTCGAGATCATCTTCTTTACCTGCCGGCTCTCGAGCAGCAGCCCCAAACCCCATCCATCAACGCCCGCGTTGTTGCTGGCAATGGTCAGGTTGCGCGCGCCCGTATCGCGCAGCGCCAGGATCAGCGCCTCGGGGATTCCGCACAAGCCAAAGCCGCCGATCGCCAGCAGCATCCCGTCACGCACCAGCCCGTCCAGCGCCGCGCGCGCATCGGGAAAAAGCTTGTTCAATGCACCTGTCTTTGAGCCTTGGGTGCTCATTCACGCCCGACCTCCCGTGCGCCGAAATCAATATAACGCGCCGCCATCCCTATCTGATATAGCTATCCAAACGGCTCAAATCATTTGCGAAAGGCCTCATGCCACCGCCATCACTTTCCAAGGCACCCCAGCAAACTCCCACGGCCGCCTCGCTCCTCTCTTTCGGCGCAGCAACGCTCGCCCTCCTCACCGGCATCGCCTGGCTCCTCGCCACCAATCACCCCGGCGCAATTTGGGCGCAGGGCTACAACCCCACCGGAACCTGGCAGCTCTCCACGGCCATTGCCGCCTTGCCCATTCTTGTTCTTCTCGGCGCTCTCGCCCTACTGCGCGTCAAGGCGCACATAGCGGCGCTCGCCGGCCTGGTCACGGCGCTCGCCGTCGCCATCGTTATCTTCCACATGCCGGCGCGCCTGGCCTTCACCGCCGCCAGCTACGGCGCCGGCTACGGCGTCTTTCCCATCTGCTGGATCGTCCTTCCCGTCATCTTTCTCTATGACCTCACCGTCCACACCGGCCTCTTCGTCACCCTCCAGGAGAGCCTGGCCAACATCACTCCCGACAGCCGCCTGCAGCTTCTTCTCATCGCCTTCGCTCTCGGCGCATTCTTCGAGGGCACCTGCGGATTCGGCACGCCCGTCGCCGTCTGCGGCGCCATCCTCATCAGCCTCGGCTTTCGCCCGCTTCAGGCCGCCGCACTCACCCTTCTCGCCGACACCGCGCCCGTCGCCTTTGGCGGTCTCGGCATCCCCATCGTCGCCCTCCACGGAGTCACCGGCCTCGACACCTTCGCCCTCTCGAAAACCATCGCCGTCATTCTCGCGCCATTCTGCGCGCTCATTCCCTTCTGGCTCATCTGGGCCTTCGCCGGTTTCGCCGCCATGCTTGAAGTCTGGCCCGCTGCGCTCATCGCCGGCCTCACCTTCGCCACGGTCCAGTGCCTCGTCGGCATTCTCGCCGGCCCGTCGCTCTCTGACATCGCCGCCTCCACCGCAACCATCGTCGCCCTCGTCGTCTTCCTTCGCTTCTGGCGTCCCCGCCGCATCCTCAGCGCCACCGGCGACGACATCACCCATCTCACTCACCAGCGCTTCGAGCACGATCCCCACCGCATCTTCCATGCCTGGCTGCCCTGGCTCATCCTCAGCCTCCTCGTCTTCGCCTGGGGCATTCCCACCTTCTCTTCGTGGATGGACGCCCACACCACCGTCAAGCTCGCCATCCCCGGCCTTCATCAGATCGTTCAGCGCGTTCCGCCCGTCGTCGTTAAACCCACCGCCGAAGCTGCCATCTTTACCTTCAACTGGCTCACCGCTACCGGCACCTGCATCTTCATCGCCACCATCCTCGCCGGCCTGCTCATGGGTCTCGGCCCCCGCTCGCTCGCCTCAGTTTTTCTCCGCACACTCATCAACATCCGCTTCACCATGGTCACCATCGCCGCCATGCTGGCCATCGGATACGTCACCCGCTACTGCGGCCTCGACGCCACGCTCGGCCTGGCCTTCGCCCGCACCGGCGCACTCTATCCTTTTTTTGGAACCCTCGTCGGCTGGCTGGGCACCGCCTCGACCGGCTCCGACACCTCGTCGAATGTGCTGTTTGGAAGCCTGCAAACCATGACCGCACGCCAGCTCGGCATCTCACCCGTCCTCATGGCATCGGCCAACACCGCCGGCGGAGTGATGGGCAAAATGGTCGCCGCGCCCAGCATCGTGGTGGCCACCACCGCCACCCAAACCTACGGCCAGGAGGGCACCATCCTGCGCTGGGTCCTGGGGCACAGCTTCGCCCTTGCCTGTCTCGTCGGCATCCTGGTCTACCTCATGGCCTACGTGCCGCCCTTCACCTCGCTCGTCGCGCATTGACGAAATCGCGACCTGAGCACTTTCTAGTCCCTAGTCCCTCAGTCCCTAGTCCCTGGTCCCTAGTCCCTCACCCCCTACCTCCTGTCGTTTACAATTTCTGCTGATGAACGCCGCCACTGAAACTACATCGCCCGCTCGCAAATCCTCCGGCCCTGTAACCCTCGCCATCGACATCGGCGGCTCGGGCATCAAGGCCATGCTGCTCGACCCCGACGCCAAACCGCTCACCGAGCGCCTGCGCGTCCTCACCCCGGAGATACCCACGCCGCGCGCCGTTCTCGCTGCCATGGACGAGCTCATCAAGCCGCTCCCGGCCTTCGACCGCGTCTCGGTCGGCTTTCCCGGCGTCACCAAACACGGCATCACCTACACGGCTGTGAACCTGCATCCCGACTGGATGAACTTCAAATTACAGGCCGAACTTGAGAAGCGCTGGAAGAAGCCGGTGCGCGTGGCCAACGACGCCGCCATCCAGGGCTATGGCGCGGTCACCGGTAAGGGCATTGAAATGATCGTCACTCTCGGCACCGGCATGGGATCGGCGCTGTACATCGACGGCCACCTCTGCCCGCTTGAGCTCGGCCACCACCCCTGGAAGAAAAGGACCTACGAGGACTACATCGGCCGCCGGGGCCTGGACAAGTACGGCAGGAAAGAGTGGAACGAGTTGGTAAAGGAAGCCATCGATCAGATTCGCTTCACCTTCAACTTCGACCACCTCTACCTGGGCGGCGGCAACACCAAGAAACTCGACATCGCCCTGCCCAAAGACGTGTCCATCGTCTCGAACGAGACCGGCCTGCTGGGCGGCGTGGCGCTGTGGCGGAACGCGTAAGTCAGTGGTCAGTGATCAGTGGTCAAAGGGTCCGTGCCAAACGCAGGGTGCCCTGCCTAGGAACCCTTCGGGTACCGGGTTTTGGCCTTTCAGGCTAGAATGGGAGAGCAGTCACTTTAACCTGCCCCTAGTATCCCGGTTTTTGACGTTCGTCAATGGCGAGCGTCTGGAGCCGAGGGATCTGCATTTGCTTTTCGCGCTGACTCGCTGACCCGCTAGCCTTTTGCCGGCGGCTTCAGCCCCAGCTCCCGCATCGCAATCTGCAGATCTGCCCAGGCTTCCTTCTTTTGCCGCGGGTCGCGCAGCAGAAACGCCGGGTGATAAGTGACGATGAGCTGGCTTCCGCGAAAGGCGTGCACGCGCCCGCGCAGGCCGGCCAGAGGCTGCCGCTGGCCCAGCAGATACGTTGCCGCCGTTGCGCCCAGCGCAACCAGCACCTGCGGCCGCACCACGTCGATCTGGCGGAAGAGGAACGGCGAGCAGGTATTGGCCTCGTCGGGCTCGGGCGTGCGGTTGCCCGGCGGCCGGCACTTAACGATGTTCGCGATGTAGACCTCTTCGCGCTTGAGACCCATGGCCGCAATCATGTTGTTCAGCAGTTGCCCCGCGCGGCCCACAAACGGCAGCCCCTGCGCATCCTCGTCGGCACCTGGCCCCTCGCCCACAAACATGAGCCGCGCCGCCGGCGATCCGTCGGCAAACACGATCTTGTTCCGGCCCTTGTGCAGCGCGCAGCGCGTGCACTCGCCAATGTCTTCGCGAATCAGATGGAGCGCGGCGGCGCGCTCGGCCGGAGCAACAACTGCGCCAATCTGCGGGGGTGCTGCAAAGCCTTTTCGTACGGGAATGGCTGGTTCCTCTCCAAAGATGTTGGGTTGGGTTATCGTGGGGGCCGGGGCTTGTTGCTGTAGGGAAGATCCCTCCCAGGTCCCCAAATGCGAGGGATCTCCACCCCACGGACCTGGGGCACCCACTTCCGCAACTGGGGTACCCGGTCGATTTTCAAGAGCTGGCGCTTCGGCTGCGGCGACTTCCACCGGCCGCCGGTAGAACTCCGTAAGCCCCAGGTCGCGATAGAAGCGAATGCGCTCGGCCAGCGCCTCGCGCAACTCGGGTGTAAGCGGTCGCGGCACGCCGGCCTACTCCACCACAAGCTGCCGCCGGGATGCGGCAACCACTGCAGTCTCATCAAGCACGCGATCGTCGCCTTGCCGGGCCGGCTCATCGGTAGCCTGTTCGCCATCAAGCTCCAGCATCACCGTCCTGGGCGCGCGCAAAGCGGCAATCTCGTCCAGAATGCGGTCGGCGAGTTCCCGCTTGGGCATCTGGGGCAACTCGATAGCTTTGGTGGCCGTCAGGAAGGTGGCCGCATTCTCATCCGCATCGATTCCAACCCCGCGCCCCGCAACGTTGTTCACCACAATGGCATCCGCGCCCTTGTTGAGCAGCTTGGCGCGGCCGTTCTCCAGTTCGTCGTGCGTTTCGGCGGCAAATCCCACAATGATCTGGCTCGGACGGCGCCTTCGAACTACTTCGGCCAGGATGTCTTCGGTTGGTGCAAGCTCCAGCGTGAGCGGACCGCTGCGCTTGAGCTTCTGCTCGCTTACCGTCACGGGCCGGTAATCGGCAACAGCCGCGGCTTTGATGACCAGGGTTACCTCATTGAGCCGCGAGAGCACCGCTTCTCTCATTTCATCGGCCGTGGTCACGGAAATAAGCTGGCAGCGCGCCGGCACACGAAGCGCTGTGGGTCCGCTTACCAGCACAACCTTCGCACCGCGATTCTGCGCGGCCTCGGCCAGCGCGTATCCCATCTTGCCGCTGGAGCGATTGCCTACAAACCGCACCGGATCGATGGCCTCGCGCGTGCCTCCCGCGGTTACCAGCACCACTTCACCGGCCAGATCGCGACGCCGGTTCAGTGTCTTCGTCACCATCTCGGCGATGGCTTCGGGCTCGGCCATGCGGCCGGCGCCCACCATGCCACAGGCCAGGTCGCCCGTGCCCGGCTCCACGACGCGCACTCCGCGCTGCCGCAAAGTTTCGAGGTTGGCCTGCGTCGCGGCGTGGTTCCACATGTTCACGTTCATCGCGGGAGCCACCAGCACCGGCGCCTCGGTGGCCAGGTACATGGTGGTAAGAAAATCGTCGGCGACGCCGTTGGCGAATTTGGCCAGAACGTTCGCCGTTGCGGGAGCCACGACCAGGGCTTCGGTCCACTGCGCCTCGGCGATGTGATCGATTCCGTTCTGCTCGGGATTGGGTTGCCCGGCATCGTACTCATCCCACAGGCTGGTAATGACGCGATGGCCGGTGAGCGCGGCAAAGGTGAGCGGTTGAACAAACCGCTGCGCCGACGCGGTCATGACCACGTGAACCTCGGCGCCCGCGCGCTGCAGCGCCCTCACCAGCTCGGCAGCCTTGTAGGCGGCGATTCCGCCCGTGACGCCCACAGTGACTCTCATGAATTGATTTTAGAACAGGGGTCAGGGGCCAGGTGTCAGGGATCAGGGATCAGGGATCAGGGATCAGAGAAAGAGCTAAACAGAAAAACCTTCGTCGGTTGTCAGCTGTCAATCAGTCACAATCGGTTTGGAGCGATGGAAACGCACACACGCCAATGCCCGTAGACACACTACCCATAAGTTGCGTGCGCTCCGGGAGCCGCGAACAACTGATCCCTGATCCCGGCTCCCTCAGCTCAGCAGAATGGGAACAGCGGGACCTTCGACCAGCGGTTTAGTGACGGCAACATCCGCCTTCACATAGGCAATCTTGCCGGCTTCAATCTCCTCCTGCGCAATGCGGCAGGCCTTGGTTGACTGGCTGGGGACCAGCGCGTGCGAGCCGTTCTGCAACTGGCGGGCGCGGCGCGCCGCCACCAGAACCTTGCGATAATTCGAATCGAAGCTGGTTTCAATCGTCATCGGGTTCGTCTCCAAAGGGAAGTTGCTGCTGGCCGGATTCGCCGTCGATCCCAAAGGCTTCCAGCACAGGTTTAAGCCGCTCCTGCGAGTTCATTTGCAGGCAGGCTGCGGCGACCTCCAACACCCGGCGCTGCCGGTACGCTATGGCCTCGCCATTCCGGTAGAAGCGCTCCGCCAAAACAATTGCCTCCAACTGCGCTACTGCCCGGTCAAGAATGTCGTTTATCAAAATATAACTGTATTGCCTGTAATTCTCAATCTCCCTGCTGGCCTCGCTCAAACGCCGGTACAGCTCTGCCTCGTTTACCATGCCTTCGGCGCGCATCCGGTTCCTGAGCCGCGTGCGCAGCACCTTGGGGTTGGGGGGCAGCACAAAAATGCTTACTGCCTCAGGCATTTTTGCCCCCACCTGCGCTGCGCCCTGCACATCGATATCGAGCAGCAGATCGTGCCCTTCGGCGCGCGCCCGTTCCAACGATGAACGCGCCGTTCCGTACAGATGATTGCCAAAGACCTCGGCGTACTCAAGAAAGAGCCCGGCGTCGATCATGCGCTTGAATTCTTCGCGCGTGGTGAAGTTGTACTCGCGCCCGTTCTCTTCAGAACCGCGCGGCAAGCGCGTCGTCCACGAAACCGAAAAGTCAACGCCGCTTACCTGCTTGCGCAGCTCGCCCACCAGCGTGCTCTTGCCCGACCCCGAAGGCGCCGAAATGATGAATAGAATTCCTGCCACGTTCTCCTCGAATTGCCAGCCAGTAGCGATTAGCCAATAGCCAGTAGCTTTTCCCTAGTCCCTAGTCCCTGCCTTACTCAATATTCTGTATCTGTTCTCGCGCCTTCTCGATCTCAGCCTTCATCGCCAGGCCCAGTTCGGTTACCCGCGTTCCCTTGCCGCTTACGCCGCTGCTCTTTGACAAGAGCGTGTTGGCTTCGCGATTCATCTCCTGCAGCAGAAAGTCAAGTTTCTTGCCGGTTTCACCGCCATTGTTGAGCAGCTCGCGGAAATGGCCGATGTGCGTCGTCATCCGCTCCAGCTCTTCTGAGACATCGCTGCGCTCCACCAGCACCGCGACCTCTTCGAGCACGCGCTGCTGATTAAAATCGGGACCGACGGCATTCGCCAGCCGTTGCGCCAGCCGTTCCCTGTAGCGATCTTCAATCTCACTGCGGAATTCCGTTACTCCTGCTGTCGCCTCGGCCAGCCGGTCCAGCGTACCATTGAGAATTGCTGCCAGCGCCTCGCCCTCGCGGGCGCGCATAGTCTTCAACTGCTCGAGCAGCGGACCAATCTGCTCAAGCACGCTGCCGGCGAGCACCGTCAGGTCTTCATCGCCCCGATTATCGGTCTGCAGCGCTCCCGGCAGGCGCAGGGCCGCGTTGAGATCGGGCTCACCTTTCAGTCCGTGCTCTTCGCGCGCTTCATTGAACGCCGCCAGGTAGCCATCGACAAGCTCGCGATTGTAACCGGCCTTCTGCTGCGAGCTGCGATCGATTGAGAGCGCCAGCTCCACGTGGCCGCGCACCAGCGATTCTTTCAGAATTCTGCGCAGATCCATCTCCAAAGCGTCGAGACCGTTGGGCAGCCTGAACTGCAGATCGAGAAAGCGGTGATTCACGCTCTTCAGGCTCAGAGTGTAGCCGAGCTGGTTATTGGCACGCGCCTGCACACGCGCAAATCCGGTCATGGAATACAAAGGCATTTTTACAATCCCTCGCCGCCGGCGAAAACGGCCGGCGCAGCCATCATCGAACCGTTGCCATTCAACTCGGGCAAGTCGATGAACTGCAGTTGATACAGCTTTTGATACGTTGGCGAAGTTGTCAGCAGCTCCTCATGGCTGCCAATCGCCGTAACGCGCCCGTCCTCCAGCACCGCAATCCGGTTGGCGCGCCGGATGGTCGAGAGCCGGTGCGCAATCACCACCACTGTGCGGTCCTGCATCAGGTTGGCCAGCGCCGCCTGCACCAGCGACTCGCTTTCCGCGTCGAGGGCCGAAGTCGCCTCGTCCAGAATCAGAACGGGCGAGTTCTTCAGGATCGCGCGCGCAATGGCCATGCGCTGCCGCTCGCCGCCCGAAAGCCTGAACCCCTTCTCGCCGATCTCCGTGTCATAGCCCTGCGGCATGCGCATGATGAAGTCGTGGGCAAGCGCATTGTGCGCGGCTTGCTCCACCAGCGCGAACTTCACGTCGGGCTGGCCGTAAGCGATGTTGTTGCGCACCGTGTCGTTGAAGAGAATCGTCTCCTGAGTGACCTGGGCCACCTGCTTGCGCAGCGAGGCCAGGGTCAAATCGCGAATGTCGCGGCCATCCAGCAGAATCTTTCCCGTCGTCACATCGAAGAACCGCGGTATCAGATTCACCAGCGTCGATTTGCCCGCTCCGCTCGGCCCCACCACCGCCAGCACCTCGCCGGCCTGCACCTCGATATCCACATTGTGCAGAATCTGGTGCTCGCCCTCTTCGGTCGAATACGAAAAACCCACGTTTTCAAACTTGATTGACTGGCTGAATCGCGGCGCGGTCACGGCTCGCGGCCGCTCCACCACGTCGTCTTTCGCATCGAAAAAGCCGAAGATCGACACCGAGGCGCCCATCGCCTGCTGAAAGCTGTTGTAATAGGAGGCGAATTTGCGCACCGGATCGTACAACTTGAAAAGCGCGATGATGAAGGTCATGAACACCGGCGCTTCCATGCGCCCGTGATTAATCTCGTTGCGGCCGATCCACAAGAGCAGCGCAATCGCGATCGATCCGATCGTGTCCATCAGAGGCGAACTGATGGATTGCACCCGCACGCTGTGCAGGTTGGCCTTGAAGAGCCGCTTGGCCGCCGACTTGAAGCGCAAAATCTCCCACAACTCGGTGTTGAAGGCCTTCACAATGCGATTGCCGGTCACTGTCTCGTGCAAAATGTTCTGGATCTCGGCGAGCTTGTCCTGCCCGCTGCGCGTGCGCTTGCGCACCGAGCGCCCGATGCGCCGCGCCGACGAAATCACCACCGGGATAAACAGGACCAGCGCCCAGCTCAATCGGCCGCCCCAGGCAATCACCAGCACCACCGTGAAGAGAAAGGTGAAGAACTGCTGCAGAAAATCGCCCAGCACCGAGCTGAGCGCGATCTGCACGCGGTCAACGTCATTGATCAGCGTGGAGAGAATGGTTCCGGTGGGATGCTTTTGGAAGAAGCTGGAAGAGCGGCGAAGGATGGCTTCGTAAAGATTGTTTCTGAGATCGGTGACCGTTCCATAACCAGCGTAGTTCACCAGGTAGGTGCCTGCGTAATCGCACAAGCCTTTGATTATCGTGGAGCCCACCAGCGCCAGCGCCACCACCGTGAGCACGTTATGCATGTGCAACCACGGCGGAATCAGCTTATGCACATCCAGCTGCCACGGCCCCGTAGCCTTGGGAAACAGGGGCAGCGCGCTTGAGGGATTCGAGGGTTGAAGAACCACGCCGATGATGGGTACGAAGAGCGCCAGCCGCAGCGCATCGAGCATTCCCACCACGGCCAGCAAAAGCACGCCCGGAATCCACTCCAGCGAGTAGGGCAACCCGTATCGCAATAAGCGCAGGAGGTTCTTCATGCCGGCATTGCCGCCTGGCGCGCATTGGACCCGTCATCTTCGCGCCGCATCGGCACACCTGCCCGGGCTCTTGCCCGCCCGGGTTCACTGTGCCGCATTTCCACTCTTGGGCCCATCCCGATATTGTATCCGGGCTCGCCTGCCCGCCAGCCGTTTTGTCCGGCTCCTTAACCGAAGCAATGTCGCAGCAACTGCCCTTCATCTGTGCCGCATCGAACCACGGGCGTTGTTATCATTACGTGGTACAGTCATGCCGCGAGCGATCGAGCCACTCTCTTATGGAAAACGGCGCAAAAGTCCTGATTGCCGAAGACGAGCCCCACGCTCTCATGGGCCTTGCCGAGCTCATCTCCGGCTGGGGATACCGCACTGAGACCGCGCGCGACGGCATTGAGGCGTGGGATAAGGCTCTCGCCTGGGAGCCCGCCATCATCGTCACCGATCTCAAGATGCCGCGGCTCGACGGCATCGGCCTGCTGACAAAGCTCGCAGAGGATGCATCGGGGCTCAATTCCAACATGGCCGTGGTCGTACTCACCGCCATGGGCTCCATCCAGTTGGCGGTCGACGCCATGAAGCTGGGCGCGTACGATTTTCTGCAAAAGCCCGTCGACTCTACACGCCTGCGCACCATACTGGCCAACGCCACGCGCCAGCGCGAGACCGCCATCGAGCTTGAAGTGGCGCGGCGCCGTTTGCGCGAGAGCGGAGTCCTGGGCGCCATGGTGGGCAGCTCGAAGGCCATGCGCGAGATCTTCGGCCTCATCGAGCAGATCGCCCCCTCCAACGTTTCCGTGCTCATCACCGGAGAAAGCGGCACCGGCAAGGAACTTGTGGCCCGCACGCTGCATGCGCTCAGCCCGCGCAAGTCGCGGCCGTTTGTCGCCGTCAACTGCGCCGCCATTCCTGAATCGCTCATCGAAAGCGAGCTTTTCGGTCACGAAAAAGGCGCTTTTACCGGCGCAGCCGAACGCCGCGCCGGCTGTTTTGAGCTGGCCTCGGGCGGAACGCTCTTGCTGGATGAAGTGGGCGAAATGCCCGTCGGCACCCAGGCCAAGCTGTTGCGCGTACTGGAGGAGCGCAAGCTGCGCCGCCTAGGCGCGCGCAACGAGCAGGACGTGGATGTGCGCGTGCTTGCTGCCACCAATCGCGACCCCAACAATGCCGTCGAGCAAGGCCACCTGCGCGCCGATCTTTTCTACCGCCTCAACGTCTTCAATATTCACATGCCGGCTTTGCGCGAGCACATTGAAGACCTGCCGGCGATGACTGAGGCAATGGTGATCGAGATGAACCAGAAGCACGGCCGCAGGGTTTCAGGGCTGGCTTCTTCAATGCTCGACCGCATGATGAGCTACGACTGGCCCGGCAATGCCCGCGAGCTGCGCAACACCATTGAGCGCGCAGTGATTCTCTGCCCCGACGGCGCGCCCCTTGATGCCGGCCATCTGCCGCCTGGTTTCGGCAAATCCCGAACTCCGCTCGCACACTCCTCCGATGCAGGGATTGTTCCCGTCCAAGTGGGCACAACCGTGGATGAGGCTGAGCGCATGCTTATCCTGCGCACTCTCGAGGCCACCGGGCAGAACAAGACCCGCGCCGCGGAAATCCTGGGCGTAAGCCTCAAAACCCTGCACAATAAACTCAAGGAATATAACCGGGCCGGGGATGAACCGTTGAACTGACAACTGGGCTGCGTACAAGGCTGATTCCGATTCATGCGCCTTAAGACCAAACTCGTGCTGGCTATTACCGGCCTGGTGTTTCTCATCGCCGGACTCATCTCGCTCGTCTACGTTGGCCAGTTGTTGCGCGAGGCGGTGCGCCAGTCTTACGCTGACAACCGGATGGAGGCTGAGCAGATCCGGCTGGTGTTGCAGAAGGCTCTTGAAAACGGCCTGCGAGACCAGAAGGTCGACCCCAACAATTTTCTCCAGCTTCGATTTCTTGAGGCCCAGGCGGTCCGCGGCGACATCTCGCTCCAGGCCGCGATTGACTCGGCTGTCCGTTACTCGCCAACCATCTACGACGTCAACATCGGCGATGCCAACTCCACCGTCCTTCTCAGCACCGCGGCCGGCAGTGAAGACCAGCCCATGCCGGTCCGGCCCAAATACGATCAGCTGCTCAACGACGATCCCACCCAGCTTCTGATTGAGATCTTCGGCAGCCCCAAGGTCTTCGACGTCGTTGTCCCACTCCAGCGTAACGGCGAGCTCTTCGCTTCGGTCCACGTGGGCGTGCGCACTACGCTGCTGGGCGCGGTATTCATGCCGTGGCTCAAGCAGGCCATCTGGCTAATGGGCTTTGCCCTCAGCTTTTCTCTGCTGGTCGCATTCCTGCTCTCGAACTTCGCTCTCCGCCCCCTGGAGCAGATCAGCCAGCAGCTCGACTACTGGGCCTCGCCCGGCGACACAGCGGAGGAAGAAGAACCTTCAGACCTCAGGCAGGACATGGCCTCCCGCGTCTCCAGCAAGATTGATAAGATCGGCCAGCGCATGCGCAACGTTGAAGAGGTGTTTTCGGCGCTCAAGGAGAACCTCGATCAGATACTCGGCAACCTGCAGGACGGAATCCTTCTTTTCACCGGCGACGGCCGCGCCGTGCTGATCTCTGAGGCGGCGTGCCGGTTCCTGCACGTGGATCGAGAAGCCGTTCTCGGGCTTCACGCGCGCGACATCTTCGACCGCAACACCGTCCTCGGCCGCTCGCTGTGGGAATCCGTCGACGCCGGAGTCTCAATGGTGCAGGAGGAGATCCGCACTGAAACCGGCCGCCGCATTCGCGCTTCGGTCGACTTCATCCACGACGACGAGAACGGCCAGGGGCTGGGCGCGCTGGTCACGCTTCACGACATCGAATCGGCTGAAGAGATCGAATCGGAGATCGAGCTCTCGCGCCGCATGGCCGCCATCGGCCGGCTCACCTCGGGCGTAGGCCACGAAGTAAAAAACCCCATCAACGCCATTGTCGTTCATCTCGAGCTGCTCAAGTCAAAACTGGGCGACACCAGCGCGCCTGCTACGCGTCATCTCGAAGTCATCGACGCCGAAATCCGCCGCCTCGATCGCGTCGTCCAGACGCTCGTCGACTTCTCGCGGCCCGTCGAACTCCAGCTTCGCGAACAGGACCTTCGCGCCATCGTCACCGAGGTTGTGGCCCTGGCCAGCGCCGAGCTCTCCATGCGCGATGTCAGAGTTGTGAGCTTTATGCCCGACGAGCCGCTGATCGCTAATGTCGACGGCGATCTGCTCAAGCAGGCCGTGCTCAACGTGATTCAGAACGGCGCCCAAGCCATGCCCAATGGCGGCAGGCTTGAAGTCAGCCTCCAGGGCGACCGCCAATCCCCTTCCAACGGCGACCGCTTTGCTGTCCAGGGATCGAAGGAAGCCATCATCGGCATTCGCGATCAGGGCCCGGGCATCCCGGATGAGATTCGCGAAAAGATTTTTGATCTATATTTCACAACCAAGGCCGGCGGAAGCGGCATCGGGCTGAGCATGACCTACCGCATTCTCCAGTTGCACCATGGTAGCGTCGAAGTACAATCGGTTTCAGGGCAAGGGTCGGATTTCCATCTGCGTATTCCACTTGCCACGGCTGACTGGGGACGCCGCCACGCGAGAGCGGTGAGCAATGTAAGCGGTGAGGAATCCAGGTAATGAGATTCCCTGTCAAGTGCGTTGTCTTGATGTTGCCTTTGACGATGGCTGCTTGCGGCCACAAACAGCAAAAGGCACAGTTGCCGCCGCTTGCGCCTTCCGAAGCCGCTAACATCCCTCCTCCGGCCAATGCGCCGCCGCCGCCCACTGAGACCATCCCCACCAAACCCACGCAAGAGGCGCCCACGCCGCCGGTGCCGGCGGAACAGCCTGTCAAGAAGAAGAAGAGGACCAAACCGCCCGCCGACACGACGCAACAGGCTGCCAATCCCAGCCCCGAAGTGAGCGCCATCGGCCAGCTCTCCTCGGGCGATCCGGCTGAATTCCTCCGACAGACCCAGGATTCCATCGCTTCAGTGGAGCACGGCCTCAAAAACATCAACCGCACTCTCGACGAGTCGGAGCAGAAGACCGCCGACCATATCCGCGAGTTCCTCAAGGAAGCCAAGGCAGCCCTTGCCTCAGGCGATGTAGACGGCGCGCACACCCTGGCCGACAAAGCCCGGGTGCTGCTCAACGAGCTGACCAACAAGTAGCCGGCGATCGAGACCTCACAGCTCGCCCCAGCTCAGCTTGCTCCTTAGGGCTTCAAAGAATCCCGTCTCACCCAGCCGCACAAGTTTCACCGTGTGATTCGAGCGGTGGCAACGCATTTCGTCTCCGCGCTTGAGTTCCACAGCCTGCTGCCCGTCCACGGTGAGCAGCGCCAGTTCCGGCACTCCCTCCACGCGCACGATAAGGGCGGCGTCGCCGCGCACCACAATCGGCCGCAAAGTGAGCAGGTGCGGGCAAATCGGCGTAACCACCATCGCATCCACGTCGGGCGTCAGAATCGGGCCGTTCGCGGCCAGCGTGTAGGCCGTTGACCCCGTCGGGGTTGAAACAATCACCCCGTCCGCCCTGAACCGCGCCACGGGCCTGCCATCCAGTTCCACGGCAAACTCGCCCATGCGGGCAATCTCGCCCTTCGAAACCACGATCTCGTTCAGCGCCGTGTAGCTGGAGTGCCTCTCGCCGCCGCGCCACAGTTCCGCGTGCAGCATGGCGCGCTCATCGATGCTGTGGCAGCTAGCGCACCAGCTCTCCAGCGTCGTATAAAGGTCCGCCAGACGCACCTCGGTCAGAAAACCCAGAAAACCCACATTGACGCTCAGAATCGGCGTTCCATACGAAGCAAAGATCCGCGCCACCGAGAGCAGGGTTCCGTCGCCGCCCAGTACGATGACGAGGCCCGGGGCGTGGGCGGGCAGATCGGCGCGATTCACCCAGGGCGCCGCATCGGTGTACTTTCCGCTCTCATCGTCGAGCAGCGGATCATAGTCGTGCTTGCGCAGCCAGTCGATCAGCTCGGGCAGCAGCCGCGCCAGCTCTGCCTTGTTCGGCTTTGAAACAATCGCAACGCGTTTCATGCGGTCTCAGTGTAACGGATTGGAGCGGACGGTGTTAGCGAATGAGCGAGTCGCTGCTTCTTAACTCCGCCTTCCGTACAGCAAAAACTCCTGGTTCCCTTCCATGCCGGTAATCGGCGACGGAATCGTCCCCACCACCTGCCAGCCCAGCCCCCGCACGCAATCCGTAACCCTGCCCACGGCCAGCGCGTGAGCCTCAGGATCGCGCACAATGCCGCCCTTGCCCACATGCTCGCGTCCTGCCTCAAACTGCGGCTTCACCAGCACCACTGCCTCTTCCAGCGTTTCCGCCGCTGCCACCACCGCAGGCAGCACAAGCGTAGCCGAGATAAACGACACATCCATCACCAGCAGCGTCAGCTTTGGCTCGCCCTCAACCGAAGAATTGAGCGATCCAGGCGCCAGCAGCCGCGCGTTGGTTCGCTCCATCAGTCGAACTTGGGGCGAGCTGCGCAGCTTGGCCGCGATCTGGCCAAAACCTGTGTCGATAGCCGTGACGTGCGCCGCGCCGCGTTGAAGCAGGCAGTCGGTGAATCCCCCCGTCGACGCGCCCACATCCACGCAGGCGCGCCCCTCCACCGCTATCTTCCAGTGCTCCAGGGCCGCCTCGAGCTTCAGCCCTCCGCGGCTCACGTAGGGCATGTCCTCGCCGAGCAGCCGGATGGCCGCGTCTTCGGCCACCGCCGCGCCCGCCTTATCCACCTTTTGCTCGCGTACCAACACGCGGCCGGCCAGGATGAGCGCTCGCGCCCGCTCGCGGCTGGGCGCAATGCCCCGTTCCACCAGCAGCACATCAAGACGTGTTTTGCTGCCGTCAGCCATCGCCCTCCCGCAGGGATTCCGCTTTACCTCAAATTGAAAAGGCCATTCCAGCTTACGGAATGGCCCTTCGTTCCTTGATTGCAGTCTCGCCTTGGCGCTTTATTGGATCGCCCTGCAGGCGTCCAGCGAGACCGATTGCGTTGCGCCGGGCAGATTGCACGGCTGCCCGTATCCCGGCACGCGGCTGGTGTAATTGTTGTTTCCGGTCGTACCGGTCTGGGTTGTCACGCGCACATCCACAACGTTCCCCTCCACCAGCACCGTCGTATCGATCACATCGATCTCGGTCGGTGTGGTCTCGATGATGGTGATGTAGGGACTGTTCGGCGACGCGGTATACACCTTGGCGTACTCGGAGTTCTGCGTGTTCAGCACCGTCCTGGGATTGCCTACCACCGTCAGCGTCTTTTCAAGCGTATGGGTGTTGAGGTTCACTACTGACACGGTGCCGTTCGCCGAAGTTGTACAGTCCGGCGCGCAATCGCCCTGGTTGGCGGTGTAGGCCTTCGAGCCGTCGGCCAACACCGTCACGCTCGCCGGATACGGATTGGCCGTATTGCCCACGGCAATCGTGTATGTGGTTCCGAATGTCGCGCTGTCGTTGCCATACTCGTCAAGGCTCACGTCGATCACGCTGATCGTTCCGCCGTCGTAGTTCGCCACCACCAGTTGCGATGTTGCCGAGTTGTACTCGGCGTCTACGGGTCCGGCGATCGCCGTCATTCCCGACGTTCCATTGGGCGGCGTTACGCCCGTATTCGTCACTGCGGCCGTCGAAAGGGGCAGAATGGGGTGGCAATACACGGTCTGGCCGGCCTGGTTCACAAACGGGGCGCACTGGTCTAGCGTATTGTCCTGAACATTGATCACCGATACCGTGTCACTGCCCCGGTTCAGCACAAACAGCCGCTTCTGATCGCTTGATTCCAAGGCAAACACCGGGCATTGGGCGTTGGTAGTCCCTGAACTGGCGGTCGGATCGAGCATGATCGGCGAGTCGGCAACGTAGGATGGCTCGACCGGCGTCACCACGCCGTTTTCACCCACCGCAGAAGGCGCACTGTTGCAGGTAGTGCTCGTGAATCCAGGCAGAGCCTGGGGATTCTGGCTCACCACAAACTCGCGCTGACTTGCCACGGTAGTCGGGCCGGCAATATAGACCGGCATGGTCGACACGGGAACCGCCAGCTTGAAGGTCTGGGGCGATCCAGTGAACACGTCGGCCACATTCTCCGTCAAATCTGCCGCCCAAAGCCCTGTGGACGGCGCCATCAGGTTCACCGGCTCAGACGTCGACGGAAGCGTGGACACGGTGACGTTCTTTGCCTGAAGGCTGGTCGTTATAGGGAAATTGGTCAGCGTTCCGTCGCTGTTGACTGTGTAGCCGTTGCCACCCACTTCATCGATGGTGAATGCAATCGGTCCCGGCCCGATGGGCGCTATCGCCATCACCGTATCGCCGGAGTAATCGATGATCGTGGCCTCGCCCGCCGTCGATGAGCCGGTGGAAGATACCACAACCACGAACGATTGCGGCTGGGCCGCCGGTCCACTGGAAGTGATGGGCGTAACCACGGGCCGGTAGTTGTCGCCGCATCCCGCAATCAGGGCAGAAACCGCCGCGGCGGCGCCCGCTTGTGCCAGAAGCGTGCGCAACCGGCGCTTACTCATGTCAAAAAGCCTCATTCAGTTCAATCCTGCTTCTAGCTGATTGTAAATCAGCGATCCCGGCCTTCGGCCCGCACTCGGCTGACCGAACCATGAGTGAAAAGACGAAAAGAAACTCTCTGGTAGAGACGCGCGGCGCGTGAAAAAGCATCGCGGAATGGGGCAGTTCACGCGGCCGGGTTACTTGTTGCCTGAGAGGCGCGCCGGGGGCGCTGCCGTTCAGTGTCCCTCGATTTCCACAACTGCAGTGCCGGGCGCGCCCGACACATCCGGGCCTTCGAAGGTCAGCTTCCGGCTCGCTTCGTCCCAGTGAATTCTCGTCACTTTCCCGCCGCCGTTTTCGTACGCGTAGGTCGTTCCGTCGTCCTGAAAGAGCGTAAAGCCCGCGTCGGCGCCCGGATACACCTTTACCTTCGCGATCGCCTGCTTCTCGTGCGTGTTCTCGACCTGCGAGCCAAGCGGAATGATCGATCCAGCCTTCACAAACAGCGGAATCGTGTCGATGGGCGCCGTTGCGTCAATCGTCTGCCCGCCCTTGATCCGCTCGCCAGTCCAGTAGTTATACCAGTCGGTCCCGGCCGGGAGATAAACCTGCCGGCTTGTTGCGCCCTGGTCCGTCACCGGAGCCACCAGGAACGCCGGGCCAAACATGTACTCGTCGCCCAGGTCCGCAACCTTGGGATCGCCAGGAAAATCGAGCGCCAAAGCCCGCATGAACGGAGCCCCGGTCAGCCATGTCTGGTAGCCCAGCGAGTAGATGTAAGGCATAAGTTCGTAGCGCAGGCGCAGATACTTTTCCAAAATCGGCTCGGCCTCGTGACCGTACGACCAAACCTCGTTGTACCTGCGGCTGCCGTGGGTGCGCATGATGGGCAGGAACGTCGCGTACTCAAACCACCGCGTATATAGCTCCGGATAGTCGTCGTATCCGCCTACGTTATCGCGCGCATCGGAGGGGTCGAGCAGCGGCTTGTGCGCCGGATGGTGCACCGGAGGCGGAGATTGCCATCCGCCCGTATCGTTTGACCAGTACGCGATGCCCGATGCGGTGACATTGAGGCCGGTGGGAATCTGCCGCTTGAGCGTGTCCCAGGTGGGGTAGATATCCGATGACCAGGTGATAGTTCCGTTGCGCTGCGAGCCAAGATACGCATCGCGCGAAAGAATCAGCGCGCGCCCCGGCTCGTCCCTGCGCATTCCATCGTAGAGCGCCGCGGTGTGGAAGAGCGGATAGACGTTGAAGTACTCCGTCCCCGGCCCGATCTTGTAATAGGCGCCATTCGGAGGCAGATCGGGCTCCGTCTCATCGGCCCACAGCGAGTCGAATCCCTTGCTCACGATGTTGTCGCGAACGGTGTTCCAGTACCATTTTGCCGCCTCGGGGTTGGTGGTATCGATGTCCGATCCTGCGCGGTCGTAGGGGAGCCCGTCGGTCGGCTTGCCGTCGGCGTAGTGGATAAACCATCCCTTCCTGAGCACCTCGTCGTAGAACCGGTCGCTTGGGACAAACCGCGGCCACACGCTGATCATGGTTTCGAATCCCATGGCGTGCAGTTCGTCGTTCATCTTCTTCGGGTCAGGCCAGTACTTGGGGTCGAAGTCCATCTGCCCCATGTTGGTGTAGTAGAACCAATCCACGACCAGCACATCGGCGGGCAGATGGCGGTCCCGATAACCCTTGGCCACGCCAAGCAGCTCTGCCTGGCTTGAATACCGCTGCTTGCACTGGATGTACCCATACGCGGCCTTGGGCAGCATGGGCGTGGGGCCGGTCAGCAGCCGGTAGCCCGCGTAAATCTCATCGGCGTTTTTGCCTGCAATCACAAAGAACGAAACGCGGTCGCCCACCTGCGAGGTCCACTTCGTCTGTCCGTTGAATCCGCCCTCGAAGGTCGTCTTCGACGGGTTATCCCACAGCAAGCCATAGCCCTTATTGGTGACGATAAACGGCACGCAAAAGGTTGGCGCAGCGGGAGCCTCGTAGTCGGCCCAGCAGCGCACCGGACGGCCGCGACGATCAAGATACCCCTCCTGGTTCTGCCCCAGTCCGTAATAGTGCTCATCGTCAGGCGAGGCAAACGTGGCGCCCACCGTGTAGAACTGGTCGTCGGTTGGACGGCGGTCGTTGGCAATCTGGGCAGTCCCGTCCTTCTGGTTCAGCTCGGCCTGCGTCCAGTCCCGCATATCCACGAGCGTGGTTCCATCCGGCGTGCGGAACGAGATGGGCGACCAGGGTGTCGTCCCCAAAAAATAGCCGGCTTGCGCAATCGTCGATTTGTAGGAGTTGAACCCGTGCGGAATGCCGGCCGTGACCACCATGCGCGATGAGCTGTAGACGACGCTGTTCGCGCTGTATTTGGCGCTCCAGCCGTTGGCTGCGGGGCGGGCGATGATCCCATAGCCCGGACCGGAGACGGCCGGCTCATGCTTCAGGCTCATCGTGACGCGGAGAATGTTCTCGGCATAGGGCTCGAGCACGATCGTCGCGCCGCCGCCTTCAATCTGAATGCTGCTGCCGGCAGCGGTGACGCCATGCGGGGGAGTGGCCGAATCCTGAGCCATTGCCGAAAATGGTCTGGATCCTTGTCCGGCAAAAAGAGCGCAAACCAAAACAGCGAGAAGAGCCGAAAGTTTTTTCACATTAACCTCGTTAACGCAGCTTCATTCCCGCTGCGTGATTGAGTGTAAATCCCCGGGCTGCCTCCGGCTCCCGATGCCGCTTTCACCCTACCTCCCGGGAACGGTACGATTGAGGCGTGAGCCGTGACAATTTGGCCTGGCAATCGAAGCTGATTCTGCTGCTGGTGCTGCCTGTGGTGGGCTGCGGACTGGTGCTTGAAACCAGCGATTGGCTTTCGATCGCGCCCATCGTTGTCTTCTGGACACTCGGCCTCAGCGCCGCGCTCAGCGTTCTTACGCTCGTGCTCCGCGCTGCCAGGCCGCTTGCGGCTGCAACCGGCGCAGCCATCACCGCGCAACTCATGTACGCGACCGCAGCGACGCATTTCCACGCCTGGCGCACCTTCATGGTCCCGGTGCTGGCCGTTTCGTTGCTGGCATTTGCTGCCACGCACGTGGGCCGGGCAAAGAAAGAAAAGCTCGGGATCGCCGAGGCTGGCCACGGACGCTCAGCCGCACAGGTAGCTGCCAATCTCGGCGCAGCCGCGCTCATTTCCACCAGTCTCTTCCAATCCTGGGCCGTAAACAGTCGTTGGCTTCCGCACTCAACCACAGCTCTGCTGGTTGCGGCCCTGGCCGCCATGGCCGAGGCTGCTGCCGACACGGTTTCAAGCGAGATTGGCCAGGTTCTGGGTGGCCGTCCCCGGATGATCACGACTTTGCGTTCTGTCGATCCCGGCATCGACGGCGGCATCACGCTCATCGGATCGTTTGCCGGCATCGCTGCCGCAGCCATCGTGGCGGCGCTAGGAAGTTTCGCCGTTTACGGAGATGTGCGATTCTTCCTTTTCTCGATTGCCGGCGCCGTCTTGGGCCTCTTCTTCGACAGCCTCCTGGGCGCGACCCTGGAGCGCCGCGGCTGGCTGAACAACGACGCGGTGAACTTCCTGTCGACCATCTCCGCGTCAGCCTTCACGCTCATCGTGATCGCAATCCGGCTCCGCTAATCCCGCTTTTCGCCCACTTGTCGACTTGCTGACTCGCCGACTTGCTGACTTGCTGCTTCTTCAGTGCAGCCCAATCCGCCACAGCGTGTAGCTGAGTATCTCGTGCCCGATTCGTTCGCGCTCCAGGCCCTCATCTTCGACCGCCGGTTTCGGGCGCGGAGAGGTCAATACGTCAAGCCCGTCGGCAGCGCAGATGGCGTGAATCCGAAACAGATGCGTGCCATCGCTGACGATAACCAGCCGCTTGAGCCCGTTGGCTCGCGCGATAACTGCAATTCGCCGCGCTGACTCCTCGGTATTCCGGCTCTCCGTCTCGGCGATAATCGCCTGCTCGGGCACGCCCTGGCTCATCAGGTACTCGCGGCCCACCGAGCCCTCGGAGTATTGGTCGCCGCCCGCGCCGCCCAGCGTGACGATGAGCGGCGCTATGCCGTGGCGATACAGATCGACCGCGTGATCGAGCCGCGCCCGGAACACCGGCGAGGGCCGCCCGTCGTACTCCGCTGCGCCGAACACCCCGATCGCATCGGCCGGCGCAGCCTCGTCGCGATTCGCATAGGCTTCAATCTGCAGGTAGACGAAGCGGCACCAGAGGAATACGCCCGCCGCCACGGCCAGAACAACCACCGCGATCACGGCCGCAACCGTGCGCCGCCCTTTCGACTTGGTTCGGGCTTTCATACTTTCAATTTCAATTATCGTTGCAGGGCCATCACAACTTCATGCGTGGGAATCGCACCCTCGCGCAGAATCTCCCATCGCCCCGGCCCCAGCGAAAGATCGACAATCGTCGTGGGCAGCGAACGTCCGGTCGGTCCACCATCCACAATCAGCGGTATGCGGTCGCCGAGCTGGTCGCGAACGCACGCCGCATGGGTACATTCGCTGGACCCCTGCAAATTCGCCGAGGTTGCGGTGATCGGCAGCCCGAACCGCTCCACCACTGCCCGTGGAATGGCCGCATCGGGCACGCGAATGGCAACGTTCCCCGTGTTCGCCGTCGAGCGCAGCGGCAGCTTGGTGCCGGCGCGCACAATGATCGTGAGCGGACCCGGCCAGAACTTGTCGGCCAGCTTGTCGAGCATGGCGTCGGAGTCGCGCGCCAATGTGTAGGCCTGGGCCAGCCCGGAAATCAGCAGCGAGAGCGGCTTATGCTTCTGACGGGTTTTGATCTGGTAGATCCGTTCCACCGCATGCAGGTTCACCGGGTCCACGGCCAGGCCGTAGAAGGTGTCGGTAGGCAGAGCCACTACGTCGCCCTTCCGCAGACACGAGACGATGTAATCGATCCGGTCCGGCTGGGGTTCATCGGGATGGACGCGCAAGATCTCCGCGGACAAGAAAATCTACCTCAGTTCCCCGAATTGGCGGGCAAAAGCCCTTTCGGCAGCGCGGTTCAGGAGGGGCCGAATCACGGGATGCGCCACTTATATGCCACAAAGACGGAAACTAACACAGCACCAGCTTTGGTGCAAGCTCGCCATCGGCAGATGCACCAGCCTCGACAAGGTCCGTTCTTTCCCCGCCGCCCACGGTGGGACCCGGCAAAACGCCGTAGAATCTGCTCAGCGCATTGAAGGATTCTGAACGGATGCCTTTTCGCATTGTACAAAGTAAACAGAATTCGCGGCTGAAAGAACTTCGCGCGGCCCTTGCCCGCCCTGGTTCGGGCGAACGCGGCCTCGCCGGCATCGAAGGCCCCAACCTTCTGGCCGAAGCGTTGCAGTCGGGTTTGGCCATCGATACCGTCTTTGTTGCGCAAGGATCGGAGCGGCTGCTGGAGGGTCTGCAAATCCCTTTCAACACCGAGATTCTGGCTCTGCCGCCGGACGTGCTAACCTCAGCCCTTGCCACCGAGACGCCGCAGCCCATCGCTGCCCTTGTGCAGCCGCCTTGCTGGTCATGGGAGCATTTACTCGTCCAAGGCCGGGAAAAAACGCCGTTTATTCTCGTACTTGCCGGTTTGCAGGACCCCGGCAACCTCGGCACGATTCTGCGCTCCGCCGAGGCCTTTGGCGCCACCGGTATCGTAGCCCTTCCCGGCACGGTCTCCGCGTGGAATCCAAAGGCCGTCCGCGCTTCGGCAGGCAGCGTCTTCCGCGTGCCATTGCTCGCGGTGAGCGAGAGGGTGTGCCTGGACCAGCTGCATGAGTCCGGGGTGAAGATTCTGGCAACAGCGGTGCAAGCTGCGCAGTCGGCCGAACTGGTCGATCTGGCAGGTCCAGTCGCGCTCATCATCGGCAACGAAGGCAACGGGGTGGCCCCGGAGCTTGCCTCCCGCGCCGACGCTGCTATCACCATCCCCTGCCCCGGCCCGGTGGAAAGCCTGAACGCCGCCGTCGCCGCCAGCGTGCTGCTTTATGAGGCCGCGCGACAGCGGGCCGCAGTAGGCGGTTGGCCGGCTGAGTACAGAGGAGCGCGGCGATGAGCCTCTTCGACAACCAACCCGATTCGCCAGCCTACCCCCCACGACACTCCTCCAAAGAGTCAAACCGCGGAGCGGCGGCGCCGCTGGCGGAGAGAATGCGTCCGCGCTCGCTCAAGGAATTAGCCGGCCAGGAACATCTGGTCGGGCCCGGCAAGCCTCTGCGCGTTCAGATTGAGCGCGACGACCCCAGCTCGATGATCTTCTGGGGACCTCCCGGCGTGGGCAAAACCACGCTGGCCAAGATCATTGCCGAAACCACCAAGGCCAACTTCATTGAGTTCTCCGCGGTCCTGGCCGGCATCAAGGAGATCAAGCAGGTAATGGCCGACGCGGCCAAGGCCGCCGAACTGCACTCGCGCACCATCCTCTTCATCGACGAGATTCACCGCTTCAATAAGGCGCAGCAAGATGCGTTCCTTCCTTACGTCGAGCGCGGCACCATCCGGCTGATCGGCGCCACCACTGAGAATCCCTCGTTCGAAGTCATCTCGGCGCTGCTCTCCCGCTGCCGCGTCTACGTTCTCGAGCCACTCAAAGAAGAGCAGATTGTCACGCTGCTGCGCCGCGCGCTTGAAGACAAGGAACGCGGCCTCGGCTCTCTCTCGCTGACCGCCGACGACGACGCGCTCCAGCTTTTCGCCGATTACTCCAGCGGCGATTGCCGCACAGCCTACAACGCGCTCGAGGTCGCCGCGCAACTCGTCGTGCCACCGGCTGCCGAACAATCGGGTCTTGTGTCAGGGCACGACTTCAGTCGTGCCGATAACGCACCGGATTTGGAAAGGGCTTTAGCCCCTGCCGCAAGCCTTGCCCGCCACATCACCCGCGCCATCGCCACCGAGGCCCTCCAGCAGCGCGTCCTCATGTACGACAAGACAGGCGAGGAGCACTACAATCTCATCTCGGCCCTGCACAAGAGCGTACGCAACTCCGACCCCGACGCGGCGCTCTATTGGCTGGGGCGCATGTTCGCGGGCGGCGAAGACCCGCTCTACCTCGCCCGACGCATCGTGCGCATGGCCGTTGAAGATATCGGTCTGGCCGCGCCCGAAGCCATGAACCTGTGCCTCTCGGCCCGCGACACCTACGAGTTTCTCGGTTCACCCGAGGGCGACCTGGCTCTCGCCGAGGCCGTCGTCTACCTTTGCCTCGCGCCCAAGTCGAACGCCGTCTACACCGCTTATGGCGCCGTGCAGCAGGATATTGAGCAGACCCGCCAGGAGCCCGTGCCGCTGCACTTGCGCAACGCCCCTACGCGCCTGATGAAGGAGCTGGGCTACTCCCGCGGCTACCGTTACGCCCACGACGAGGAAGACAAGGTGGCCGACATGGACTGCCTGCCCGACTCCCTCCGCGGCCGCAGCTACTACCATCCCACCCAGGAAGGCCGCGAAAAACAGTTGGCCGCGCGGATGGAAGAGATACGCAGGATCAGGGCAAGCAAACGCGGCAGATAGTCGTCCCGGAGCCCCGCATTCTCCGCCGCCTCTGTACTTGTCCGCCCCTTCTTCAGTCATTGAACTCTCAAGGGAACAGGACTACATTGGATGTGCCTTTCAAACCGACTTTGGAGACTCAAGCGAATGAAACGAGCAGCTTTCTTTGCATTGTGCGCGGCCGCACTGGCAGCCGGAACAAGCTTGGCTCAGACAGGGAGGCTGGAGCTGGTTCCGGCCCCTTTGGGTATCGCCTCTGCGCCTGCGGTTCCAGCGCATCCGTCGCCGTACAACTTCCCGGGAGTTCAGTATCCGCGCATCGAAGAAGACTCGCGGGTCACCTTCCACTTCAAGGCCCCCGACGCGCAAAAGGTGCAGGTTTCCATCGCCAACGTTCCATTCGACATGGTTAAGGGAGACGACGGCGTATGGACATACACCAGCGCGCCACAGGCCCCTGGGTATCACAACTACTGGATGATCGTGGATGGCGCAATTGTTCTCGATCCGGGCACCAACGCGTTCATCGGATACGGCCACATGTGCAATGGCTTTGAGGTTCCCGAGCCCGGAGTCGATTTCTACGACCTGAAAGACGTGCCCCACGGCAATGTGCTCATCAGGAACTACTTCTCAAAGACAGCCAACTCCTGGCGGCACATCTTCATTTACACGCCGCCCGGATACGGGACCAACAACGCAACCCGCTACCCGGTGCTTTATCTGCAGCACGGCGGCGGCGAGGATGAGCGGGTGTGGATTGAAATGGGCCGGACCAATTTGATCCTCGACAATCTGCTGGCCGAGGGAAAGGTGAAGCCCATGATTGTGATCATGGAAACCAGTGCGGTCGGTGCGCCATTTGCCGTTCCGCCTTCAGGCCCCGGCGGCGCCGGGCCTTCCGCACCCGGCGGCCCTGGACCCGGTCCGGGTGGCCTGCGCAGAGGGGGCTTTCCGGGGTTTGGTCCCGGAGGCGGAGCTTACGGCCAGTTGATGATCAACGATCTGATTCCGTGGGTCGACAGCAACTTCCGCACGCTCACCGACAAGGATCACCGCGCAATGGCGGGCCTTTCGATGGGCGGATTCATGACCCAGTCCGTTACCATGGCTAACCTCGACAAGTTCTCCTACATCGGCCTGTTCAGCGGCGGCTCTGCGGCCGGTTTTCGCGCCGGCGGCCGAGGCAGCCCGGTCCCCGCTGGCGTATCGATCCCCGCGCCTCCGCCTTTCGACATCAAGACCGTCTATAACAGCGCCATGGCCGATCCGGCGGAGTTCAACAAGAAGGTCAAGGTCCTCTTCTTCAGCTGCGGCACAGAACCCCCGCTCGAGAATCCCGATGCCTTGAAGAAGCATCAGCAAGATCTCGCCGCCGCGGGGATCACTAATAGTTACCTCTATATCTCTCCCGGCACTTCACACGAGTGGCAAACCTGGAGGAGGAGCCTCTATGTTTTCGCTCCACTTCTGTTTCGATAAGGCCCCTTCATGGGATTGAGTTGACCAATGGCAGCCATCCATTGTCCGCCCCAAAACACTCGGGACGCCTGCGGAGTTACCCGTCGGCGTCCTGACTCCTAAACCTTATCCCCTGCTCCCTATTCCCTTGCCGCGTGGGTTACAGGCAGATTGTTTATCGCGTCCATCACAATCCCCGGCGTAAGCACCTGCGGCAAGAGCACGGGATCGCTCTGGCCCGGCGTATAGAGGGCATACACAGGGACACCGCTGCGTCCCAGCGCAGTAAGCGCCTGCGTAATGGCCGGGTCTTCGCGGGTCCAGTCGGCGCGGAAGAGCGCGACGTTCTTGGCCGCAAATGCCTGCTGAACTTCGGGCCGGTTGAGGGCCACGCGCTCGTTCACCTGGCAGCTCAGGCACCAGCTTGCGGTAAAGTCCACAAACACCGGCTGCCCCGCGGCGAGCGACTTTTGAACTGCATCGGCGGTCCATGGCTGCCAAGAGTTGCCCGTCAGGGAGCCGGACGTTTTGTTTGCACGCTCCACATCCGCATCGGCGGACATATGCTGCCCATACACCGCCAGCCCCACCACGCCGGTCACAATCAGCGCCGCAACCGCCGTGGCCCAGCGCGTTGCCGGCCAGCGTCCCAGGAACCATCCGGCGATGGCCAGCAGCAAAAAGCCGAGGAGAAGTGCGGCGAGAAGATTGGCTCCGTAGGCGTTGGAAACCACCCACGCCAGCCAGATCACGGTCGCGAAGATCGGCACGCTGACGGCCTGCTTAAGAACCTCCATCCACGCGCCGGGCCGCGGCAAAAAGCGCGTCCACGCCGGCTGCAGCGTGAGCGCCACATAGGGCGCGGCCAGCCCCAGCGCCAGCGCGGTAAACACCGCGAACGTGACAACAACCGGCGCGCCCAGCGCATATCCAATGGCCGCACCCATAAACGGAGCGGTGCACGGCGTGGCGACAATCACCGCCAGAACTCCGGTAAAGAAGCTGCCCGCGTAGCCCTGCTTGGATAGCAGTGAGCCGCCAGTGCTGGTCAGCGAAAGCCCGATCTCAAATTGCCCGGCCAGCGAGAGCCCCAGGAAAAACAGCAGCCCCGCCATGAGCATGAGGAAAATCGGCGACTGGAATTGGAATCCCCAGCCGAGCGTAGCGCCCGCCGCGCGCAGCCCGAGCAACGCTCCCACCAGCAGCCAGAACGAAACCAGTATCCCGGCGGTGTAGA
>Ga0326727_10000406_pt1 | contig 178636 bp, 147 predicted proteins | sample MB2enrmetagenome_FD_207643 | JGI IMG/M metagenome (GOLD analysis project Ga0326727, IMG submission 207643) | Lab enriched peat soil microbial communities from McLean, Ithaca, NY, United States - MB29MY | ecosystem: Environmental > Terrestrial > Soil > Wetlands > Peat | place: USA: New York... | reverse complement strand
CAACTTCCAGCCCCGAGGTTCGCATCCGGCCTGAGCGGCACAACCCGCACTCCATCGCCACCTTACGCATCCTACTCGCCCGCTCTCTGCTCCTCCAGCTCTGCCGATGTCCGCTTTGCGGTGTCAAAAGGTTATAACACAGTAGTACTAGTGTGCCGCGAATTTCTCGTTGGCGATTTCGATGGCGCGCTCCAGGTGCACGCCGCGCGAACCTTTTACCAACACCACGTCGCCGGGGCGGAGATTCTGCGCCAGCCATTGGCCGGCGGCCTCGGCATCGCGCAAAAACACCGAGGGAACGCCGCCCGCGCAGGCGGCCGTGGCCAGGTGTTCGGCATTGCCCTGCACGGCGACAACCAGATCCAGCCCGGCCTCGGCGGCGGCTTTGCCGCAGCCAACATGCAGCGCCGGGCCATGCTCGCCCATCTCCAGCATCTCGCCGGCAATGAGAATGCGGCGGCCGTTGGCGGGCCGCGCGGCCAGCGTGTGAATCATCGAGCGCAGCGCCTCGGGGTTGGAGTTGTAGCTGTCGTTCAAAATCGTCGCGCCGTTCAACTCGAGGGTCTGTCCGCGCTTGTCGCCGGCGGAAAGTTGCGATAGCGCAGCCAGCGCGGCGTCTAAATCCACGCCGGCTTCGAGGGCGACGGCCAGCCCGGCGATGGCGTTCGACGCATTGTGCGCGCCGAGCAGTTGCAGGGTGAAGGCGCCCTCGCGCTCCGCGGCGCGGAAGCGCACATGCAATCCCGCAAGGTCTTCGGCCGTTGAAAGAATCTGCGGATTGGCGCAGGGACCGTTGCCGAAGTACACCGCGCGGCCCTGAAAGTCGCGGCCAAACTGCGCCGCGTAGGCGTCGTCGCAATTGAGAAAGACCACGCCATTGGTGGGCAGCGCCGCCACCAGCTCGAATTTGGCGCGCGCGATTCCCGCCTGGCCCTCGGCAAAGTTTTCAATATGCGCCGTGCCTACGTTGGTGATCACGCCCCAGTCGGGCGTGGCGATGCGCGCCAGCGCGGCAATTTCGCCGGCGTGATTCATGCCCATCTCGACGACCGCGACCTCGTCGCCGGGCATCAGGCGCAGCAGTTGCAAGGGCAACCCGTAGTTGTTGTTTAAATTGCCATGCGACTTGAGCACGCGGAACTTGGCGCCCAGCGCGGCGGCCACGGCCTCTTTGGTGGTGGTTTTGCCGGCCGAGCCGGTGATGGCAATCACCAGTTTGCCCCACTGGCGGCGCACATGCGAGGCCAGCGATTGCAATGCCGCGAGGGGATCTTCGGCGATGAGCAGCGGCCGGGCCAGCGCGGCGTCGGGCAGGCTGGCGGCGCGGGCGCGCGAAACAACCGCGGCCACGGCGCCGCGCTCGAATGCGGCGGCGACAAAATCGTGACCGTCGAAACGCGCGCCACTGACGGCGAAAAAGACTTCGCCGGCTTGAACCGTGCGCGAGTCGATGGAGTAGCCGGTGGCCAGCAGAGCGCCGGCATTGGCTACGCTCGACGGCGCTTCCAGTACCGCGCCGGCGCCGATTGCGGCTTCACCCAGGGTTAAATGCATGCCGCCTCATCGCTACGGCGCGGAAGAGCCAACGGTGATGTGCCGTGAAAGGGAGTCATTGACCTTCACCATAGCCGATTTGGCGCAGCGTGGAAAGTGCCACTTCGGTGTCGTCGAAGGCAATGGTGCGATCGGCCAGGATCTGTTCTTTTTCGTGGCCCTTGCCGGCGATCAGAACCACGTCGCCGGGCTGGGCGGATTCAATGGCGCGGCGGATGGCCGCGGCGCGGTCCACTTCCACGATATATTTTGCGCCGCTCGATTGCAGCCCCGGCTCGACCTCGGCCAGAATCGCCGCCGGATCTTCGGAGCGGGGATTGTCACTGGTGGCGACGACAAAATCGCTGCCTTCGCCCGCCGCCAGGCCCATCTTCGGGCGCTTGGTGCGGTCGCGGTTGCCGCCGCAGCCAAAGACGGTGATGACACGCTTGCCCGATTGCGCCGTGATCTGCCGCGCCAGCGCGGTCAGGTTGCGCAGCGCGTCGTCGGTGTGCGCGTAGTCCACAATCACGGTAAAGGGCTGGCCGGCCGCCACTGGCTGAAAGCGGCCCGGAACCGGCTGCAGCGAGGGCACGGCCGCCACCAGATTCGCAAAGGGAATGCCGCGCGCGTGGGCGGTGGTAAAGGCTGCCAGCAGATTCAGAATGTTGACCTCGCCGGCCAGATGCGAAACAAGGTGCGCCGATCCGGCAGGAGTTTCCAACTCGATCTCTGCGCCCGCGGGCGTGAGCTGGAATTTGGCGGCGCGCCAGTCGCCCTCGCCGATGCCGTAGCTGCGCACCTCTGCGCCCGCCGCGCTCGCGGCGCGGGCCAGAGCCTTGGCGCGCGGATCGCCGGCGTTGATCACGGCCACGCGCGGCGCAGGATATTTAGTGCCGTCAAAGAGCAGGCGCTTGGCGGCAAAATATTTGTCCATCGTCTGGTGGTAGTCCAGGTGGTCGCGCGTGAGGTTGGTGAAAACCGCCACGTCGAAGCCGACCTTGGCCATGCGACCCTGGTCCAGGGCGTGGCTGGAGACCTCGGTGACCAACTCCGTCGCGCCCAGGCTCACGCCCTCGGCCATGCACTCGAACAAGTCGCGCGATTCGGGGGTGGTGTGCAGCGAGGGGCGCGACTGCCCGGCGACGTGATACTCGATGGTGCCGATCAAGACCGTTTTGCGCGCGGCCGCGTTCAGCAGGGCTTCGGTCAGAAAAGCCGTCGTCGTTTTGCCGTTGGTGCCCGTGATGCCGGTGGCTTTGAGCGTGCGCTCGGGATGGCCGAAGAAGGCGGCTGAAGCCTCGGCCAGCGCCAGGCGGCCGTGCTCGACCTGCAGCGCGGGCAGCCCCGCCTGATAAACGGTGAGATGGTCGAAGGTAGGGGCCGAGTCGGTGACGATGCCGGCGGCTCCGGCGGCAATGGCTTTTTCGACAAAGCGGTTGCCGTCGGTCGAGCCGCCCTTCATGGCGACAAAGACCGCGCCGGGCTTGATCTTGCGCGAGTCGTATTCGATGCCGGTGAGGGTTACATCCGAGCCAACCGTCGCGTCGACGGCGGTGATTTCCGCGCTGAGTTCGTTCCAGTTCATCTTGTAATTGATTGTAGAAGGTTGTCCGCGCCAGGGTAGCGTTTGAAGTGGATACATCATCGGGATGTGGCGATTTTCTTGCGCTCACTGAAACGGGCTAGTCGGCGAATAGGAGGAATTTTCTTTAACTTACGCTGCTTATGTGCGCTGCGCCCTGTTACCGCCCGCAGCGCACTACGATCTTGGTGCCGGATCGCACCATGGCGCCGGCGGCGGGAACCTGTTCGTGGGCGGTGCCGGAGCCGACGATCTGGACTTCGAAGCCGGCTGCTGCTGCCTGTTCGATGACCTTGCGCACGGGCAGGCCGATGAGCGAAGGAACGCGAACCTGGCTGGGGTTCGATAGAACCACGGTGTTGGCCGGGCGCGGCGGATTCGGTTTCTGCGCCGGCGGGGGCAGGGAAGAGCCGCCGGAGTTGCTCTGCGCTGCGTTGGGCTGGGCGCCGGTTGCTGCGTTCACGCTTTGCCGCGGAGCGGCTGCGCCGGTGGCCGGGGCGGGTTGACCGTGCAGCGGATCGTCGCTGGGCAGTTCGTTGGCTGCCTCGTAGAGCGACTGAATATTTTCATCCGACGTGTTCACATCGTCTTCGCTCAACTGCGCATCGTTCTTCGCAGCGGCGTGCGCCGGGCGCGGTTCGGTGTCGTGCGGCACGCCCAGGTATTCGAGCACCTGCTGCGCCACTTCGGCAAAGACCGGCGCCGAGACCGCCGTGCCGTAGTACGCACCTTTGGGCGAATCCAGAACCACGGCCACCGAGATCACCGGATTGTTGACCGGCGCAAAGCCGGCGAACGAGGCGATATGCATGGTCTTCGAGTAGGTGTGCGTGGCAGGGTCGATCTTTTGCGCGGTGCCGGTTTTGCCGCCCGAAGAATAGCCGTTAAGCTGGGCCGGCTTGCCGGTGCCGAACAGCACCACGCCCTCCATCATCTTGCGCATCTGCGCGGCGGCCATGGTGGAGATGACGCGGTGCGCGCCGGCAGGCAGCGGATTGGGCAGATCTTCGCCCGCTTTGACAGGCTGTGCCGCCTGCATCACTTGCGGTGGGGCGGACTTTGGATCGGTGTTTGCGACGGCCGAAGCCGGCTGCTGCGGCATAAGTATGTGCGGCGGCAGATAGACGCCGCCGTTGGCGATGGTCGAGACCATGGTGACCAACTGCAACGGCGTGACGGCAACCTCCTGGCCGATGGCGATCGATCCGATCGACGACGGGCTCCAGCGCTTGACCGGCCGCAGCAGGCCGTGCGTTTCGCCGGGCAGCTCGATGCCGGTGCGCGAGCCGAAACCGAAGTCGCGGATGTATTGATAGAAGCGGTCAGGGCCGACCTTGAGCGCCATTTTGACGGCGGCCACATCGCTTGAGCGGGCCAGAGCCGTGGCCACGGTCACCTTGCCCATGCCGCGGTCGCTCTGGTCGTCGTGAATCACGCGGCCGGCCAGCGTGATCTGCCCGCCCTGGCAATCGACGATGTCGTCGGGCGCGGCTACCTGCTGGTCGAGCGCGGCCGAGTAGGTCACCAGCTTGAAGGTCGAGCCCGGTTCGTAGACAGTGGTGATGGCGTGGTCGTTCAACAGCTCCGGATCGTTTTTGGCGAAGTGGCGAAACTGGTTGGGATTGAAGGTAGGCCGGATGGCGAGAGCCAGAATCTGTCCGGTGTGGGCGTCTTGCACCACCACCGTGCCGTTGCTGGCCTGGGTCTTGGCCATGGCGTGATCGAGTGCCCGCTCGGCCATGAACTGAATGCTTTCATCGATGGTGAGCACCAGATTGCGCCCTGGCTCGGGCGCCCGCTCGGTCGAGCCCAGCACCTTGCGGTGCGCGTCCAACGCCATGTAGATCAGCCCCGGCTTGCCGTGCAGATCGTTGTCGAATTTTCTCTCGATGCCGTCCAACCCGCTGGCTTCCACGCCCACGTAGCCCAGCACCTGCGCCGCCAGCTCGTTATCCGGGTAAGTGCGCTGAAACTCTTTCTGAAAGTAGATGCCTTTCAGGTTAAGCGCTTTGACGGCCGCGGCCACCTGCGGCGAGACGCAGCGCGCGATCCAGGCAAAGTTGCGTCCGCTGTCGAGCCGGCCGGCAATCTGTTTTTCCGTGGTCTGATTGTCTTCCGGGTCGGTGTGCACCAGCGCGGCCAGCGCGCGGGCGGCCGCCGCCGTGTCGTCGATCTGCGAAGGATCGGCATAAATCGAGTCGGCCTGAACCGTCATGGCCAGTTCGTGCAGATTGCGGTCGTAGAGAATGCCGCGGCGCGGCGCCACCTCAAAAGACCGCTGCTGCTGCCGCTGCGCCCGCTCCACGTAATCTTTGTGGCGTACGACTTGCAGCCAGAACAACCGCGCGCCGATGGCGCAGGCCCAAAGAAAAAAACACAGGCAGACAATCCAAAAGCGCGACTGCCGGAAGGGCACGCCCTTGGGCATTTGCGACCGGTTGGGAATGGCGTGGACGGTTGCCGGCATCTCAATTCAGCTTTCAGCGATCAGCTTTTCGTCCTATCGGGCGCTGTTGCCGCACGATGCGCATGGCTGGAGTTCTTGCCAGTCTGCCGGCCGTCCGCAGTTTCGCAATGCCATGCTGACGGCTGACGGTTGAAAGCTGAATGTTATTGGGCCGCGGGAACAGTAGGAGCGTTTTGGGCCAGTACGGGCGCGCCGTTATCGGGCGGCTCGTTAAGGTGAATGACCTGTCCCGGCTCAGGCAGGGTAAGTCCCTGCTGGCGGGCCAACTCGTCAATGCGCTTGGGATCGGTGAGCTGCGCCTTGCTCAGCCGCAATTGGCGGTTCTCTTCGCGCAACTGTTCGAGCTGCTGCTTCTCGCCTTCCACGCGATAGCTGCTCTCGATGGCGCTGAAGTGCTGCAGGCCGTAGATCATCACCAGCGCGAACAACGCTACCACGGCCATGGAAAAGGCGCGCATCTGCCGCGCCCGCACCGGGTCGGCGGCCTTCACCAGGCGCGAGTTGTCGAGGTGCTTGACGAAGAAAAACTCCGGAGCGCGCACCCCGCGGCGGCGCTCGGCCTGCTGCGCCATCAACTCGGCGTTGCGCTCGGCAACGCGCGCGGCCCAGCCGCGGCCCGACTCAAATGTTGTGGCATATGCAGCCATATTCGCTCTCCTTCGTTATAGGACCAGCTTTCAGCCGTTAGCGCTCGGCGTTTAGTCGCGATTGCAGCCCTCCGCCGTGTCGTAACAAAACCGACGGCTGAAAACCGAAAGCTTCTTTGGTCCCTAGTCCCTGATCCCTAGTCCCTGTTTTTCCGTTCTCTCCGCCACGCGCATCTTCGCGCTGCGCGAACGTGGGTTGCGATCGATCTCTTCTTCGCTTGCCGTGGCTGGTTTCTTGGTGAGAATCTGCCAGATTCCCTGACGTGCGCCTTCGCGCAAGCTGTCCTTGGCAATGCGATCTTCCAAGGAATGAAAACTGATGACGGCCAGCCTTCCCGAGGGCTTAAGCAGTGTAGGTGCGGCCTCAAGTAAAGCCTTGATCTCGTCTAATTCACGGTTTACATAAATACGTAGTGCTTGAAATGTTCTGGTCGCCGGATGAATCTGTCCGAACTTACTCGGCGGGAGGGCCGATGCAACGATCCGGGCTAACTGTCCGGTGGTTGCAATCGGCCGGTTCCGCGCGATTGCTCTGGCGACTGACCGCCGTCTCCTTTCCTCGCTGAATGTATAAATAAGATCAGCTAGTTCGTGCTCGCTCATCTCATTTACCACTTGTGCGGCGGTCGGTCCCGAGCGCGTATCCATGCGCATATCCAGCGGACCATCCGCCTGAAAACTAAAGCCTCTCCGCGCCTCGTCCAGGTGCAGGCTGCTGACGCCAAAGTCGGCTAGAATGCCATCGGCCGTACCCGGCTTAATGTGGCTGGCGATCTGGCTGAAGGCTTCGCCGATGTAACCGATCTGCGGCGCCTCGCTGCCCAGCTCTGCGCATACCCTGTCGAGCCGTTGCCGTGCCAGGTTGAGCGCCTCCGGGTCGCGATCGAATCCGATCAGCTTGCCCTTTGGCCCCAGCCGCCGCAAAATACCCTCGGCGTGGCCGCCCATGCCCAGCGTGCAATCCACATACAGCCCGCCGGGTCTTACGCGGAGATACTCCATTGCTATATCTAAAAGAACCGGCACGTGACGCGCTTTCGGCTCGTTCATGTGCTCACCCCTAAGGGGATTAATCGTTCTCTCCCGGCTTTTCGGCGCGGGGTTGTAAAATCTCGGCCAGCTTCTTGCGATCGTCCGCGGTCAGCAAATTGGCCGTCATCTGGTTCTCGAAGGCTTCGCGATCCATCACTTCCAGGTAGTTCATCTTGCCGAAGACCACCGTGTCGGAGTTCAGATTCGCCTTCTCGCGCAAAATCTGCGGCAGCAACAACCGGCCCTGGCCGTCAATCTGTACTTGCTGGCCGTAGTAGCTGGTGATGTTGAAGTACTTCTGCACCGCCTCATCCATGCTGAATTTGGCCAGCGCGGCCTCGCGCTTTTCCCACTCCGGCAGCGGCCAAATCTCGGCGCTCTTGCCGTCGGCCGAGGTGATGTAGAAGTGTGAAACACTGGCGGCGTCCAGCTGCAGCTTGAAGGCGGCAGGCAGTTTGAGCCTGGCCTTCTCGTCGACCTTCGCTGGATGGTTGCCGCGAAACATTTATCTATGTACCTCATCCCTGCCGTTACGGCCGGGCCCGCTTGCCTTGCCCTTGCCGCCGTTGGGCTCTTACCGGGTTAGCCAGGCTGATTCTTTCTAGGCGTTGGCCTCCGGAAAATCGTTGCGGAGCCTGAAATCGGAGTAAACTTGGTTTGGAAATCGTTGCGTGGTCCCAATTCGTTCCACTCAACCCATCTTTTACTCCACAATCTCCCACCGCTTGGATGATAGTAACCCTGATTCCTCTTCTCGCCAAGAGGAAAATCGCAAAAATAGCGAAAAAACCAGGATTTGCTCAAGAAATTTCGACTAATGGTTGAAGAAAAACCGCCAGACACAAGATGTAGGGTTTACCGCTTTGATCCCTGGGCTAGACAGCGGCGAGGACTCATGATAGAGAAGAAAAAGCGAAAACGGGTGGAAAAATGGGCTGAAACCTGTTGCCCGCGCGAAAATGACTCCGATTTTGATGCCCAAGTGGCACAAAGTGGATTTGCAGAAGACTGCTGATCGCAGATTGAAGGTGAAGGCCGGTCAGGCCAGACGTATATATATTCCTTTCTGCCCTGAAAACTTTAAGCTGGATGCAAGATTCAGGAGCTTTGTATCAGGGCACGGCTTTAGCCGGGCCGAAAAAACGTCTATCCCCATATCTTGGGCTTTAGCCCTTGCACGCGGCATCGTTCGACAAGCGGCCAAGATGACATGAGGGGATGAACAGGGGCTAAAGCCCAGAATCATTTAGTGCTTTCGTGGCGGCCCGGCTGAAGCCGTGCCCTGTTACAAGACCGTCGGCAAACTCTCATAATGCCACTTTGCTTGTCTGGCTATATGCCGAGGAACGTTGTTAGCAAGTCGCCGTACCACCCGGACAGAATAGGAAATCTGTCGCCGGCAAATCCTTCGGTGGCAAGGCCGAACTGTGTTCCGTCTTCGCGCATGACGATCATGTATCCTTCGGGCTGGCTTTCTTTCCCCACGAGCCAAACGTTCAGAGTCTCGTCCTTCACGCGACCATCTTTGATCTGACGCTCGACGACCGCGATCATCCGCAGCGCGACAAGCGCATTGTTCAAAGCGATGCGATGGTTATTCGCCGTGGTGAGTTTTCCCGCAGTTTGCGCTCGAATGAATTCTTGAACTTCTTCTGCCGTCATCGGTGAGCCCATGCACTCATTATGGCCGGAGTCCTACGATGTCGTGACTCAAATGGCCGCTCGCAGAATTCCTGGTGCATGACAGTTAGTTCGGTGAGGGCTGCTCGACGTGATCGACGACGAGTATCTGAACGACGGCGCGCGTGGGTTTTAGCTTGAGGCCGAGTTGATCTTTGAGGGCTTCTTCAAAGGTTGGTCCTTGGGCATCCGATGGCTCGCTTGCGCCGGGCGAGTTTATGACTGGGTCCGGTAGCCAATTCAGAGAGAAATCGTACATCCCCTTCAGTCCCGTTTGATCGATGACGGGACGCCCGAAGTCCATGACGGGCGGAATCACGGCAAGAAAGGCCGCCATGGACGGCAGGGGGAGATTTCGCGCGCCCAGCAGAATAGTGTGGTGCGCCGCGCTTTTCACTTGAACCACGCCACAGGAAGGCAAAAATTCTCCGGGGTGAACAGCGGGCGAGGCAGGGTCGGCTGGAACAGACCATTTGGCATCGCAGGCAAGTCCTTCCGCATGCGGCCGCAGGCGAGGCCCAGTCTTGCCTTCTTTGACGACGATGAGGGCCAGCGCAGGCTGATCCTGTGCTTCGAAATGCGCGGCGAGCTTGAAGCGGTCGGTGAGGAGCGACTGAATCATCAGGCGCATTTGATCCTTGGTGGCGCTTGCCGTTGGCGCCTTGGCCACGATCACGAAGGGCTGTGTGGCAGCCCACTTGGGCAGATGCGCGAGCATGGATTCACGTTGTTCGCGCGTGAGCATGATCTTGTAGGCGAACTCAATGTATGTAGGCAAAGGGAAATCGGCGGTGAAGTTGCCGCCCGGCGGAATCGGCGAATCATCAATATTCAGGCCGAAGGTTGGGGAGATGAATTTGTCCGGATCGCCGGGCCGGATGGATGCGACTTCAAACGACATCGAACCGCCGGCGGCGATTTGCCATTGCGGTGTGGCCTGCGACGGCGGCGGCGCGACAGGCATTGCGGATTGGGTTCGCGCTCTCAGCGGCATCAGTAAGGTTGCGGCAATTGCAGCCAGGGCGATTGGGTTGCTCACGGAATTCCATAAGACGTTACATTTGCGCGGAACCTGCGTCTGCATGAATGGCAGCCTCTCTTTCACGCGGAAGGTATCACAAGAAAGACGCAAGAGCTGCGGATTTGCTCGGGAAGGCCGAGAAATCCAGCAGCAGACGGTCCACCAGAGCCCGGCGGAAATCTTTCCTGCTTCGGGCTTCATCAAAGGTGGGGGGAGAGGATAGTCTAAGAGGGTGCAGCAAACCGGTTGCGGGCAGTGCCGGGAGTGAAGACCGGCAGCGCCAGATTTGGTTCGAGCTTGGTTTGAGGAGAGTTTGAAGTTGAAGAGAACGTCGATGCTTGCGATTTTGGCTGCGGCTGTGGCCGCGGCAGTGCCCATGCCGTCCATTGGCCAGGTGAATCCCGAGGCCAAGCCGGCGGCCGCCGAAAACACCCAATCGTATAAATACGAGGTCTACGCAGGGTTCGCTTACACCCGCCTCAAGCAGGTGAACGGCTCCTATAGCGGACTGGCGGGCGGCAAGGTAACACTCACCCGCGATTGGGGAAGATTCTTTCAGCTCTCCGGTTCGGGCGACTATTACAGTGTTGGTCTCGGCCACAACAACTTGGTTGCTCGTGGTAATCCGTCGGTCTACTCGTTTATGGTGGCTCCCGGCATCCACGCCAACCTGTTTGAACGCCTGAGCGGACAGGTCTTTGGCGAAGTGGGTGGCGAACATACCGGCGGCGTCAACGAGACTCCCAGCCTCTCGTTTGCAGGCGGTTTTGGCGGCGGATTGACCTATAGCCTGACCAACCATCTGGGCATTCAGCTCACCGGCGACCGCGTGGGCGCATCCTTTTCGCTGGCCAACAACAGCTCGAATCTGGCCTACTCCACCCACCGCAGCTGGGACGCGCGCGGAACCATGGGCATTGTGTACCGGTTCTAGAGAACAGAAAAAGCTATCAGCTATCAGCTTTTGAGTGCAAACCCTATTGGCTTTGCCAATACCAGACTGATAGCTGACGGCTGATAGCTCGTTCTTACTTTTTCCCCTTCGCCGTTCCGTGGCTGGCCAGCAGCCCTTCGAGCTCTTCCTTGAACTCGCGCACATCCTTGAAATCGCGATAGACCGAGGCAAAGCGGATATAGGCCACCGTATCCAGCCCTTTGAGATGCTGCATGATCAGCTCGCCGATTTCGCGCGTGGTGCGCTCGCGCTCGGGCGCATCGACTAGAAAAGCCTCTGTCGCGTCGACGATCTTTTCCAGCTGAATCGAAGAGACGGGCCGTTTTTCGCAGGCGCGCAGCAGGCCGCTGAGCACTTTTTGCCGCTCGAAGCGCTCGCGCCGGCCGTCTTTTTTTACCACCATATAGGGAATCTCGTCGATGCGTTCATAGGTGGTAAAGCGGCGGTTGCAACGCTCGCACTCCCGCCGGCGGCGGATTGAGTCGGCCTCTTTGCTCTCGCGCGAGTCGACAACACGGTCTTGAGCGAAACCACAGTAGGGACACTTCATGCTGAAAAAATTTTACGGCATGCGCGTGGCAATGCGCGCGATGGATTGCAGTAGATTTTGCTGCGAGCGTATATTGGCAAGGCAAGGGAGAAAGCTCGCATGCGTGCAAGCAGGTTCATGGGGTCGTGTCTATTGTTCGTTCTCGTAGCGGCAACGCAGGCGCAGAAGGAACAGCGCTGGGTGATTCTGCCGCCGGGCGCGGCGAATACAATACCGGTCAAACTATTCGATGACAGCATTCATCTTGGAAGCTGGCAGCCTTCACAGGCTGATATCGACGGCCTTGAGACAAATCTGAAGCAGGTATCGACGCTGAAACCGACAGGCTGGGGCTCTTCACCAGTACGCATCGAGCACCCGGAGCGTTATTACCGGCAATACATTGGAATGACAGACCCGCGCCAACGGTTGATTTATGTGAATGCGTTTTGTAATGAGCCACCGGAGAATTGGAAGGCACAACTCTATATTGTGATGGATGGCTGGACCTGCTATTGGCAGGCCTTTTATAACCCGACGACGAAGCAATTCTCGAATCTACTGATCAACGGCCGCGCTTGAGCTTTGCGAAGTTTTTGCTGGCTTCGCGAACGGTGAGTCCGGAAAACATTCCGGGCCGGGATTCGAGAAATTGCTCGATTGCCGCGGCGTCGTGCCAGGCGTAATCGCGCAGCGCCCAGCCGATGGCCTTGCGGATGAAGAACTCGGTTTCTGGCGCGAGGAGTTCGGCGTAGGCGAAGAGCCGCCGGGTATCGGTGTCCTGGCGCCAGCCGAGTTGATGCAGCATGGCGATGCGGCGCACCCAGAAGTTCTCGTGGCGTACGGCCGCGCTCATGGCCTGCTTGCCCTTAACGCCGGAGCGGCGCACAACGTGGCCGGCAGCTTTGGCGAGGAAATCGACCGTATCCCACCAGGATTTTTTCTGCGCCAGATCGAGCAGCCAGGGCAGATCGTCGAGACCAAGAACGGACGGGTTGCGCGCCAGCAGATCGACGGCAACATATTGGTATTCGCGCTCGTTGCGTTGCCACAGTGCGTCGATAGCCTGGCGCAACTCGTTCGCGCTGGCCGGAGCAAAATTGCGCATCGAATCTTTGACCGCCGCGCGCCGCGCCGGCGTCTGGATGCCCAGATAGGCGAAGCGGCCGCGCATGTAAGCGCTCATGTCTGTCGCCCGCCGGGCATCGGCCAATGGCAACAGCGCGGCTTCGACTGCATGCAAGAATGCGGCGGTTTTTGCGGTGGGTCTCATGGCAGTTCGATTGTAGCGCGATGTCCTTGAAGTTCGTGGCTACAGAAATAAACAGCAACCGCGGGTTCTTCGGCTCGGATACGCGCATAGAACGCGCAGATCTTGGCTCAGAGCGACATTTCTCGTAGCGGACTTTGGCGGCAAAACACAAACCGCGCTGCCCTATCTTCAGGGGCAGCGCGGCTTGGCTTGCTTCCGGTTTACTTGCGCTTGCCGAGCTGTTCGCTCTCGTACTTGCGCACCGTGGCCAGCCATTCGATGCCGACGGGCACGTTTTTGCTGGCGCAGTAGTAGTCCCAAACCGCGGTCCAGGGCAGGGATTTTGTCTCTTCCAGGATGGCCAGCCGGGCGGTGAAGTCGAAGTTGCTTTCGGCTTCAACCAGGGCCTGGCGCGGTTCGAGCAGGGCCTGCAGCAGGGCCTTGCGCATGTTGCGCGAGCCGATGGTCCAGGCGGCGATGCGGTTGATGCTGGCGTCGAAGAAGTCCAGGCCGATATTGACCTTGGCTACGGCGTCGCAGCGCACAATCTCTTGCGCGATGGCGATGGTCGGGTCGTCGAGCATGACCACATGATCGCTATCCCAGCGCACCGGGCGCGAGACGTGGAGCAGAACCTCGTTGACGAAGCAGAGCGCGGTCGAGATCTTGTCGGCCACGTTTTCGGTGGGGTGGAAGTGGCCGGCGTCGAGGCAGAGCAGCACCTTGCGCGTGGCGGCGTAGGCCATGTAGAACTCGTTGGAGCCAACGGTGTAGCTTTCCGCGCCGATGCCGAAGAGTTTGCCCTCGACGGCAACCTTGTGGTTGGCGCCGGTGGTGGCGGCCAGAATCTCATCGAGCGCGGCGGCCAGCCGTTGGCGCGGGGCCAGACGGTCGGCGGGCTGATCCTTGAAGCCGTCGGGAATCCAGACGTTCATCACTGCGGGGGTGCCCAGCTCCTTGCCGAAGTACTCGCTGATCTTGCGGCTGGCCACGCAGTGGTCGATCCAGAATTTACGGATAGCGGCGTCGGGATGGCTCAGCGTCAATCCCTGGCTGCTATGCGGATGCGAGAAGCAGGTGGGGTTGAAGTCCAGGCCGGCGTCGTTCTTCTTCGCCCACTCGACCCATGTGGCGAAGTGCTTAGGCTCGATGGCCTCGCGGCTCACCGGCTGGTCGGTGTCGAGATAGATGGCGTGCAGGTTCAGCCGCTTTTTGCCGGGGATCAACGAGTAAGCGAGCTCGAGATCGGCGCGCAGTTCGCTGGCGTTGCGTGCGCGGCCGGGGTAATTGCCGCTGGTTTGAATGCCGCCGGTCAACCCGCCGGTGGGATTCTCGAAGCCCAGCACGTCGTCTCCCTGCCAGCACTGGATCGAGATGGGAATTGTGTCGAGCACGGCCAGCGCCTTCTCGGTGTCGATGCCTTCTTGCGCAAAGCGCTCTTTGGCGATCTGGTATGCTTGCTCAATCTTGCCACTCATCGTTGTCTCCTTGTGTTCCCTTGTTGCTTGAACTTGTTGGTTGATCCGCCCGCGGGGTTACGCTTTGCGGCGGCAGAGCCGGCCGGCCCACTTGCGTACCGATTCGGCAGTAATTCGAATACCGTTGGCTTCACCGGCCGCCAGTTGCACGGCCAAGTTACCCACCGTCGCGCTTTCGATCTCGCCGACTTCGACCGGCAGCCCGGTATGTTTGGCGGTCAGATCGACCAGCAGCTTGTTGCGCGTTGCGCCGCCGATCATATGAATGCGCTCCAGCTTGCGTTCCTGCATCTTTTCCAGGTTGGCTACCGCCGAGGAGTAGCGGAAGGCAAGGCTCTCGAAGATGGTGCGCACGAACAGCGGCTCGTTTCCGGCCACGTCGGGAATCTCCTCGAATCCCAGCCGCTTGAGCTCGTTGTTGATCCGCTGGGGCATATCGGAGTCAAGCATCAGCGGCTCGGCGTCCATATCGAGCACGCCGGTGGTGTGGCACTGTTCGGCCTTGGCCACCACATCGTCGATCTTCCACGGCCGCCCATCGGCCTCCCAGGCGTTCATGCACTGCTTAAAGACCCACATGCTGTTGATCAGCGAATGGAACATCAGCTCGCCGGTGGCCGCGCCGATATTGGTGTAACCGGCCTGAAAGGCATGTTCGGTGGTGACGGGAACGCTGGTCAGCGTGCCGGCCAGCGACCAGGTTCCGGTGGCGATGTACACCGCCGAACTCAGATCGATGGGAATGCCGGCGATGGCGCTGGCCGTGTCGTGCGTGGCGGGCGCGACGATCTGCGTATTGCGATAAGCGGCGAGCGAGGCCAGCGGTCCCTGTATTGGTCCCAGCACGGTGCCGGCGGGCACAATCGGTGGCGCGGCTTCGAGGGGAATCTCCAGCTCGCGGAAGAGCTCCTTGTCCCAATCGCGGGTTGCAAGATTCACCAGCCCGGTGTGCGTGGCGTTGGTGTACTCGGCCACGCGCTTGCCGCTCAGCCAATAGAGAATGTATTCGGGAATCATCACCCAGGGCGCGTGCGGATCGATGCCCGAGGCCGGATCGGCCAGCAGTTGATAGATCGAGTTCAGGCGCAGGGGAAAGGTTCCGGTGCGGCGATAAATGTCGTTGGGCGCGATCTTTTTATCGGCAGCCTCTTTGCTGGCCACGGTGCGCTCGTCGCGATAGCAGAACGGTTCGGCGAGTATGCTGCCATCGGCGGCCAGCCGCACGTAGTCTACCGACCAGCAATCGACGCCGATCGAGGCGATGCCCTCTGGCGCGGCTTCTGCAGCCTTGCGCAACCCTTCTTCCAAGCCCGCCAGGATCTTTTCAAGCGGCCAGTGCAGCGAGTTGCCGCGATGCACCGGCCCGTTGGGAATGCGATGAATCAATTCGATCTTGGGGTCTACTCCCGACCAGCGAAGCAGCGAAACACGGCAACTTTCCGCGCCTAAATCAATAGCAATACGAGCCAATTCCTGCATGATAAAAACGAAACTCCAATCCCCTGGGTATAAATTCCGTACTGTTCCGTTGTGTGTTTAAGGCGCGGTGGCCGGCACCGGTTCCAATGGCTCCCCGGCGACGAGCGCCTCTGGCGTGACCGCGCGGTGGTGAACGTAGTTGTAGGGCGGCACGGTGTAGCCGCGCAATATCGATATGCCCAACTGTATGAGACGTGGCCCGTAGGTTTCCGGTTCATGCGTAATCGAACCCACGATGGCGCTTGTCCCGGAGTTCATTTCGGCCAATACCTCGGGAATGCAATCCTGGCCGACGATGGCAAAATGTTTTTCCCGGCCCGCTTCGCGCACCGCATCCAGCACGCCCAGCGCGCTGGAATCGGTGGCCGCGGCCACCAGCGTGTTTTCCTCGGCGCCGCAGTTGCGCAGCAATTCGCTCATAGCCAGCTTGCTGACCTCGCGCATACCGCGGCCATCTACCTGTACGAAGCGCTCGGGTGCAAGATCCTTGTAAACTTCCTTGATGCCGTCGAAGGCGCCGACAATACGGTTTTGCACAAAGCTGCCGGCCTCGCTGAAGCCGACGCCGACCACGCGGTCGACCTTGCCCTTCCAGTTGTGCTGCGCGTAGCGCATCAAGATAGAAGCCGCCTCGTAGCCGACCTCGAAGTTGTCCACGCCAAAGTAGGTGGCGTTGGGGTGGGGTACGTCGATGGCGACCAGAGGAATATCGGCTTTTTTAAAGATACGCGCCACGCGCGGGGCGACCGCCTCTTCAACCTGGAACTCCAGCGCCAGATCGACCCGCTTGGCGACAAACTCTTCGGCGTTTTTCACGGCGATCGAGGCGTCGTAGCGGTTGTCGAGGACGATCAGTTCCACGCCGGCCGCCGCCGCCGCTGCCGAAATGCTCTGCGCAACCGCTTCGCAAAAGGGCATCTCGGCGCTTTGCAGCGCGAAGCCGAAGCGCAGCCGCCGCGGCCGCGAAACCAGCCGGTACAAGCCGTTCTGGGTTTGCGCCAGGTATCCACGATGCACCAAGGTCTTTAAAATTCTATAGACGCTGGTCTTCGAGATATTGGTTCTTTGGTAAACATCCTCTAGCGACAAGGGCGCGTGATCCTGCTCCAGCAACTCGATGACGTCGAGCGCTTTCGAGAGAATCGGAATTAGGTACAGCCTTTTGATCTTGGCTTTGGCCACCTTTTCCCCTCCATGACATTTTTGTGTCCCTAATGAAACATGGGCAACACAATAGCACAGAAAACATTCACTTACAAATACTTGCGTAGCCCCTCGGCGCCGTGAATTTTTGTGCTTCTGTCCCTGGTTTTCACGTTACCTGAACTTCTATCCCTCGTCCCTGACTAAAATCACATGCAAAAATCGTGGTCCATGCACGCCCTTGATCCGCGTCATCTCGATGTCGGCCGTGGCGCTGGGCCCCGAGATCCAGGTAGCCAGCGTGGGCGGCTGCGCGCAGCGGTCGAAGTACTCGGGCAAGGTCTCCACTACCTGGCTGGAGCGCAAGATGCACAGGTGCCAGTCCGGCAGCAGCGTCAACACGCGCCGGCCCTCGCTGGCCGAGTGATGCAACACAATGGTTCCCGAGTCGGCCACCCCGCAAAATGACGCCGTGACCACGCCTTCGGCCCGATTGACTGCGCCGGCCTCCAGTTGCTGGTCGATCTGCCAGTCGAAGCCTTCGGCCAGCCACTCGGCGGGCAGCCCCTCGGGCGCGACAAAAACATGTTTTCCGCTGGCTTTCAGTTGCGCGGCGATGGTGGCCGCAATCTCCGCGGGCTTGCACTCCACCACTTCGGCGTCGTAGTCGCGCAGCCGCTCGATCATTCGTTCAATCAACGCATCAGCCTGTAATTCGCCGCGGCGCGTGTAGCCGCGCTCCAGCTTGGCGTAGGCTTCGGCGGTTGCCGCTGGTTTTCCGGTCGCGGCGCGGATGCGGTCTAAAACTTTCTGTTTGGAATCGGCCACTGCGGTCATTTCGCCCCCTTGGCGCGCCCGGCCCACCAGTCATGGAAGGTTTGTTGGGGCAGCCCGCGCAGGTCGCGCGTCATCGTCCACTTGCCGCCCACGCTGGGCATCCAGTGAATCCAGCCGTCTTTCTGCGTCACCAAGCGCGCGCCGGTCTTGCCCATCCATTGCGCGGCGTGGAAGAGCCAGGCTTGCGAAAAGATCAGGTTGGCCACGCGCAGGCCCAGGTGCATGGGATCGAAGAAGCGCCGGATCTGCCGCCGTTCCTGGTCGACCACCTGCGAGCGCAACTGCAGCAGCACCTCGGGAATGTTGATCTTGACCGGGCAGACCTCGTAGCAGGCTCCGCAGAGCGACGAGGCGTAGGGCAGCGATTGCGCGTGATGCAGTTGCTGCAACTGCGGTGTAAGAATGGCGCCGATCGGCCCCGGATAGACCGAGCCGTAAGCGTGGCCGCCCGTCTGCCGGTAGACCGGGCAACTGTTCATGCAGGCCGCGCAACGGATGCAGCGCAGCGTCTGCCGCTCGGTCTTCTTGGCCAAAATCGAGGAGCGGCCGTTGTCGAGCAGAATGACGTGGAATTTTTGCGGCCCGTCGCCCGGCGTCACGCCTGTCCACAGCGAAGTGTAGGGGTTCATCCGTTCGCCGGTGGCCGAGCGGCCCAGCAGTTGCAAAACGACTTCCAGATCCCGGAAGCGCGGCAGCACCTTCTCGATGCCGGCGATGGTGATCATGGTCCGCGGCAGGGTCAGGCACATCCGCCCGTTGCCCTCCGACTCGACCACCGAGACCGCGCCGGTTTCGGCCACCAAAAAGTTGGCGCCGCTGATGGCCGCCGGGATGGAGAGAAATTTTTGCCGCAGATAATTGCGCGCCGCCGCTGTCAGTTCCTTGGGCTCGTCGGAGAGATCCTTCAGGTTCATCTTCCGCGCGAAGATCTCGCGCACCTGGCTGCGGTTGACGTGCAGCGCCGGCACGACAATATGCGAGGGCTCTTCTTCGCCCAACTGCAAGATGATCTCGGCCAGATCGGTCTCGTAGGCGTGAATGCCCGAGGACTCGAGGAAGGGATTCAACTGAATCTCGGCCGAGGTCATGGTCTTGATCTTGATGACCTCGCTAGCTTTTTCCTCGCGCAGAATTTCGAGAACGATGCGCCGCGCCTCGGCCGCGTCGGCGGCCCAGTGTACCTGGCCTCCGGCGGCGGTGCAGCGCTCCTCGAACTGTTCGAGATACACATCCAGATGGGCCAGCACGTGATCGCGGATTCCGGCGGCTGCCGTGCGCAATTCTTGCCAGTCGGTCTTTTCCGCAACCAGACGGGCGCGCTTGGCCTGGATCACATCGATGGCATGGCCGACGTTTTTGCGCAGTTGCGCGTTGCGCAGCACCGGCAGCGCGGCCACGGGAAACGGCGGCGCATAAACCGGATCGAGGATGGGACGGTTGGAAATCGCGCTCATCGCAGCACCTCCACCGGCTCTTCTTGTGTGCTGGCCAGAATTTCCGCCATGTGGATCGTCTTCATGGCCGCGTATTGCCGGTGCATGGCCCCGCCCATGTGCATCAGGCAACTATTGTCGAGTGCGGTGCAGAACTCGGCGCCGGTGCCCACCACATCGCCCAGCTTGGCCGCCAACATGGCCGAGGAGACCTCGCCGTTCTTCACGCTGAATGTGCCGCCAAAGCCGCAACAGCGCTCCAGATTGGGCAGCGGAATGTGGGTCAATCCGCGCACTTTGTTGAGCAGACGATAGGGCCGGTCGCCCAGTTGAATGCCCCTCAGCCCGTGGCAACTAGCGTGATAGGTCACCTTGTGCGGGAAGTAGGCGCCAACGTCTTCCACGCCCAGCTTGTCGATCAAAAACTCGCTCAGCTCGTAGACCCGCGGCAGCAGGGCTGCCAGGTCTTTGCCAAAGCTCTCGCCGCCGAACTCTTCGGCCAGCCGCGGATACTGCTCGCGCATCATCGACACGCAGGAGGACGATGGCACCACGACCGTCTCGGCATCGCGGTAGAGCCGCACCAGCCGCTTGGCCTGGCTGTAAGCCTCGCCCCGGTAGCCGGTATTGGCGTGCATCTGGCCGCAGCAGGTCTGCTTGGGCTCAAACTGCACCTCGACGCCCAGCCGTTCCAGTAGCCGGACCACCGCGCGTCCGGTCTCTGGAAACAGCGTGTCGTTATAACAGGTGATGAACAGAGAAGCGCGCATACAATCCTTCAACAAGAAATCGCATAATATAGGAACTTGAAAACAGTTGTCTATTGCAAAATGGGGCGCGGCATGCGGATATTCGCCGCTTCCGTTCCGCAGGCTGGCAATGGCTCGCCCCACAGGCTGGGCTACTGGCCCATGTAACTCCTTTGTGAAAGCTCTCGTCTAATACAACGGGTTCACAGTCCGGCCGCCGTTGTACGGGAAGCCGCCGGGAAGGTTATCCTTCATCCATAGCAAGTGGATCTTCGTCCTTCGTCCTTTGGGCTCCGGGCTAAGCAAGTAAAGCGTTCGGATTGGGCCAAGGTCTTCCGGATTGGGAATCATAACGGCGGAAAGGCAGACCTTGAGCCAAACAGAAGGTGTAAAGCCTTCATGCTAGTGATGATTGCCGGTCCGATTCGCCAATGAGGGAAAGGCCGTCCAGCCGGTTGAGCTGGCGGGCATTTCTCTACAACAAGCTTCAGCCGAACGGGTTACAACACGGAAAGGATTTTGAAGACCATGGCTCACCTCCGTCTCTTCCCCCCCGCTATCCTAAGCAGCGTTTTGTTGGCCTGCGCGGCTGCAGGGGCTCAGCAGGCCCTGCCACGCATCACCCAGCATGCTGATGAAACCTCGCTCGTCAGGCTCAAGGGCAGTTTACCGGCCATCGCCCGTTCGCAATACGACCAGGGCGAGGCCGATGGCTCGACCCAGTTGACCGGCGTGCGGCTGCTCTTCTCGCGCACCGCCGAGCAGGAGGCGGCGCTGGATGCCTATCTGGCACAGCTGCAGGATCCCTCCTCGGCCAACTACCACAAATGGCTGACGCCCGAGCAGTTCGGCAAACTCTATGGGCCGGCCGACTCCGACATCGCCGCCATGACGGCCTGGCTGCAATCGCACGGGTTGACGGTCTCCAGCGTGGCGCCCGGCCGCACCGGCATCTCCTTTTCTGGCTCGGTCAGCCAGCTCGAATCCGCCTTCCACACTTCGATCCATTCGTTTGCGATCAACGGCCGCCAGTTCTATTCGAACACCACCGAGCCGCAGATTCCCGCGGCGCTAAATGGCGTGGTGGCCGGCGTGACGCACTTGAATACCCACCGTCCGCAACCGCTGTCGATTCGCGGCCGCGCCGGCATGGTCGATAGCAGCACCAAGCAGTTGAAGGCTCTCGACACGGCAGATGACGGTCCTTATCTGACGGTCACAGGCAGCAGCGGCTATTCCCTGTATGTGGTTCCCGGCGACGCGGCGACGATCTACGACACGCCCAACTCGACCTTCAATGCCAGCTACTCGGGTACCAACTACACCGGTTCGGGCGTGGTCATTGGTGTTGGTGGCGATGCGGCGATCTCCTCCAGCATCGTCGGGGCCTACCGCACTAATTTTCTAGGCAGCTCGACGTTGCCCACCATCACCACCGTGACCACGACGCAGAACAGCAGCGATGCCGGCGAGGCTTATATCGATACCGAGTTGGCCGGCGCCCTGGCACCGGCGGCCACCATTCATTACTACATGGACGACAATTACCTGGGCATCGAGCAGATGTTGAGCGATAACGCCGTCGATATCTTCAGCTTGAGCTTTGGCGAGTGCGAACTGGGTATGTCGACCAGCGATAACGCCGAGTTCAACAACTGGTGGAAGCAGGCTGCGGCGCAGGGCATTACCGTGGTGGTGGCCTCCGGCGACAGCGGCTCGGCCGGCTGCGACGCCACGAAAACCTCCAGCGGCGCGACGGTCACCCAGGCCAGCGGCGGACTGGCCGTCAGCGGCTTCGCTTCCACGCCCTACAATATCGCGGTCGGCGGCACCGATTTTTATCCGCTGGCCAGCAGCAGCTCCTTCGCCGGCTACGTCAGCACCTCGGAAGGTTCTGCGTCCACCTACTACCGGACCGCGTTGAGCTATATCCCCGAGTCCACCTGGAACAACTCCAGCGAATACGACACCCTCCTCAGTGCCAACGTACCCTGGACCGCGGTTTCTGGCTATACGAGCAATGCCAACATCGTCGCCGGCTCGGGCGGCAAGAGCAATTGCTCGACCAACACCTCGACCGATAACAGCAACGGCTCGGTGACCGCAGGCAGTTGCACCTCCGGCTACGCGAAGCCCTCCTGGCAGACCGGAACCGGCGTTCCCGCCGACGGAGCCCGCGATATTCCAGATGTTTCACTGATGGCCGGCAACGGATACGATAGCGCCACATGGTTGATCTGCGACAACACAACCTCATCGGGATATACGCTGGACTGCGAGACGCAATCGAACGGCAGCGCCTACTTCGATGGCTACGGTGGCACCTCGACATCCGCGCCCGCCTTCGCCGGCATCCTGGCGCTGCTGGTACAAAAGACCGGTGGCCGTCTTGGCCAGGCCGACAGTGTGCTCTACAGCCTCTTCAACGGTTCCCATGCCGCTTCTGTCTATCACGACATCACGGTGGGCAACAATTCGGTGCCCTGCAAGAGCGGTACGACGAATTGCAGCCTCAACACGGCCGGTTACTATTTCGAAAGCGGGTACAACACCACCACCGGCTACGATCTGGCTACCGGCATGGGCAGCGTGGACGCGGCCAATCTGTTGACCTACTGGAGCACGGCGGCAACGACCCCTTCAGGCACCTTCACGATCGCGGCCTCGCCTTCGACGGCCTCCATCTCGAAGGGCTCCACGGCATCGACGGTGGTTACGCTGACCAACTCCGGCAGCTACGCGGGCACGGTCAAGATCACCTGCGTGGTGAGCAGTTCAGTGGTTAGCCCGACCGATCTGCCGACCTGCTCGGTGGGCACTTCGTCGATTACGTTGAGTTCGACCACGACTACGGGCACCGCGACGATCACGCTGAACACGACTTCCTCCAGCGCCTCGTTGGCCCGGCCCCGCCCGGCGGGCAAAGGCCGTGACGGGAAGGGTTCGGGATGGGCGGCTGGCTCGGGCGCCGCGCTGGCGCTGTTGTTCTTCTTAGGCGTTCCCGCAGGCCGCCGCAACTGGCGTAGCTTGGTGGGCGCGCTGGTGCTGCTGGCGGTTCTGGGTACTCTTTCCGCCTGCGGCAGCGGCACGACCTCCAGTTCTTCCGGAAGCGGTAGTGGGTCGGGCAGCGGCGGTACAACGAGCGCGACCTATACCGTCACCATCACCGGCAACGACGCGAACACTACGACCAAGGAAGCCGTCTTTACCGTTACCGTGAGCTAATTCCGATCCATCCAGACAAGCCGGCCCTTCCCGAGGGAAGGGCCGGGCTTTTTTATCCACAAAGAGCGTGCCTTCGCGGTTTGCGCCAGAGGCGAAAAATCCCCCTTCAGGCCGCCGGCGGGAAGGCGGTTCCTGCAGGCGATCGAGGAGGCGAAATCGATCGGACTTGCCAATTCCATTCTCCGGAATGTACTGTATCGCCTAAATCCTCCCAGGGGAGTGGGACCGTGATTCGGCGTGACGATAGAAAGTTTGTAGATGAATTGGAACAGGAAGAGAAAAGCGTGGAAAAGGAAGTCCGCGACTCTGACCGCAATGGAGACCGCAACGAATCGCAGACGGTGCTGCGCGCCTGCGAGGTGTTGAAAGCCTTCCGCCATCTCGGCGAAGAGCTTCCGCTCACATCCGTGATGGAGCGAACGGGCTTGCCCAAAACCACCACCTTCCGCCTACTGAGGACGCTGATCCACGGCGGCCTCGTGGAGCGGGTGAGCGCTGGCGTCTACCGCAACAGCTTCGGGCCGGTGACGGCGCGGCCCTTCCGCATCGGTTTTGCCACCCAGGGCGACACCGAGTTTGCCCGCGAGGTGACGCGCAGCATGGTCACCGCCGCGGCGCGCGATCACGTGCAACTGATCACGCTCAACAACCGCTACAGCGCCCGCGAGGCGCTGCGCAACGCCGACACGCTGATCCGCGAGCGCGTCGATCTGGTGCTGGAATTCCAGACCTATGAGCGCGTGGCGCCGGTGATCGCATCGAAGTTTCTGGCGGCCAACGTGCCGGTGGTGGCCATCGAGGTTCCGCATCCCGGGGCGACCTACTTCGGCGCCGACAATTACAAAGCCGGGCTGATTGGCGGCCGAGCACTGGGCCGTTGGGCGCGGGATAACTGGGAGGGCAAGGTCGACCAACTGCTGTTGATCGAGCTGCCCATCGCCGGCTCGTTGCTGGAGCTGCGGCTGGCCGGCATGGTTGACGGCCTGCGCGCCGAGTTGCCCAAGATTGTAGAAGCGCCGCTGGTGCGGCTCAATGGGCGGGGTACCTTCGAGCAGGTGCTGGACGTGCTGCGCAAATATCTGCGCCGCCGCGGGCCACGCCGCACGCTGGTGGGCACGGTCAACGACATCTGTGCGCTGGCCGCGCTGCGCGCTTTTGAAGAGGCTGGAGCCTCGCAACAGTGCGCGGTGATGGGCCAGAACGCGCTGCGCGAGGCCCGCGCCGAGTTGCGCCGGCCGGGTACGCGGCTGGTTGGCTCGGTGGCCTATTTCCCCGAGCGCTACGGGGACGAACTGGTTCCCCTGGCGCTCAACATCTTGCAGAAAAAGCCGACGCCGGCGGCCATCTTCGTCAAACATCAACTGCTGACGCCGCGCAACGTGGACCTGGTGTATCCGCTGGACGAGGTGGCGCCAGGCGGCTCGCGCGGCGCAGGGGGACAAATAGAGGATTCCGCTTTGCGGAATCAAGCCATCTCCGAAATTTGACCTTCGCGCCCGGCCGGAGCAGGCCGTATGGTGCCAATGGAAACGGATTCGAAAATACCTATGGAAATGACACGACGAGAGTTTGTGGCCGGAGCCGCGGCAACGCTGCTGGCTGGCCGTGCCCTGGCCGCGGCGGCGAAATCGACGGCCGATCCGCTGGCCGAGTTCGATTACGGCGCGGTGGAGCTGACCGGTGGTCCGCTGAAGCAGCAATACGACCGGCTGCGTGCCGCCTATCTGGCGCTGAATAACGACCGGCTGCTGCAGGTCTATCGCCAGCGCGCCGGGCTACCCGCTCCGGGAGCGGAGATGGGCGGCTGGTATGGCCGCGAGGGCTTTGTGCCCGGTCACACGCTGGGCCAATATATCTCGGGACTGGCGCGCATGGGCCGCACCACGGGCGACCCGGCCTGCGCCAACAAGGTGCATGCCCTGGTGGACGGTTTCGCCGCCACGCTCGGGCCCAAATACCAGAGCCTGGCCGCGCCCAACGCCGAAAAACTCTGGCCCTGCTACATCCTCGACAAGCATCTGGCCGGATTGTTGGACGCCTATCAGTTGAGCGGCGTGGCCGAGGTGCGCGATCTTCTGCCGCGCGTCTTCCGTGGCGGACTGCCCTACCTTCCCGATACCGGCCGCGACCGGGTGGGCAAAAAAGATCCGCCGTACGACGAAACCTACATCATGCCGGAGACGCTCTTTGCCGCCTACGAGCTGACCAACGACTACTCCTTTTACGAACGCGCCATGGCGTACATGCTCGACCGCGAATTCTTCGATCCGCTGGCCGCAGGCAAGGATGTGCTGCCCGGCCGCCACGCGTATAGCCACGCCATCGCGCTCAGCTCGGCCGGCAAGGCGCGGCTGGTGACCGGCGACCAGAAGTATCTGCGCGCCATGGTGACGGCGTGGAATCTGCTGGAAACCGATCAGCAGTTTGCCACCGGCGGATGGGGGCCGAACGAAACCTTCATTACTCCGCGCAAAGGCCAGCTCTATGAGAGCCTGCACTCGACCAACGATCACTTCGAGACCCCCTGCGGCAGTTACGCGGCCGTCAAGCTGGCGCGCTATCTGCTCTGCGCCACCGGCGAGTCCCGCTACGGCGATGGCCTGGAACGGGTCGTCTACAACGGCTTTCTCGCGGTCAAGGCGCCGGACGCCGACGGCGATTATTTCTACTACTCGACCTACGGCGCGCACGCCAAGAAAGTCTACTATCCGGTGAAGTGGCCCTGCTGCTCGGGCACGCTGATTGAGGGTGTGGCCGACTACGTCAAAGACATTTTCTTCCGCGCCGCCGACGGCGTGGCTGTAAATCTCTACGTGCCTTCGCGCGTGAAGTGGAGCCAGCACGATGTCGATGTCACGCTTACGCAGGAGACCGACGCGCCCCTGGGCGACACGGTGATGTTGCACGTCGCCTGCCAACAGCCGGTCGATTTCGCGCTGCAACTGCGCGTGCCGGCCTGGGCCGCGGCCAAGCCCGCGATCCATGTCAACGGCGTGCCCATGCACGCGGTCCTGCGGCGCGGTTTCGCGGTTGTTGAGCGCCAGTGGCGCGACGGCGACACGGTGCAGTTCTATATCGAGCAGCGTTTCCATGCCGAAGCGATTGACGACAAGCACACCAAGACGGTGGCGTTGATGCGCGGTCCGCTGGTGTATACCGAGCTGAACCCTGCCGCCAACGCGGCGCGGCACGCGCCGGTCGAGGCCTTGCAGCCCTCCGATGCCGAGGCCGGTGTCTTTAACGCGCAGTCGCGGACCTACGTGCCGTTTTACCAGGTCGGAGACGAAAGCTACACCATGTACAACGAACGCGGCTAACCATGCCAGGGACGGATTGAAAGAGCATGACGGAGAGAATCGAAGCGCGATATTGGATTGAGACTGCCTTTCCGCTGGATGTGGCGGCGGCGACCATGGCCGGCGAGCAATCGACGGGAACCTTTGTGCGCGTGCCGGGCGAGACCGACGAGTTGCGCGAGCGCTACGCGGCGCGGGTTGAGAAAATCGCCGAACTGGGCACGGTGGATGCGCCTTCGCTCTCCGGCTCCGGATTGCCGAAGAATCTTACCGGCCCGGTGGTGCGGCGCACGGCCGAGGTTACGCTGAGCTGGCCGATGGAAAATCTAGGTCCCTCGCTGCCCAATCTGCTGGCGACCGTGGCCGGCAATCTCTCCGAACTCAAGCCGTTCTCTGGCCTCAAGCTCATCGACATCAAGTTGCCGCCCGCGTTTTTAACGGCGTATCAAGGGCCGCAGTTCGGCGTCGAAGGCACGCGCAAGCTGACCGGCGTCCACGGCCGCCTGCTGATCGGCACCATCATCAAGCCCAGCGTGGGCATGACGCCGGAACAGACCGCGGCGCAGGTGAAGGTGCTCGTCGAAGCCGGCGTGGACTTCATCAAGGACGACGAGTTGCAATCCGACGGTCCGCATTGCCCCTTTGACGAGCGCGTGCCGGCGGTGCTGCGCGTCATCGATGAGTATGCGCAGAAGACCGGCAAGCGGGTGATGTACGCGGCCAACGTGACCGGTGAGATCGACCAGATGCTGCGCCGCCACGATCTGGTGCTGGCCCACGGCGGCACCTGCGTGATGGCCAGCGTGAACAGTATCGGGCTGCCCGCGATGGTGGTGCTGCGCCGCCACGCGCAGATCGCCATCCACGGCCATCGCAACGGCTGGGGCATGTTGGGCCGCTCGCACGCCATGGGCATGAGCTTCATCGCCTTCCAGAAATTCTGGCGGCTGGCCGGCATCGATCATATTCACGTCAACGGACTGCGCAACAAATTCTGCGAGAGCGACGAGAGCGTGATTGCATCGGCCCGCGAATGCCTGACGCCGATGTTTGCCGCGTCCAACCAGGGGTGCGAGATCATGCCGGTTTTTTCTTCGGGCCAATCGGCGCGCCAGGCGCCGGATACCTACAAGGCTCTCGGCTCGATGGATCTGATCTACGCCTGCGGCGGCGGCATTCTGGCGCATCCGCAAGGCCCGGCCGCTGGCGTGCGCAGTTTGCATCAGGCATGGGAGGCCGCGGCGGCCGGTGTCGCGCTCGCCGATTTCGCGAAAGATCGCGCCGAGCTGCGTGCCGCGCTGGAGGCCTACGCCTCGTGAAGCCCGGCCAGCCATCGCGCCCGCTTTACGCCTGGTACGGCGACGACTTTACCGGCTCGACCGACGTGCTGGAGGCGCTGGGCCAGAATGGCGTTCCATCGGTTCTGTTCACGCACACGCCCGACGCGCGCAATCTGAAAGATTTTGCCGGTTGCCGGGCCGTGGGCATCGCCGGCGAGAGCCGCAGCCGCGATCCGCGCTGGATGAGCCGTAACCTGCCCGATGTTTTTGAGGCGATGCGGCGGCTGAAAGCGCCCATCAATCACTACAAGGTTTGCTCCACCTTCGACAGCTCGCCCACGGCCGGCAGCATTGGCCGCGCCATGGAGTTGGGCAGCGCCGCCTTTGCCGCCAAGGTGGTTCCCATCGTTGTGGGCGCGCCGCACCTGGGACGCAGTGTGGTCTACGGCAATCTATTTGCCGCGGCCGAGGGCGTTTTCTATCGCATCGACCGCCATCCCACCATGCGCCAGCATCCGGTGACGCCAATGACCGAGGCCGATCTGCGCCTGCATCTGGCGCGGCAAACCAGGTTGCGCATCGGCCTGGTGGATATGAAGGCATTTCATGCGGGCGCGGTGGATGAGTGCTTCAAAGCCGAACTGGCTGCCCGCGCGCAGGCGATCGTCTTTGATGGATGCAGCGATGCCATGCTCGACGAGACGGCGGGCTTGCTTTGGCAGCAGGCCGCCAGGCGGCCGCTATTTGCCGTGGGCAGCTCCGGGCTGACACATGGATTGCTGCATCGCTGGCGGCAGCTCAAACTCATCGCCGCGGCCAGGCCGCCGCGCCGTGCCGCCGCCGTCGACCGGCTGCTGGTGTTGAGCGGCAGTTGTTCGCCGATCACCGCCAAGCAGATTCGCCGCGCGCAAAAGATGGGATTCGCAAGCTGGAAGATCGAAGGCTCTGCGCCGTGGAGCGCGCAGGCGGCCCAGGCGCAAGCGGCGCTCGATAGTGGCCGCAGCGTAGTGCTTTACACCGCGCTGGGGCCGCAGAGCAAAGACAATGCGCATGGCGAGCGATTCAGCGCACAGTTGGGACTGATGCTGCGCAAGCTGGTGCTGGCCACCGGCGTGCGCCGTGTGTTGATTGCCGGCGGCGATACTTCGACACATGCCGTGAAGCAACTGGGCCTGGACGCGCTCACCTACGCCGCGCCGCTGGCGCCGGGCGTTCCCCTTTGCCTGGGCCACTCGGCCAACGCGGAGATCGATGGCATCGAGCTGGCCCTTAAAGGCGGGCAGATGGGCGCGGAAGAATTCTTCGCCGAAGTGCGCGAGGGACGGGCGCGATAGTTAACCCACCCCAGGCGCAAAAACAAAAGCGCGCCAGGGTGAGGCACCCGTCGAGGTTTTGAAAGGGCACGACTTCAGTCGTGCCGCCCAAAGCCACAAATTTCAATGGATAGCCAATCCGATAGTCCCCTGCGAAGACTGATTCCGGTTGAAGCACTGGCCTGCTAAAGCCGTCTTGTCTCTGCAAGCCGAAAAGAGCGGTTTGCAGAGACAAGACGGCAACGGCTAACCGGCGATGCACCGCCGAAAAACGCAAAAGGGCTCTGCGGAGAGCATTCAGGAGAAAAACAAGGGATTTCCCGCAGCCTCTGAAGCCGGACCCCTTCAAAACGTCATGCTTTTAGACAGGTTCTTACTCGAAGAGCCAGTCCAGGTTCGCGGTTGCGCCGCTGGCCTGCGTCAGGTTGACACGCGGCGCGACGTGCAGATCGGCGGGGATGAAGCCCAGCACAACGTACTGGCCTTTGCCCATGTCGAGTTCGTTTTTGCCCGCCGATAGCGGCTTGGCCCACACCGACATGGCCGCCACCTTGGGCGCCGAGACGGCATTGAGCAGCACCAGATTCCACTGCTCGGTCTCAGGGTCGAGTACCGACTCGCTCTTGGCAGCGCTGGCCACGAAGCCCACCAGAATCTGCGCGTCCTTGTCGAGATCGAAGCGCAGCGTTCCGCCCTGCTTGGGCGAGATGCGGATGCCCTTGAAGCCTTGCAGCTCGGGAGCGAGATCGGTAATCCCGGCTTTGCCGTCGGCAAACAGCGGCGCGCCCTTCTCAACCGTGAAGGTTTCGCCTGCGCCATCTTTGAGCTTGAAGCGGACCTGCGGCAGCGGTTCGACCGGCTTGCCATCGTCCACCTTGCTGCCCGCGTTCAACTGCTCCAGCCGTTTGCGGAAGGTGGCCAGTTCCTTTTCGTACATGGGCAGGCACTGCTGCCAGTTGGGATACTGATTCATGCCGCCGCGGAAGGGAATCTGCCGCTGCGTGGTCTCCATCGAAGTGGCTGTGCGGTAAGCCGGCCCGGCAATCGCCGTCAGCTCGCGGAACTGCTCCACGCTGGCGGCCAACAGCGGCTCGGCTTGCTTGAGGTGCTCCACTTTGTGGTCGTAACCGTAGCGCAGAATCTGCTCGGCGGCCATGGTCTTGGCGTCGTAGAACTGCATCAGCAGCGCAATCGAGTGCAGATCGTTGACTAGCCGTTGATACTCTTCCTTGTTCTTTGTCACCAGCGGCGCCGCGGCCTGGGCGGCGGCGAGTGCCTTCTGCGAGGCCTCGACGGCATCATGGTTCACTGCAAGCGGCGTCTCGCCCTGGTGCGGCGCGTGGTTCACTTCGGCGGCGACATAATCGCGCAGCCGCTCGCCGGCCGGTGCGTCGCCGGTCCACAGCGTAGCCGGCGGATTAAAGCGCTCGGGATCGATCAACTGCGGCATGGTCATGCCCAGCGCGAAGGCCTGGCGGTTGCCTTCGGTGATGCCGATGCGCGGCAACATGCGCGGCTGGCACGGGCCGGCCAAGGTGTAAGCTTCCAGCAGTTTTTCGCCAGCCTCGGCCGAACCGTAGTGCGCGGCGAGTTGCTTTACCCAATAATCGTGCTCTTCTTTGGGATCGCGATTGGGATTCCAAGAGTAGCGGCCCCAGGCCGCGAACCAGATCCAGTCGCGGTCGGTCTGCAACAGCTTTGGATCGGTCATGTCGCCCGAGTAAGGCCAGTCCCAGTAGCGCAGCGGGTACACGTGCACTCCGCCAATGCCGATGCGCTGGAAGTTGGTGACAATCTGCCGCACATAATCCGGATCGCCCCAGCGGAACGGCTCCAGATTCGAGAGCAGGTGAATATTTGAAATCGCAACGTTGGAGTTTTCCGCCAGCATTCTGAAGCGGTCTAGCACCGGGCCGCGTACATTGGTCCAGGTTAGCGACTCGCCATTCCACTTGAACATGGTGTCGATGTTCGAGTAGAGCGGCGTAGCGGCCTTCAACACATCGTCGATGTCGGTGGCGTGCGCGCGTACCACGATCGGCGGCTCTTCGCTGGTTCCCAACTCCTTCAATCCGTCTTTGACGCCAGGAATAATCGTCTGCGAGAGCCACTCGGCGCCGTAGTGCGGCGAAAGCGCCTCGCCCAAGGTCATCATCAAGCCAGCGTGCGGATACTCGCGCACAAACTCCGAGATCGCGTAGCGGGTGTAAGCGCTGGCCTCGGCATTGGGCGCCGACAGGTGATAGGGCAGATGATGCGCTCGCGCAAAATTATGCGAGAGATGAATGTTGTAGAAGCCCTGCAAGACCCAGATGCCGCGCTTGTCGGCCTCGGCGGTGAGCCACTTGAACATGGCGATGTTGTCATCGAGCTGCGCCGTGGGTAGTTCCTGCGCTTCGGGATATTTGGGCAGCTTGAGCAGGCTGGTGAAAGGATGGCCGTTCCACAAATACAGCGCGTTGTAGCGCTCCTCGGCCAGCATGTCGAGATACTGCGTCCATGCCGCCTTGTCGTAGAAGAAAGGAAAATTTTCGCGCGTGTAGGGGTAATCGTACTCGGCGCCCTCGTAGGTGATCTCCTGCTTCTGCATGCCGATACAGGCGCCGCGTAGCTTCAGTGCCGGGTGATCCATCCGGTCGACGCCCTCGGGCAGAGCGCCCGCGGCGCGGATCTGGCCGGCCAACTCCAATTCTCCGTAGAGCACGCCCGAGGCGTCGCTGCCGGTGACGATCCAGGTCTTGCCGATCTGTTTGATCAGGTAGGCTTCTTTGGCCTGCGGCCAGAACTGTTCGAGATCGTAGCCGTTGAGCTCCGGTGCCGTGCGCACCGCGGCTACCACGCGCGCGCCGTCGGGCGCTGTCTTCAAACCAGTGAGCGCGGCGCGCAATTTTTCCGCGCCGTAGATCTCGCGTGGCGTGGCGCTCTTCGCCGTTTCCACCTCAACCGTGGCCGCCTGCGCCATGCCACGCAATGCCAGAGCAAAGATCGCGGCAGAGGCCGCGCGCATCCACTGTCTCTTCATTTCCGTTCCTCGTCGTAGGGGTATTGGGCCGGCTGCATTTCTGCAGCCGGACTTTCCGGCGCGTAAAACCAACGGTTACCGCCGAGTTGCAACACGCACGAAATAGCTGATAGCTGAAAGCTGACAGCTATTAGCTGATCTTTTCGAACAGCACAGCCTGATACGGTTTTCCACTCAGCGAGATCTTGCTCTTGCCGCTGAAGGCGCCCGCGATCGGCGTCTCGGTCATCTCCCAAGGATCGATCATCGTGGCCTTGTACTTTTCCTTCTCCGGCAGCGGAAACTCGTACTCGCCCACGCAGTGGAAGTCGAAGTAGTAGAAGATGCAGCGGCCCTTTTCGCTGGCGTTCAGATAATACGGTTCCTCGGCTGCCGTCAGACCTGTGGTTCCGGTCCGCTCCAACAGCTTGCGCAAAAACGCGATGCGCGGCGCGCTGCTTCCATGCAGTTTTCCGCCATCGGACCAGGTCGGTTGGCCGTCGGTGGAGATATAGGTCTCGCCGTGCGTGGCGTAGACGCCGAAGACAATTGCCTTCCAGAACCGGCGCGTCATCTCTTCGGCAGACAGATTGCCCCAGCGCTTGGAGATGTTGCCCTCATATTGAATCTCGTCGTAGATGATGGGCTTGTTCCAGGCTGCTAGCCGCGCGCCCGACTTCTCGAAGTCATACTCCTGCAGGCTGGCGTGCGTGCACCAGGGCTTGGAGTGGTCGTAGATCACTTTGCTGTGGTGGATCGAGCGCAGCCGCGAGTGCGGATCGCTTTCGGCGACGATGCGGAAGAACCGGTCCCAATCCTTCATGGTCTTCGCCTTCAGCAGATCGTATTCGTTGGCGATCGACCACCAGACATTCCGGTATGCGGACAGACGAGCCACCGCGTAGCGCAGATAACGGCCGTCGGCTTCTTCGTCCATGGCCTTGAAGCCCCAGGCGTCGTAGGGATGGAAGAGAATGATGTCGGCCTCGATGCCGGCATCGAGCAGAGCCTGAAGACGCCGTTCGAAGTTCTGGAAGTATTCCGGGTTCAGCCGCTTCAGATCGAACTTCTCTTTGCTCTTGCCGTCGTCGCTCAGCGTCTCGGCGCCTGCGGCCGCGCCGATGCGCTCAAAGGGCATGACGGCCAATTGCGTCTTGCCTTGCGGCTTGGGAAGCAGGCAGATGCGAACTTTGTTGAAGCCCGCCGATTTCAGATTTCTCAGCGTCTCCTGAGCCAGCGCCTCATCGAAGAATCCGTATGAGTAGCAGGTGGTGCCGAAGGGCAGATAGGTGCTTCCGTCCGTATATTGGAAGTGGAACTGATGCGCCGTGCTCACCGGCCCGCGATTGCCGGCCGTGGCAGCCACGCACTCAAAGCTGCCGGTAACGCCGGCCAGTTCCTTTACATTGCTGGTGGTCTCGAAACTCCAGGTGCCGGTCGCGTCGGGGGAAAAGCGCACTTTGTAGCTGCCGTTGCCGTCGTAAAATCCGGCTGCTTCCACGCTGCGGTGCTCGAGCGTAAAACGCGCGCCGAACTGCACGTCCACAAAAGGGTTGCCCGTTGCCGGTCCGTGCACTTCCATCTCGAAGATGCCCCACTGTTCTGCTTTGCCTGCCGGGGTGCTGTTGCCGGTGGGCGTGGCGCTGGCCACCGAGGCCAGTCCGGCAGCCATTGCTCCGGCGCCTAGTTTCAATACTTCTCGCCGATCCATCGTTTTGTACCCTTCTTTTTCAATTTTGCCCAAAACCGTGGCCGCTCTTGCGAACTTTCCCAGGTAGAGGCGCGGAAAACTCCATTGCCACAGCCTCCTCAAGAGCGTTCCCAAAAACCAAAAAATGAAAATTATTGCCTAATTGCGTTCCGGCAACGTATAAATAGTCTCTCAGGGTTTGTCGTTGCCGAGAAGCCCATTTTGTTGTTTCGAGTAAAAAGCAAAAGCAAAGGTTGCCTTCGTCATGCCTGGAAGACCCAAATCTGCCCCTCCATCCGAAAAGAGCGTGCGGCGCCGCATTCCCAAATGGGCGCTCCAATCCGGTGAAGCCGTTCCTTCCGATCAGTACTATCTACGCTCTATCGGCCGCGCTCTCGAAGTGATGGATTGCTTCGACGGCAAAATTCCCCTCGGGCTCAAGGAGATCAGTACCCGGACCAGCCTTCCCGAATCGACTCTGTTTCGCGTACTGCTGACGCTGGAAAAGCACGGTTATCTGCAACAGGCCGTCGACGGCACTTATCAATTGGCCCCCAAGCTGCGCTTCGGCTGGCTGGTCGAACAGGCCAGCGCCGTGCGCGTCAAACTTCGTCCCGAGTTGGAACGGCTGGCGCAGCGGTTCAACGAAACCGCCTCCATGGCTTACCTCTACGACGACCGGATTCACGTGCTCGACTCCATCGAGACCTACCACGAGATCCGCATGTCGAACCGCATCGGCCGCGTGTTGCCGCCGCACTGCAGCGCCATGGGCAAGGCCATTACCGCCTACCAGGAGCCGGCCATGGCCGAGCAGATCGTGGAGACCTACGGACTGCTGCGCCGCACTGAGCACACCATTGTCGACCGCGCCCGGCTCTTCGCGGAATTCGCCGAGATCCGCAAGACCGGTGTGGCCTGCGACCGCGAGGAATCGATCCTGGGCGGCATCTGCTATGCCGCGGCCATCCGTTCCGGCTGCCTGCCGGTGATTGCCGCCATCAGCCTGTCGACCCCAGTGGTGCGTATGACCCCGGAGCGGGAGCTGGAGATCCGCCAGGCGGTGTTGGAGACGGCGGTACGCGCCGGCAAGCTCTGACACCTAGGTAACTGGTATTTTTCCGGGGAAGAGGTTACTATCAGAAATATGTATTCCGACCACCGGAACTACTCTATAGGTAACCAACCTGCGTGCTAGGTAACCTGTTGCAAAACTACACAGTTCAAAGCAAAACAGATTAATTTTCAAAAAGTACCTCTGTTTCCATGATTTTTTCTTGACAGTTGATTCTTACTCTTTCTACTGTGAACAATGTTCTAGTAAGCGCTAACTGCCAGTCGCGAACACAAAAAAGGGAGTTTTCAGCATGAAGCGTTTCTTGTTATTTGTACTCATCTGCGTTGGGCTGGTCACCACAGCGGTGGCCCAGGAAACCCGCGCGACACTGACCGGACGGGTGACCGACCCAACCGGAGCTGTCGTCCCCAATGTCACGATCACGATTCTTGACACAGATACCGATGCCAAGACGATCGTCAGGTCGACCGCAAACGGTGATTACACCGCGCCGTTCCTGCAGCCGGGCAACTACAAAGTCAGCGTGCAGATTGCCGGCTTCAAAGGCTACGTGCATACCGGCCTGCTGCTGCAAACCCAGCAGACCGTTACCGAGAACATCGTTCTGCAACTGGGCGATGTGAGTGAGTCGGTGACCGTTTCGGCGGCGACCCCGCTGGTGGACACGGCCAACGCCGATACCGGCCAGTCGCTAACCCAGGAAGAGGTTCAGGATCTGCCCAACAACGGCCGTAGCCCGCTCGGTTACGCGCGCATGGAATACGGCGTCGTTGCCAAGGGCAAGCACTCGATCGGTTCGGCCACGCCTTTCGATAACTCCTCGGTTGACGACTTTTCGCTCGGCGGCGGTCAGGCCGCTTCGAACGAACTGCTGCTCAACGGCGTTCCCAATATGGAGGACAATAGCCGTACCGCTGGCTTCAGCCCCAACCTCGATGCGGTCGATACCGTCCACGTCGATGAATTCTCGGCCAACGCCGCGATGGGTGATACCAACGGTGGCACGGTGAACATCACCACCAAGTCCGGCACCAACGAACTGCATGGCTCCGTTCAGGAATACTATGCCGGCTCGCGGCCCTTTCAGGCGAAGCCGTACTTTACCGCGGCTGGCGCTAACATTACCTCGACGCACACCAATCAGTTTGGTGGCACCTTGGGCGGTCCGGTTACGATTCCGCACCTGATCCACGGCCGCGACAAGCTGTTCTTCTTCTACTCTTACGAAGGTTACCGCGGAAAGACTCCCGTAGTGTCTACCTCGACTGTGCCCACAGCTGACGAGCGCAACGGCGATTTCCATAATCTGATCACGGTCGACGGCACTGCCGGAAAGATCTACGATCCCTATACCTTTAACTCGACCACGGGCCTGCGCACAGCGGTTCCCAACAACTGCTTTACCGGTACCACCAGCTATTGCCAGACAAATGGCTACAACACGGACACGAACCTGACGCTGAGCCCGATTGCTCAGGCTTATTTGAATCGGATTCCGCTGCCCAACTATAGCGGCTCTTCAACGACCCTCGATGGGCAAAACAATTACATCGCTTTCGATCCGAGCGTGCAAAACTACGATTCGCATATGGCTCGCTTCGACTACAACGTGAGTGCGTCCGACAAAATGACCTTCGAGGTTCATCGCAGCTACTATGACACCCCGTCGGCTAATATTTACAACAACGACATGTCGGGTTCGGAAACCAAGAGAACTCTCTGGGGCGGCCAGGCCGACAACATCAAGACCTTCAGCCCCACGCTGAGCCTGGAAACCCGGTTTGGCTTCAGCCGCTCCGAGTCGATTGTCGGTCCGACCAGCCTGGGTGAAAACCCCAGTTCAGTGGGCTTCCCCGGCTATCTGACGACATACTCCTCAGAGTTGGCTCTTCCTGCCATGACCACCAGCGATGGATTCAACATGGGCAGCGCCACGATTACTCATGGTTCCTACGACGTCCTACAGTTCTACACCGTGCTGAACAAGAACTGGGGCAAGCACTCGCTCAAGGTGGGCGCCGACATTCGCTCCAATAAAAATGCTACCAACTCCGCTTCGTCAGACACAGGTGGTTTCACTTTCTCCTCGGCCAACGCTGGTCCGCTTACCCAGTCGCCGACCCTTACTGCCTATAACACCAAGCAGACCTTCGGCGGTGGCCTGGCGTTGTTCGAACTTGGCATACCATCCTCCGGCTCTATCACGATTGGCCAGCCGTTTACCTATTCGAACTGGTACAGCGCTGGATTTATCCAGGACGACTGGAAGGCGACGCACAACCTGTCGCTAAGCGTCGGCATCCGCATCGAGCACGAGACCCCCGTGGTGGAGAGCAACAACAAGGCCATGGCCAACTGGAATGCCGGGCTGAGCAACGCCACGACCAGCACAGCGACCACCAATTACGGCAACCAGTACGCGACAGATAGCACTGCGATTCAAACTGCCGCGACCAAGGCTGGCTATACTTCCTATGCAAACTACTTGCCCAACACCAGCAGCTTTAACGCCTACGGCGGCACGGTGTATGCTACCTCTAACAATCGCTCGCCCTACAGCACGGCGCCTGTGTACATCAGCCCGCGTTTGGGCTTTGCCTATGCGCCGGACCGTTTCCACGGCACACTGGCTATCCGCGGTGGTGTGGGTGTGTACATCAATCCCTTCAGCACCACCAATGCAGGCTATACTTATGGCTACTCGCAACCGACCAGCATGAAGGTGGCCGGCACTTCGACGAACAACTACCAGCCGTTGACGACCATTGCTGATCCCTTCCCGCAGTCCAATTCATCGGCCACCAACTACAACCCGATTATTCCGCTGCTCGGTGGTTCGATGGGTGTCAATGCCCAGTTAGGTAACTCGTTGAGCTATTACGCGAATGCCAAGGTTGTTTACAGCGAGAAGTTCAACCTCGACGTGCAGAAGCAGCTCTCTCACAACTGGTTGGCCGAGGTTGGCGGCATGTACGTGTATTCGCTGCATAACCAGAACACGACTTACCCCAGCTACGCGTCTTGGCTACCGTATCTGGATCACACCGCGAGCAAAAACTCGACTACGGCCAAGGCGGTTGGCAACGCCATGGCGGTTGCCGTAGCCAATCCTTTTGTTAACTTGATGCCTTCGTTTACAACCACCAACGGCTCAACAATCGCCAACAACCAGATTTTGAACACCAGCTCTACTGTCTCGGTCTACCAGCTTGCGCAGGCCAATCCGCAGTACTCGTCCACTTTCGAATCGATGATTCCCAACGGAATTGCCCGGTTCGAGGCCCTCAATGCGCGTTTGTTCAAGCGCATGGCCAATGGCCTGGAGTTTGACGTGAACTACGAGTGGTCGCGCCAGCTCGGCACCACCAACGGCGCGCTCAACTATGGCGACAAGCTCTGGTACGGCGAGACCTCTTCGGACTTCCCGGAGCACATCAGCGTCACGACCATTTATCAGTTGCCCTTCGGCCACGGCCGCCTGCTGTTGCACAATGCAGGCCGGTTGGTCGACGAGACCCTTGGTGGTTGGCAGGTAAGCGGTGTCTACCAGTATCTGTCAGGAACCGGCTTGAGCTGGAGCAAGTACAACTACAACTACAGCGGTACCTTCCACGACTTCAACAATCACCCGCACGAGACGCACAAGCCCTCGTTTAACACGAGCGGCTTCGATACGGCCTCTGCCGATCAGCCCAGCACGTGGAACTATCGTACCTTCCCGCTCTATTTGCTGCGTTCGGATCCGACCAACAACTTCGACTTCTCGATTCAGAAGGACTTCCTGATCTGGGAGCGGGTCAAGCTGCAGCCGCGCGTCGATGCCTTCAATGCCCTCAACCATGCGCAGATGTATCCGGTGTCGAACACAAGCTCGAACATGAGCCCGACCGGTACGAACTTCGGCATGATCACTGGGCAGCAAAACACCAACCGTCAGCTAGAGGGTGGCGTTCACATCCTGTTCTAAACAGAAAAACAGCAACAAACCTTGCGGGGGATGCTCACGGCATCCCCCGATTTTTTTGTCCCATTCCGGGGCAGGGTTCCAATCCGGCGTTGGTGGTATTGGCGCGGACTGGCCACGCCTTGCCGCGCGCGGTGCGTCGCCGTAGGCTCGACAGCGTGGCTATCCTTTCTGTCGATCTTTCTTGCCGCCGCTGGGCCGACGTGGGCGTCGTGATCTTGAGCCGCGTGCAGCAGCAGGGCAAGGTCCGCTTTGGCCGCGCGCCGGCGGTGACGATCGGCTGCGAGATCGTTGCCTTTGGCCCGCCGGGGCTGGAGAGCGAACCGGGCCGGCTGCCCAGCGCGCGCGAGCCGGTGGATGCCGAGATTCTGGCCGGGCGGCTGAATCATCTCTGCGCCATGCGCGAGATTCGCGTGATGATGCTCGACGGGCCGCAGGCCTGGAAGTCGGTCGGCAACGGACTGGCCTATGCGCGCGGCTGCGAGCGGCAGTTGAATATCTCGACCAAGACCGGGCTGCCGGGCATGGCCAAGCCGGGACCGTATCGCCACTTCGCCGAGTTTTGCATGGATTTGTACGACGCGCTCTGCCGGCGGGGCTGGCGGCGGCTGGAGACGCACGCGTCGCCGGCGCGGAGCGAACCGGCCGAAGCGGCCGGACAGCGGGTGCTGGTCGAGAGCTATCCGCATGCGGCGTGGAGATCGTTGGGGCTGAAGCCTTTGGTGGCCAAGCGCCGCGCGCGGGTCAGCGACCTGGCCGAGGCCTATGCGGCGCTGCGCACCGTGGCGCCGATTGTCACCAACCGGCCGCCGAATCACGATCAGTTACAGGCCATTGTCGCCGGGCTGCCCGGCCTGGCGCTGGAGGCGCACGATCCGGCGGGAGTGCGCATCGTGGGCAATCCGCCGCGCCGCGAGGCCGGCCACTGGCGCGAGGGCTATATTGTTCTTCCCTTGCCGCCATCGGCGCCGGTGCCGCTCCGCTGGCTGAACTGAAGATGACTTAGGGTTGCTCTGAAAAAGGAGCAAATCTGAGAACGCGCTTCCTCAGGGGCTAAAGCCCGCGATTTAATTGGCGATTTGATGTACGGGCTAAAGCCCGTACCCTTCAAGCTGACACCTATCAAGCCGGTACCTGCCCTATGGCCCTGGACTCTTTGAAGACAGCCATTGCAGAGATTCCTTGGGCGGCTCCGCACGCATGAGGACAATGCCGCGGGTCGAGCCGTGCCTGGGCTCGATGACCGGCGTGCAATCCGAGAAGAAGCACGGGGTTAGTGCTTACGTCCCGCGTTGCGCAGCAAGCTGATTTTATGTAGATCCTCGGGGGTCTTCAGGCGGTCGATGGGGGTTATTTCAAAGGTGATGGGAATGCGCAGCACGGTCTTGTGGCCGCCGGCGTTGACGCTGGTCTCGCGGGCCTGCATGGTGATGCGCTCCAACTCGGCGGTGAGGATTTGTTCGTTGGCGCGGCCGGTGAGAATGGCCAACAGCGAGGAGTCGCTCCAGTGAAAGATGGTGTCGTCGGAGTGCAGGCATTCGGTTAGATAGGAGGCGACCGACATCAGACAATCTTCCACGGCCTCGGGGCCGAAACGCTGATTGATCATGCTCAGGCAACTGAGGCGGAAGATGGAGATGAATCCGTTGGTGCCGCTCTGCATGATGGTTTTGAGCTTTTCGATGGCGCTGCCGCCGCCGCGCAAACCGGCGGCATTATTGTTAGCCGTGGAGAAATCGGCCTGCTTGAACTGTGAAGCTTCGGCCGCCGCCGAGCCAGCCCCAGAGGGATGCAGGAACGATTCCAGGCCTTCGCGGAAGGTTTGAATATTTTGCGCGGTCACGGCATTCGTGATCTCGTGCAACAGCTTCTCCGGATTCGGAGACGATGGGTCGATGCCCAGGCTATGAATCAATTCGAGAAAGAGAAATGAAGTGACTCCCCGCCAGCCGGCCGAGCGCTCTCGCAGCGCGGTCTCGGCCTTCTTGCGGTAGTTCTCAAACTCGTGCATAACGGTGCGGATCTGCGCCAGCTTTTCTTCTTCGGGCAAACGGTCGGGCAACTGCATCGACAGTTTTGCCATGTTGGCCCGGAACTCCTGATAGGCTGCTTGATCGACCTCCGGCACTCCCATGGTGGCGCCGTCGGCAAGCAGAGTGAGAAATCGCTCTGGGTTCGCAGCGTCCGCGGCTGTTGTGTTGGGCTGTATTTTAGCTGCCATGTGAGGCGTTCCCTCCGGTGACAGACCCGTTCATAAGATGTATCGGCGTGAGCGCGCTGGCGTTGAGTGGCCAACAAATCGGCCGTGGCGCGATGCCATTGCCTTTGCCAAATCAGGACGAAGGGATCGTCTTGTTCCCGTTTTAGTCAGCCTCAGGCCGGCGTTGGAGTCCGCGATTTTCCGGAGCTGCCATGCTGGTTTTCTTTATCCATCCCGCGCACGCAACTGACCACGCCAACCGTATAGCCGCGCGTTTGGTCGAGGATCGGCGAAGTGTCGATCTCCAGGGTGAGTGTTTCTCCCTGGCATCTGAGCGCGGTCGCAATGCCTTTGCAAGGGTGTTTGAGCTGGGCGCGATGGCTAAAAGGATTTTCGTCCACCGAGACATAGGACAGCAGGGGGAGCATTTTTTCAATCTGTTGGCCGACCATCTCCCGTGCGCCATATCCAGTAAGCGCTTCGGCGGCCGGATTGACGTAGCGGATGAAGCCCAGAGCGTCAAAGGCAATCACCGCTTCGCTGATGGATGCCAGCATGTTTTGCAGCCAATGGTGCTCCTGCTCGAGCTTTTCGCTTTCTGCGCAGTTCTGCGACACGTCGATCAGCACATGACGCAAGCCCAGGGTGTGGCCCTGGCTGTCGAGAATACGGCTGCGGAAGATGTCGTAGGTGTGGAATTCGCCGTTCTTGGTATAGAACGTGCGCCGGATGGGTTGAGGATCTTCATGCGACTGAATGGTGGCGAAGAAGGCGGCCCGGCTTTTCTCCACTTCTTCCGCGGCCATGAGTCCCCATGCGCCCATGCCGATCAACTCTTCCCGCTGCATTTGAAAGACCTGGCAACCCAGGCGGTTGGCGAAGATGACGGTGCCTGCCGCGCTCAAATCGATGACGGCCACAGGAAGCTGGTCCAGCAGTTCTTGCGCCTCTGGCAAGACCACGGGCTGCGCGATGGGAAGCGTATGAATCATATTCCCGCACCTGTAAGTAAAGCTCCGGGCAAGATATGGTGCAGTTCCTCGGCGCGATGAAACGACCGGATGGGAAACAGCTCGAACTCCAGCGGGACGCGCAACACCAGCTCGTGGTTATCGACCTGGATGGCGATATCGCGATTCTGCATGACGATGCGCTTCAACTCCGAGTGCACCACGCGTTCGTTGGCCCGGCCCAGCAAGATCGCCAGCAATGAAGAGTCGCTCCAGTGATAGACGGTGTCGTCGCCGCGCAGGCAGCGCGTCAAATAGGCGGCCATCTCCATCAGGCAATCCTGCGCCGCCTCAACGCCGAAACGCTCGCTGATGATGGCCATGCAGCCCAGGCGGAAGAAGGCGACGAAGCCCGCTCCGCCGCGGTCGATGATCTGTTGCAGATGCTCGATGGCGCTGCCGCCGCCGGGCAATCCCGAGGCATTGTCGTTGGCCTTGGAGCGGTCGGTCAACTTCAGCGGAGAGGCGATCTCCTGCACGCGGCCCTGGGCGTCCACTGGATGCAGAAATGCCACCAGCTCTTTCTGGTAAGCATGAATCTCCTTGGCGGAAGTCTGTTCGGGAATTCTCTCCGTCAGCAGTGCCGACTCGGGGGAACCTTCACTGAGGTCCATTCTCTCCAGCAGCTCGCGAAGCACAAACTCCAGCGCCATCCGCCAGTTCACTCTTCGGTCGCGAATCTCGGCCATGGCATGATTGCGGTATTGCTCGAATTCATGCAGGATCGCACGAACCAGTGCCAGCTTTTCTTCAATGGATATACGATCGGAGAGTTGAATCGTGAGTGGGGCAACCGAGGTCCGGAACTGCCGGTAGGCCTCTTTGTCGATTTCGGGCATGCCTTGAGCGGTTCCTTCGGCAAGAAGAACCAGTAGCCGTTCGATGTTTAGCTCTTCATTCCCCTTGTGATGCGAAGGATGCGCATGGACCCACGAGCTGATCTGCCCGATGTTCATCCGGAGTCCCCCGCAATCGTTTATCGGCTAAAATCGATAAAACTTTAGAATTTACTCAGGATCAGCCCGGTCCATCAGATGCGAGTGCAGTCAGCCTCCTGTACACTGGAATGTTAAGGTTATGAAAAGCAAATACCCCATCGGCATCCTCGGCGCGACTGGCATGGTCGGTCAGCGCTACATCCAATTGTTGGCCGATCACCCGTTCTTCGAGGTGGTTTGGCTTGCCGCCAGCGACCGCTCGAGCGGTAAATCCTACGGCGAAGCCGTCAAATGGCGGCTGGATACTCCGCTGCCCGAGCGGATCGCCAAGATGATCGTCTCGCCGGCCGAGCCCGAAGGCGCGCCCAAGACGATCTTCGCCTCCGTCGATGCGGCGATTGCACGCGAGCTTGAGCCGGCCTTTGCCGATGCCGGTTGCGCCGTGATCTCCAACTCCAGCGCCTTCCGCATGGCCGCCAATGTTCCTTTGATTATCCCCGAGGTCAACGGCGATCACCTGCATCTGATCGAGGAGCAGCCCTGGCGCAAGGACAAGGGTGGCTACATCGTCACCAATCCCAACTGCTCGACCATCGGCCTGGTACTGGCGCTCAAGCCCATCGAAGAGCGCTTCGGCATCGAGAAAATTTTTGTGACGACGATGCAGGCCGTCTCTGGTGCCGGCTATCCGGGCGTTGCTTCCATGGATATTCTGGACAACGTGGTGCCCTTCATCGGCAGCGAGGAAGAAAAGATGGAGGCCGAGACGCTGAAACTTTTGGGCAAGCTGGAAGGCCGCACGGTTGCGCCGCTGGCCGCTGGCATCACCGCCCACTGCAACCGCGTTTCCGTTGTCGATGGCCACACCGAGTGCGTTTCGATCAAGCTGGGCAACAAGCTGGGCAGGGAAGTGAAGCGCGAGGACATTCTCGCCGTCTGGGCCGAGTTCAAGCCGTTGGCCGGACTCGATCTGCCCTTCGCGCCCGCGCAGCCGGTCGAGTTTGCTCCGCAGAACGACCGTCCGCAGCCGCGGCTGGACCGCAATCGCGGCAAGGGCATGACGGTGACCGTGGGCCGGTTGCGCCCCTGCAGCTTGCTGGACTGGAAGTTCGTTCTGCTCTCGCACAACACCGTGCGCGGCGCTGCCGGTGCAACGATTCTGAACGCCGAGATGTTGGCCAGCCAGAACAAACTGTAATAGCTGTTAGCTATCAGCTTTCAGCCGTCAGTTCGGTTGATGCGGGCGCAAGGGCTTTCGATAGTGTCGGCTTGCCGATGTGAAGCTGACAACTGAAAGCTGACGGCTGATAGCTGTATTTCGAGGAAGTCTCCATGAGCATCGTAGTGATGAAGTTTGGCGGCACGTCGGTGGAGGATCCGGCGGCCATCGGGCGCACCGCGGCCATCGTGGCCGGCCGCGTCGCCAACGGCAAGAGCCCCGTCGTTGTGGTTAGCGCCATGGCCAAGGTCACCGACCAGTTGTTGCGCTCGGCCGCCGTGGCCTGCGAGGGCGACCGCGCCGGAGCGCTGGCCATCAGCGAACGGCTGCGCGCACGCCACCGCGACACCGCCGCCTCGCTGGTCAAAGACGCAACCGAAATCGTCACCCTCACCAAATTTCTTGACGAAGAGTTTGATGCTCTCGACGAGATTCTGCGCGGCTTGGCCGTTATTCACGAACTCACTCCGCGCATCTCCGATCTCATCGTCAGCTACGGCGAGCGGCTCTCCAGCCGCATCGTTGCCGCGGCCTTCCGCGAAAAAGGCATCAACGCCGCGCATGCCGATTCGCGCGATTTCATCATCACCGATTCGGAGTTCCAAAAGGCTGTGCCCAACGACGAACTCATCGATAAGCGCACGCCGGAAAAGCTTTTGCCGCTGGTGCGCGAGGGCAAGGTTCCCGTGATGGGCGGCTTCATCGCCTCCAACGAAGCCGGCCTGACTACCACGCTCGGCCGCGGCGGCTCCGATTACACCGGCGCACTGGTCGGCGGCGCGCTCAACTCCGAAGCCATCGAGATATGGACCGACGTGGACGGCATCATGACTGCCGATCCGCGCGTTTGCCCCGATGCGTTGCGCGTCAAGGTCATCAGCTTTGAAGAGGCCGCCGAGCTGGCCTACTTCGGCGCCAAGGTTCTGCATCCGGCCACCATTCTGCCTGCCGTGAAAAAGAACATTCCCGTGCTGGTGCTCAACAGCCGCAATGCCGCCTGCGAGGGCACGCGCATCATCTCCGTGGCGCCGCACTGCAAGAGCCCGTTCAAATCCATCGCCGTCAAAAAGAAGCTCGCTATCATCGACATCGTGGCCAGCCGCATGCTCATGACGCACGGCTACATGAGCAAGGTCTTCTCCGTTTTCGACAAGCACAAGTGCCCGGTGGATATGGTCTCGACCAGCGAAGTCTCGATTTCGCTCACCGTCGATTCCAATGCCAGCCTGCCCGAGATTGCCGCAGATCTGCGCGCCATCGCCGATGTGACTTACGAAGGCAAGAAGGCGCTGGTCTGTATGGTTGGCGAAGATATTCGCGGACAGAACGGCATCGCCGCGCAGGTCTTCAATGCTGTCCGCCACGTCAACGTGCGCATGATCTCGCAAGGCGCGAGCGAAATCAACATGAGCTTCATGATCGAAGAGGACGATTCCGAAGAGGCCGTGCGTTCGCTGCACGCCGCCTTCTTTGAAAGCCCCGATCCTGCGATCTTCGACGTGGAGACGCGGAAAAGCAAATAGCTTTTAGAAGATTGGAATTGGTTGCCTCGATCGTGTTTTGCAAAATGCAATTTTTTGAGGCCGTTTAGATTTCGCCGCACTGTTCGGGCCTTCGCGGGTACTTCAGGCCTTGATCGATGAAATGGTGCCGCATATTCTATGGCCTCTTCGTCGATGGAATGGAGTGTTCTGCAGCCCCTTTAGGGGCCGGTCGACAATGTCCCAGGGCGTGAGCCCTGGGTCGAGGCCGATCCCATGAACCCAAGCCCCGGAGGGGCGGCAGAATCATCGCCAGGTGTTTTTATTCGAGTGAAACTCGAACCGCTAATAGCTAATAGCTGAAAGCTGAAAGCTGTTAGCTGCATCCCAGGAGTTCCTCATGTTGATCCTCGTCCTTGGCAAGGGAAAAACCGGCAGCCTCGTCGTCGAAGTCGCGCGCGAGCGTGGCCACGGCGTGCGCGCGCTCGACGTCAACGACAACGTGCACGCTTCTGCTCTTACGGCTCCCAATCTGGCTGGCGTCGATGTCGTTATCGATTTCACCGCTCCCGAGGCCGCGGTAGAAAATATTCGCGCCGTGCTCTCGCTCGGTTGCCGCATCGTCGTTGGCACCACCGGTTGGTATGCGCATCTTGAAGAGCTGCGCACTCTGGCGCGGCAGCGCGGCGGCGGCCTGCTCTACGGCACCAACTTTTCCATCGGCGTGCAAAAGCTCTTCCGCCTCACCGCGGAGCTGGCCAGGCTCGACGGCTACAACTTCTCCATCGGCGAGACCCACCACGTGACCAAGCTCGACGCGCCCTCGGGCACCGCGCTCACGCTCAAAGAGATCATTCTTGCCGAGCGGCCGGGAATCGAAGTTCCCATCGCGTCGCATCGCATCGCCGATGCTAAGGGCGAACACGTCGTCACAGCGACAGGCGCTTACGACACGTTGGAGTTGCGTCATGATGTTGGCGACCGCCGCTGTTTGGCGCTGGGCGCCGTCCGTGGCGCCGAATGGCTGGCCGGTAAAAAAGGCGCCTGGGAGTTCCGCGAGATCTTTGGCGAACTATAGCGATGTTGCACCGTATTGACATTTGGGAGCACCATAGAAGCTGAAGGAGCTTTCAATGCCTCTTGCTACGAGTCCTACGACCGATGCGCTTGCCTATACGCTGGCGTCTCTCCGCGGGCTTACGCCGGACGAGGCCATTGCACTAGCACTGCGCGCCGAGTTGGAGCGCCATGCTCCGCAAACCGAGGCTTCTTCGCAACAAGAATTCTCTACGGAAACGATACTCAACAAGATCCGCAGCCTTGGTCCGTGGCAAGGCCCTTCCAGCACGCAACTGGCCGCCGAACTCTACGACGAGCAAGGGTTGCCGCAGTAATTGGTGCGCTTATGGTGATCGACTCGTCGGCGCTGTTGGCTATATTGCTCGATGAGCCGGAAGCTGCCGGGTTTCTTCACCTCATTCAAAGTGCTTCTGTCCGGTGCATCTCAGCCGCAACCTATCTTGAAACAGGAATCGTCCTTCGGCGCGATCGTACTGGACAGAGACAGCATATCTTTGAAGAAATCCTTCATGGTTTGCGGATTTCCATTGTCCCTGTAACCGAAGAGCAGGCCCGCGCCTGCTCTTGCGGCCTTCGCCGTCTATGGCAAAGGGAGTGAGCATGCGGCTGGTCTCAACTTTGGCGATTGCCTCGTTTACGCATTGGCGAAGGTCAGTGCCGAGCCTCTGCTGTTCAAAGGCAACGATTTTTCCCATACCGACCTGGTCTTTGTTCAATGAATTAACCATTGCACGCCGTCCGTGGCGCCGAGTGGCTGGCCGGCAAAAAAGGCGCCTGGGAGTTCCGCGAGATCTTTGGTGAACTATAATCTTTGGCGCTCAGAAATCCATAGTGGCGGGATAGAGAACACTGTAGCGAGCGATTCCTCGTTGGACAGTAGCTAAGTTTTCATCTGTCAGAGGTAAAACGACACAGGCCGAAGTCTCAGATGCCGGTGTGGACTCTTCATTGAGGGGTTCATCGAGAATTACGAGGATCTTTGTTCCATTGCTATAGTTACGAGCCTCGTCGGAAGAAACTGAACAAAGTCCTTTCGAGCCCTCTGTCCTGACCATGTAGTAACTACTGCGCAAACTGATGAAGGTATAACCTTTTAGTAGCTTGGTTACCTGAAAGGAAAGCACACGCCGATCTGTGGGCGCATGCCGATTCGTTCCTATAACCTGTGCTAACACTACGTATTCTGTGTCGCGGGCCGCGATCCAAAACGGAAGATTCTTCAAATAATTCTCGTCGACGCGCCTATCCGTCTCTCGCTTGCCTGCTTTGTAAATCGAAGCGGCTGTCGGCATCAATTCGCTAGTGGTCTTGCATTCGCTCCTTCGCGTGATGCAATCGAGATTGAACTGCATTTGAGTACTCACCGTGCCCTCGTCCGCGAAAGGGGTAAAATAAGCAACTGCCCAGTGACCTCCGCGGTCGTTGTCAGTCAAGAAGTGTGAAACCTCTGGATCATCGATGGAGAAGACCACTTCTTCCCGATGAGAGAGAGCTGTTGCGCAGATAGCTTCGGCGATTACGTTAGAATCTGGGGCAGCATAAAAATCGTTGTTGATTGCGTGGGGTTTCGGAGAGAATGCAGTGCGGACGCTAAAGGACTTTGCCCAAATCTTGCCATTTCTCACTTCGAATTTCGCTCCCACAACCGCGAACCGACCCCCAGCCCAAAAGTAAGGCCTACTCATCCATTTAGGCCAGCGCAATTCCGAGACCCATTGACCTCCATCGAGGAATGGGAAGTGATGAAATGCATGTGAAACATCGTCGATTGAGATTTTGTAACTGCAGTATTGCGGGTCGCATTGGTTCTGATATCCTCCCCATTTTCCCCAGCGATACATCAGCCTCTGCGCATCGGCCCAAGTGCTTTTTCCCATCTGGATTTCGCGTATGTCGGCGAGCAATCGTTCTGCGCGCCAGCGCAAGACGTATTGCTGAATGCGCACGGCGGCAAAGAGACAGATGACCGGCACAAGAATTGCGATGCCCGCAATCCGTATCCATCGGCTCAAACGTACATGGGAGGCCATATCTCAATAGACACCGTCAATGATGGAATTGTTCCAGGAGGCTCTTCATCAAAACGACATGAAGCCAGTTTGCGTAACTCGATATGCAGAAAAAGATGGATTTTTACCTGTTCGTTATAAACTTGTCTTGTTATGCAAACGACAGGCTGCGGTACGGCAATAGTGACGCCCTTCCGGGCGGATGGTTCGGTGGACGAGACGGCGCTGTGGGCGCTGGTCAACTGGCAGATCGAGTCCGGTGTCGACTTCATCGTCGCCTGCGGCTCCAGCGGCGAGGCGGCGACCCTCGACCAGGAGGAGTGGCTGCGCACGGTGCGGCTGATCGTTGACGCGGCGGCTGGCCGGGTTCCGGTCTGGGCCGGCTGCACGCACAACTCCACCCGCGTGTTGCTGCAGATGGCTTCGCAACTGCTCCGCATCCCCGGCATTGCCGCGGTGCTCTCGGCCAATCCCTACTACAACAAGCCCACGCAGGAGGGCCAGTTCCAGCACTTTCTCGCCCTGGCCCGCGAGGTGTCGCCGCTGCCGGTCTGCATCTACAACGTGCCCGGCCGCACGGCGGCCAATCTGGAGCCGGAGACGGTGGCGCGGCTGGCCGCAGAGGCGCGCAACATCCAGGCCATCAAAGAGGCCAGCGGCAATCTGGCCCAGATTTCCGAGCTGACGCGCCTGTTGCCATCCGAGTTCAAGATCTTTTCCGGCGACGACAATCTGGCGCTGGCTTCGATCGGCGTCGGCGCGCACGGGTTGATCAGCGTGGCTTCCAACGAAGCCCCGGCCGAGGTTGCGCGAATGATCCACGCCGCGCTCAACAATGAATGGGCCGAGGCGCGCGAGATCGAGCGCCGCTACGCGCGGCTCTTCGAGGCCAACTTCTGGGAGTCCAACCCCGGACCGGTAAAGACTGTGCTCAGCCTGATGGGTCGCTGCGGAGATACGCTGCGGCTGCCACTGGTTCCGCCTTCAGCCGCCACGCGCTCCAAGCTCGAACGGCTGGCCGGCGAGTTGGGACTGCTCAAGCACGTGCCCATTCCCGAAGGCGTGCGCCACGAGGTGTACTAAGAATCTGTCTGAAAACCCAATGTTTTAAAAGGGCACGGCCTCAGCCGTGCCCTTTCAAAATTGCCCATCAATTTGCGGAGTCAATGTCTACCGCATTCACGGCGGGTTTGTCGTCACAACTCAGCGCCTGTGGCCACCACCGCCGCCGTGGCTGGCCTGCGGTGCGCTGGCGTGCCCGCCGCCACCACTAAAACTATGGGATGAACCTCCACCGCCTGCGAAGAAGTGCGGCGTACTGCCGCCGTTATACGACCGCGGCGCGTTGTTACCGCTGAAAGAACGGGAGGGCGCCGGGCGGGCTATCGCGCTGCCGTAACCATTAAAGGCGCGGCTGGCGTAGCTCTGTGCACCGCTGTAGATGGGCGCGCGGCCGATGCTCGGGCTGCCGTAGGCGATATTGGGCCGTGGCGCAGTGCCCTGGTTGCCTGCGCCGTAGGCCGGCCGGTTCGATCCGGAATTGAAAGCTCCGTAGCCTGGCCGCGGCTGGTTGTTGGGGAAGACGCTTGTTTGGCCGCCGGCGAAGGGCCGTTGGCCAGCCTGCGCAAAACCTGGCTGCGCCGCATGCGTGCCGGTAAAGTTGGCCCGCGGATTTTGCGCGTTCATGCCTTGTGTGCGCGGACTCTGCGGGAAAGCCTGCGCGGAATTCCCCAGCCCGCCGCGCGCTGTTTGGCCATGCGTCTGCATGGCGGCGTTCCGGTTGCCAAAGTCCTGTACTGGCTGCGGCCGCACGCTTCCAGTACGTGGTCCGCCGCGCGGCAGGCCCCAGTCGGCCACTGTATGGCTGCGTGTGAAGTAAGGTTCATGGTGGTAAAAGATGCCGCGCTCCCGCCAGTTGCAGCCCCAGCCCGGCCATCCCCAGCGCATGTTGGCAAACGCGAAAAGGGGAAAGCCCAGCGAGTATTGAATCGCCGCGCCGCCCCAGAAATCGCCCAAACCGCCGGCAAAATAAAACTCCGGGTAGGGCGCGATCAGCTCGCCGTAGACCGTCCAGGGATTGTAGACCGGCACATAGACGTAATCGGGATTGGCGGGCGCGAGATCGATGTAGCCCTGATCGTTGTTGATCTGCTCTTGCGGCGTGGGCTGCAGGTTGCCGGCCTGTTCGGCCTGCTCGCGCAGCACCTGCACGGTTTGCATTACGTCTTGCGGCTGGTTGTAATAGGCATTGCCCAGCGATGTCGTCCAGCCGACATTGTTGGCGAGCATGGCCAGCACGTCGGGAAAGGCGGTGAGAGCCTTCACGGCCGGATCCCAGCCGGTCTGCGCGTCGGCTCCGGCGGCGATCTGCGTGGGCGAGCCCTGGCCCGCGTTCTGCATCTGGTTGAGCCACTGATTGGCCGCCGAAACCTGCGCCGGATAGGTTGACGCCGCCAGAATCTGTGCCAACAACGTGTCGGGATAAAGCGCGATGGGCGCCAGCATCTGCTGCAACTGCGCGGCGGTGAGCCACTGCTGCGGCGCGGCGGGTGCGGCGTTGGGTTGTTGCGCGGACAGCGGATCGCTGTTGTTGGCCCGATCGCCAGCGGGCACATCCAGAACTTGCGGCCCATACCGCGGCGTGCTCTGCGGGTAAGCGCCGCCCGCTGTCGCCTCATTGGGCGAAACCGTGAGCACTTGTTGCGCTCTGGCCACAGGCGCCACGCCGGCCAGCGCCCAAAGCGCCGCCGCGTAAACCAACTTTTTCATCTGCAAATTTGCCGGATGTTGCATCGCCCCTCGCAATCCGCTCCAGGCCGCGTGCGCCCATGTTCGCGCGCGCCAAGCCCAAGCTGAACCCCGGCCCATCCGGCCGGACCACCGGTCCCGGCTTTGGCAGCCGGAGCCATCCCGGTAGTCCCGGGGGAGGGTCAATCAATCAAACACCAATAGGATAGTTTAGTTTCGCCCGGCCGGGGCGATTGCCGACAGCGATTTCAGATCGGGAATCCCGGGTCGGCGCCATAAAGATTGCAATTCGCTCGGTATAGGCATTGGAATGCGCTCATTGAATATGATTCCCTATCGTTATGATGTGGCTGGAGTTGCGATACTTAGATATGGCCTCGACATACATTTATTTGGTTGCGGAGCTGGGTTTTTTTCTTGGCGTGCTTTCTCTCTTGCTGGCAGCAACCTTAGTTCACGAGACGGGTCATGCCGTCGCAGGGCTTATTTGCGGTTTCAGAATTATGGGAATCCGCGTTGGGCCGGTGGAATTTAGATGGGAAAAGAAGTGGGTTCGGAAGTCGGGTAAAAGCAGCTTGACTGGCGGTTTTGTCCTTGCCCATTTTCGTGAAGTTCCCGGGCCATCCGGAATCTGGCGGTGCTTTGCATTATGTATTAGCGGTCCGCTTGCCAACCTGCTGGCCGCACTCGTTCTATTGCCGTTCTCATTTGGCCCAACTGTCATCGGCACGGTCGGTGGATATCTCTTCGTAGCCTTCGTTTTCGACGGTTTTGTGAATTTAATTCCGTTTAAGACGAAATTCGGCTGGAGTGACGGAGCTAAATTGTGTTGGCTGATCTTCAGCAAGAAACGGCGCCATAAAATGCTTTTTTTATACAGCTTGATGGCGCGCGTCGAAGAGCTCAACAAACTGTCTAAAGCCGGACAGCTTGCTGAAGCACTTCAAAAAACGAATGCACTTATCGCAACAGCGCAAAACATTCTCAATAGTGAATCTCTAATTGAATGGATGCAGAAGCTCTTAACGTTTCGCGACGCGATTCAGACGCAACTCGAAGAAACTGAAAAACCTTCGACTGTGGCTGCGACAACCTGAGCCTTACCCCGCCAGCGCCTTCTTCACCAGCTCGCTCACTGCTTTGCCGTCGGCGCGCGCGCCCGAGGCGGCGACCTTGGCCTGCACGGCCTTCATCGCCGCGCCCATCTCCTTTGCCGTGGGCTTGTGGCCGAGCGAAGCTTCCAGCTCCGCCAGCGCCTCGCCCACCAGCTTTTCCAGCCCGGCCGCGTCCAGCGCCTTGGGCAAGAACTCTTCGATCACCACGATCTCGGCGGCTTCTTTGGCGGCCAGCTCGGGCCGTCCGCCCTTGGTGAACTGCTCGATCGAATCCTTGCGCTGCTTGATCATCGAGGCCAGCACCTGCTCGCCCTCGGCCTGGGTCAGCGTGGCCACCTTCTCAATCGACTTCATCTTGAGCGCCGTCTTGATCAGCCGCAACGTTCCCGTCCGCTCGGCGTCATGGGCCTTCATCGCGGTGACAATCTGTTGGCTGATCAGAGTTTCCAGTGCGCTTGCTTCGGCCATTTCTTTCAGCTCCTAGCTTCTAGCCTCTGGCGGCTAGCTTGTTGTTTCAATTTGCCGGCGGTTTTGTGGAAGCAAAATCCCCGCCCAACAACATTGTAAAGAGTTGGGCTGGAGGAGAGGGAGACGAGCCTTCGCGAGGAAGTTGCGGGAGCGATTACGGAACCCCCTGCAAATGTTCTGCCGCCCCTGAAGGGGCTTCGGGGTGTGGGGCAGGCTTTGTCCCAGGGCTTGCGCCCTGGGCTATCCTCGACCGGCCCCCTCCGGGGCCTCGGTACATCGACATTCCTTTCATCTCAACAACGTTTCGCCGTTGGGCCATTTCATCGTTGCTCCATTTAATCGTTATTATCCTTCTATCTCTCCTGGTGCTTCATTGATCGAAGCCGGTAATACCGGCATCTGTTCTGCGTGATTCGAAGGATTTTCTTCCGGCCTATGTGCTTGTCTTTCGCATGTCCGCTGTGTTTTCGTCCCAGAGGGACGAATCGAAAATAGCCCCGGGTGGACCCTGTTCCTGAGGGCAACGAAGGACAGGGGGAACCCGGGGAAATAGCGCCAGCCTCGATTCCCGTCCCGTAGGAACGGACGAATCCCTGACATTTCATCTCAATGATCGTTTCATCGATGAAGATCGATAAAACCGGCGAGGGCCGACCCAATCCTATGGCAAGATGTCTCCGCACCACAAACCCCAACATTCAGTGTGTTTCGAATTGGGAATGCTGTCCCATTTTTTCTCGAAATCACAACTATGGAAAATAAAAAATCACAAAATCCACAAACTTGTGTATTCTGTGTGTGGCGGATACGGGAAAATCAGTCTCTCTGCCACAAATCTGTTCCAAGACGAGGAAAAATATGATTCGCAAGACTCGGCTTTTCACTCCCGGACCGACGCCGCTGCTGCCGGCGGCGCAGTTTGCCATGGCCGCGGCCGATATTCACCACCGCACGCCTGAGTTCCGCGCCCTCTTTCAGAAGGTGATCGGGCAGTTGAAGGTCTTTGTCGGCACGCAAAACGATGTTTTGCTGCTTTCGTCTTCGGGGACAGGCGCCATGGAGGCTTCGGTCTCGAATCTGACCTCGCCCGGCGACCGGGTGCTGGTGCTGACGGCCGGCAAATTCGGCGAGCGCTGGGTGGATCTGGCCAAGGCCTACGGTTGCCAGGTGGACGTGCTCGAAGCTCCCTACGGCAAGACCTTCAAGATCGAGGACGTGAAGGCGGCGCTGAAGCCCGAGCACAAGGCTGTGTTCGTGCAGGCCTCGGAGACCTCGACGGCGGCCAGCCACGACATTGAAGCCATCGCCAAACTGACCAAGCCGACGGAAACGCTGCTGGTGGTTGACGGCATCACCGGCCTGGGCACGCAGCACTTTGACGTGGACGGCTGGGGCGTCGACATTCTGATCGGTGGCTCGCAGAAGGCGGTCATGATTCCTCCCGGTCTGGCGTACCTGAGCGTGAGCGAGAAGGCCTGGAAGGCGATGGAGACGAGCAAGAATCCGCGCTACTACTTTGATCTGCGCAAGGAGCGCAAGAACCAGGGCAAGGGCGAGACGGCCTTTACGCCGGCGGTGGCGCTGGTGGCGGGCCTCGGCGCGGCGCTCGATTACATTGCCGGGCAGGCCGATGGCGATCTGGAAAAGGGCCGCGAGGCGCTGATCCACAACGCGCAGGTGAATGCCAAGGCGACGCGTGCGGGCCTGGTGGCGCTGGGCTTTACGCTCTTTGCTCCGGATTCTCCCTCGGCGGCGGCGACCGCGGTTGCGGTTCCGGAAGGCATGGATTCGGGCACGGTGGTCAAGGCGTTGAAGAGCCAGTTCAAGCTGGTGACGGCCAACGGCCAGGGATCGATGCAGGGCAAGATCTTCCGCGTGGCGCATCTGGGATTCTTCGATTATCTGGACACGGTAGCTTTTTTGGGCGCGGCCGAACACATTGCCAAAGACGTATTGGGCCTGAAGGTCGAGTATGGCCAGGGCGTGGCCGCGGCGCAGAAGGTCTTTGCGGAATCGGGAAAGTAGAAGCAGGGACTAGGGACAAAAGCTCTCAGCCGTCAGCTTTCAGCCATCCGCTCGATCGTTGTCAGATCGGCAGGCTGTGCGGGAACTGACGGCTGAAAGCCGATCGCTGAGAGCTAAACCATGGCAGAACTCACATTCGCGGAAAAGCTGCTGATTGCGCGCAAGCAGTTGGACCTTTATCAATACCAGATGGCCGAGCGGCTGGGAGTGCATCCCAACTCGCTGACCAAATACGAGCGCGGCGAGGGCCGGCCGCACGCGTCGGTGGTGCGCATGTTCGATCTGCTCTGCGAGCAGGAGGGCATTCGCTTTGACGGATTCAAGAGCGGGGAAACCAACAAGGGAGCGGCAATGAAGATCGTATTGGCAGAGAAGGTTTCACCGGCGACGTTGGCCGTATTCGCGGCCGAGCCGGGATGGGAAGTGAAGACGCACGACCAACTGCCCGAGGGGTTGCCGGCGGCGCTGGCCGATGCCGACGCGCTGGTGGTGCGCTCGGCGGTGCAGGCCGACGACGCGCTGTTGGCGCACGCGCCCAAGCTGCGCGTGATTGGCCGCGCCGGCGTGGGCGTGGATAATATCGACACCGACGCGGCGACACGGCGCGGCATTGTGGTAATGAACACGCCGGGCGCCAACGCCGTGGCCGTGGCCGAGTTGACCCTGGGATTGATGCTGGCGCTGGCGCGCAAGCTGCCCGCGGCCAATGCCTCGATGCACGCCGGCAAGTGGGAGAAGAAATCGCTGCAAGGCGCCGAGCTGCGCGGCAAGACGCTGGGCATTCTGGGCCTGGGCCGCATCGGCCTGGAAGTGGCCAAGCGCGCCCGCGGATTCGGCATGGAGATTATTGGCAGCGATCCGTTTGTTTCCGCCGCCGTGGCGCGCGAAAACGGAATCACCCTGGTGGCGCTGGAAAATCTCTTCACCAAGGCCGATTACCTTACGCTGCACGTGGGCCTGACGCCGCAGACCGCCGGCATCATCAATGCCAAGACCCTCGCGACGATGAAGAAGGGCGTGCGCATCGTCAATTGCGCGCGCGGCGAGCTGGTGGTGGACGCGGCGCTGGTTGAGGCTCTGAAGAGTGGCCAGGTGGCCGGCGCGGCGCTCGATGTCTTCGCGCAGGAGCCGCCCAAGGAGTCGCCGTTCTTTGGCTTGGATAACGTGATTCTGACGCCGCACGTCGCCGGTTCGACGGCCGAGGCGCAGGAGGCCGTGGGCATTCAGATCGCCCGCCAGGTGCGCGAGTATCTGAAGCTCGGCGTGGTGCAGAACGCCGTCAATCTGCCTTCGCTCAGCCACGAGGAGTATGTGCAACTGGCGCCCTACATCGATCTGGCTGGACGGTTGGGCTCGTTTTTGGCGCAGGCCGGCAAGAGCGGCTTTGAGTCGATTCATCTGGTCTATGGCGGTCAACTGGCCGAGGCCAAGACCGAGCTGATCCGCAACGCCGCGATTGCCGGATTGCTGGAAGGCTCGGAGAATGTGAACCGCATCAACGCCGCGGCGGTGGCCGAGGAACTCGGCATCCGCGTGCACGAGGAAAAGGAAGAGAGCGAGAGCAAGCGCGGCGGCGCGGCCACGGTGCTTACCGTCGAGCTGCACACGGCCAACGGCCAAAGCTCGGCCACGGCGACGGTGATTCGCGGCGAGCAGCCGCGGTTGCTGGCGCTGGATGGCATCGATGTCGAGTCGCCGCTGGAAGGCACGCTGCTGGTCTGCCGCAACCTCGATGTGCCCGGCGTGATCGGCCGCATTGGCTCAACGCTCGGCCAGGAGGGCGTCAACATCGCCAACTTCGCGCTGGGCCGCGAACGCAAGGGCACCGCGCCGATCAAGGCGCTGGCCATTGTGCAGGTCGACGAGCCGGTCTCGGAGAAGGTACTTGAAGCGCTCAAGCCCATCGAAGCACTACTGGATGCGCGGCTGGTGAAGTTGCCAGCGTAAAGGCAGCTTTCAGATCTCAGCTATCAGCAAAGACACGCGGGCCGGTTCGATCTTCGAACCGGCCCGCGTGTTTGCGAAGAGACTCAGAGTACAGCTTTTTCTCCGGAGGCAGGGTCGGCAACGCGGCCCAGGAAGAGAATGCTTTCCGATTTCTTGTCGTAGATGAGAAAGAGGAAGGGGTGGTCGGCGGTGAAGGGAATCGGCGGGGGTGCGATGCGAACGGCCGTGGCGCGAAAGCCAATGGCGGTGGCCGCGGCGGCTTCGGTCCCGGTCTCATTCACATCTACAAAAGCCTTGTGAATGGCGGCTGAAATGCGGATATCGGGCTGGCCAGCCATGCCGGAAAAATCGGCTTCATTGCCGAAGGCGCGCGGCATGCCCATCGCCGCCAGCGTCTGGCTCAGCTCGAACTGTTGCGTGACGGTGAAGCGCGGCAGGCTGAGGTTGACGCGCATGGCAAATTGCAATTGCTTGAGGCACAGGTCAATCGTTGCCGGTGTCAGATCATCTTCCAGCGCGGGCAGGCCGTCGATCTTGTTGGGCAGCAGAATCAGCATGGCCAGATCGCCGCCTTGATAGGGCAATTCGAGCGCTTGAAAGGCATCGCCCTGGTAATAGCGGTAGCCGCCAGTGCGATGCATGAACGGCGCCGGGACGGATTGCGCCGCGGTCAGGTGAAAATCCTGCGCGCGCGTGGCGCTCGTCTCAAAGGCCGCTTCCCACGCGCCTTTGAAGTAGATGGCGTTGGTGAGAATCAGGCGCGTATCTGGCTTGACCGTGCCGGGCGCGAGCAGACTCACAATCTTGTTGTTGGTCTGCTGCGCCACCCAATCGTTGATAGCCAGCCGCGCCGGCTCAGGGGCGTGGCGGAAGTCGGCGCGGCGCAGGCCGGCGGCGTAGTCGGTTTGCGTGAGTTGCAGATAATCCGGCAGCAGACTCAAATCTTTTTGCGCCCAGAGCGCGTTGGCCGAGTGCAATTCGTAGCCCGCATGCGGGCCATTCATCGCCGCAGCGAGTGCGCCCATCGCTGGATGCAATTGCTCGGGCGGCAGCGTGTAGTGGAGGACGCGTGCCATCTCAGACGCGGTTTCGCCGCGCGCTCCCGCGTAGGCCATGGCAAAGGCCGTCGAGATGCTTGCGGGCGAAAAGAAGAGATTGCCGGGCTGAGCGCCAAGCCGGTGGTAGAGGTCGATCGCGAAGGCGTTATCGTCACGAACAGCTTCAGCCTGACCGGCGGAAATTGTCGATGGGGTTACGGCGGTGGGAGTAGAGACCGCGGGCTGCTGCGCGGTGGTGGCCATGCAGCAACCCAGAATCGCAAGAAACGCGCCCAGCAGAGACTTCATCTAGCCCTCCACCTTTGGACGTTGCAAATAGAACTATGCGCGGCTCAGGTAAGCGCCTTCGCTGGTGTCGACCTTGATCTTTTCGCCGGCGTTGATGAAGGGCGGAACCTGGACCACGAGGCCGGTTTCCAGCTTGGCCGGTTTGGTAACGCTGGAGGCGGTAGCCGACTTCAGCCCCGGTTCGGTTTCGACGACTTCCAGATCGACGGTCTGCGGCAGCTCGATGCCCACCGGCTGGCCGTCGTGGTAGCTGACCCGGATCTGCAGGTTGGGAATCAGGTACTCGACGGTGTCGCCCAGAGTGGCGCTTTTCAGAACCGTCTGCTCGAAGTCGACCGGATTCATGAAGTAGTAGTCGTCGCCGTCGGCGTAGAGAAACTCCATGGCCACTTCGTCGACGACCACCTTCTCGATAGCGTCGGCGGAACGGAAGCGGTGCTCGAACATGGCGCCGGATTTGAGGTTGCGCAGCTTGGCCTGGATGAAGGCGCGCAGGTTGCCGGGAGTGCGGTGCTCGACCTTGAAGACCGAATGAAGCTGATCGTTATGCTTGATGATCATGCCCGGACGTAATTGCGTGGCGGGAATCGCCATAGGGAATACAACTCCTTGCTGATTGCGCGCGATGCGCAAAGAATGTGCCGGTAGGCTCTCTATAGATTGTAGCCCACGGGCAGAAGCCGCGAATAGGGCAGGGTAAAGGCGGACCGGCTTTCATGGGGCACAGGTTGGCGGTCACTTTCAGGCTGGCGCGCAGCCCGTGTTTACAAAATCTGAAAGAAGGGTCATGTAGAATGCTGGTGGGAAGTTAACCAGTGAAAAGATCTTTAGAAACAAGCGGTTTGACGAAATGAACCCAAAAGATGGCCCTGCCCACCTGTCGTGGCCCGGTGGCCATCGGAGAGATTCGATTCGAGCATGAAAGATTCAGCATCCATTTGTGTGATTGGTTCCGGTTACGTTGGTCTTGTGGCGGCGGCTTGTTTTGCCGAAATGGGCCATCGCGTGATTTGCGTGGATAACGACGAGGCCCGGGTCAAGCTGTTGTGCGAGGGGGGGGTGCCCATCTTCGAGGAGCATTTGCCCGAGCTTCTGAACAAGTACCGGGACCGCTCTGTGACCTTCACGACGAATTTGAGCATGGCCATTGAGCAGAGCGAGGCCGTTTTTATCGCCGTCGGCACGCCGCAGGGCGATAGCGGCGCCGCCGATCTTTCTTATGTGGAAGCAGTGGTGGCCGAGATTGCCCGCTCCATCACCAGCTACAAGGTGATCGTGGAAAAGAGCACCGTGCCGGTCTACACCAACGACTGGATCCGCCGCGTGCTGCACCGTCACGGAGTCGATGCGCAACTCTTCGATGTGGTTTCGAATCCCGAGTTTCTGCGCGAAGGTACGGCGGTCAAGGATTTTCTGCATCCCGACCGCATCGTGGTCGGCGCCGGCAACGAGCGCTCGGCTGAAGTGCTGCAGCGCATCTATGAGCCGCTGACCAGCGGTGAATACTACGGGCAGCCCGGCGCGCTGCCGGGGGCCTGCAGCGCGCAGAACCCGGCGCGGCTGGTGGTTACCTCGACGCAGAGCGCGGAGATCATCAAGCACGCCTCCAACGCCTTTCTGGCGCTGAAGATCTCCTTCATCAATGCCGTGGCCAACCTGGCCGAGGCCGTCGACGCCGACATCGAAGACATTGCGTTGGGCATGGGCCTGGATAGCCGCATCGGGCCGAAGTTTTTACGCGCCGGCCTGGGCTATGGTGGCTCCTGCTTCCCCAAGGATGTGGCGGCATTCCACTGGGTCGCGCAGGAGCGCGGCGTCGATTTCACGCTTCTCGAAGAGGTGCGCAAGATCAACGAGACGCAGCGCAAGATCTTCTTCAACAAGGTGCGCTCGGCGCTGTGGACCTTGCGCGGCAAGCATCTGGCGGCGCTGGGGCTGGCCTTCAAGGGCAATACCGACGACATTCGCGAGTCTCCGGCGATCGCCATCGTCAAAGAGTTGCTGCTGGCCGGTGCCAAGGTTACGGTGTACGATCCGGCGGCCATGGAGCGGGCCAAAGAGGTGTTGCCGCCGCAGGCGAATTTGCAGTATGCCGGCGACGAGTACGCCGCCGCCCAGGACGCCGACGCGGTGCTGATTCTGACTGACTGGAAGCAGTTCGCCGAGCTGGATCTGGCACGGCTGAACCGGGCCGTCCGTTTCCCCATCATCATCGATGGACGCAACCTCTACACGCCGCAAGAGGTACAAAGCCGCGGCTTCACCTATGTCAGCGTGGGCCGGCAGGCCGCCTATCACGCGCAAGAAGGCAAGCCGCGCAAGATGGCTTAGCCGCGCTCTACTGGCGCAGTTGAAAAATTGCGCCAAGTATTTCTATTTCATGCCGCTGGAGTATTAACCTTCGATCATGCGTATTCTTGTGACCGGCGCCGCCGGCTTTCTCGGTTCCAACCTCACTGACCGCCTGCTTGGCGAGGGCCACACGGTTTTCGGCGTCGATAATCTTTCCACTGGCGACCTGGACAATATCGTCCACCTGAAAGACGAGCCCCGTTTCTGTTTTGAACAGCGGGATATCTGTCAGCCCTTCGATCCCGGTCCAGTGGATTATGTTTTTAATTTTGCCTCGCCGGCCAGCCCTCCGGAGTATCTGCGCCTGGGCATCGAGACCCTGCGTGTGGGCTCGGTGGGCGTGGAAAACATGCTGGAGATTGCTCTGCGCTCCCAGGCCGGCTTTCTGCACGCTTCCACGTCGGAGTGCTACGGCGATCCGCTCGAGCATCCGCAGACGGAAAGCTACTGGGGCCATGTCAATCCCGTGGGGCCGCGCTCGGTCTACGATGAGGCCAAGCGCTATGCCGAGGCGCTGACCATGGCTTACCATCGCTCACATGGCGTCAACACCCATCTGGTGCGCATCTTCAATACCTATGGGCCGCGGCTGCATCCCGGCGACGGGCGCGTGATCTCGAACTTCATGATGCAGGCGCTGCGCGGCGAGCCGTTGACCATCTACGGCGACGGCAGCCAGACGCGGAGTTTCTGCTATGTGGACGATCTGATCGAGGGCATCGTGCGCCTGGCCTGGAGCGACGAGCATCTGCCAGTGAACATCGGCAACCCCGAGGAGTTCACGATTCTGGAATGCGCGCAAACAGTGCTCGAAGTAACGGACGCAAAGAGCGAGTTGTGCTTTGTCGATCTGCCGGTGGACGATCCGGCGCGGCGGCGGCCCGATATCTCCAAGGCCCGCAAACTGCTCAACTGGGCGCCTGCCATCCGGCTCAAGGAAGGGTTGATAAAGTCGCTCGATTACTTCCAGCGCGCCGCCCAGGCCGAGGCGGAAAACCAAGGCTAGCGCGGTGCGTAGGGCTCGGCCCGTAAAAGCGTGGATAGAATACCGCGCTCGCCGGGCGTGAAGACGCTTTGGTAGCGCGCCGAGTTCAGCACCGTCTCCCGCTGGTCGAGCGGAACCGAACTCAGATCCCGATAAGCATTGCGGATGATGACCTGACGATCGGTGGGCATGGCCAGAAGACTGCGGCCGGCCTCGCGGACTTGCATCTGCTCCTGGGGCGACATCCGTTCTAGCATCTCGCTGCGCGCCAACCTGCGCTGCCGCTGCGCATCGGGCATCTGGTTGAGTTGATGTAACTGATCGATCAGCCTCTGCTGCGTCTGCGGGGCCAGGCGGTTGAAGTTGGGATCGTGGTGCAGCAGCCGCTCTTGTTCCTGCGCGGGAAGTCCCTGATGCTGGTTGAGCCATTCGCCCAAGTGGCCGGGTTGTGAAGCACCTGGATAGGAACTGCCAGGACGGACAACAGGGTAGGCTGGCCGGACAGTGGCTGGCATTGCGGGCTGCGGCCGGTTGGCTTCCGGCGCCGGACCGGCGGCTCCACGATTCTGCGGCTGGCCGCCGCTGTGGGGTTGTGGCATTGAGGGGTGTGATGGAGCAGAAGCGGCATGCGACTGATGCATGGGAGCGGGCCTGACTGCCGGCTTGTGCTGGCCCAGCAGTGTGGCCGCAGGCACACAAAGAGCCAAACCCGTCACCAGGCTTGCCATCCTGCGCATTCCGATCTCGATCGCCTTCCAGTTCACAACCCGTTCCTCCGCTTACCAGCTTTCAGGCTTCGGGACTAATCCCCGTTATCGTTGTTGTTAAGAGCCTCCATCTGATCCAGAACCTGCGCGTTATTATCCAGGGTCTGCAAATCGTTGACCACTGCGGCTTGGCTCGGCGCCGGATCGGGGTGCATCCAGTCGGTCATGCCAAGATAGGTTCCACCGCCCACCAAAAGCAATACGGTAAGTGCCGTGGCGGCCAGCGGGCGGACATGCATGCCCGGGCCATACATCAGCGAGGCGCGCAGCCGGGCGATTCGGCCGGCCAGCCAGCCCGCCGGGGCGGCCGCACGCTCCTCGCGCATCTGTGCCTTGAGCCGCGTCATGAAATAAGGACTGGGCTCGGGTGCCTGCCAGGAATCGAGCAGATCCATGGTGGCTTTGAATTCTTCCAGCCCGGCCTGGCAGCGGCCGCAACTGGCTACATGCGTTTGAACCTTGGCAGATACAGCAGACGGATCGAGCAGCAGATCCGCCAGCTTGTCGTCCATCCCCGTGCAATGTGTCTTCATCTCGTTCATAGTTTGCCACCCCACTTTCCACCGGTTGGTTCCGGCTTGTTTTGACTCCTCGGTTACACAAACTCTTTCAATTTTTCTCGCAGCGTCTGATAGGCGCGGAAGAGCAGCGATTTGGTTGCCGATTCGCTCAACTTCAGCACCTCTCCGATCTGCCGGTAATCCATCCCCTGGTACTTGTGCATCAACACTGCCATACGCTGCCGTTCCGGCAGCGCCATCACGTGACGGCGAATGGCGGCCATGCGCTCATCGCGCAACAGTTGCTGTTCGGCCGACAGTTCATCATCGGCCAAATCCGGCGTGGTTCCCGTTTCCTCGTCTGGCGCATCCAGATACACGGTTTGCGCCGACCGTTCGTGCCGCGTATCGCGGGCGTGGTTAACCGCCAGATTCGTCGCGATCCGGTAGAGCCAGGTAGTGAACCGCGCCTCTGCCCGATAACTGCTTCTGGCACGATAGACGCGAAGAAAGACCTCTTGGGTTAACTCTTCAGCGACGGCCTGGTTGCCGACCATCCGAAACAGGAAGTGCATCACCGGCCGGTGGTACTTTTCGGCGAGGTAATTAAACCCTTCCTCGTCGCCCTCTGCCACCCGGAGCATGATTGCTGCGTCGCCCTCAGGCGCCAGAGCTGCGTGCGCCCGAGCTGCTTGTACCGGCTCCGCGGCCGCTTCCAAGGCCGGATTGTTCAGGACCAAGGTCGCCATATCCTCTCGAACCCCGTCCGGAGAAGAAGGTTGCGCTTCGGAATCAGTTTTTTGGCTGGAATTCACGGAATTGAATTGGTTTCTCTCGGGTTCCGGCGCGCCCGTTCTCGAAAAAGTCATTGCCCAACCGGCTGGATTCAGCTTGGCTGTGGAAATCCCCGGATTTCTGAGCGAAGAGATGGGGTCCAGGCCAGCTTTACCAGCGAAACCGAGCCCTGTGTCTTGCCGGATTGTGTGCGTTCTCCAAAACATAACAGCGTGGCAGGGCATTGCACCGCCCCCTTGGCAAAGCCGGGGGAAGGATTTGGACGTAAAGCCCTACTGGTGTTACTCTAACCTACAGGACGCCTTCCGTGGCGAACTTCTCGTGCAAATGCCGCTTCCGGCCTTGAGCCGCAGGCCATGACCGAGAGAACCGCAAGGCTGTTGGACCGGTTGATGGGTTTGCCCCGGGCCGGATCGGCAGCAAACAATTCCTTTCTTGCCTTTTCTGGGCGCTTAACTCAGCGGTAGAGTGTCACCTTCACACGGTGGAAGTCGCAGGTTCGAATCCTGCAGCGCCCACCAATCCCTGGCTCGCGAAGCCATAGGGGATTGGATCTGCGTGGATGAGCCGCGCATAAAAAATGCACAAGTCCAATTCTGCGTCCGGGAGCATATGATGGCTGTACCAGCCGCTGCGGCGACTCAGGCGCGTTGAAATCGTTTTCGTTCCGGCTCCCGGCCGGTCCCACCGGCCCGGGCGGAACGGGGTCGCTCACCGCCAGCGCGAACGGCAAAGGTGGGTAATCGTGAAACGTGCATTCTTATTGGCTACTACGATGATGGCCGTGGCGTTTGCCGCCAGGGCACAGGGAGAGACGAAGATGTCGATTTTTGGTCATACCGCGGACGGAACTGCCGTCCCGATCTACACGCTGACCAGCGGCAAGCTCGAGGTGAGAGTGACGGCCTATGGTGCGCATCTGGTGAGCGTCAAGGCTCCTGACCGCAACGGCAAGATGGCGGATGTAGCGCTGGGCTACGACTCGCTGGATACCTATCTGGTCAAGCCCAATCCGTATATCGGCGCCATCGTGGGCCGCTACGGCAATCGCATCGCCGGCGGCAAGTTTTCCCTCGACGGAAACACCTATCAGATTCCGTTGAATGACGGCGCGAACGCATTGCATGGCGGGCCCAAGGGCTTTGACCAATATGTCTGGCAGTCCAAGGAAGTGGCCGGCGGCGTCGAGTTCACCCTCGTCAGCCCCGACGGCGACATGGGCTTTCCTGGCAAGCTGACCACTACGGTGCGCTACACACTCAAGGATGAGACGCTGCGCATCGACTACTCGGCCACCACCGACAAGGCCACCGTGGTCAACCTGACCAACCACGCCTACTTCAACCTGCACGGCGACGATCAGGGCGACATTCTGGATCATGTGATCGAGATCGATGCCGACAAGGTGACGGCGGCGGGCGCGGGGCTGATCCCGACCGGCGAGCTGGCTCCGGTGGCTGGCACGCCGCTGGACTTCCGCAAGCCCGAGGTGATTGGCAAGCGGATCGACGCAGACTTCGAGCAACTGAAGCTGGCTGGCGGCTACGACCACAACTGGGTTCTGAACGGCAAGGCCGGCCAGATGCATCTGGCGGCGATTCTGAGCGATCCCAAGAGCGGCCGCAAGCTGACCGTGGAGACCACCGAGCCGGGCGTGCAGTTCTATAGCGGCAACTTCCTCGATGGCAGCTTCACCGGCCGCCACGGCGTGAAGTACACCAAGCACGCCGGACTCTGCCTGGAGACGCAGCACTTTCCGGATTCGCCCAATCACGCCAGCTTCCCCAGCACGGAACTGAAGCCGGGCCAGACCCTGCACTCGACCACCACGTTTACCTTTAGCGTGACCAAGTAAAAATCAGCTAGAGCCATAAAAATTGCCGCGGCAGTCTGCTCTTTTCGAGACCGCCGCGGCAATTTTTGATTCGGACTCCGACCGTTCCTAACATCCCGATCGATGTGCTCCCGTCCGCTGGCCTCCATTGTGCCTATGCAGTAGTGTGCGCGCTGGGAACTTTCTATACGAGTCTTCGTGGAAATGATCTTTCACTGTGATATAGTTTTTTTCTTACAGCCATGAAGACATTGCTCCGTTTTGTCCTGATCGCGGCTTTTTCTGCTCCTTGTTGCCTTGCCCAAACAGGCACCGTCACCTTCTATAGCCGCAGCATCACAATCAAGAGCGGGGCCGCAGCTTTCCTTCCGAAGAGCGAACAACCCTTCGGCGGTTTGCAAGGCGGCTGGGTTTTTGACGGCCCGCAACGTCTGGCGCGTGTCCGTACGGGGCGTTTTGCAACCTTCCATCTCAGTCCCGGAGAACACTCTTTTACCGACTCGGGCCCGACCGGGGACAGCAAGAAGCCTCTAGTGATTAACGTCAAAGATGGCGGTCAATACTGTGTTCGGCTCTTCGCAAAGATGATCAATTTAGAGGTCTATGGCCAGTGGGAAAACCAGATCGAAGAGGTTCCCTGTCAGCAGGCGCAGGGCGAAGCCGCACACTTGAAGCCGGTTGAAATCAAACGGGTTGACCCGGCCGTCCGTACCGAATTTGACACTCAGACGGCCTTCCCCGGCGCGATTCCGTCGCAGCATTAGCCATAGAGCCTCCTGCTACGCAGATGGACTTGGTTTCGGGGTACTGTGTTCTGGCCGAGTAACCGCCTATGCGGAAATCGCGTCTACAGAAACCTGCGCAGACTTTTTATGTTCACCCGTAGCACAAAACCAGCACAAAAATCGTCGAGCTTTCTGCCTACCCATGAATTCGATGTGTTGCCGGACTGGATGCACATATTTTTATAGTGCACTCTGATCGGCACGGCTGAGTCGTGCCCTTTCAAAGCCATGAATGAGAGTTTTAAGACAGATTCTATTGATCCGGCCATGAAGGATAAGACTTGAGCTACCCCACCCTTGCCGCAAAAACAAAGGTGCGGCGAGGGTGGGGCACCTGAAGTTTGTCTCATTATTTCGGACCGGGATCAATAAGAAATACTTTGCAACGGTTCTGCCGCCCCTCCGGGGCTTTGCGATCATCGGGGCATCTCCCAGGGCTTGCGCCCTGGGCTATTTTCGACCGGCCCCTAACGGGGCCTTACTTTGCCTGCGCGCCCAATTCATCTAGCACATGCTTCAGGTCGTCGAGTTTTTGTCCGGCTTCGGCGAGCTTGCCTTCGGAGGTTAGCCGCTGGTAGTCGTTGAAGTCGCGGCTGGCCTGGCTGACAAGCGCGTTGACGTTGGCGGCCGTAGGCGCGGCGGCGGGCTTCGGCGCGCCGTTTGCGGGCGAGGGTTGCGCCGGTCTGGCTTCGGCCATTGACGGCGTCTGCGCGCCGAAGAGCGAGCTGAGCGCGGTCTCGAAGCTTGGCCCGTAGGCCAGCCGGTCCTGCAATGCCAGCACCACCAGCCGTAGCTCGGGCATGGGGCTGCGGTCGGCCTGCAGGTAAATCGGCTCGGCGTAGAGCAGCGCCCGGCCGCAGGGAATCACCAGCAGATTGCCGCGGATCACGTGCGAGCCTTGCTGATTCCACAGCGTAAGCTTGCCGGAGAGCTGCGCGTCCTGATCGATGCGCGCCTCGATCTGCTGCGGCCCGTCGACCAGCCGCGTCTTGGGGAAGTTGTAGGCCACGGCGGTGCCGTAGTGCGCGCCGTCGCTACGCGCGGCGATCCAGCCGATCATGTTGTTGCGGTTGACCGGGGTGAAGGGCAAGATCTCGACGAACTCCAGCCCGCCGCTCTCGCCGGGCAATGACATGAGCACGAAGTTGGGATGCATGGCCTGCGAGGCCTGATCGCCGTTCTGGCTCGATCCGGTTTCGGTGGCTACGCCCCACTGGTCCTCGCGGTTGTAAAAGACCTCCGGGTCGGTCATGTGATAAAGGCCGTAGACCTCGGCCTGCATGGTGAGCAACTGCTCGGGGTAGCGGACGTGCGCGCGCATCCACTCCGGCATCTGCGCGCCGTCCTTGAAGAGCGAGGGAAAGATGCCGCGCCAGGCGGCGAGAATGGGATCGTTGTTGTCGACCACGTAGAAGGTGACCGAGCCGTCGTAGGCGTCGATAGCCACCTTGACGCTGTTGCGTACGTAATTGACCGGCTGGCCGCCGAGCGCGGTCGGCGCCGAATAGGGATAGTTCGACGAAGAGGTGAAGGCATCGACGATCCAGCGCAGGCGGCCGTCGTTGCCGACCACGATGTAGGGATCGCGATCGAAATCCAGAAACGGAGCCAGTGTCGCGATGCGGGCGCGGATATTGCGCCGCATCAGCAGGCGGCTTTGTTCGGTGATGTCGTCGCTGAAGGGCACCTTGGTCAGATCGCCGAGGTCGAAGGCGATCAGCAGCCGGCGCAGGAATCCGCCCATCTCAATGCCGCCCGCGCCCTCGTAGGTGGAGAAGTTGTTGTTCGGGCCCTGCGGATAATTGAACTCCTGCTGGCGGGTATTGACGTAGACATCGGTGTCGGTCATCTCGCCGAAGTAGATCTCTGGCCGCGTGACTTTGAGGCCGGCGACGGTGCTTTCCACCGGGGTGTTCGACAGATAAAACGTGGGCAGCCCCTCGTCGGTGAAGCCGTTGACCGGATTCATGGTGACGCCGTAGCCGTGCGTGTAGATGAGCTTGTCGTTGATCCAGTTGCGGCTGCTCTCGGGCAGATTGTCGACATTGATCTCGCGCACGGCGAGCATCACCTGGCGCGGCGCGCCGTTGATGATGTAACGGTCGATGTCGATGCCGGGGAAGTTGTAATAGGTGCGGATTTCCTGGGCCTGGCGCAGCGTCGATTGCAGCGCGTTCACGTCCCACAGCCGGATGTTTTCGAGCGTCGCGCGGTTGTGCTCCGGGTCGGCGGCATCGGGCGTGGTTTCGGCCGGGAACTCGCGCTGATCGAAGCGGTCGAGCAAGTAGGCCTGGCGGGTGAAGGCGATGGCGTTGGCGATGTAGGGCCGCTCTTTGTTGAGCCGGTTGGGAGAGACGACGAAGGTGGAAACATACCAGCCGACCACTCCCGCGGTCACAAAGCAGGCCGCGGCGGGGATCACGGAGGCAACCAGCCAGCGCACGCGCGGCTTGAAGATGCCGCCCAGAATGACGATGGCCGCGCCCAGCAGCAGCGCCACGCTCACCGCCAACATGCCGTTGAGCGTGACGTGTTCGCCGGAGTAGTCCACGCCGCTAAAGAGCGTGTGCGGTTCGAAGAGCAGATCGTAGCGGCCGATGTACTCGCGCAGAGCCATGACAATGAGCAGAAAACCGGCGGCCAGCGAGATGCCGCGCAGGGGCAGGGAATCGAGGGCGAAGCGGCCGTTGATGGCGCGTCCGCTGCTGGCTGCGACAAAAAACAGCACCGCGAGTACGCCGATGATGATGGCCATGGCCAACAGCCAGCCGCTCGCCAGTTGCCATGCCGGCAGGGTGAAGAAGTAAAAGCCGAGCGGCTTGCCGAAGATGGGGTCGGCAACGCCGGCTGCGGCAGGCGCGTGCAGATAAAGGGCCACCGTGGGCCAGTTGGAGCGCAGCGCGAAACCGGTGACGAGCGAGATCAAAAGCGCTGCGGCAATGGCTACAATGCGCAGCACCCGCGCCACGGGAAGATCCACGGACCGGCCGGCGAAAAAGATGGTGTGGTTGCCGGGCAAATCCTCGCCATGGCCCCGGCTCAACGCCAGCATCGCGCCGAGAAGCACCAGAAAGGTCAGCGCGAAAAATCCCGCGAAGACTTCCCACTCCAAGCCGAGGGTCTTCCAGTAGACATCCGCGTAGCCCAGGGAGCGGAACCAGAGCAGCTCAACCCAGTAGGAGACGGCGGTGCGGCCGCCGATAAAGACCACGATGGCGAGAATAAATAGAAAGAGAAAGCCAAAATTCGGGCGGTGTTGTTTAGGCTGCTGGTTCCAGTCGATGGTGGCGGGCATATCCTGCTCCTGTTCGGCGAAATAATCGGCCGAAAGCTACGCTTGCATTGTACAGCGGGAGTGTCTGCTCTCTGTGCGCGTATGGTTTGCCGGCTACTGCTGGCGCAACACAAAACTTTGCGCGGATCGCGCTTTGAAAGGGCACGGCTTTCGCCGTGCCAATCAGAACAACGACAAAAATGAAGATCCGGCTAGAGGAAAGGTGAAACCTTCCCTCTAGCCGGAAGCACTGAAGATTCTTGTAACTGTCTTTCTGCGGCACGGCTTTCGCCGTGCCCTTTCAATACAATCTTGAACGGTGTCCCGCTAGATCAGCTCGTTGCGCCCGGCCTGGTTCAGCTCCTTGACGATCTTGCCGACATCCTGCGAGTGGTCGCGGTGGGCGATCAGCAGCGCGTCGTCGGTCTCGACCACCACCAGATCCTCGACGCCGACCAGGGCGATGAACTTCTTGGGGCTGTAGATGTAGTTGTCGGCCGCGTCGATGGTGATGTGGCCGCTGGTTTCGGCCACGTTGCCCTCCGAGTCGCCACGCATGCGCGTCTGCAACTGGTAGTCGTAGAGCGAGGCCCAGCTCCCCAGATCGTTCCAGCCGAACTCGGCCGGGATGCAGTAGAGATTGGAGAGGTGCTCGCCCTTGGCCGAGCGGGGCTCCAGCACCGCGTAATCGACCGAGATGTTTTCGCACTTGGGATAGACGTTGCGGAAGACCTCGTTGAAGTTGGGCGTTCCCCAAGCGGCGGCAATGGCCTCCAGCAGCGGCGCCGTTTCTGGCAGGTGTTCGCGGACGGCATTGGCCAGCGTGCGCGCCGACCACAGAAACATGCCCGAGTTCCAATAGTAGTTGCCGGCGGCGACAAACTCCTCGGCGCGGCTCTGGTTGGGCTTTTCGGTAAAGCGGCGCACATGCAGCGTGTTGCCATCGGCGGTCAGGTCGCCGGTCTCGATGTAACCGTAGCCGGTTTCAGCGTGTGCCGGCTCAATGCCCAGCACTACGATGTTCTCTCCAGCCGCGGCCACGGCGATGGCCTTTTGCAGGAACTTCAAAAAACGCGGTTCGTCGCCGATCACGTGGTCGGAGGGAAAGATGCCGAGCACGGCGTTGGGGTTTTCGCGCTCAATGAGAAAGGCCGCCAGTCCGCAGGCCGGCGCGGTGTTGCGCGCCACCGGCTCCTGAACAATCTGCGCGGTGGGCAGGGCGGGCAACTGGCCGGCGATCTCCTGGGCCAGATACTCATTGGTGATCACCCAGGTCTTTTCCGTGGCCGCCAGCGGATGCAGCCGTTCTACGGTCTGTTGCAGCATGGAGCGGTCGCCGTCAAGAGCAAGAACCTGTTTGGCGTGGGCGCGGCGGCTACGGGGCCAGAAGCGCGTACCACTGCCCCCGGCCAGAATCACGGGACGAAAATCAATAGCGTTCGACATTGAACCAATATCCTACCCGACACGGACAGGTTTTGCCCAGAGCGTCGAGAAGAATTTTCGGCGAACGCACTTCCTTGGCCGCATCTCCGGGCAGGCGAGCGGCGCCCAAGGAGATCCATCCCGCATGTTGAACTAATCGGCGGGCAACTGTTTGCTCAAATAAGTTTGGTAGCCCAGCGATTCGACCAGCCCCAGCTGCGCCTCCAGCCAATCGGCGTGCTCTTCTTCGTCTTCCAGCAGCGCCGTAAACAGTTCGGCGCTGCCGTTGTCGGCCTGCGCGCGGGCCAGCGCCACAAACTCGTTGTACATTTTGACGGCATCGTGCTCGGCCGCCAGATCGTTTTCCAGTTGCTCTTTGACGGTTTTGCCGATCTTCAGATGGGTGGGCTGGGCCAGATTCGGCGCGCCTTCCAGAAAAAGAATGCGCTCGATCAGCTTTTCGGCGTGCTTCATTTCGCCGATGGATTGTTTTTTGATTTCCTTGGCAAGCCGGATATATTTCCAGTTCTCGCACATTTCGGCGTGAACGAAATATTGGCTTAGTGCGATCAGTTCTTCATGCAGCGCCTTGTTGAGCGCCTCGATGACTTTGTCGTTGCCCTTCATTGTGCCGATCCTCCTTACGGCGGCCCGTTGCAGGCTGCCGGTGCGCCGGGATGCGCCTTGTGGCGCGCATCCCGGCTAGAGGCCCGATGAAACGCGGTTACTTCAGTGAAGTGAGGAACTCGCCCATGCGGCGCGTGCCCTCGTCGATGTTTTGCTTGGTGACCGGATACGAGAGGCGGATGTGCTCGGCGGTGCCAAAGGCTTCGCCGGGCACGGTGACCACGTGCGCCTCGTGCAGCAGGCGGGTGGCCATCTCGGTGGCCGTCTTGATGCCGCCCTTGCCCAGATAGGCCGAGATGTTCGGGTAAACGTAGAAGGCGCCCTCGGGCTTGGTGCAGGTGACGCCGGGAATCTTGGCCAGCGCGGCCAGCATGTAGTCGCGCAGCTCGATGAACTCGGCGCGGAATTCAGTCACGCACTCCTGCGAGCCAGCCAATGCCGCAATGGCCGCCTTTTGCACGATGCTGGTGGCGTTGGAGGTCTGCTGCGACTGCAACTTGCTCAGGTTGGCGATGATCGGCTTGGGAGCCATGGCGTAGCCGCCGCGCCAGCCCGTCATCGCGTAGGTCTTCGAGAGCGAGCCCAGCACCACCATGTAATCCTTGGCCCAGGTAAAGGAGCCGCCGGAGACCGGCTTGCCCGCGTAATTCAGGTAGACGTAACACTCGTCCAGGATCAGGTAAATCTTGCGCTCTACAGCCAGACGCGCGATCCGCTCCAGATCCTCGGCCGAGACCACCGAGCCGGCCGGGTTCGACGGCGAGTTCAGAATGATGGCCTTGGTCTTGGGCGTGATCGACTTCTCGATGGCGTCGGCGGTAATGCGGAAGCCTTCGGCCTCGCTGGTCTGCAGGTAAACCACTTTGCCGCCGGCGTACTGGATGATGTCCTTGAAGCTGACCCAGTAGGGGACCGGCAGAATGACTTCGTCGTCGTAGTCGACCAGGATCTCGATGGCATTGAACAGCGCGTGCTTTTCGCCGGTGCAGAAGATGGCTTCGTCGATCGCGTAGTCGGAGCCGAAGTCGGCGGCATGGCGCTGCACGATCGCTTTGCGCACATCGGGAATGCCGGGCACCACGGTGTAACGGGTGAAGTTGGCTTCAATCGCGGCGATGGCTGCATCTTTGATGTGCCGCGGAGTGTTGAAGTGGGGCTCGCCGGCCCCGAAGTCTACCAGGTTGGCGCCTTGGGCGCGCAGTTTGGCAGCCTCGGCGGCCACAGCCATGGTCGCCGAGACCTCAATCCGGCCAATGCGGTCGGCAAAGATTTTTGCAGGAGCTGTGTTGGTCATCACACTTCCAGTTTGACAGATTTTCGCGCTGCCGCAAAACATGAATTTGAACTGCCAGGGCACAAATTCTGCTGTTTTAAGCCGGGCGAGCCTGCTTGGAGGCCTCGATAAGCCGTTGCATCAGCAAAGATGCCGAGGCAAAGATCCGGCCGCCCATGGGGTCATTGGTCAGCATTTCAATCGGCCCCTGGCCGAAGTGAAGACCGCTTGGGGTGAGTATGTTCAGCCGAGCGATGCCTGCCGTTGGCGCAGCGGGCCGCTCTTTGTCCCAAGGCCCGATCTGCTGCGCGGCAACCGCCGCGTTTTGCAAAAGATGATCGATGAAAGGATCGAGCGAGTGATCGGGATGCTCCCACACCACGCCGGCGCCGCTGAAGTTCCAATAGCGGGCGCTGTGATCGGCATAGGCCGCCAGCAGATCGAGTCCCTTGGGCATGCCGACTTCAACCACGACGCCAAGAACCTGCTTGGCTTTTTCCGGCGGCGGCGCGAAACCTGCTCGGCGCAGAAAATGCCAGGCTTGCAGAATCTGCCGGGATTCCTGCTCGGGCGATGCGGCGATTTGATAAAAAACTTTTGCCGCTTCCACAAAGTTTTTGTCCGCGGCCAGCTCTTGAGCGCGCAGAAACGAGGACCAAGGCTCAGTCGCACGCGCTAGCACGCCGACCGTCGCCGGCGGCCACGCGTCCTGATCGCCGAAAAGCGTCTCCCGCATCGCCAAACTTACAGGTTTGGTTGAATCCTTTTTGGACTTGAACATGAACGTTCCGCAGCTTTACTGGCCGTTGGGCAGCCGTTCGCGCAGCCGCTTGAGCACGTTGGCGGGCAGCAGCCCTGAAACGTCGCCGCCCAGGCTGAAGACCTCTTTGAGCATCCGCGAACTGACAAACGAGTAGCGGCCGGCCGGCTGCAAAAAAACCGTCTCGACCTCGGGCGCCAGCCGCCGGTTCATCAGCGCCATCTGGAACTCGTACTCGTAGTCGGAGATGGCGCGAATGCCGCGCAGCACCGCCGTCGCGCCTTGCTGGCGGGCGAACTCGACCATCAGCCCGTTGAATGTGGCGATGGAGACGTTGGGAATCGCCGCCGTCACCTCTTTGAGCATCTCGATGCGCTCTTCGACGCTGAACAGCGGGTCTTTGACCGGATTGACGAGAACCGCGACCGTCAGGTGGTCGAAAATCTTCGCGCCGCGTTGAATCAGATCGACGTGGCCGTTGGTGGGGGGATCGAAGGTGCCGGGGTAAAGTGCTTTGGTAGGCATGGGTACAGCTAGATTCTAGCAGCGCGAGCGGTGGCGCGGCCCTGCCCATGTCGGGCATCGGGAAGGACAACCTTGGGACGCGCCTTGCGGTTTTGAACTGGCACCGGTTCCAACGGTGCCGCAAGCGTGTCGCGCCAAGCTGGCATCATTCAATCTGCCGCTGGCAGGACTTCTTCGATTCCCAACCAAGGGGCGCCTTGAAGTACGAGGTACTTCAGGTAAAGCTCCGCGCCAATTTGATCTTTCGATGTGAGCAAGGTGCGGGCCGCTTGCAGGATGCGATCATTTTCGAGCGTGGCGGCGTCAAAGTTTTCCTCGATCATTCCCTCCGCATGGGGAATCTTGAGCAGATCGAGAAAGTCGATAATCACGGGACGATGATCGCGCAGCAGATATTGCTTCACGAGGCTGTCGATGATCTGATCGGGAAGCGTGGCGGTGGTTGCCGTCCAGGTTGCCAGCCGCTCGGCCGGCGATTTGCGGACGAAGACCTCGCGCAGGTTCTTCGCGCGCGCGAGCGTCACGATGAGGAGCTGTTTCTCAGCGCCCTTTGACTCATCCCAGAGAATTTTTGAGGCAGCGGTTCGAATCTCAATGGGCAATTGCCGCCAAATACGACTGGCAGTTACGGGCATCGGTAGTCCTCTCATCGATGAAAGCTGAAGTTTCAGCTTCAATGATAACGGCTGCGGGAGGAAGTTTGTGTGGGCTGGCGGAAGGCGGGTCAATCGGATTTCAATTTGTCTCGGAGATTGCTCTGCCCAAGAACGCGACGGGCAAACGGAGGCGAAGGGAAGTTGAGCCGGCCCCCCGGGCAGGTGGTGCAGCAAAATAACGAAGAGAAGCGATGAGTCATTAAGCTCTGTGTCCGTTCATTGCGTTGTTTGCGATGAGCGGGAGGTTGGGTCTGCCAATCTCCCATTCAAAAACGCCGAGAGCACGTTTTGAGTGGGGCACAACTTCATCTCAATCCCTGCGACTCTTGGTCGGGGCACCGGCAGTAGCTGCAATCGCCAATGTGCAGTCTCGCCCGTTTACGATGCCAATTTCGGTACACGTAAAATAACGTCTTTGTTCTCCCTCTTGTTTCAAATCGTTTTGCCGTCCAGGTCGGCAAAAAATTTGATTCCCGGGATCGATAAATCGCGAAGACCGCCATCGTTGGTAAAGAACAGGTCCACGCCGGCCTCGGCCGCCGTTGCCAGGTGAATACCATCGGCCTGGCTGACGCGATGGGTGCTGCGAACTGCGCTGTAACGGTCGGCGGTTGCCGCTGTAAAAGGCAGAATCTCTACCGCTCCGCTCTCAAAATATTTCTTCACGGCTTCAACTCCCGAAGCCGAGCCCCGGCGGCGCGGGCCCGTCAAAATCTCGCCGATTGTAAAGACGCTCGTGCTCAACACCGCTTCCCGGTTCACGATTTGTTCGAGAATCCGGCGCGCCTTGGGGCCGAATTGCGGATGGGCTTCGAGCACGTAGATGAACAGCATCGTGTCCCAATAGACGCGGGTCACTTGGCGCTCTCCATGCGCGCCTTTTCTTCCTGCTCATACCGCTGCCAAACATCCGGACCCCAGCTTCTCTCCGCCTTCAAATATGCTTCTCCACCACCCAACTGCGCGTAGGTGTCTTTGAGAATTCCGTAGAGCGCAAGCAGGCCGGCGCCGTTGGCAACGGTTTTCTTCGGAACTGGAGCTAGCTCCTCCGCTTTCTCTGGCGGTATCAACCGGAATGTAAACTCAACCGTCGTGCTTTGTCCGGAGGGCGGTCCCTTCCGCGCGATCAATTCGACGTTGGCGTAGTTAAGGAACTTTTTTGTGGAGAGCGCGGAGCAAACTTGAGGTACTTTCTTCAGATCCCACCGCATGGCTTTATGCACATCGCCCGCCCGCACCGTCACCGTGCCGGAGCCGGAGCGGCGTGCCGGAACGACGAAGTGGTTCATGACGTAGGCCCGAACCCGGTCGCTATCATTCATGGCAACCTCTCTCGTTGGTAGAATAGCATAGATAGAATGTTTTGACTCGCACGGCAAATCCTTCTGCATACCCCTTAAAGAGCCAACTTTTTGCAGGTCTGGATGATTTCGATATCGTAGGAGCTAAAAACGTTAGGGTTGAAATAGCCAGTTACGGTGCTTAGCATAAGCAGCGAGTTTCTTTGACTTCTTCCTGATTTCAGACTCTCTCAGACCGGAAAAATCTACCGAGCAATGTTCGGGAAAAGGATCTCCATCTTCAATGACATTCAATTGCTCATTCACGAACTCAGCATGGGAGAGCGCCATGACCCCAGCAGACTCGAATTTGAGTGTCTCAGTGTAATGATGCCAAGATGCCGGAGCTGTAATCCTGGCCCCGTTATAGACAGAGAGTTGATTCTCATCTTTCGGGGTTGGCCGAAATGCTTGGGATGTTGGCCTGCCATCCTGGACAAAGTTAGGATGAATTTGACGGAGCAATAAAGTTTCAGCGTTCACTTGACTGCTCCTCAACCTTCGGTATCTCTAATTGCTTTAACGCCTCATTGAGCTGGTTCCAACCGTTTTGATCGGCAAGTGAAAATGTGAATTCCGAGCAGGTGTTATCTTTCAGATTTAAGGCTTGATATTCTGCCTGTTTTTTTTCAAGATCAATATCAAGCGAAACCTCATTGTTGTTCAGCGTCCATTCAGCCTGGACTCCGCCTTCGGCTGTTGGATACAGATAAGGTAATGGCCGATCACCGTCGAAATAGGCGTCAAACTGAATAGAGAGCCAGCTCAGCATCTCCTTGTTTGGTGCGATGCCCTTACCATCAAACCAACCGTCGTTGAGTGCTGCTATTTGTTCTAATCGCAAGGTAACATCCAATGGATCAAGGGGCGTGACGTGCTCGATGGATTCAAATCCCTTGAGGTGATCTTTGCGGTCCCATTGTACAACGCCTTGGATAAGGACATAGGCCCCGTTACGATAACCTCTCATTGCATCAACAACGGCATCTTTACAATTATCGTTCAGAGGAGCTTCTGCTCTTGTCCCGTCGCTCAGTTCAAATTCAAAACTGTCGCCACGCACATTCATTTCATAAACTCGGGCACGTAAGGCACGTTCTTCCGTCCATATCTCAACCTGAGCTGAACGAATCAACTTCTTTCTTATCTCTGAATTAAGTGTTACAATCCGATCTCCCTGAGGAAACTCAATCGACTCCCCAGGCCGCAGTCCGCGTCCAAAGCGGTCGAAATAGCTAAGATAATTAGCTGGCAATACCTGTGGACGGTCCTCCGCTGATAGCGCAATTGCATTCACAATTTCCGTTTTTGCTTGCTCGAAGTACTTTACATTATCTGGTGGAAAAAGAAGAGAAGAAGAATAGGCAAGAACAATCGCCAGTTTTGCGCTTCCATCCCCAACGCCGGCTAGTTGGAGCTCTATACCATTCGCAAAATTGCGTTGGATTCTCTCTCTGTTTTGATGTTCTTGCTTGAACTTCCATTTAGCGACTTCAACTAGCATCTCCTCAAGAGCAGAGAAGTCCTTTAGAAGCTCCAGCGGCACAGTATGGTCCCGGAAGCGTTCACCACAAAGTTTCGGCTCCAGAAAATCCTGTCGCTGCACTTTAGTAGCCCATCCTGTCTTGAAGGAAACAATTGCTGACAGTTATCAAAGGAACGCCGCAATTGAAATGTCTCCGCCGCACGATGTCCCAGAGCGATCACTGAACTCCTAATTGTACATTCCCCTTCCAAGCTGGGCCAAAAATCACGGGAAGTTACAGATGCGAGAGTACAGATTCGGTTAATAATCTGCTGCCCCAGGTCCCGCTTTTGGGACCTGGGCGATTGTTGGATGCGCAGTTTTTACTGGCCTTTGCGTCCCCGCACCACTTCCTTGGCCACGGCCGGTCCTTCGGCGGGAACCTCGGGGATTTCGGCTTTGACGGCGCCGATATTCAGCTTCTTGCGCAACTCGCCGTCCATCTTGGCGAAGATTTCCTTGTTCTCTTTGAGGAAGGTGCGGGTGTTTTCGCGGCCCTGGCCGATGCGCTCGCCCGCGTAGCTGTACCAGGCGCCGGACTTCTCGACGATATTGTGCGTCACCGCCAGATCCAGCACATCGCCCTCGCGGCTGATGCCCTCGCCGTAGAGAATGTCGAACTCGGCCTCGCGGAAGGGCGCGGCCACCTTGTTTTTGACGATCTTGACCTTGGTGTGCGAGCCCACCACGGCATCGCCTTCCTTGACGGCGGCGATGCGGCGAATGTCGATGCGCACCGAGGAGTAGAACTTCAGCGCCCGGCCGCCGGTGGTCGTCTCCGGGTTGCCGAACATGACGCCGATCTTTTCGCGGATTTGGTTGATGAAGACCAGCGCCGTGCGCGACTTCGAAACCGTGCCGGTGAGCTTGCGCAGCGCCTGCGACATCAGTCGCGCCTGCAGGCCGACGTGGCTGTCGCCCATCTCGCCGTCAAGTTCGGCCTTGGGAACCAGCGCGGCCACCGAGTCCACCACCAGCACATCGATGGCGCCGGAGCGGACCAGCGCCTCGGTGATCTCCAGGGCCTGCTCGCCCGAGTCGGGCTGCGAAACCAGCAGGTTGTCGACATCGACGCCCAGCTTTTGCGCGTAGCTGGGGTCGAGCGCGTGCTCGGCATCGACAAAGGCCGCCATGCCGCCGGCTTTTTGCGCCTCGGCGATTACCTGCAAGCAGATGGTGGTCTTGCCCGAGGATTCGGGGCCGAAGACCTCGGTGACGCGGCCGCGGGGAATGCCGCCTACGCCCAGCGCCGCGTCGAAGCTGATCGACCCGGTCGAGATCACCGCGATCGGCAGCAGCGCCTCACGGGAACCGAGGCGGACAATCGACCCCTTTCCAAACTGTTTTTCAATCTGTGCAAGCGCAAGTTCTACGGCTTTGGCGCGGTCATCGGCAATCGCCATCGGGAGGGCTCCTAATTTTCATCTCCTCGCCGATCCGCTTGTTTTAAGGCGAAAAAGTGCGAGGGCTTCATGAGTTTTCGATGGGATTGTAGCAGGACGAGACAGAGAAAGACAGAAGAAAATGGCGAATAAACGGAAAAACACGGAAACAGGCGACCAAACAGAGTAATATGCATCAATCTTATTTATTTGCATCATTCAGCATAAATTGCATCATATATGAAATTGATGCAGAATGGGTTCATGCGCACCACGATCACGCTCGACGACGATGTCCACGAATTTGCGTCGTATTATGCCAGTGCCCGAGGAATCACCCTCAGTGCTGCAATGAACGAACTTGTCCGTAAAGCGGAGACGGCTCCAACGCCCAAGCCACTCATCGTTTTTTCTCCCGAAGGCTTTCCCATGTTTCCTCCTACGGGCGGGTCCATTACGTGCGAGATGGTGAAGAAACTCGAGGAAGACGAATTTGATCCGAAGAAATTTGCTTGATCTGAACGTCTTGATCGCGCTGGCGGATCAACGGCATAGCCACCATCGGCAGGCGAGGGCTTGGTTTGCCTCCTCCGGGATCGATCGCTGGGGAGTTTGTCCCTTCACTGAGGCTGGCTTTTTGCGCGTGACGACAAATCCCACGTTTCGCCCCGGCCCCCAGCCCGTTGAGCGGGCTATCGCCATTTTGCAATCGCTGAAGGAGATGCCAGGGTATAGTTACTGGGAAATAAAAGATAGTTGGGTCAATCTCACTGCGCCGTTCGCCAAGCGCATCTCTGGTCACCAGCAGGTGACCGACGCCTACCTGCTGGGGCTGGCGATCAAGGAAGACGGCGTGCTGGTCACCTTCGACAATGGCATCCGGTATATGGCCGGCGCCGAGTTTCGCGGCCATGTGCATGTGATCGAGTAAGCGGGCGGGCGGCATGCTGCGGAGACCAACATGCTGCCGCCACGAAAGATCTCCGCAGCCCGCCCGGTCCAACTCCGCTCAACCAAGTGCTACATGTGGCCGATGAGTTTTTGCGCCACGGCCTTGGCGTAAGCCAGTTTTTCGTCGGGCGTTTTGCCCACCATCATCTGAATAAAGATCACATCGTTTTTATAATGCACGGCCAGATTGCCGCCGCCGAAGAAGATGGCCTCGCTGCCGATGCCAGTGACGTTTTTGGTGTCGGAAAACTCTTGGCGGGAGCTAGCCGCGTATTGTGTGAAGCCAGGGCCCTGGCCGGTATGCATGATGATGGCGAAGGTGTTGTGGAATCCTTTACCGAAGCGGCAGGGATCGGTGGCGCTGCGTTGTAGCGGCTGGCCGACGGCGGCCGCTACTTCGGCATCGGTGAGCTTGTTACAGACGGACTGGGCGTGCGCCGCGGGAACCGCCAGCGGCAGGGCAAGTAAAATAGCGCTCAGAAACCAAGTCGATTTATTCATAGGCGCAGTGTAGGTAGCAATTGTTGCGCCGCGATGAATTTTTGCGGAAATTCCGCGCTACCAGCCCGCTGGCTATATCGTGTAAGCGCCCACGCGCCGTTCACTGGAGGTCAGCGCGTCGCACTGCCGGTCCAGAGTCTCGTAGTCCTTGTCATGCTCTTTGCGGAAGGCGCGGAAGGCCTCCTCGCTCGACCAGCGGTCGATGGTCAGATAGCTGCCTGGCACATAGGCGTCGTGCAGCAACTCGGTGCCCTGGTACTCGCCCGATACCCGGAAGAGCTGCGCCCAGGCGCCGTTGGGGCTGTATGCAGCCTCGAAGCCGGCAATCTTCTCCTCGGAAACTTCAAACTGCCAAACCACGACGAACATGCGTGCCCCCCTAAACCCTAGTTTTTATATGTTAGCGCAGAGGGCACCCCGGACCGGGGGTGAGGGTTCGTGGTAGCGAAAGCCCTGATTCCATAAGAGGGAAGCATGGTACCGTATATTGGAACGCTGTCCCTTTGTATGGAGCATACTGATCGGGAGCCAATCTTGGGATTCGCCTACCCCTTTAGGCCTCCCGATCTCCGATTTGGCTGTTTGAATGGCTTGAAGAACCGATAAGATGATGGACGGGCCCGATGTGGGGCTCGCGAATCTGTGCGCTTGCGCGATGCTTTCGCGGCTCATCAAATTGGACTCGTCAAGGTTAATTTCTTTCGTTCCAAACGCGACGACGAGGCATCAAAAAAGTATGCAAAGCGAGAGACCGATGAAAAATGTTCGTTACCCAGGAATTCGCGTAACCGCCAACGGAAATCAACTTGTCAGCTATTACACAGAGACGCGCATCGCCGATGCCGGCGTATTTTATCCGATCACGCCTTCGACCGAGGGCGGCGAGTTGTTCCAGCAGGCCTACGCCGAGGGGCATTTGAATGTCTTTGGCGGCAGCACACTGGCCATTGAGACCGAAGGCGAGCATGCGGCGCAGGGCGGAGCCATTGCGCACTCGGTCTGCGGCAAGCGCGTGGTCAACTTTACCTCGGGCCAGGGCGTGGTTTACGGCGTTGAGCAGGATTATCACGCGCCGGGCAAGGGCTCGACGATGGTGCTGGAAGTGGGCGCGCGCGCTTTGACCAAGCACGCGCTCAACGTGCACTGCGGCCACGACGATATTTATGCCGCGCTCGACACCGGCTGGATCATGCTCTTTGGCAAGGATGCGCAGCAGGCCGCCGACCATGCGCTGATTTTGCGCCGCGTGGCCGAGCTGTCGCTGACGCCGGGCATGAATATCATGGACGGCTTTTTAACCACCCATTTGGAGCGCACGTTTTACAAGCACGAATCCGGGCTGATCCGCGAATTTCTTGGCGCGCCCGACGATGTAATCGACTGCCCCACCGAGGCGCAGCGCAAGCTCTACGGGCCTACGCGCCGCCGCGTGCCCAAGATGATCGATCTGGCCAACCCCATGCTGCTGGGTCCGGTGCAGAACCAGGAGCACTACATGCAGGGCGTGGTGGCGCGCCGCAACAACTTCGCCGAGCCGATTCTTGGCTTCCTCGAAGAGGCTTACGAAAAATTTGCCGAATTGACCGGCCGCCGCTACGGGCTCGTCAGCCAGTACAAGACAGAAGACGCCGAGACGGTCTTTGTTGCGTTGGGCTCGGCGGCCGAGAACATCGAAGCCGCGGTCGATTACCTGCGCCAGACGCGCGGCGCCAGCGTGGGCTCGATTCACGTCAATGTGCTGCGGCCCTTCCCCGAAGAGGCGATTGTCGCCGCGCTCAAGGGCAAAAAGAATGTGCTCATTCTGGAGCGGACCGACGAGGCTCTGGCCGGCGACAATCCGTTGAGCCGCGATATTCGCACCGCGTTTTCCAAGGCCGTGCAGGGCGTTGACGGATTGACGAAGATTGCCTTGGCCGAGGTGCCGCGCTTCTTGGGCGCCAGCTACGGATTGGGCTCGCGCGACTTCCGTCCCGAGCATGTGATCGGAGCCTATGAGTTTGCCACCGCGGGCCGCGCGCGCAAAGACGGCAAGACCGCGGCCGGTGGCGCGAATTATTTTGTGCTCGGCATCGATCATCCGTACAGCGTCGTGGCCGACGAAACGCCGTCGCTGTTGCCGGAAGGCGCCGTGGCCGTGCGTTTCCACTCCATCGGCGGCTGGGGCGCCATCACCACCGGCAAAAATCTGGGCGCGATTCTGGGCGACCTCAACGATCTGCTCTACGCGCGCGACCACGAGGTCGACGAGCTGGGCAATCCCAAAGAGAACATTCACGTCAGCGCCAATCCGAAATACGGTTCGGAAAAAAAAGGCGCGCCGACCAGCTACTTCATGGTCGCGGCCAAGGAGCGCATTCGCGTTAACTGCGATCTGCGCCACGTCACCGTCGTTCTCTGCTGCGATCCCAAGGCATTTACGCACACCAATCCGCTGGACGGCATGGCCGAGGGCGGCGCGTTTGTTTGGGAGTCGGATGCCGAGGGCGAAGAGGCGTGGAAACGGCTGCCCATCTGGGCGCGCCAGCAGATCGTCGAAAAGAAGATCCGCGTTTACACGCTGCCCGGCTTTGACATTGCCAAAAAGGCCACCGACCGCGGCGACCTGCAACTGCGCATGCAGGGCAATGCGTTTCTGGGCGCGTTTTTCGCCGTCAGCACGCTGCTCAAAGAATTCGGCATCAGCGAAGAGCAGTTCCGCGAAGTGGTGCACAAGCAATATGTGAAGAAGTTCGGCAAGTTCGGCGAGGCGGTGGTGCAGTCGAACATGGAAGTGATGCTGCAAGGCTTTGCGCGCGTCAAGCAGATCGCGGTGGGCGACCTGGCCGCCGCCGACCGTTCCAGCATGCGCGGCCAGGCGTTGCTGCCGATTCTCGAAACCGTTCCCGCCTTTGCCGAAGGCAGTTCCTGCGCGATTGGTTGCCGTTCCACAGCGATGCCCGCCGAACAGGCCAAGCGGCCGCCGGTGGCCTCGATCGCGGCCTTCGATGCCGAGTTCCGCTCGCACTTTGGCTATAACCAACCGGCCACGCCGCTTTCGGCCATGGGCGTGGTGGCCGCGGCCACCGGCGACACCAACTCGAAGTATGTGGCCCGCCGCGAAACGCCGCACTACACGCCGGAAAATTGCACCCAGTGCATGGAGTGCATCTCGGTTTGCCCGGATACGGCGCTGCCCAACTGCGCGCAGGATCTGAGTACCCTGCTGAGCACCGCGGTGGCGCATTACGTCTCCGATGTGACCGAACGCCGCAAGCTGATCGAGAAACTGCCTGAGATCGAGCGGCAAACCCGCCAGCGGATGCTGGCCGAAATCAAGACCGGCACGCCGCTGCCCACGATCATCCGCGAAGTCACCGAATCGATCGACGGCTTCTCGCGCGAAGCCAAGACGCAGTTCTACGCGATTCTCGACAAGGTGCCGATGGCTTACCAAAAGGTAAACGCCATCTTCTCCTCACCCGAGCGCAAGCAGACCGGCGCGGGTGGCATCTTCTCCATCTTTGTCTCCGACCTGTGTAAGGGCTGCGCGGCCTGCGTCACGGCCTGCGGCGATCATCAGGCGCTCAAAATGGTTGCCGAAACCGAGGAGATCAACGCCGAGCACGAGACCGGCACGCACTTCCTCGATCTGCTGCCCGATACGGAGCAGAAGTTTTTGGGCTTCTACAACAATGCCAATCCGGCCGATTCCAAGACGGCCACGCTGCGCAACATGCTCATGGTCCGCTCGAATTACGACGCGCTGGTGGCTGGCGACGGCTCCTGCGCCGGCTGCGGAGAGAAGAGCGTGCTGCGCTCGATCGCGGTGGTGACCGAGGCCTACATGCGGCCCATCTTCCACGCCAAGAGCGACCGCCTTCTTGCCAAAGCCGGCACGCTGGAGAAAGACGGCGCGAAGCGCCTGGCGGCGCTCAAGGCATCCAGCCCGGAAGAGTATGCGCGCGTGCGTCGGGCCGTCGCGCATCTGGTGATGGGCTTGGGCGGCGAAGACGATGCCGACACCAAGGCGCGCATCGCGGCTTACGAGGCCGAGCATGGCGCGTTGAGCGATGCGCAACTGATCGAGGCGCTGGCCGCGGTGCTGCTGACCGAGGCCTTCAATCACAAAAACCTGCAGGCGGTCGATGGGCGGCTGGCCAACGGCATGAGCGTGATGGCGATGACCGCGCACACCGGTTGCAACACGGTCTACGGATCGAGTTCGCCCAACAATCCGCATCCTTATCCGTGGATGAACTCGCTCTTCCAGGACGGCGTGACCATCGGCTGGCTGATGGGCGAGAGCTTCCTGGCCGATCACGCGCGGCGTTCGGTGATTCCCGAGCGGCTGGTGGACGTGATTCTCACGCGCGACAGCAATGTGTTGAGCGAAGAGGAGTACTACCACTTCGCGCACTTTACTGACGCATTGATGACCGAGCAGGAGATTCGCGAACTGCCCAAGGTCTGGGCGGTGGGCGGCGACGGCGGCATCGGCGACATCGGCTACCAGAACACCTCGAAGGTGGTCTTGCAGAACCGGCCCAACGTCAAAATCCTCATGCTCGACACGCAGGTTTACTCCAACACCGGCGGGCAGAACTCCGATTCGACGCCGATGCCCGGCGGCAACGACATGAACGTCTTTGGCGCGGCCACGCAGGGCAAGACCACCGAGAAGAAGGCGGTTGCCGAAACCTTCCTGGCCGGCCACGGATCGCCGTTCGTCGCGCAGGTCTCGATGGCCAACGCGCCCAAGCTCTATCGCGCCATTCTCGACGGCATCGAGTACCGCGGCACGATGTTCCTGCAGGCCTTCACCACCTGCCAGCCCGAACATGGCGTTGCCGACGACATGGCGCTCGCCCAGGCGCAGCGGGCCCGCGATTCGCGCGGCGTTCCCGAGTTCGTCTTCAATCCGCGGCTGGGTGAAAGCTACCAGGAAGCGCTCGATCTGAAGGGCAATCCTTCGCTCGATCTCGACTGGTACCAGACCAAGGACAAGGCCACCGGCGAAATTCGCCGCTACACGGTGGCGCACTGGGCCACGACCGAGGCGCGCTTCCGCAACCACTTGAAGAAGATCAAGCCCGAGCAGGCGGAAGGCAAGATCCCGCTGGAAAACATGCTGGTGCGCATCACGCAGCAGCATGTGGTGTATCGCCACTATCTCGATCCCAAGCACCGCAGCTTCATTCCCGATTTCGGCGTTTTTCTTCTGGTTTCGGATGAGAGTGGCAAAGCTACCTACTATGCTCTCTCGCGCCAGTTGGTTCTGTTCTGCGTGGAGCGGCGCAAGGCCTGGCGGATGCTGCAATCCAAAGCCGGCATCGTCAACCGCGAGTATCAGGCGCAGAAGGCGATTCTGGCCGATGTGGACGCGGGCAAGATCGCACTGCCCGAGTTCCTGGCCCACGCCCACGAGTTGCTCGAAGAGCGGTTGGGCAACGCCGCGCCGGCGAAGGCGTAAGCGGAGTCATGAAGGCAACAAAAAGCGCGGACCCGATGGTTCGCGCTTTTTGTTGCAGCCCAGGAAAATGACTTACTAGTCTTGACGTAATATCGATGTCACAATTAGTTGCGATTAAATCCCCAATCGCCGCGAGTTAACAGAAGGCTTTTCCAGAAGCTCTCTCTCGTTCTAAGTTCATCATCGGGCATTCGTAGGGGCCTCTGATCAAGCAGGGCAAACCGAAAGTTTGTTCGACAGTAGGATAAGCCTCTTCTTTTGACAACTTCGCGGAGTTCAACGTTGCCTCCATGACCCGATTTTGCGTATGCGGACCAACGGGACCAGATTCCTGTGTGTCCAAATGCTGCGCCAACATATCGTTTTTGCGTTCGAACATCCGTGATGAGATAAACACCCTTCACGTTTTCCAACGCGATCTTCCAATCCGGGCGACTGTTTCGCACTAATCCCTCCATCTCTTCGAATGAGATGTCGACATTTTCATAACCCGGAAAAGCTCGTCCCGAATACGGCTCTCGTAGGATTTCGGCAATCTCAAATCCACTGTAATGGTTCTCCAGGTTTACCCGCGTCCCCCTATCCCGATACTTATAATGCAACTTGAGACGACCAATGAACCCAGCGGCTAATCCGCTAAGGCGGACCTCATATCGTCTCCTGCGTAGAGCCAAAACCTCATAGACTCCCCCAAACAGCCAGACGTCTGTTTCATGGTAAAACTTCATTAGCGAGAAAATCCGTGGTCTATTGAAGTCGTTTCGATTGGGCCAATGTTCCGACCATGTTTGCCATTCGGCACGATCTCTGGTGAACACGTCGAGCGGTTGATAGAACTTATTCCACCGAGCGAAGTGGACCTTGAAATCCATGAGATTCGATATTGGTAAAATCTCGCTCAACATGAGCCGTTGATTTTCCATACGGATATCACTCCTTGGTGCTCTGCGACCGCGCCTACAGGCATCGATCTGTACTTCAGCCGATCATCCCATTCTAAATTCCTGAACAGCCCTATATGAACGACGAATAGTTTTCACGATTGCCTGAATATGCAGAATTTTGTATACTCTGTTTGTGGGTATTCCGGCGCGCGCGGTCAAGTTTTGCGGCAACTCGCGGGCTGATCTATGCGACTTTCCTGAGGATGCTCGTCGCGAGGCCGGCCAGCAACTTTTCCAGGTGCAACTGGGAGAAAACCCCGACGATTGGAAGGCCATGGAAGCAGTTGGCGCGGGCGTTCGGGAGATCAGGATTCGCGACGAGAGTGGCATCTACCGCGTGATGTATGTCGCCAAATTCGCTGACGCGATTTACGTGTTGCATTGCTTTCAGAAGAAGACGCAGAAGACCGCGTCGGGAGACCTTGCTTTGGCCAAGCGGCGCTACAAAGCGCTGGTGAGAGAGTTGAGCCGATGAAAGTTGAAACTTTCGATAATGTATGGGACGCCATTGAACCTAATCTGGCGAAGAGGGAGAATCTCAAGCTCCGTTCGGTGCTGATGCTCGAAATAACCCGGTACATCCGGCGCGAAGGACTCACACAGGCCCAGGCGGCGAAGCTCCTCGGTGTGACTCAGCCGCGCATCTCCAATCTGATGCATGGCAAAATCAACAGCTTCGGTCTCGACCTGCTTGTCCGTATGGCCACGGCAGCCGGCCTTCGCGTGAGCATGAGCGTGAAGAAAGCCGCGTAATCGCCCCCGATTCGTGGATTTGATCTCACATGTTTCCTTCCCCTTTGTAGGCCGTATTTACTTATGGAAAGCAAAAGCGCGGACCCTTGAGGTCCGCGCTTTTGCTTTCGCAACGCTGGCGGGTTTGCCGGCCACGTGTTTTTTGTTAATCGACTACGCAGTCCGAATCCAGGCTGCCGGCGTTGGCGCCCGCGGCCTGGCCCATCAGGTAGATGTAGGTGGTCAGGTGGTGCGAGCAGGCGACGGTGGTGCTCACCACGCTGGTATCGGGCGATAATTTGAAGCCGGTCTTGACCTGCTCGAAGGGCCACAGCGGAATGTCGGGCACGATGTCGGTGCTGTTGTAGATCCGGTAGCTGGTCGAGATGTGATGGTTGTAGTCGTACTCCCACAGGTACTCGCCGACCTTGGGGCTGGCGAAGGTGTAGACGGTTGGTTTCTTGCTGGTGTTGAGGGTGATGTCCAGGCTCACCAACTCGGCCAGCGCGCCGCCCAGGCTGTGCCCGGTGACGGCCACGCTGCTTCCGGTTCCCGCCGCAAGGTAGCTGGCGATGGCGCTGCGCACGCTTGGCGAGCTATCGGCCTTGCCTGTGCGCAGTGATTTGTAGATCGAGGAAAAACCTTCCTCGGTAAATCCGTAAGAGTTGCCGACGGGATTAACGACATAGTAAAACTGCGCGTCGTCGATCCACTCCAGAACGGTGTCGGTGCCGCGGATGACTGTTACCAACTCGCCGGAGGGCGAAACGGCGATGAAGCCATAGCTGACCGTGTCGGCCATATCGGGATCGAAGATGGCGGTGAAGTCGTTGCCGTAGATCGTGGTCAGGTAGGTATAGCCGAGTGCGGTGATGGCGGTTTTGTCGGTGTCGGCGTAGTCGCTGGTGGGCTGAACGCCTTCGGCGACCTTGACTAACTTGGCGTACTTGATGGCGGTGGTCCAGGTGATGGAACTTTGAGCTGTGGCGCTCAGCGGCACGATTACCGCCAGCGCAGCCATGACGAACTTCAGAACGAGGGGAGGGAAGATCCGATTCTTGATCATGGCTGCATGATGGCGTTGGTTACTTGAAAATGTCGCAAACATAAGTTGAATTCCCTGCGAATCCTGCGCGTTTGTAGTGGATATTTTTATGCTTAAATACTGCTGCCCTCGGCGCGATTGTAAATGCGCGCCGAGGGCAGATGGAGACTGCATTGTCTGTGGAGAAAAACTTTAGTTATCCGTGCACAGCACGTCGTAGTAGTAGTTGACCGTCACCTTCTTGATCCCCGCCGGTAGCTTGGGCAGATTGATGGTCTGCTCGATGGTATTTGGCCCGTGCACGGAGATCAGTCCCAGGCGCATGATCTTGCCGTCGGTCAATTCGAGGTAGAGCGGAATCGCGTTGGCGAAATCCTTGCCGACATTGGACTGCGTGAGCTTGAAGTGCAGCTTCCAACCCTCGCCATCGGGCGTGGCGTTGCCCTCAAAGTGATAGGCTGGCAGGTCGGTGCCGTAGACATATTCGTTGAAGAACCAATCCATGTTGTGTTTGCCATCCAGGTCCATGCCGGGGCTCATGTGCTTTTCCACAATGGCCTTAAAGTCCTCGGTGGTGGCGGCTTTGAATTGATAGGTCTTCACGAGATCCTGCATGGTCTCTTTGAAGCGCGCGTCGCCTTCTTTCGGCGTCCACATCATCATGCGGATCATGTGCAGGATATAGGCGCCCTTGGGATAGATGAGATTACGGGCAATGTCGTAGCCGGCCTTGGGCGAATTGAGGCGGTAGCCCATCGTCACCGGGCCCACATCGATGGCCCGGAAGCCGAACTCGTTTTTTTCGGTGATCATCTTGCGTTCTTGCTTCCAAAAATCGAGGAAGTCGTTGGGCTTGGGCCGGGTGAGTTGCAGAAAGATCGAGGCCGAGGCGTCGGCGAAGCCTTCGCTCATCCACTGGTCGCGGTAGCTATGGAAGCCCACGGTTTGCCCCCACCATTGGTGGGCGACCTCGTGGGGGGTGACCATCTTCCAGTACATATCCTCGGAACGGAGGCCGAGAAAATGTTGCTGCGTGGCGTCGAAAAATCCGCAGATGGGCAGGTACACCAACATCGGCCAGCTTTGCCCGTAGTTGCAGGCCGACTGCTGGGTGAGCGCGATATGCGGAAACGGCAAGGTACCGAAGTATTGCGTGTAGATTTGCGCGGCGACCCGGCCCTGATCGAGTTCGTTGGCCAGCATGGGCGTGGTGTCGAGCGAGCCCAGGCTCACGTTGTTGTCAGAGAGATTTTGAGCAAGCGAACTGACGGAATCCGGTTTGTCTTTGTTGGCGTAGGCATCGATGGTGAGCTTGCCATTCAAAGGCGTATTGATCTGTGATTCCTTGGTGGCGAAATCACCCAGGCTGAAGCCAACCACGGGCAGCGGCGTTTCGGTCTTCCACTCGGTGGTGGTGATTTTGCCGTTGCTGGATTCGTTGACCTTGGTGCCCGTGGCGATAAGCTGCAAGCCTTTGGGCGTATGGAAGAGCATGTGGTAGGTGGCGTAATCGCCAAAGCCCTGGCCGGAGTTGGGATACCAGTCTTCGCGCGCCACGGGGTAATAGTTTCCGCTCCCCTCGTTGATGACCACCTCTTTGCCGCCATAGGTGATCTTGATCGTCGCGGTCTCGCCTTTTTTCAGCGGCTTGGCCAGCACCACGCCAAAGTCCGGATCGTCGTCTTTGTTCTCCTGCACCCATTCAAGCTGCTCATTCTTGTCGTTGGTCACCTGGCTGACGCGCAAGGTCGAGTACAGATCGAAAGGAATGACGGAGACGCCATCCTGCTCGGCGCGGAAGTTTACGGTCGCCAAACTGGAGAGAAAGCCACTCTTTTCGATGGTGACGTCGAGATTTTCGCTGGTGATGGTGTAGCTGGCATTGTGCTCGTCGCCGTTGGGCACGCCGTGGGCATACTCGGCGGCGCGATGAAAGGCCAGCGGAACCGACGCTTCACCCTGCAGGCTGTTCCAGTTGACCAGCGCGACCTCTTCCGGCGCATACTCGGCGACGCCGTTGGGATCGTAGGCAAAGAGCAGGTGCGAATTCTTTTTGCCGTGAATGGCGGCAAAGAAAAACTGCCCGGCGGATGGGCTCATCACATCCTGTAGCAGGCGCAGGTCGAGATTGTTGTGCAGCTTGTGGCGCTCTAGCTCCTGCGCGCTCTGCGCGGCCTTGGTGAATCCGCTTTCGGACTGGCCGGCGCCGGCCGAGGCCTTGCGCAACTCCGCGGCGGTGGCGTCGGTAAAGCGCAGCACCACCTGATCGAAGTCCTCGTCAAACTCCTCGGTATGCATCTGCAGCGAGAGATTGTGCCGCTCTTCCTGCGAGGGCGGAGTGATGTGCAGATGGCCTGCGCCCTCAAAGACCGCGCCGGTGATCTTGCCGTTGACTTCGCCATAAAACGCAAAGCTGCCGCTGCGGAAGGAAAAGACGGCGGCATCGCGGTTGAGCGTAAGATCTTTCACCGTGATGACATCGCCGCCCGGTAGCAAGCCGCGCAACTGCTGATAATAGGCGTTGGCGTTGGCCGCGTGCTGTGCGGGCAGCATTGCAGCGCAACTCACGAGAAGCAGGCAGGGCAGCGAGAGCCATATACGGAAACGGGAGTGCATGGAAGAGCCTCTGATGGGTGAATTAAACGTTGACACTACTATAGTGCACGCTTGCGGCGGCGATGCAGTGATCTTCAACGGGCCGGGGCAGGCGATTCTGCTTCCGCAGATTGGCTTGGGAGTGCGACAATCGTCGGGTCGGGGCCTTGTGTGCCCGAAATAGGCTCTGCCTGGAGGAGAAATCGCCATGAAACGCTTTTTCGCTTGTACAAGTCTGCTGTTGTTTTCTGCCGCGCTGCTGGCCCAGACAGCGCCGCCGCCGCCACCACCGGGCGGGCACCATGGACCGCCGCTCAGCCCCGCCGCCAAAGAAACTGCAACCCTGGCGGGGAAGACCATCACCATTACCTATAGCTCGCCGCGGGTGCGCGGCCGCGAGGGCCACCTCTTCACCAAAGACGGCCTCATCAGCCACGATCCGCACTATCCCATCTGGCGGGCTGGCGCCAATTCGGCCACCACGCTCGATACCGAAGCCGGTCTGATGATCGGCAAACTGTATGTTCCCGCCGGCAAATACACGCTTTTTGTCGATATCTCCGATCCGGCACAGTGGGTTCTGATCGTGAGCAAAAAGACCGGCGAGTGGGGTCTCGATTACGATCCCGCGCAGGATCTGGGCCGGGTGAAGATGAACATCTCCAAACCTCCGGCGCTGGTCGAGGAGCTGAAATACACGATCGTCGGCACGGGCGGTAACAATGGCACGCTTTCGCTGAGCTGGGAGAACGTCAGCGCCTCGGTTCCCGTCATGGTGCATTGAGAATTGGCGTTTATACGATGTATTCAAGTCATGGAGCCCTATCCTCGCAAGGTTCTTGTTGGGGGTAGGGCTCTTGTCTGTTTCGAATAGGAAACCGTAAAATTCCGCTTTTTTGCAGCGTTTTCCCGCTTTGCCGGTAAAATAGAAATGGAGAAATTTTTACCCAAGGGGACCAAGGCCTTGCCGTTATATCCGTATCGCTGCACCGAGTGTGGCCATCGTTTTGAGAAGATTCAGCATTTCAACTCCAAACCGGAAGAAAAGTGCCCCCAATGCGGCGGCGCTTTGGAGCGGCCGCTCACCGCGCCGGCCTTCCAGTTCAAGGGCTCGGGCTGGTACGTCAACGACTACTCCGGTAAAAGCAGCGCTCCGGCCGCGGCGGCGGAAAAAAGCTCCGAAGCCAAAACGCCCTGCGGCGGCAGTTGCGGCGCGGCCTGCCCGGCGGCGAACACCGCCTCGTAGCCTGAAATCGCCTGAGCCGGGCCTGGCTGCAACCGTGGCGGTAGCGCGGCACGCTACGATAGTTCAAGGGTAGCTGTGTCACTTTTCGATCCCATTCCATCGCCGGTCGAGCACGCCGATTTGGCGGCGCTCGAATGGCAGCCGTTGCTGGCGCTGGTCGCCGGCTTTGTCTCTTCGCCCGTGGGCCGCGAGGCGATTCTCGCCCTGCAACCATCGACCGACGAAGCCTGGATCGCCCGGCAGCATCGTCTGGCCGCCGAGTTGCGTTTGCTGCTTGAAGAGCAGGTCTCGGTGCCGCTGGGCGGCCTCTTCGATCCCACGCAACTGGCCGCCAAATCGCAGATCGAGGGCGCCGCGCTGGAAGCCGGAGAATTGCAGGCCATGGCGCGGCTGGCCAATGACGTGGCCGCCTGGCAATCGCTGCTGCGCGAGCCGCCCATGCGTCTGGTGGGCAAGCTCATGGGCCTCGCCGAACTTTCGTCGGCGCTCACTTCGAACCTGCGCCCGCTGGCCGAGGCGATTGAGCGCACCATTCAGCCCGACGGCTCGCTGGCCGACGACGCCTCGCCCGAGCTGAACCGCATCCGCCGCGAGCAGGAACGGCAGCAGCGGCAGATCGAAGAAAGCCTGCGCTCGGCCCTGCGCAAGCTCACCGGCGAAGGCGCCACGCAAGAAGATCTGATCACCATCCGTGGCGAGCGCTTCGTGATCCCCGTGCGCGCCGAACTCAAGCGCCGCATCTCCGGCGTCATTCATGGCGCCAGCTCCTCGGGCCAGACCGTTTACGTCGAGCCTCTGGAAACCATCGAGCAAAATAACGAACTGGTGCGGCTCATCGAAGAAGAGCAGGAAGAGATTCACCGCATCTTCATCGCGCTTACCCGCCAGGTTGGCACGCATGCGCACACGCTGGTGGCTGGCGCGCGCGTACTGGCCGCCGTCGATAGCCTTTTGGCGCGGGCGCGCTTTGCCCGGCAGTTCGATTGCGTCGCGCCCACCTTCGGTGAGGACAAGCTGCAACTGGAGGGCGCGCGTCATCCGCTGCTTGAAAAACGCTTGCGTGCGAGCGGCGGCAGCGTGGTTCCGCTCGATCTGGAGTTGACCGCCGACGAACGCCAGCTCATCATCAGCGGACCGAATACCGGCGGCAAAACCGTGGCCCTCAAAACCACGGCGCTATTGGCGATGATGGCGCAGGCGGGAATCCCCGTGCCCGCCGCGCGCGCCAGCTTTCCCGTTCTCGGCGCGTTTCTGGCCGATATTGGCGACGCGCAGTCGATCGAAGCCGCGCTCTCCACTTTCTCCGCGCACATCACCAATCTCGACCGGCTCTCGCGGCTGGCCGGCCCGCGCTCGCTGGTGCTGCTCGACGAACTGGGCTCGGCCACCGATCCGGAAGAAGGCGCGGCGCTGGCCGTCGCGGTGGCGCACTTCTTTCTCACGGCTGGCGCCTGGGCGCTGATCTCGACGCACCACACCTCGCTCAAGGTTTACGCGGCCAATACTGCTGGCGTGCGCAATGCCGCCGCCGGTGTTGACGAGCGCACGCTGGCCCCCAATTACCATCTGCGTCTGGGCGTGCCCGGCGCTTCAGCCGGCATTCAAACCGCCGAGCGGCTGGGCCTGAACGCCGCCATTGTCGCGGCCGCGCGCGAGCGGCTCGGCTCGCAACATGCAGATGTCGCCAAGTTTCTCGACAAGCTGCACAACGATCTGGCTGAACTTGAACTGGAAAAGAAAAATGCCCGCGAGCAGCAGTACGCGCTGAATATAGAACGCAAAAAACTCGAGCGCGAGGGCGACGTGGAGATGCGCAGCCGCGTGCGCGAACTGGAAACGAAACTCGCTTCGCTGATGAAGGAGTTCGAGTTCCAGATGCGCGAAAACGTGCGCGCCGTCGAAGACCGCGTGGCCCAGCAAAAGCTTTCCAAAGAGGCCGAGCGGCGCATCAACCGCCTGCGCCGCGAGTTCCAGGAGAGCTTCAACCAGGCCGTCGTCGCGCATCGCACCGGCGCCGATCAGGGCGACAGCAACGCGCAGCCGCATGTCGTCCGCCACGTTGCCGCCGGCGATCAGGTGCGGCTCAAGTCGATGGGCAAAGTCGCCACCGTGCAGCGCGAGATTGAAAAAGACCTCTTCGAGGTTGCCCTGGGCCCGATCAAGATGCGCGTCAAGCGCGACGAGATCGCGGAAATTGTGCGATCGGCCAACGCTCCGGCGGGCGCATCGTCAACGCCGCTCGATGCCGTGCGCCGGCAAAAGAATGTGCACGTTTCGATCACCAGCGCCAACACCGACAATCTGCGTTCGGAGATCAACCTGATTGGCCGCACTGTCGATGAGGCCACCGAAGAGCTGGAAAAGTATCTCGACCACGCATTTTTGGCGGGCCTGCCGCGCGTGCGCATCATCCACGGCCACGGCGCGGGTATTTTGCGCCGCGGCGTCCGTGAATTTTTGAAGAGCCATCCCCACGTCGCCGGCATCGCCGAGGCTCCGCAGAACGAGGGCGGCCAAGGGGCCACGCTGGTGGAGCTGCGGCAATAGCATTGCGCGCGATGGCATTTGACACCCACCCGCGCCACGCTTGATACTGCCGGTATGCCGAACTCAAGGGAATACGGAAGCGGGGCCATGGCCATGTGTCTGTGTATGGCGAGCGGACCCCTCCGTCGGGCTCTTGAGCGGCAGATGCGCTAGGCGCAACCGATTCTGAAGTCCAACGGCCCGGGTCCCATGCGGACGCGGGCCGTTTTCATTGGGGCGCGTTCCGTCTCCGATTCCTGCCGTATCCGAGCCACGCCCCATCAACCCGAAGGAGAAGATGATGCCCGAAGAGAAGCCGCAACATTTCGCCACGCTGGCTGTACATGCCGGACAGACCGCCGATCCGACGACGGGCGCCTGCGCCACGCCGATCTATCAGACCGCCTCCTACGTCTTTCACGATGCCGAACATGCCGGGCGGCTGTTCGGGCTTCAGGAGGCGGGCAATATCTACACGCGCATCATGAACCCGACCAACGACGTCTTCGAGAAGCGGGTGGCGGCGCTGGAGGGTGGCGCGGCGGCGCTGGCGGTTTCTTCGGGAATGGCGGCCGAGACGCTGACGATTCTGACGCTGGCCGAGGCCGGCGACGAGATCGTATCCACGACCTCGCTCTATGGCGGGACCTATACCCTGTTCAGCCACACGCTGCGGCGGCTGGGCATCACGGTGCGGTTTGTGGATGCCGACGATTTCGACGGGCTGCGCAAGGCCATCAACGAGAAGACGCGCGCCGTCTATACCGAAACGCTGGGCAATCCCAAGCTGGACGTGGCCGACATCGAGACGCTGGCCAAGATCGCGCACGAAAACGGGCTGCCGCTCATCATCGACAACACGGCGGCCTCGCCGGCGCTGGTACAGCCCATCGCGTGGGGCGCCGACATTGTGGTGAACTCGGCCACCAAGTTTTTGGGCGGCCACGGCACCACCATCGGTGGCGTGATCGTGGATTCGGGCAAGTTCGACTTCGCGGCCTCGGGCCGGTTCAAGAACTTCACCGAGCCCGATCCCTCCTATCACGGACTGTCGTATACGCAGGCCTTCGGGCCGCTGGCGTTTATCTATAAGGCGCGTGTGCAGGGGCTGCGCGACACCGGCGCGGCGCTGGCGCCGTTGAGCGCGTTCTTGTTGCTGCAGGGCATTGAAACGCTGCATCTGCGCATGGAACGGCACTCTGAGAACGCGCTGGCCGTGGCCCGGCACCTGGCGCAGCACCCCGGCGTGGAGTGGGTCAACTACCCTGGGTTGGAGTCGAGCCCCTATTACAAGCGCGCGCAGAAGTATCTGCCCAACGGCGCCAGCGCGCTGGTAACCTTTGGCATCAAGGGCGGCTACGCGGCGGGCAAAAAGTTCATCGATGCATTGCAGTTGTTTTCGCTGCTGGCCAATATTGGCGACGCCAAATCGCTGGTGATTCATCCGGCCTCGACAACCCATCAGCAGCTTTCCGTCGAGGAGCAGGCATCGACTGGCGTGACGCCGGAACTGGTGCGGCTCTCGGTGGGCATCGAAGACATCCGCGACATTGTGGCCGATCTCGATCAGGCGATCCAGGCGGCCAACGGCGAAGTCTTCAAGGCCTGACCGGTTGCGGCAATATAGTACAAGCTTCCAGCCTCCGGCTCCTGGCTCTTTCACGGCGTACCCTTTGCGGACGATCGCCGCTGGAAATACGGAGCAGGAAGCTGGAGGCGGAAAGCCAGGAGCTAGAATCTAAGGATGGCCGATACGTATAACCGCAGTGGCGCTTCGCCGCCCAAGATGAAGCTCGTGGAGCCTACCTACGAAGGCGACTTTGTGCTGAACGGCTCGCTACCGCTGGAGTGCGGGCGCTCTCTATACTGTCCCACGCTGCATTACGCCGTATACGGCCGGCTGAATGCGGCTCGCGATAATGCTGTACTGATCTGCCATGCGCTGTCCGGCTCAGCGCTGGTCGGTTCCTGGTGGCCCGAGGTCTTTGCCCCCGGCGCGGTCCTGTCTCTGGACCACGATTTTGTCATCTGTATCAACATGTTGGGCTCCTGTTACGGCTCAACCGGCCCTGGCTCGGTGAATCCCGAAACGGGCCAAAGCTTTGGGCCGGATTTCCCGCTAGTTTCCATCCGCGACAACGTGCGCGCGCAAGCGCGGCTGCTGGATTCGCTCGGCATCCGCAAGTTGCGGCTGATTTTGGGCAGTTCCATTGGCGGCATGCAGGCCATGGAGTGGACGATCCACGATCCGGGACGCGTGCAGCGGGCGATCGTTATTGGCGTGGCGCCACTTTCGGCCATGGGGCTGGCGCTTAATCATCTGCAACGGCAGGCGATTTTGCACGATCCGGAGTGGGAAGGCGGCCGCTATCTGCCGCAACGGCCCCCGCGGCAGGGATTGGCCCTGGCCCGGCAGATCGGCATGATCAGCTACAAATCCACGCCGCTGCTCGAAGAGCGTTTTGGCCGCAAGCCCGACCGTTCCGGCGAAGATCCCTGGGCGGCTGGCGGCAAGGGCAGCGGGCTGATTGGCGGCCGCTTCGATATTGCCGGATACCTGGATCACCAAGGGAAAAAGTTTATCGAGCGCTTCGACGCCAACTCTTATTTGGCGCTGCTGCGCACCATGGACACCTGGGATCCGCAGCGTGGCTACGCCTCGGCGCAAGAGGCCTTCGGGCGCATCCGGGCGCGCGTGAGCTTTATTGGTATCAGCACGGACTGGCTGTTCCCGGCCGAAGACGTACGCCGCTTTGCCGAAACCGTCCGCCAGGCCGGCGCCCAGGCCGAGTACCGCGAAATGATCAGCGACCACGGTCACGATGCTTTTTTGGCCGAGCAGGCCGAGTTGGTGAGGTTGCTGCAATGACCGCCTCCCGTATCCTGGCCCACGCCGCGTCCGGGGGCTTGCGCCCTCCGGTAGTAAATTTCTTTCCTGTCTTGACGGTCTTGCTTGTCAGCAGCCGCGTGGCTTTCTATAATCCTCCTACACAGCAATGGATGCCGTGGTATCGTAATAGCGTTACTGCGGAACACAACTGCAGGAACTGGATCGTTGCATCCGTTGCAGGCAAACGAGTATATTTTTGATTTCCATGATTGGTAATTCCCAGGAGCACTGCATGAAGAAGCTAGTCTTTGCATCTGCGATGGCATTGGCAGCCTTGATCCTCGTCCCGGCGGCAGCACTGCGCGCCCAGGACATTCAGATCCAGGATCCGGCCGAGTTCAACGCGTTTCAGAACGCCAGCACCCAGTCCGATCCGGCCGCCCAGTCTTCGGCGCTGGAAAGCTTCCTTACCACCTATCCGCAGAGCGTGGCCAAAAAGTCCGCACTCGACACGCTGGTCGATGCCTACCAGAAACTGGGACAGCCCGACAAGCTCTTGAGCGCCGCCAAGCGCATGTTGCAGGTGGACGCCAACAACTTCAAGGCCATCTTCTGGTCGGTCTATGTCGAGAAGATGCAGTGCGCCAAGAGTATTGATGCGAACACCGGCTTTGCCACCGACACGCAGACCTGCGACGATGCCGGCGTGTTGGCGCAGAAGGGCCTGACCGCTCCCAAGCCGGCCGGTACCTCCGACGCCGATTGGAAGAAGCTGACGGATAACGCTTATCCGATCTTCCACTCGACCATCGCCTACGACAACTTGTTTTCGAAGAAGGATCTCAAGGGCGCTATCGACGAGTACACCAAGGAGCTGTTGCTCTATCCGCCGGACGCGACCACCAAGCCGGGTCTCGGATTGCAGGACACCCTGCAACTGGCGCAGGTCTACTCCAAGCCTGGCGCGACCCGCGATGAAATCAAGGCCGTCTGGTTCTACGCCCGCGCCTGGGACTTTGCTCCGGCTAGCTTCAAGCAGAAGATCGAAGACCAGCTCGATTACCGGTACAAGCACTATCACGGCACGCTGGATGGCGATGCGGCCATCAACAGCCAGATCGACGCTATCAAGGCCAAGGCTCAGGCGACCCTGTTCCCGCCGGCCGACTTCACCATTGCTCCGGCGCCGACACCAGCCGAGCTTGCCCACCATGCCTACACCGAAGGTGACCCGAGCAAACTCAGTCTTGAAGACATCGAATTCATCCTGGCCAATGGCTACAAGGCCGATGCCGATGGCCTCTGGGCGCTGTTGAAGGGGAAAGCCACTCCGGTTCCAGGCATCGTCATCGCCGCTCCCGTATCGGCGCTGAAGGTGGTTGCGACCACGGCTGCTTCGCCCAAGCCCAAGGAATTCATCGTCAAGCTGGCGACTCCGGCGGCCAACCTTGGCGCTATCCCTTCCGAGCTGAAGATCAAGGACGCGCAGGATTTCATCCTGGCTAACGGCGCGAAGGCCGACACCGATGCTCTCGGTGAAGTGCTGACCGAAACGCCGGCGCACTTCAAGAAGATCGCCATCGAGCTGGTGGCCACGGAGATCGACGTTGCCGTGACCAACGACGCCAAGGACAAGCGCAAGGCCGACTTTATCGTGAACCTGAAGACCCCGGCGACCGCCAAGGAGATTCCGGCAACGGGCAGCACGCTGGCTCTGCAGCCGGCAACCGAGCTGGATGGCACCTACGAAACCTACACCAAGGTAGCTGGCGATGCGACCAGCGAGGCCTCGGCGCAGATCGTGCTCGGCGAGGGACTGCTGCAGGTGGAAAAGAAGTCTCCTGCTGGCGCGCACCACCCCGCCGCCAAGCCCGCCGCTGGCCACCGCGCGCAGTAGGCAGATTCAACCGGCAATCTCCGGTGCTGGCTTCTGGCCACCGGGGATCGCCGATCGACATACTTCTGGGATCAACAAGGGCAGTCCGCTTCGGCGGGCTGCCTTTTTCTTGGCCGGAAAAAACCGTGATGAGGACTTTTCTTATTGGCGTGGGGTGGCCGTCTGGTTCGGTATCGGGGATTTTGCGGGTATCAACGGATCGTACAGGCGCGTAACCGTTGCCCCGGAGGGGCAATCGAGAATAGCCCAGGGTGCAGCCCGCCGTAGCGGACGAAACCCTGGGTGTGGAGTCCTCAAGAGCTCGTTGCGCCCCGGAGGGCCGCAACGAGCCGGCTGCGCGATTGCAGGCATCTGCCGCGAAATTCAAGTGTCCAGTTGCTGAAATACATCATAAAAAAAGCTGTCATCCTGAGCGAAGATGTGCGCGTACTCTGCGCACATCGCAGCCGAAGAACCTGCGGTTGTTCTGCAGAGGATTTCAGAGTCACCAGACTCCGGCGTATTTTTTCTATGCTTCATGCAATGGCGGCCATGCCCGGAATTTCATCCAAAAGTTCGCTCCATGCAATGGGGTTATTCGCCGAGCGCGATGCGCTGGATGGCCGAGGCGCGGCCAGTTGCCGCGTCGCAACTGACCAAGGTGGCGTGCATCTGCGGGTTGCCCTTGGCGGCCTCGAATTTGCCCGGCATTCCCGTCAAAAATTTATGCAGCACCAAGTCCTTGTCGACGCCGATGATGCTGTCGTAGGGACCGCTCATGCCCACATCGGTCTGGTAGGCGGTGCCTTCGTGCAGAATGCGTTCGTCGGCGGTGGGAATGTGGGTGTGCGTGCCCAGAACCGCCGTCACGCGGCCGTCCAGGTGCCAGCCCAGCGCGACCTTCTCGCTAGTGGCCTCGGCGTGGAAATCCACCAGAATGACCTTGGCGCGGATCGTCTTCAGCAACTCGTCGGCGGCGTGGAAGGGATCGTTGTTGGGCGTCATGAAGGTGCGCCCCTGCAACTGCATCACCGCGAAGGGCGTGCCGCTGGCGGTGGTGCCCTCGTAATAGCCATGGCCGGGCAGCCCGGCGGCAAAGTTGGCCGGCCGCACGATGCGCCGCGGGCGCTCATGGCTGTCGGCCGCGGCGGAACTCATGTAATCTACAAGCTCTTTTTTATCCCAAACATGGTTGCCCATGGTGAGCACGTCGGCGCCCCAGTCGAAGAGCTCCTCGGCAATCTGCGGCGTGAGCCCGAAGCCCCCGGCGGCGTTCTCCGCGTTGATGACGGTTAACTCAACCTGATGCGCTTCGCGCACGTGCCCGATATGCTCGCGGACAATCTTGCGCCCCGCGCTGCCGAAGATGTCGCCGACGAATAAGATGTTCACTGGCGTTCGATGCTCCTGAAAAGGGACTAGGGACTAGGGACTAGGGACGCAGAGTTCGACTGGAGCGTTTTCATCATGGCTCGCAACATGCGCCCCACCTCGCTGCACAACTCTTCTGTTTTGAGAAGAGTTTCCTTGGCGCCAAAATCCAGCGCTTTGGCAATGATAAGTTGTGTTTCTACCTCGCTGGCTGAACCGCGGGCATGGCCAAGAAACTGAATGTACTCACCCTTTGTTGCTCGCCCATACCCTTCGGCGATATTGCTGGCGACGGAGACCGATGCCCGGCGCAACTGACTCGTGAGGCCAAATTGTTCCGCGGCCGGAAAGCCAGCGGTCAACTTATAAATCTCGATGGAGAGTGCAACAGCGCGTTGCCAAACAGCCAAATCACGAAACGATTCGCCCATCTTACACCTCGCACATTCCAGTCCCTAGTCTCAGTCCTGTCGTATATGTCCCTAGTCCCTCGTTTTTTGTCCCTAGTCCTTAGTCCCTAGTCCCTTCTCTTTCCGCAACAGCGGAAAGAGAATCACGTCGCGAATGGATTTCGAGCCGGTCAGCAGCATGGTCAGCCGGTCGATGCCGATGCCTTCGCCGCCGGTCGGCGGCAGGCCGTAGCCGAGGGCACGGACGTAGTCCTCGTCCATCTGGTGGGCCTCGTCGTCGCCGGCGGCACGCTGGGCGAGTTGATCCTCGAATCTCTTCTTCTGCTCGACGGGGTCGTTCAGCTCGCTGAAGGCGTTGCCCAACTCGAAGCCGCCGCAGTAAATCTCAAACCGTTCGACCCAGTCGGGATTTTTCGGGTCTTGCTTCGAGAGCGGCGAAACGGCGGTGGGGAACTCGTAGATGATCGTCGGCTGGATGAGGTGCTCTTCGGCGACGGCCTCAAAAAGTTCAGCGATCAGCTTGCCAAGCGGAAAGCCTTTTTCCCAGTTCCACAAAACGCATTGAAGTCCCATGCTGAGGTTCGCATGGCTGGAGCTGTAATTCTCTACGTGGTGCGCCCTATACGCTGTGGCTTGGGCGACCTTAACCAGCGAGCCGAAGCGTACAATGTCCTCGAAATCGACGAGAGTTGGAGCAGGCCCTGCTGCCTCAGGCCAGAACTCAATGATCGCCTCCCGCATCGACAGACGGCGCCATTTACCTAGATCGATCTCTACGATTTCTCCCGCACGCGGCCCCTTCGGAATAGGAAAATGCGCCACTGTCGTTCCGTTCACTTCCTTGGCCACGAACGCAATCATCTCTTCGGTCAGCTCCATCAGGTCGTGGTAGTTGGCGTAGGCCTGGTAGAACTCCAGCATGGTGAACTCGGGGTTGTGCTGCGTGCTCACGCCTTCGTTGCGGAAGTTGCGGTTGATCTCGTAAACGCGGTCGATGCCGCCCACCACCAGCCGCTTCAAATAGAGCTCCGGCGCGATGCGCAGATAAAGGTCCATGTCGAGGGCGTTGTGGTGGGTCTTGAAGGGCCGCGCCGCGGCGCCGCCGGCAATCGACTGCATCATGGGCGTTTCCACTTCCAGGTAGCCGCGGCTGTCAAAGAAGCTTCGCAGCGCGCGCAGCACCTTGGCGCGCTTGACGAAGACCTCGCGGGCGTCGAGGTTGGTGAAGAGATCGACATAGCGCTGGCGGTAGCGCAGCTCGACATCGGCCAGCCCGTGATATTTTTCGGGCAGCGCCAGCATGGCCTTCGACAGAAACGTGAGCGTCTCGACGTGGACCGTCAGCTCGCCGGTGCGGGTGCGGAAGAGGTAGCCGGTGACGCCGATGTGGTCGCCCAGGTCGAGGAGCTTGTAGAGCGCGAATCCGTCGTCGCCGACGGCGTCCTTGCGGACGTAGATCTGCAGCCGCGCGCCCTGCTGTTGCAGGGTGGCAAAGCCGGCTTTGCCCTGGGCGCGGATGGCCATGATGCGCCCGCAGATGGCTATCGTGGTGCGGCTGGCCTCCAACTCCTCGCCGGTGGCCGGGTCGAATTTGGCGCGAACTTCGTGCAGCGGCGTGGCCGTCTGGTCCTGTTGGGCAGGGAAGCGGTTGGGATAGGCGGCCTGGCCTAGCTTGACGATCTCGCCGAGCTTTTCCCGGCGCAAGTTGAATAAATTCTCTTCAAATTCCGATTCAAACACGCGTGATTCCTCGCAATAAGATGCGCAAATGCCGCAACTATCAGTATATCCGCCGCTACGATCCGGCCCGCGCGGCACAGAGCCATTGGCAGGGCAAACACATCTAAATTATGTTCTTCCTGGAAAGAGAAGTTTGCAGAGACAAGACGGCAACGGCTAACCGGCGATGCACCGCCGAAAAACGCAAAAATGCTTTGCGGAGAGCATTCAGGAGAAAAACAAGGGATTTCCCGCAGCCTCTGAAGCCGGGCCCTAACAAAATCTTGTTCATGATGCAAAACTTTCCGCGATGATCCGTGCGGGCAAACTCACTTCGCGGTATCCAGGCACTGCGTGCAATCGACGCGCGTGAACAGCAGCGCGCTGATCAACACCATGCCGGCGATGAACCACAGCGGCAGATTGTAGCTGCCGGTCAGGTGCACGATGTAGCCAAACATTACCGTGCAGAAAAATCCGCCGACCTGTCCGGCGGTGTTCATGGTGGCCGTGGTGGTGCCGCTCAAACGGCCGCCAATGGCAAGCCCCAGCGCCCAGGCCGAGGGCAGCATCAGGTCCATGGCGCCAAAGCCCAGGCAGGAGAGCGCGACGACGGCGAATTTGCTGTGGAAGATGGCCATTGAGGCGAGGATCAGCGCGGTTGCCGTCAGGCAGAGGGCGGGAATGGTGCGCAGCGCGCGCCGCGCTCCCCAGCGTTGCGAAAGCTTGTCGCCCAGGTGCCCGCCGATGAGGTTGGCCACCATGCCGACAAGAAACGGCAGCGCGGCCAGCGCCACGCCGTTCAGCGTAAAGCCTGCCGCGTGCACCATCCAAGTGGGGAACCAGGAAAAGTAGAACCAGCTTCCGCAGCCATAGCAGCCATAGGCGACGACCAGCATCCACACGGAGCGCGACTGGAAGAGCTGCTTCCAGGCAACGGCGCCGTGGCCTGCGCCCGCCTCGCCAATCTCTTCAAGTTCCTGGGCGGTTACGCGGGGATCATCTTGCGGATGGTTGCGAAAGCGCGTCCACCACACTGCGGCCCAAGTGAATCCGGCCAGCGCCAGCAGGCGAAAGACCCAGCGCCAGCCAGCGAAGTGCACTAAGGGAACGATCAACAACGGCGCCAGCGCTCCGCCCAACCGGCTGGCCGCCCACACCAGGCCCTGGCAGCGGGCCCGTTCCCGCTTGGGAAACCAGCGGGAGATGACGCCGGCGATATTTGGGTAGGCTCCGGCGGCGCCCAGTCCAAAGAAAAACCGCGCCGCGCAGAGTTGGCCAAAGTTGCGCGCCCAACCGGTGAGCACGTTCAGGCATGACCACCAGGTGACGATGCGGGTCATCTCGCCATGCTGGCCGTGGCGGTCGCCGATGGCTCCCGAGGGAATCTCGAAGATGCCGTTGGCCAGCACGTAGGCGCTCAGAATCCAGCCGAACATGTGCGGCTCGATATGCAGATCGGCTTGAATGGCGGGACCGGCCACCGCGACGGCCAGCCGGTCGAAAAAGGTGAGAACCGAGAGCAGGCCAAGGAGGCCCAGAACCTTATGGCGCTGCTTCAAACACCTTACCTCGCAACTTCTGGCAGCCCCAGCGCCGCGCGCACGCTCAGCACGGCCAACTCGGGGCTGGAGATCGCCGGCGCATGTACGGCGCCAGGCGGCATGGTAGTTAATACCCTGGCCATGGAGGCTTGGGCGAGCACGATCAGATCGACTCCCTTTAAGTCTTCTACGATAGCTTGACGCAGCAAACGGTCGTGCGTCTCGGTGTCGCCGGCGAGCACGGCAGGAAATGCACCCTCGCATAAGCACTCTACCAGTTCCACCGGACGATTGGCAGCAGCGGCTTTTTCGCGCAGCAGAGCCGTCGTGGGATCGAGGGTGGTGCGCAGCGTGGCCAGCACGCCGATCTTCCGCGCCTGGCGCACGGCCGTCTCGGCCATCGCTTCATCGATGCGCACTACCGGAATATCGAACAGCGGCTTGGCCAGCGAAACGCCCTCGCCAATCGACGAGCAGGTGACCAGCACGGCGCTCGCTCCCGCGGCTTCGGCCGAGGCAATCAGCGCGATGATGCGGCGGATGGTGGAGCGCTTCAGCTTGCCCGCGGCGACGGTCTCCTGAATCAGGCTTTCGTCGACCATGTGAAAAAAACTGGCCTCGGGCAGATACTGTTGGCAAAGCTGGGCAAAGCTATTGGCCAGTGTGTGGCTGGTATGAATGAGAGCGAGAGTGGGTGTTGTAGAGGTCGGCAATGGATTTCCTTTCTTGCGGCGATTTTGACTGGCCATCGGATTCCATCGAGACGTGATGTTAGGCTAGCAGCCCGTGCAGTGGCCCTGTCTTTATTGCACGACAAGTTAACCCTTTTAGTGAGTCAGTTGCGAACTACGAGTAGAGCGCCGCGCCGCGATTCCGTTAAGCGGAACAAAGAGGAGCGCGAAACCTGACACCAAACCGCGCCAATTTGGGATACTGGAACTTCGATGAGCAGATTGATGGCGACGGAAAACGAGGCAACTTTGCGGATGAAAAAAACTCTGGTTTGGGCGGTGATTTTACTGTGTGCGTGCTGGGTGGCGCCCGCGCGCGCGGCCGGCGATGGCAACGATCCAGCCGCATTGATGCTGGGCTCTGCCTGGTATCCCGAGCAATGGCCGGAATCGCGCTGGGACGCGGATTTGCAGCGCATGGAAGCGGCGCACCTGAACGTGGTCCGCATCGGCGAGTTTGCCTGGAGCGCGCTGGAACCCACCGAGGGCCACTACGATCTGGATTGGCTCTGGCGCGCCGTCCGGCTGGCGGAAAAGCACCACCTTGCCGTCGTGCTCGGCACGCCCACAGACGCGCCGCCGGCGTGGCTCACCACGGCGCATCCTGAGACACTGCGCGTCGACGCTTCAGGCCGAGTTGCGGAACACGGCAGCCGGCGCCAGTTCAATTACGCCAGCCCCGAGTACCGCAAATTCTGCGCCGCCATCGCCGAAGAGATGGCCCGCCGCTTCGGCCACGATCCCAACGTGATCGGCTGGCAGGTCGGCAACGAGTTTACCGACGAATCCTTCGATGCCGCGACCCGCCATCAGTTCGATCAGTGGTTGGAGCGCAAGTATCGCACTCTCGACGCGCTCAATCAGGCCTGGACCACCTCCTATTGGAGCCAGACCTACGATCGTTGGGACGAGATCGCGCTGCCCACTGCGGGCGGCAATCCCGGGCTGCTGCTCGACCATCGCCGTTTTGTCAGCGATACCTGGCGCGACTTCGAACGGGTGCAGATCGATGCCATTCGCAAATTCGCCGAGCCCCGCCAATTCATCACCACCAACATCGGCGGCTTGGGTTGGAGCGATAACTGGGACCACTACGAAATTACGCAGCCGCTCGATTTGGCCTCGTGGGACGATTACGTGGGCGAAGGGCACCTGAACGCGGCGCGCAACAGCTTCATGCACGATTTTGTCCGCGGATGGAAGCGCGAAAACTTTTGGGTGATGGAGACGCAGCCGGGCTCGGTGAACTGGGCCGCGGTCAGCACTACGCTCGATCGCGGCGAGACGCGCGCCATGGCCTGGCAGGCGATTGGCCACGGCGCCGATGCGGTGCTCTATTGGCAATGGCGCAGCGCCCTCAACGGCCAGGAGCAATATCACGGCGCGTTGGTTGGCGCAGATGGCGAACCGCTGCCTGTCTATTCGGAAGTTGCGCAGGTGGGCGATGAGTTTGCGCGTGCCGCGAATGTTTTGCGTGGAACGCGGTCTTCCTCGCAGGTCGCCATTCTGCACACTTACGATAGTCGCTGGGCCATCGACTTCCAGCCGCACAACAAAAATTACGATCAGTTGGAAGTGCTGCTCGGCTACTACCGCCCGCTGCGCGAAAAGCAACTTACCGTCGATATTGTCAGCGCCGAAGCGCCGCTCGAAGGCTACAAACTGATCTTCGCGCCCAGCCTCAATGTTCTGCCCAAGGAACTCGCGGCGCATTTACTCGAATACGTGGAGCAGGGCGGCCATCTGGTCCTTGGCCCGCGCTCGGGAATGAAGGACGAACACAACTCGCTCAACGCCGAACGCCAGCCGGGATCGCTCGCATCGCCGCTGGGCGGCCGCGTCGAACAATACTACGCTCTCGACACGAATGTTCCGGTCGAGGGAAAACTGGGCTCCGGCAAGGCATCGCTCTGGGCCGAACAGCTTGCGGCGAGCGCGCCCGGCGCCGAGGTGCTTCTCCGTTACGGCCAGTCGAATGGCTGGCTCGACGGCCAACCGGCGCTCATCTCGCGCCGCGTGGGCAAGGGCCGCATCAGCTATCTGGGCGCGGTTCTCGATGCCGGCTTGATGCGCCGCGTGATCGACTGGGCCGCCGACGATGCGCGGATCGAGGCCGAGTTTGTTGACGTGCCGGCGGATGTCGAGGTCAGCCGCCGAGTGAACGACACGCGCACGGTTTACATTTTGATCAATCATGGCGCCGAGGCGGCTCACGTCGCGTTGCCCAAGGCGATGCATGATGTGTTGCACGATGGCGTCAGTGTTACCAGCGTGGATCTTGCGCCGCAAGGCGTGGCCGTGCTCTTTGCCGATGTGGTTGGCGGCAAGCGCTAACGTGGCGAGTTTAGAGTTCGCTGAAGAACAACCGCAGGTCCTTCGACTTCGTTTGCCGCAAAAAGCGCGGCAAACTTCGTTCAGGATGACAGCTCGATTTTTGAATTTACGATATTGAATCCAAGAGAACCCAAGGATGAACCCCATGACGCAACATCTCACCCGCCGCAGATTCACCTCCGGACTGGCCGCTTCATTGGCCGCTTTGCCGCTACTTCGCTCGGAAAAACTTTTTGCCGCGGGCTTCAGCGAGAGTGAGATCGCGCCCTTTCGCACACCCTACAAATACGGCAAGCTGATTCTCTCTGCGGCGCCCGATGCTGCGGCCTTTGACTCCAAGAGCGTGGACGATCCCTTCGTCTTTCTTCACGAGGGCGCGTTTCACATGCTCTACATTGGCTTCGACGGCACTGGCTACCAGACGGGGCTGGCGAAATCGCGCGACCTGCTCAACTGGGAGCGCGTGGCCTGCGTGGCGCGCCGCGATCCCAACTCGAAATACACGCGCTACAACGTGGCGCTTAGTTGCCTGCTGCGCGAGAGCGGCCTCACCTCGACGGGCAAACTCAAGAAGGTTCACGGCCGTTACCTGGGCGCGTGGAACGCCTATCCCGGCGCGGGTTACGAAGAGGGCGCGGCGGTGATCGGCCTGGCCTGGAGCAGCGACCTCATCCATTGGGAACTGACCGATCCCATTCTTTTCCCCGCCGACGGCGCGCCCTGGGAGCACGGCGGACTCTACCGGCCCAACCTCGTCGAAGAGGACGGCGTCTACTATCTTTATTACAACGCCAAGACCGACCGGCTGCCGAAGAGCCAGGGCGGGCGCTGGCTGGAGCAGTCGGGCGTGGCCACCTCGCGCGACTTGAAGACCTGGACGCGCTACGCGGGCAATCCACTGCTGCCCAACGGCGGCGCGGGTTCCTGGGACGAGCGCTTTGCCAGTAATCCCTTCGTCGTTCGCCACAAAAATCTCTGGGGCATGTACTACTTCGGCTTCGACCACGCGGGCGCGGCGCGTGAACTGCTGGCGCTGGGCCGCGATCCCTTCCACTTCGAGAAGGTCAACGAGATCCTGATCGACCGCGGCGCGCCAGGCACCGTCGATGAAGAGTTTGCCCACAAGCCCAGCGTCTTTTACCACGATGGCGCGCTCTACCATTTCTACTGCGCCGTCAGTGGCAAGTGGCCCAACGAGACGCGCGGCATCACCGTGGCGCGCTCCAAGCCTTGGTGAGCAAGTAGCAAGACGCCTTCGTCATGGCTTTGGATTCACCACGCGAATCCGGTAGTTTCCCGAGCCCACTTTGAGCGTTAGCTTGCCGCCGGTGGCGTTCGCGGATAAAACTCCTGCCGCATGCGTCGGCTCGGTGCCATTCACCGTCGCCGCGCCTGTTGCATCCACGGCAATCGCCGCCGTTGCGTTTGCCGGAACCGCGAACTCGTAGACCATTTCGTTTTTCTCGCGCCGCCAGCGGCTCTCGATGGGGCCAAGCGCCGATGCGTACCGCGCCCTTGTCCACTCCAGATTGCCCACAACCGCCGGACGCAGCGCGATGGGCTCGGCGCCTGCGCCGGTGAGATCGACGTTGATGCCGCCCAGCCCGCGATAGAACCACTCTTCGGCGCTGCCCAGCATGAAGTGATCGAGCGAATGCGTGGCGAACCAGCTTTCGGTGAGCGCCGTGGCGCCCTGCGCAAGAATGTAGCCGTAACTTGGCGCGTCGTTGCGCTCGAGCATATCGAGCAGCACATCGGAGCGGCCGCCATCGAGCAGGGCATCGACGCCGTAGTGGAAGCCCACCTCACCGGAGGTGGTGTGGTTCTGGTGCGCACGAATATCTGCCACCAACGCATCCATCACCGCGGCGCGCGCATCGTCGGACACAAGCCCCAGCGCCAACGGAATCGCCTGCGCCGTCTGGCTGCCCTTGTCATAGATGCGCCGCGTGCCGTCGAAGAATCGCGCGTTGAAGGCCGCGCGGACTTCTTCGGCCCGGCGCGCGTAACCCGCGCTCTCCTCTTTGTGGCCCAGCAGCGCAGCGGTCTTTTCCATCACGCGCAGATCCTGGTAATAGGTTGCCGTTCCCGTTACCCCGGCAGTGGTGAGCTGTGAAACGCCCGGCTCGGCGGGGCCGATGTCGTACCAGTCGCCGAGGCCGTAATCGACGATGCCATTGTGGGCGCGCGTGCCCAGATACGCCACGTAGCGCTGCATCGTCGCATACTGCGCGGCCAGAAAGCCGCGGTCGCCGGTGCGTTCAAAGACGGCCCACGGCGCCAGCACCGCCGCGCTGCCCCACTCCGGCGAATCGTTGTAGATGTCGTATTTTTCGGGATCGAAGACCATATACTGCGGCGCGATCTCGGGCACCATGCCGGCCTTCGCGCCCTCGCGCGGCTGCGCGTCGCCGATGTTGCGCATGGTGGCCGCGTAGAGTCCGGCGAAGTCGAAATCGTAGAGCAGCGACGGCGCCATCAAGTGCGTTTCTTCAAGCCAGCCCAGCTTTTCGCGGTGCGGGCAATCGGTGAACAGGCTCTCGGCGTTGTTCTCAATGGCGCGCAGAATCAGTTGATGAATGCGGTTGAGCTGTTCGTCCGAGGAGGCGAACTCGCCGGTCTGCGCCGACGAGCTGTGCACCGCCACGCCGCGCAGGCTCGCCAGTTTGGCGTCGCCGCTCACTTCCACCTGCACGTAGCGGAAGCCGTAATAGCTGAAGCGCGGATGCCAGTGCTCCGTGCCGCCGCCGCGCAGCGTATAGCTGAACCACTGCGGGCCGCCGGAGCTGCGCTGCCAGACGGTGCCGTCGGGATGAAGTTGCTCGCCGGGGATCAGCTTCACAGTGGCTCCGGCGCTGCCCTCGACGGCGATCTCTGGCCAGCCGGCAAAGTTTTGCCCCAGGTCATAGACCGTCACGCCGGGTTTGGGTTGCACGATGTTGACTGGATCGTAGGTGTGCAGCGCGCGGATGGGCGGAGCGAGCTCGGGCGTGAGTGTGCCGGCTGGTCCATCGACCACAACGGCCGTGCTCCAATGGCTGTCGTCGAAGCTGGCCTCATCCCAGCCCCGAGGCTCGCGCCGCGCGTCGTAGTCCTCGCCGCCATAGGTGGACGAAAACACGACCGGCCCCGGCGCGGTCCGCCAACTGCCATCGCTCAAGATCTCGGCCGATCCGCCGCCGGCAAACTCGATCTCCAACTGCACCGAGCACTTCAGATCGCCAAAGCTGCCCACGAATTTTGTGTAGCGGCCCGAGGTCTTGAGCACGCGATACATGCCGTTGCCCAGCATCGCGCCCAGCGCGTTGTTGCCCGGGCGTAGCATCGCGGTCACGTCGTAGCTGTCGTAGAAAACCGTCTTGCGATAGTCGCTCCAACCCGGTGTCAGTTCGTCGTTGCCCACCTTGCCGCCGTTGATGCGCAACTCGTCCTGGCCCAATCCCGAGGCGTAAAGAGTCGCGCGCGCAACCGGGCGGTCGAGCTTGAATGTCTTGCGGAAGAGCGGCATGGGGTCGTCTTTTTTGCTGTTGCCCTCAGCCTGCGCCGCGATCCAGCCGGCGCGCCATGCGGGCGCCTGCCGCCAATGCGCCTCCTCGCTCCAACCGCTGGGCAGGTGTTGGTCGTCCCAGGCCTCGACGCGCCACAGATATTCGTGTCCGGCCTCAAGCGCGGGTCCGCCGTATTCGATGCCGAGGGCGGATCTGCTTTTCACCTCGCCGCTGTCCCAAATGATTCCGCGTTGTGAGACAAAACCGCTCTCGCCGGCCGCCACCTGAATCCGATATGCGGACTGGATGACCCCATGCAGCGCGTCGGATGCGGCGGCCAGTTGCCAGGAAAACTCCGGCCGCGGCGTGGCGATGGCCAGCGGCGCGCTCTCACCCTGGCAGCGCAATTCCAGCGGTTGGCGCAGGTGCGATGCGGTGGGGGCGCCATGCGCCAGCGTGGCCGTGCATGCAACCAGAGCGAGGACGCCGGCAACGCCGCCGCGGCTCATTCGCAGTTCGATGAATCCATGTTCCATAGTTTCCGTCATATCCCAGCCGGGCGCTCCAACGCAATGCCCAAAGCCGCGCCAATTCTGCTAGTTTGAAGTTTATGAACCGCGCTGTTCAACCCCTTCGTTCCCGCGTCCTCATGGCCGCAATCGTGCTGGCCTCGCTTACGGCTCCCGGCCTGGCGCAGCAAAGCTCTCCGGCTGTCGAAAAGCAACTGGCCCGCGTCGCGGCCGGCGAAAAGACCGGCCCCTTCCAGCCCAACTGGGACTCGCTCGCTGCCTATCGCGTGCCCGAGTGGTTTCGCGACGCCAAGTTTGGCATCTTTCTGCATTGGGGCGTTTACTCGGTTCCGGCCTTTGGAAACGAATGGTACCCGCGCAACATGTACATCGAGGACAACGCGGCCTACAAACATCACATCGCCACCTACGGCCCGCAGTCGAAGTTCGGCTACAAGGATTTCATTCCGCTCTTTACGGCCGAGCACTTCGATGCCAACGCCTGGGTCGATCTCTTTCAGCAGGCCGGGGCGCGTTACGTGGTTCCCGTTGCCGAGCACTGCGACGGCTTTGCCATGTACGACTCGAGTTTTACCGATTGGAACGCGGTGAAGATGGGCCCCAAGCGCGACATTGTCGGCGAGCTGGCCGCGGCCACCCGCCGCCACGGGCTGAACTTCGGCGTCTCCTCGCATCGCGCCGAGCACTGGTGGTGGTACGGCGGCGGCATGAAGTTCGACTCCGATGTGCGCGACCCGCGCTACGCCAGCCTCTACGGCCCGGCGCAGCGAATGGCTTTGCCCGGCGACAGCGACATCAAGGAGCCCTCGCCCGATCATCTGGAGCGCTGGCTGCCGCCCAACCGGGCATTTCTCGACGATTGGCTGGCGCGCGGCTCCGAACTGGTCGATAAATACCACCCCGACTTTCTTTACTTCGACTGGTGGATCGGCCAGCCCGCTTTCCAGCCTTATCTACAGCGCTTTGCCGCTTACTATTACGACGAGGCGGCGCGCCGCGGCCAGCCTGTGGTGCTCACCTACAAGCAGTACGATTTTCCCGAGAACGCTGCGGTGCTCGACATCGAACGCGGCAAGCTCGATGGCCAGCGCCTGTTGCCCTGGCAGACCGATACCTCGGTCAGCATCCACTCCTGGGGCTACGCCGAGCACGACGAGTATCGCAGCGCCAAGTCGCTCATCGGCGAACTGGCCGATGTGGTCAGCAAAAACGGCAACCTGCTGCTGAACGTCGGACCCAAATCCGACGGCACCATTCCCGAGGAGGCGCGCGCGATCCTGCTGCAGATGGGCGCATGGCTCAAGATCAACGGCGAGGCGATCTACGGCTCGAGGCCCTGGATCGTCTTTGGCGAAGGCCCCACCAAGGTTGCGGTTTCGGCCAAGGACAACGACAAACAGGAGTTCACCGCCGCCGACATTCGCTACACCACGCACAATGGCGCGCTGTATGCCATCGCGCTGGGCTGGCCGGATAACGGCGAGCTGCGCCTGCGCTCGCTGGCCAGCGGCCTGCCTTATCTGAACGGGCCGGTCTGTAGCATAGAGTTGCTGGGCTCGAGCGAAAAGCTCACCTGGCATCAGGACGACGAGGGCCTGCACATCGTCCTGCCCAAACAGCATCCGGACGAGCCGGCATTTACGTTCCGGATCATGGAACCAGCAAACGGTTCCGGAAGCTGCCAGGACTAAACTTCCCATTTCTTTGATCCGCTGCCTGGGCTCGCCGGGCAGCGCCCCATCCCAAGTGTTTCCAAGCATCGTCTCAGGATATGAAAGTTTCTGCCTGCAAGCTTCAGATGATGCGATAATACATTGCCCGCGACGAATTCTGCCGTGCTTTTATGCGTTTCCGGCGCAAGTCCACGCAAGCGCACTTTCTGAAAGTAACTTTCAGAAGTGAAGCGCCGCAGAGTGAAAACCGGGCGGCATTTTGCGGAAATAATGGTTCCGCAATTCGGATTTTCCCGGCGAAAAATCCCCTGCCGCAATATCGCGCTATTTCCCGCCAGATTCGGCCTCTTTCACCTTGCTTAAAAATCCTGTTTTTCCGTTGACACAGATTTTGAGGTTTTCATACTGTTCCGGCGCTAGAGCAAAGTGCGCCTGTCGCGGCGCCAAACCGCGCAGGCTATTCGTACACAGAAGGGGGCCTTCATGAAGTTGCTTCAAATGCGAAAACTCTTGCAACTCGGCGTGGCAATGTCTGTGTTGTGCGGCGCCGCGTGGCTACGCGCGCAAAACGCGACAAGCTGCTCGATCACCGGCACGGTGACCGATGCGACCGGTGCCGTGGTGCCAGACGTACAAATTACCGTGACCAATCAGGCAACGGGGATCACGCAGGCTGCCAAGACCAACAACGCCGGTTACTACTCGGCAGATGCTCTGCTGGCTGGCGATTACACGGTAAGCACCAAGAGAACCGGATTCAAGAGCCGGATTGTTAAAGACATTCACCTCGATCCCGGACAGCGCCGGGGCACGGACATCAAACTGGACGTTGGCGAGGCCGCGGCCACGATTACCGTCGAGGCGGACGCGGTGGTCGTGCAGACCGAGAGCGCGGAACTGGGCGGAACGGTCTCTTCGAAAGAGGTTTCGAACCTCATGCTCAATGGCCGCAACTTCCAGACGCTGGCGCTGATTGTGCCCGGTGTAAGCGCGGCCAGCGGCGCCAATGCACTGCCGAACTATGGCGAAGGCGGATATTTGGGACAGACGGAAATCATTGTGGGCGGCACTTCAATCGAGAAGACCAGTTACTCGATCGACGGCCTCTTCGATATGGACCCCAATGGCCTGATCAACGTCAATGTGCTTCCAACCATCGACTCGATCTCTGAGTTCCGGATTCTGAAAGACAATTACAGCGCCAAATACGGCATGGCCGGTTCCGGACAAATTCTGGTAGAAACCAAGAGCGGCGGCGAGCAGTTCCATGGTGGCGGTTACGAATACGTGCGCAACAACTACATCGGCACGGCCGAGCCCTATCTGACTTCGCCCACATCGGGCATCACGGCACTGCATTACAACATTTTCGGCTACACACTGGGCGGACCGCTGACCATCCCGCATGTGTATAACGGATCGCGGACCAGGAAAACGTACTTCTTTGCCGGAGGTGAGTGGCGAATCAACCATTATCCGGCCGCGATCTACTCGCGCAACATGATTCCGCAAGCGATGCGCAATGGCGACTTCAGTTCCAGCCCGTCGCTTACCAACACCACCAATTGCCCCGGCGGTTTAACTCCCTGCCTGGTGCTTTCGTCCAACAGCCAAAGCCTGTTGAGCACCTATCGTGGCCTGACTCCGTCGTCCTGCATTACCGCTGACTCCACTGGACGCTACGATCAGATCAACAAGTCTTGCATGGATCCAACCGCCGTTGCGTTGATGAAGTCCTATTGGCCGCTGCCTAATACCTCTGGTACTTATAACTACATCAACAACGGCGCGGAAATGGACACGCAAAATGATTACAACTACCGGATCGATCACAATATCAACGACAGCAATCAGATCACGGCGCGGTTGACGACCGAAGAGGTTAACAATGTGCGCCCCTCGCGCAATTACAACGATCCGTCGCCGAGTCCCGGATCGACCGTTTACAGCCGTGGCTTGAACGCGATGGTGCGTTGGACCGAGACTATCAAGCCGACGCTGATCAATACCATGGAAGCCGGTGAAACCTACAACAAGTGGCTGTTGGGCGTCACCCATTACACCATGCCCTCTGGCGCATCGATCGCACAGGAATACTCCAACGCCGACTCGCTGAACCGCATTCCCGATATCAGCATGGGCGGCAGCGGAACCTGGGCCTGGATGGGCGTAGGCGCGCAGCCGAACTTTGTTCACGACGGCGTCGGTGTCTATTCCGACGATCTAAGCTGGACCAAAGGCACTCACCTTTTGCAGGCCGGCATTCTGTATCTGGTTACCATTCGCCACGTCAATGCCAACGCCTTTCCCATGGGCAATTTCAGCTTTACCGGCGCCAATAGCGGTGACGTGGCCGCCGACTACATGCTTGGCCTGGACTACTCCTACGCGCAGTCGAGCGAACAGCCTTCCGGGCGCTTCCACAATCGCTGGTTCGAGGCCTATCTGCAAGACGATTGGAAGGTCAATCCACGGCTAACCATCAACCTTGGTCTGCGCTGGAGTTATTACCGTCCAACGTGGGAAGAAGGCGATCAGGTCACCAACTTTAATGCCAACACCTGGGTTGCCTCAGAGGCGCCGGCGATCAGTACCGCGGGCAAAGAGACGCTGAATTCCTCCAATGAGCCGTTGACCTCATCGGGCACGGTTGCCAATGTGATTAATGGGTTGGTCTATGCCGGCCAGAACGGCACGCCGCGCGGATTCAACGATCCCAAAAAGACCAACTTCGGTCCCAGGGCCGGCTTTGCCTACCGGATCACCAACGATGGCAAGACCTCGCTGCATGGCGGCTTTGGCGCTGGCTATACGCAGATCGCGATGCTCGAAACCTCTTCGCTCATGCTGAACCCGCCCTACGTCCAAAGTACGACGATCACCTACAGCTTGTTGAGCCAGCCGACCGCCGGTGGCTCCGCATCCGCTCCTGGCATCCCCACACTTACCGTGATTGGTCCGGATTATCGTCCGACCATTACCAGCACATATAGCCTCGGTGTTGAACGGCAGTTGCACGCCGGAGCTGTTGCTCAAGTCGCCTACGCGGGCAGCATCTCCAAGCATGTAATGGCCGAGGGATACAACTACAACTACGTAACAAGCGCGACTTCGCCGGGTACAGCGGCCTGCGCCGCGAGCGCGAGCAATCCTGCAAACAGCGGTTCGTATGCCGGTCCGGCGGTCACTTCATATCTCTACGATCCGTGCATCAACTCGGGCGCGGTTTCTTATTTGTACGATGAACCTTATCCCGGCTATGGCGCGATTACCGGAACCAACAACGGCGGTATTGCCAATTACAACGCGTTGCAAACTGGACTGGTTTGGAAGCTGCACGATCTGACCTGGAATGCCGCTTACACCTGGAGTAAATCCCTGGAAGATGTGCAGCCCTCCAATCCAGGTTCAAACGGAACCGGCGTCGGGTACGACCAGTCGGGCAGCTTCCAAAATCCGCGCAACCAAAAGGCGGATTATGGAATTCCCGACTACGACCGGCCGCATGTGTTTACCTCGGCCTGGGTTTATCAGATACCTTTCTTCCAGCACTCCAACAGCGTGCTTGCCCGCGAACTGCTCTCCGGTTGGGGTACGTCGGGTCTGGCCGTCCTCGAAAGTGGTCTGGCAGTGACTCCCGCTCTTTCCGTGAGCTATTCGGGAGAGGCAACCCACCCCAATCAAATCGCTAAAGTTACGCATCCTGGCGACGGCAAAGTCAGACTCGGACACGCGAGTTATTTCAGCGCGGCGTCTTTCCAGTCTCCGGCATGGGGCGAAGTGGGAGACGTCAAGCCGGGCGATATCCGCAATCCCAAGGAAATCACCTTTAACACCGCAATCGACAAGACTTTCCCCATCAGCGATCGCGTCGGCTTCAAACTGCGTGTGGAGGCCTTCAACGTATTCAACCATCCGAACACCGTAATGCAGGGAACCTGGAGCGGACCGAGCAGTAGCTTCGGCGATGTGGTTGGCGCCGGCGATGCGCGGCAAACGGAATTTTCCGGACGATTCACTTTCTAACCTCTACGGCAAACACCGAATCGGGGATGGGAGCGATGTTGCTTTCATCCCCTCTTTTTTCTTGTGTACTTCGCGCGTTACCGGCGAACGTGCTGGACAAAACCGCCGCTCCTCCGTACATTCGCAACTGAAGCCTTTCTGCCTCCGATGAGATTGAAACCGAGTGTGATTTTCATGCTGGCCGCCGCTGCGCAGGCGCAACAGACTGACGCGCCGCTCGATCTGGCGCGCGATCCGTCGGCGCTGGCCCGGCCCGCGCACGGCGTGCTGGCCGAACAATATGTCTGGACCGCCGGCGACGCTGCGGCGCTGCGTCCCGATCACGCCAAGTTTACCTATCGCAATCCCGAGCGCAAGGCCGGGCCGCACGCCTTTCGCGGCGGATTCGATCTGGCGCGGGTTCCCGCCCATGCCACGCTCTACATTGCCGGGCCGCGCGCGGTGAAGGCCTACATCAACGGCAAGTTGGTTCTCGATGCCGCCAGCGATCCGCAATCGCCGCTGGCCACGCACGTTTACCACGTCAGCGTCGATTCCGCTCTGCGGGCCGGGCGCAACCTGCTTGCCATTGAAGCGGTGCGCGGACGCGGCATCGTCGCCGCCAGCGACTCGCCCGTGGTGCAGCAGATGGCCTACGGGGAATCTTTGGTTGCCAAGATCGTGCCCGCGGAATGGGGCAGGGAAGAGACGCCCATCGCCATCAGCGGCGGCGACTGGCGCAGCCTGGACGCAACGCCCCAAGGCTGGCAGACAAGCGAGTTTGACGATAGCGCCTGGCCGCGCGTGCAATCGCTGGGCGCCATCGAAAGCTCGCCCGATTTTTTCCAGTGGAACACCGACGCCGGAATGTACGACTGGCCGGGCTACCAGGGGCTTTCGCCTGCGCTCGGCACCTACAACGTTTTGCCGGTTGCCGTCACGCACACCGCGGGCGATTTCAGCAACCTCGACGCGCTGCTGCATCCCAACCAGCAGAAAGAATTTTCGATTGAGATGAGTCCCAATACCTCGGGCTCCGCGTTGATGCTCGATTTTGGCCGCGAGATGGCCGGACGTCTGGTGATCGAGTCCGATTGCGATTGCGTGGAGCAGGTGAAGGTCAGCTACGGCGAGTCGGAGGGCGAGGCGCTGAGCGGCGAGCAGTATCTGGGCACGAACACCTTGAATCTTCTGCCGCACGGTACGGCGCGTGGCCCCAAGAGCGCCTTCCGCTACGCGTATCTGCAATTCGTCCTCGACGCGGGCACTGCCGCATTCCGATCCCTGCGCGCCGAAGGCATCGCCTATCCGGTTCGCTATCGCGGTTCGTTCGAGTCTTCCGATCCCGCGCTCAACCGCATCTGGGAGACGGCGGCCTATACCGCGCACCTGTGCATGCAAGACGATCTGTGGGATGCGCCCAAGCGCGACCGCGGCCGCTGGGCCGGCGATCTGGATGTGAGCGGTCCGGTGATCGGCGATGTTTTTGGCGATAGCCGCCTGCTCGATACTACGCTTGCGCGTCTTGTTCCACCCGCCGGCCAGCACGTCAACGGCATTCCCAGCTTTTCGGCGCTATGGATTACGGCGCTTGCCGATCTCTATCGCCGCAACGGCGACCTGGCCGCGCTCGCGCAAAAGCACGATGCGTTGCTCGCGCTGCTTGCGTGGATGGATGCCGACCTCGACGACGCCGATGGCTTCACGAATAAAAATCATCGCTGGCTCTTTGTCGATTGGGCTCCGGATCTTTTTGCCTACACCGATCAGGCGCGCGAAGGCACGGAACTGCAATATCTGCGCGGCTTTCGCGAGGGGGCCTGGTTGCTGGGCGAGTTGGGCGACCTCGATGCTGCCCGCCGTTACAGCGTGCGCGCCAATGCTTTGGCCGCGACCGCCCGCCGCCAGTTTGCCGCCGCTGGCAGCTTCTGGCCGAGCTGGCAGTTGAACGCGCTGGCGGTTCTCTCCGGTGTGGCCGATCAAGACGTGATTTGGGATCGCGTGTTGAGCCATGTGGGAACCGGCGATGGCGAGCAGACGATCAGCCCCTACTTCAACTTTTATCTGATGGAAGCCATGGCGCGCGCCGGGCATCGCCGCGAGGCGCTGGATTGGCTGCGTACCTATTGGGGCGGAATGATCGCTGAGGGCGCGACCAGCTTTTGGGAGTCCTACGATCCGCGCTGGCCCAAGGAAAATCCCCACCATAGTTTGCAGGCAGACGGAAGAACCGGATATTTTGTGAGCTTGGCGCATGGTTGGTCGGCGGGGCCGGCGGCCTGGCTCGCGGAAGAGATTTTAGGCATCAAAGCTACGGAGCCTGGTTTCCGCAAGGTTCGGATACGGCCCGATCTGGCGGGGCTGGAGTGGGCGCGCGGCGCGGTTCCCGCGCCCGAGGGCGAGATTCGCGTCGAGGCCCGCGGCAAGCAGATCGTGGTTGCGATTCCATCTGGAGTTCAGGCAGATCTGCTGTTGCCGGCTGGTGATTGGACGCGCAACGGCGCGGCCGTGCAGGCGGAAAACGCCGAAGATGGCCAGCGGCTGCACATCGTGCTCGCGCAGGCGGGCACATACGAGTTTACGAGGAGATAAGATGCGATTGATTTCAGCAATGATGTTCATGGCGGCGGCCGCGCTCACCGGGGCGCAGGCGCAAAGCACAGACAATGGGTTCATTTTTCAGCCGCTCTCCTCGGGCCACGCGCTGGCGGGCACGCATCCTGACAACCATGCCTCGACGGTTGTCGAACTCGCGAACGGCGACGTGATGGTGGCCTGGTTTGCCGGCACCAAAGAAGGCGCGGCCGATGTGGCCATCTACGGCGCGCGGTTGCACAACGGCCTTTGGAGCGCGCCGCGCGAGCTGGCCCGCGCCAAGGGCGTCGCCTGCTGGAATCCGGTTCTCTTTCATACCCACGACGGCCGCCTCTGGCTCTACTACAAATACGGCGACAGCCCCAAAACCTGGGTGGGCACGCGCAAGGTGAGCAGCGACGAGGGGCTCACCTGGAGCGCCGCCGAAGATCTGCCCAAGGGGATTCTCGGCCCCATCAAAGATAAGCCGCTGGTGCTGGGCAACGGCGTCATCGTCAGCGGTTCGTCGGTCGAGGCCGATAAGTGGACGGTCTGGATCGAGCGCTCGGCCGACAGTGGCAAGAACTGGACCAAGTACGGCCCCATCGCCGTTGCCGATACGCTCGATGTGCCGGGCGATGCCGCGCTGGCAGCGGTCAAAGAGCCGGCGCCGCCCGCCGACAAATCCGGCGTGACCACCAAGCTCTATCCTCCGCCAGCCAGCACCGTGGGCATCATTCAGCCCACCATCGTCAACCTCGGCAATCAGCATCTGCGTTTTTACGCGCGCAGCCACACCCGCTCGGCGCATATCGCCGTCGCCGATTCCTTCGACGAGGGCAAGACCTGGACTCAGGCCCGCTTCCTCAACATCCCCAATCCCAACTCCGGCATTGATGCCGTGCGCCTGGCCGACGGCCGCTACGTGTTGATCTTCAACAATAGCTACAACAAGCGCACGCCGCTGAATCTGGCCGTCAGCGCCGACGGCGAGCACTTCCAACTCTTCCGCACCCTTGAAGACGGCCCCGGCCAGTACTCCTATCCGGCGATTGTGCAGGCAGCCAACGGCGACCTGCTGATGACCTACTCCTGGCGGCGCGAGACCATCAAGTTCCTGCGTATTCCGCTCGCCGAAGTGCCGGCGTTGTAGCGTTGCCGTGGGCAAATTCCATGGCGCGTTTTCGTTAAAGTAAACCCAGTACCGCGGCCGGTTGCCTCCTGGAACCGGCCGCTTCACGGTGCGGAACCGGTGCCAGAATGAGTGCGAGTCAACGGATCTATCTTATTAAAAATAAAGTCATTAACGATTCATTGTCCGCGATGGGCAAAATCTCGTTTCCGGAATGAGAAAATAATTGTATACTCTCGAAAATAAAGTGTTTCCGGTTGTGCATTCCTTGGAACCCTGTCGTTCATCCCGAAGCCCTGGCTCATCGGCTGCCGTTGGCGGCCATTCCGTCTGCCTTTTGGCCGACGATCTGACGGGCGCCTGCGACGCCGGAGCGGCATTTTTGCGCGCAGGCCATACGGTGCGCGTCTGGTTCGATCCAAGTCCCGAGTTCGCCGCGCCGGAATCCGTGCAGGCCTTCAATACCGATTCGCGCGCGCTGAAAGACAGCCAGGCCGCCCGCGTGGTTGCGCAAGCCGCCGTCGCGCTCAAGTCCGTGCCCTACTCGCTGTTTTTCAAAAAAGTCGATTCGGCGGCGCGCGGTCCGCTGGCGGCCGAGTTGCTCGCCGCCCACAAGGCCCTGGGAACTCGCGCCGTTGTTTTCGCGCCGGCATTTCCCGCCGCCGGGCGCAGAGTGCGCGAGGGCATTCTCGAAATTGAAGATGCGGCCGGCCAACACAAGCAAATCGATCTGGCCGGGATGTTTCCCCAAGAGCTGCGCTCCAGCATTGAATCGATCGGCCAGCCCGGGCAGATCGCCGCGGCGCTCGATTCTGGCCGCACGGTGCTGCTCTGCGATACCGCAACGCAGGCCGATCTTGAAGCGATTGTCCGCGTGACGGAAGAGATTTCTGGCCTGCTCTATGCCGGTTCGGCTGGATTGGCGCAGGCCATTGCCGGCCGCCACGCCGCAACCGTCACGGCCACGCCGTTGCCCAAGGCCGAGCGCGCGATGATCGTTGCCGGTTCCGACCATCCGGTGACGCAGTTGCAGCTTTCGGTCCTCGACCGCGAACGTTTCGACGGCACGCGGCTGGTGCGCATCTGGAAGCGGCGCGACAAGGCGCGCATCGTCAAGAATTTTCAGTCGCACGCTCCGCAGGCGCTGATCCTCACCGGCGGCGATACGGCGCTGCTGGTGGTGAAGGCGTTGGGCGCGCACTCTTTCATCCTCAAGGGCGAGTTCGCGCCCGGCATTCCCTGGGGTATTGTGCAAGGTGGAATGGCCGAAGGCTGCACCGTGGTGACAAAGTCCGGTGGCTTTGGCGTGCCCGCATTTTTCAACGATCTTCTCTCCGCGTTACGAGGTTCCGCATGAACAAAGTTGCACGCATTGCGATCAGCATTGGAGATCCGGCCGGAGTTGGCGCCGAGATTGCCCTCAAGGCTTTGGCCGACAGCGAAACGGCCGCGCTGGCCAACTGGATTCTGATCGCCGACCGCGCCGTGTTGCGCGCCGCCGGCCGCATCACCGGCATCGATCCGGAAAAGCTGCCGGCGACGATGGTCGAGACGGGCTCGTTGCCGGCCGATCACGAGGTGGGCTTCGGCCAGCTCCGCGCCGAATACGGACTGGCGGCGATTGCCTACGTCCGCCGCGCCGCCGAGCTGTGCATGAGCGGCGAGGCCGATGCCATGGTCACCGCGCCACTGAACAAGGAAGCGGTCACGCTTTCGGGCCGTGCTTTTTCTGGCCACACCGAATACATTGCCGAGCTGACGCATGCCAAAGAATCGCGCATGCTGCTGTATTCCGACAAACTGGCCACGGTGCACGTCACTACGCACATTCCTTTGGAACAGGCCTGCCGCGTGGATGGCGCGCGCGTGGTGCGCACTATTCAGCTGGGCCGCGACGCGCTCTACTGGATGCGCCGCCGCGAGCCGCGCATCGCTGTTTGCGGTCTCAATCCCCATGCCGGCGAGCACGGATTGTTTGGCAGCCAGGATGCCGAGGTGATTGCGCCGGCCATTGCCGAGGCGCGCGCGCAGGGCATCGATTGCACCGGGCCGCACTCGCCCGACACCATTTTTGTCCGCGCGCTGCGCGGCGAATTCGATCTGATCGTCGCCATGTATCACGATCAGGGCCACATTCCCATGAAGGTGATCGGCTTTGATACCGGCGTCAATGTCTCGCTCGGGCTGCCCATCATCCGCACTTCGGTCGATCACGGCACGGCCTTCGATATTGCTGGCGGCAACAAAGCCAACCCGACCAACATGAAGGCCGCCATGAAGCTGGCGGTGACCATGGCCGAGGGCAAGCTGGCGTTGAAACAGGCCGAGGGAGCGCGCTAGTGCACTTCGCCGACATCTTGGTCATTGCCGTCTATTTGCTGATTTTGGTCGGCATTGGCCTGTATTTTTCCGGACGGCAAAAGACCACCGACGCTTACTTCGTGGCGGGCCGTTCGGTTCCTGGTTGGGCGGCCGGGCTCTCGCTGCTGGCGACCATCATCACCAGCGTCACGTTTATCGCCTATCCTGGCGCGGCGTATGCCGGCGACTGGAACCTGCTCGTTCCCGGCATTCTCTTTATCGCCGTGATTGCCATGCTCGGACCGGTGGTGGTGCCGTTCTTCCGCCACGTGGTCTCGATGTCGGTCTACGAGTACTTCGGCAAGCGCTTTGGCGCGGGCGTGCGCATGTATGCTTCGTTTGCCTTTGCCGCCGGCCACTTCGCCAAGATGGGATTTGTCTTTTATCTGCTGGCGCTTTCGGTGGCCGGATTTACCGGCTGGCCGATTTGGCTGTTGATCGTCGGCCTCGGCGCGATCACGGTTTTTTACACATTGGTCGGCGGCCTCAAAGCCGTTATCTGGACCGATGTGGCGCAGGGCATGTTGTTGTGGACCGGCGTGGGCACGACACTGGTGCTGCTGTTGTTTGCTTCGCCAGCCTCGCCCGGCGCGATGTTGCACCTGATCGCAGCCAACCACAAGACCAGCCTGGGCAGCATGAGCTTCGACCTGGCCAAGCCCACTTTTTGGACGCTGGCACTCTATGGATTCTTCTTCTATCTGCAAAAGTACACCGCCGATCAGACCGTGGTGCAGCGCTATCTGGCGGCCAAGTCCGACCGCTCGGCGCTGCGTGGCATCCTGATGGGCGCCTCGCTCTGCCTGCCGGTCTGGACGGCTTTCATGCTGATCGGCTCGCTGCTGTGGGCCTTCTACAAACTCAGCGGCCAACATCTGCCCGCCGCCATTACGCGGCCCGATCAGGTCTTTCCGTACTACATGGTTTCGCAGATGCCGGTGGGCGTCGGTGGACTGTTTCTGGCGGCGCTGTTTGGCGCGGCGATGTCGATGCTGGCCTCGGATCTGAACTGCCTGGGCCTGATTCTGGTCGAAGATTTTTACTCACAATTCTTCCCCAGCCATAGCGATGAGCGGCGGCTGCGCTTCGGCAAGATCGCCATTGTGTTTTGCGGAGTGTTGGCGATCGCGGTTGCCATGCGGTTGTCTTCCACGCAGGGCTCGGCGCTTTCGCTTTACTACACGGCGACGGCGATCGTGGCCGGCGGTTTGGCCGGACTGTTTCTGCTGGCCTTTCTTTCGCGCCGCGCCGGCCGGGCGGCGGCCATCGCTGGCATCGCCGCCAATCTGATCTTTACCGCCTACGCCACGCTGACCATGGACGGAAAGTTCGTCAACCTTCACGGCTTCAACTATCCGTGGAGCGATTACGCCATCGGCGCCATTGGCAACCTGTTGCTGCTGGCCGTGGGCCTGCTGGCCGCCGCAATCTTCCCCGTGCCGGCCAAACAACCTTCAACACATACACTCTGGGGCTGGCTTGCCACGCGCAAACAGGCCGGTACAAAAAATATCCCAGTGGGAGGTCATCGATGAATCGCTTGCAACAAGCTTTACGGGCTAACGGCGGCAAAACCATTCTCGGCGCCGCGGTTTATTTCTACGATCCCATCTTTCTCGAAATCTGCGCCCACTTGGGTTACAAGGCTATTTGGATTGAGATGGAGCACGGCCACATCACCTTCGCCGAGGCCGCCGATCTGTGCCGCATGGCGGCGGGCAGCGGCATGTTGACCATGCTGCGCATTCCCGATGTGCGCCGCGAAAACGTGCTCAAGGGCGCCGAATGCGGCCCCGACATCATCGACGTGCCCATGATCGAGCAGGCCGAGCAGTTGCACGAACTGCGCAAGTATGCCCGCTTTGCTCCAGAGGGCAGCCGTGGTTTTTACTCGGTTTCGCGCGCCATCAACTACGGCATCGGCGGCGTGGTTGATAAGCAGCAGAAGCTGAATACGGATCTTTGCCTGATGGGGCAGATCGAAAGTGGCGAGGGCGTTGACAATATTGATGAACTGGCCGCCGTGCCCGATGTCGATCTATTCATCGGTCCCGCCGATCTGGCTGCCAGCCTTGGCCTGCCCTCGCAGACCGGACATCCCACCGTGCAGGCCGCGGCCACCAAGATTGTGCAAGCCGCCCGCGCCCACAACAAATGCGTCGCTACAGCCTGCGCGCCCGACGATTATCCTTTCTGGCTCGGCCTTGGCGTCGATCTGCTCTTCTGCACCAACGATATTGCCTGTTTGAAACTTGCCGGTGGCGATCTGTTACGCGCGGCGCAAAAGATTCAACAGCAGCTTGATGTTCACCCGGCCCATGCATAATACTTGCCTCATACAGCAATCGAACCGTGTATGAGCCGTTCTTCGCGGGATGCAATGCGATCGCGCGAAGGTAAAACAAAATCGCCGGCTTCCCCACGCCGGAGTCTTTCGCGGACCCCCTTAGTCCGCGGGAAGTTTGCTTGACTTTGCCGAAGTTGACCATGGCTTATTGGAGTTTTTCGTGCGAGTATTCTCGATTCGTTTTGCCGTAATGTTGATGTTGGGTTGGCAGGCCGCCGGGCTGGCCGCGCAAAAAGCACCCACGATTCCGCTGGCGCCGATTCCAGCCGGCTCGTTCACCATGGGCGCCGATGCCGTCACGTTGCCCGCGGAAATTCTCAACGGCCAGGGCGTGATGTCGAACCGGCCCGCGCATGGCGATTTCGATGAAGTCCCCGCGCATCGCGTATCCATTTCGCATAGCTTCTCGATGGCCTCGCGTCCGGTCACCGTCGCCGAGTTCCAGCAGTTCGATCCCGCGTATAAGCCCGTGGGCCTGCATCCGGACTCGCCCGCCACCGGCATCAGTTACAACCAGGCCGTTGCGTTTTGCGCATGGCTGAGCCAGAAGACCGGCCAGCACTATCGCCTGCCCACCGAGGCCGAGTGGGAGTATGTGGCTCGCGCCGGCACGCAGACGCCGTACTTCACCGGCATGACGCCGCCGGCATTTGGCCAGGCCAATCCATGGGGCGTGGTGATCGGCGAAGGCCAGCCCGAGTGGGTTGCTGACTGGTACGGTCCCTACACGGCCGCCGCGCAAACCGATCCCACCGGCCCGCTGCATGGCGACTTCCGCGTGGTGCGCGGTGGTGGTCTGGATCTGCGCAAAGCCGGCACGCCGGGCGAAGCGCCGGTGCCGGAGGCGGACAAGCCCGGCGCGAATTATCCAGCCTACTCGCCTTACTTCATGCGCTCGGCCAATCGCGCCGCCATCGCCCCCAGCTACACGGCGAACCCCGGCAACATCGGCTTCCGTGTTGTTGAGGCGCCAGCGCTCGTGCCCAACCCCACGCCCGATACGCAGCTATTCTTCTCGACCGCTGTGAAGCAGACGCCTGTCGATCTGGCCGTTGGTCCCGATCCGGCCAAACCTTTTTATCACTTGCATGAACTCTTCCCCAATCTCGGTGGCAAATCCATGCCCGAGGTGGGCTGGCGGCTGGGGTTGGCGCGCGGTCTGGGCATCAACTACCACAACACCGCCATTCAGCAGCTTGCCAATGGCGATTTCGTCGCGGCCTACTACAACACGCCCGACAAGGAAGACGATCCCGACCAGACGATTCTGGTGATGCGCCGCCGCGCTGGCGCCGAAGACTGGGAGATGCCTGAGCCCTGGCCGATCTTTGCCGACGCCGCTCTGGCCGCGCCTGTTTACTGGAACGACAATGGCCATCTCTGGCTCTTCTTCGGCTTTCCGCGTCTGGTGGGCCAGCCGCCCTTCGCCTTCACCTCTTCCGACGATAATGGCGCGACCTGGGCGCCGATTCAGTTTCCGAAGCTGACCGGCCACATCGGCCGCTACGTTTCGCAGCCCATCAACTCCGTGGTGCGCGCCAAAGACGGAACCATTTATATTCCCACCGATTCGACCGGCCGCGACAACGATGGCAACGGTTCGGTCTCCGTTGTTTGGGCCACGCACGACAACGGCAAAACCTGGTACGACACCGGCGGCCGCACGGCGGGCCGTCACACCACGCTGGCCATCGCGCGCAACGGCAACCTGCTTGGCTTTGGTGGCAAAAACTCCGAGATCGAAGGCCACATGCCGCTGGCCACCAGCTCCGACGGCGGCAAAACCTGGGTCAAATCGAAGACGCCTTTCGACGAGTTGATGAGCGGCGAACGGCCTAGCGTGATCCGCCTAACTTCGGGACGGCTCTTCTTCGTTGCCGATTACAACCCGGCGAAGCAAAAGCATATTCACAAAGACGGTGTGTATGTCGCGCTCTCCGATGACGACGGCAAAACCTGGAAGCAGAAAAAGCTGCCCGCCGACATCCTCACCGTCGGCTACGTCACCGCCACGCAGGGAGCCGACGGCGTGATTCACATTGCCACCTCGAAGAACACCGTCAACTACGAGATCGAGTTGAACGAGGCTTGGGTTCTCGCCGATGAATCCGCGGCGGCGCCCGTGCCCACTTCGGTGGAACCCATCGCGCAGCACGTGGAGAAGTGGCCCAACGGCAAAGTGAAGGCCGAGTGGGGAACCGCGCGCGCAAACGATGGCCGCGTTCTGCTCGAAGGCCCGCAGAATTTCTACTACGAAGACGGCGGCAAGCAGTGGATCGCAGGCTTTCATCTCGGTGAGAAAGTGGGCATCGAGAGCTTCTACCGTGCCGATGGAACACGGCAGTGGGAGAAGATCTACGCGGCGGATGGAACCTGGACCTGGCGCACCTTTGACGAAGCGGGCAAGCAGATCAGCTCGTCGCAATGGCGCGGTAAAACGCTGTTGGACGCTGGCCTGGCCGGGACAAAATAAGGCCGTCGCGCAGTTCGAAGAAAATTTTGGTTAAATGCAAGCGGAAGGGTGCGGTTTTTTAGCCCGTACGTCGAATTGCCAACCAGGAATGGGGCCTCACCGGCCGCGTAAAGACGATGCCGGTGAGGCACAACAAAAATGTAATCGGAGAGGCACGAAGTGTCAGGGCACGGCTTGAGCCGTGCCGCAAGACGTACCCTAAAATTGCGGGGGCTTTAGCCCCTGAATCAAAAACTTCGCGGTTGCTCTTCGGCAAGAAGAACGACGATGAATGGAATCTCAACTGGATGGATGCCGATGAATAATTTCATAATGCGCAAGCTTTTTCTCGTTGTTCTTTTCGCCGCTGCTCTCGCGCCGGTACGCGCGCAGCAAGCCCCGGCGCAGGGTGGCTGGATCTTTGCCTACTTCAAGGAGCCGGCCAATCAGGGCATCTATTTTGCGTTCAGCAGCGACGGCCTGCATTACACCCCGCTCAACGACGGCCAGCCCTGGGTGGCTACCACGCAGCCCGGCGAACTGATGCGCGATGTCTTCATCACACGCGGCCCCGACGGCATCTTTCAAGCGGTCTGGACCTGGGGTTGGAAGGGCAACGCGCTGGGCTATGCTTCTTCGCCCGACCTCGTCCACTGGTCCGAGCACCACAAGATTCCCATCATGGCCGGCTTTCCCGAGACCAACAATGTTTGGGCGCCGGAGACCTATTGGGACGAGGCCAAGCACCAGTGGCTGGTGATCTGGTCCAGTTCGATGAAGGGCTCCGAGGACGGCAACCATATCTGGTACTCGATGACGCCGGACTTCAAGAGTTTTTCCAAGCCCGCCATCTTCTTCGATCCCGGTTATGTTGTCATCGATGCGACGATCTTCCACGGCGCGACTGGCCCTTACCGGCTCATCTTCAAGCAGCAGAGCAACGATCCGCTCACCTATCAGGAGCGCGTCGCCACCGGTCCCACGCTGGAAGGCCCCTGGAGCCAGATCTCCGGCCCCATCAACGAACCCTGGTCCGAAGGACCGTCGGCGATTCAACTTGGCGGCCGCTACGTGGTCTTCTACGATCACTACCGCGCGCCGCGTGCCCGTTTTGAGGCCGTCGCCACCACCGATTGGACGCACTGGAGCGACATCACCGCCGAGACCGCGCTACCGCAATACTCCAAGCACGGCAGCTTCTTTCACATCACCGGTGAAGAGGCGGCGCGGCTGCTCGCTCGCCACGACGCGCCTGTTGCTGCCCCGGCAAAGTAGCCGCGCATTCGCATCGAAGCTTTCTACCTGGAAATCCAAGTAATAGGCCAGTTGAACTTCGCACACCATGGCATCCATCGTAGATAAACACGTTGGATGCCTCACTGTCTGCTCTTGCTCGTGTATCCTGTTTCCATTACCAACTTCAATCTGAGGGCCTCACGTGAACAAGCTCAAGTGCTCATTGTTTCTTGCCTGCCTGGCCTGCGCTCCTTTGGCCAGCGCCAAGACCATTCTGCCCGACTCCTGCGGCGACGATAGGATAAAATTTGATGTCTTCACCGAAAAGACTCAGACTCCACCCGGCTCGCCCGAAGCAGGCAAGGCGCAAATCGTCTTTATCGAAGATGTTGAGAGATATGGTTTTTTCCTAACGGATCCTACTGCTCGATTCGGCGTTGATGGCCGATGGGCTGGAGCCGGCAATGGCAATTCATACTTTACGACGAGCGTGGTACCGGGCGTGCATCATCTCTGTGTAAATTGGCAGTCTGGAAAAGGATCTGAGAACAGTAAAGTCAGCATGGCAACATTTACCGCTGAGGCCAGTAAGATTTACTACTTTCAAGTCAAAATATTTGTGAGACAAGACAGCCAAGGCTGGACGAAGGAAAGATCATTTGAACTAAAGGCTTTGGAGGAAGAAGAGGGTCAGTACCGCGTCAAGGTCTCGAAACTAGCTACCTGGAAATCCAAGTAATAGGCCAGTTGAACTTCGCACACCATGGCATCCATCGTAGATAAACACGTTGGATGCCTCACTGTCTGCTCTTGCTCGTGTATCCTGTTTCCATTACCAACTTCAATCTGAGGCCCTCACGTGAACAAGCTCAAGTGCTCATTGTTTCTTGCCTGCTTGGCCTGCGCTCCTTTAGCCAGCGCCAAGACCATTCTGCCGGATGCCTGCGGCGACGACAGCATCAAATTCGATGTTTCTACAAAGAAGGATCAGCCTCCGCCAACGCCCCCGGCCGAGGGTAAAGCGCAGATTGTTTTTGTCGAGGAGCAAAACGCGAGAGCGTCATTCCATTTGGTCACCGTTCGCTACGGAGTGGACGGAAACTGGGTGGGTGCCAACTACGGCGACTCGTATTTTGTACTGGATATTACGCCAGGTGTTCATCACCTGTGCGTAAATGCACAGGGAGACAAAAAGGCAGTTGGTGTGACTTCTTTCACTGCCGAGGCGGGCAAGGTCTACTACTACGAAGCCAGCACGACGGTGATCCGAAGCGGTGGAGGTATGATCACTACGAGCGGGCCCAACGGACCAAGTACAGGTATGGCGCCGAGTTCAGTCAATAAGTCTTTCCAGTTTAACCAGTTGACTGAGGACGAAGGCAAGTACCGCGTCAAGGCCTGGAAACTAGCCACCTGGAAGACCAACAAGTAAACACGTCTCTTTCGCACTCCGGGGCATCCATCGTAGATAATAACTATGGATGCCCTTTCATTCTCCCATTCCGGAAAAGAAACAGCCGGGCCAGTCCGAAGGACTCGTCGGCGCCTGGATTCAGGCAGAGAAGTTGATGCAAATTGCGCTCGTTCTGCCTTGCGCGGCGTTCATCGGCTGGTTGGGCGGGGCCGGGCTGGATCACTTGCTGCACCAGACGTGGATAGCCATGGTAGGGATTGTGCTCGGCATCGTTGCCGGCTTGGTCGGTGCCATCCGCATGGCCATGATCTATTCCGCTGATCCCAAATTAGAAGACAAGAACGGAGACGGCGCTGATCCGAAAGGCTCGGGCAAATCCTCATGAGCGAACCGTTGATGCCCTTTGCCGATGTGACCGACGAAACGCTGGAAGCCATGCTGCGGCGTGCCCTGCATACCACGCTGATTCTTGGTGGAATTGTTGCGCTTATCTTGTGGAAGGCCTCTGGCTGGCGCAACGCGGCGATGATGGCGACCGGTGCGGCGATCTCTGCCGCCAGCATTGTTGAATGGCGCAGGCTTGCGCGACTGATCGCTGCCAAAATGGACCGGAAACGAACTCCGCCGGGTTCGGTGTTCGCAGTGGTTTTTTTCATGGTGCGTCTGATTGTCTTTGTAGCGGCAATTTATGTTAGCCTGAGATGTTTCCATGGTTCTGCCGTGGCTTTGCTTTGCGGCTTGGCGCTTGCGCTCTTGGCGATGGTCTGGGAGGCGCTTCGTCTGCTCCGTAGCTGAGTGAAGAACGGCTTTTCGGCAAGGACCACAGGCATCCCGTGAGGGAGACTTGGAATTTTTTCAGGCGGAGGCGGTTGCATCCATGCATCTTTTAGACGCCGTTGTGGGTGGGTTCCTCATCAAGCTGTACCAGGCGATCGGGCTGAGTTCGGGCGAGGCCGGAATGCAAGCAACAGCCGTCGATCATGCGTTTGCGCTGGAGTTGCTGGTTGCTGCCGCCCTCATTGCGTTTTTCGTTTTGGTGCGGATGACGCTCTCCATCGAGCGGCCAAATCCGGTGCAGCAAGTCGCCGAGATGATTCACGAGTTCGTTGGTGGTCAGGCAGATCAGGTTATCGGGCATGGTTATGAACGATTCCAGGCCTATGTCACCTGCATTTTTCTTTTCATCCTTTTCAGTAATTTCCTGGGCCTGATTCCTGGCGTTGAGACACCAACCGCGCAGCCGGTGGTTCCGCTGGGGCTGGCGGTTCTGACTTTCCTCTACTACAACTTTCACGGCGTACGGGTGCACGGTCCGCTCGGCTACCTCAAAACATTTGCCGGGCCCGTTTGGTGGATGTCTCCTCTTCTGTTCCCCGTCGAGATCATTTCCCATCTGGCGCGCATGATGTCGCTCACGATTCGTCTTTACGCCAATATGCTGGCCAGCGACCTGCTGACGCTGATTTGTTTTTCCATGTTGCCGGTGGTGGCGCCGACGATCTTTTTGGGACTGCACTTTGCCGTCTCCATCATTCAGGCGTACGTGTTCATGCTACTGTCGATCATTTACCTCAGCATGGCCGTTTCGCATGAGCACTAGAAAAGCAGCTTTCAGCTTCAGTTTTATTGGCTGACAGTTGATGTCCCAAACAAGTTTCCGCCGGGGATCGCTTCCTCTCCGGAACAACGGAAGGCCGCAAGCGTGAGGGGGCCAGCACGGTGAGCCTCAACCACCCACTGGCGGCAATTCAAGGGAAGCAGGAGAACTATGCGGAAAATGCAATATATGTTTCTAACGTTGGCCGCGCTATGCTTTGCCATGCCCGCTTTCGCGGATGGCGGTTCGGCGGCAATTAACATGGTGCCAATCGGCGTAGGATTGGGCATGGGCCTAGCCGCCGGTCTCTGCGGATTGGGTCAAGGCAAGGCGATTGGCTCAACCACCGAAGCGCTGGCGCGTAATCCCGGGACCCGCGCCGGCTTGCTGATGTTCATGCTAATAGGACTTGCCTTCATCGAGTCGCTCACGCTGTTCACCTTTGCCATGATCTTCATGAAGGTGAAATAAGCTTCTCACAGTCAGGATTGAAGGGCGGCGGCATCGTGCTGATGCTGCCGCCTTTCTATTTGACGCTGACGTGGGGCGTCGTCGTGCGAAAGGCTGCGAGACTGATGGTAATCCGCCCCGGAGGGGCTGCGCGAATGTAGCCCAGAGCAGAAGCCCTGGGAACGAGCGAAAAAGAATCCTTGGCGCCCCGGAATGGGCGCGACGAAATGCCTCCACAATGCTTCGCGTGGCAGCAAGGCCCGAAGCTACTTTGCTTCTTCCCGCAGCATCGCAATGGCTTTTTTGTAATCCAGCCCAGCAGGCACCGGCGCGTAGTGGGTTTGCTCTTCGGTGGTGTCGAAGACGCGGGTCTTCCACACCACGCGGCCGCTCATCGCCATCTGGAAGCGCACGGTCCGCCACTGGCCATCGGCGACAGCGGCCTGATCGATGGCGATCCAGCCGCCTTTGTTCAGCCGGCCCAGAATGCCCCAGCCGAAGTTCACGTCGCGCTCAAGGTGGCCTTCGAGGCGCGCCACGCGCTGGCGGGCCGGGTCGATCCAAACCTCTCCCTCCATGGTGGTGAGCACCTGGGTCTCAAGATCGGGCGGGGTAAAGTTTGGGTTGGGCCGGAAGGTGAATTTTTCGATCTTGCCGGTGGGGCCCTCGCCGGGACCGGCGTACTGGTAAATGAAGGCATTGGGCAGGGCGCGCAAGACCTTCAACGCGCGGCCGGCGTCGGCTTCCTCGGCTTGCTTGCGATGGCGTTGCTTGCCGGGGTCGGCCAGCAGATCGTTGAGCCGGGCCTGCTCCTGCTGCTCGCCGGACGGGCTCAAGGGCTGGTTATTGATGGCCACCAGCCGGGCTACGTCGCCATCGCGGGTCTCGCAGATCAGCTTGGTCGAGGTCAGCCGCGGGCTGGTCTTGCGCAACTGGTAGCGCATGGGGTGGCTCGCGTCCTGGGCCGCGTTGACTTCGTTGGCCAGCGCGCGCTCCACCAGCGCCTGCGCCTGCGCGGGTGGCAATTCTGCGCCGTTGCCGGGCATCGGCTGGCCGTAAAAGGGAACAGCAAAGGCAATCAAGAAAAGCAGACCGCGAAAACTGGACACACCGATAGTGTAGCGGCTGCGGCGCTGTGCCGGTTAACCCCATTGGGTACAAATTTCCAATTGCCGATACTTTCTTTACGTTCCACGATTGATGTTTTGGCCCCGCTTTGCGTATAGTTCGGGCAGGGCCTCTAGCGCTTCCAGCCACGGCGTGTCTCGGTGCTGAACCCTACCTGGCCGGCGCAAGCGCAATTTGCCGGTGGGCAGGGAGTAGTACGGGTTAGGCATGGCATCCCTCTGAATGCGGTGACGGAGGACCCACGGAAGGATTAAAGCCATGGTTGTAGAGAATGCTCCCGCGCGAATTGGTAAAACGATCGTGATCAGCGGCGAGGTAAAGGGTAGCGAAGACTTGATTGTGGATGGTCGCGTCGAGGGAACCGTCAATCTGGCCGAGAGCCGGCTGACGATTGGTCCCAATGCGAACGTAGCGGCCGACCTATCCGCCAAAGACATTCTGATCCTGGGCAAGGTTCAGGGCAATGTAGTCGCCACCGGCCGGGTGGAGTTGCGCACCGGCTGTAATCTCGAGGGCGACATCCGCGCTCTCCGCTTGGCAGTTGAAGATAATGCGGTCTTCCGCGGAAAGGTCGATCTGACACAAGGGGCTGCAAAGGCCGCGGATAGCGCCGATGCTCAGCGTTCCGGCAGCGCTGCCTGAGGGCAGCGTCTTTTCCCGTCAAGGTTCAGCCGTCAGAGGTAGGTAAGGGTGCTGCTCGGTTGGTTCGATAAAAAAACGGAAGCCAGTACGGAAGCTCTGCCGCCGGGGCTGAACGGCCAACGTGTGCCGCGCCGCTCCGGCAGTTGGGTGGTGATGCGCAAGCGCCTGGAAAGCGAACAGGGGCTGCACATCATCGACGTCGATTACACATCGCCGGCCAATATCAACTACCTCACCAATCTGGGCCACAGCGTTTTTCTTGCCGATCTGGTGCAAGACGCCTTCAGCGAAGACTGGCGCCGTGGCAACGACGAAGAGGGCCATCCCATTTGGGATGTGGACGGCTATCTCAATCGCTCTCTCAATTTCAACGGCCGCACCTTCGACGTGGTTCTGCTGTGGACGGCTCTGGACTACCTGCCCGAGCCCCTGGTGGCTCCCGTGGTGGCCCGCCTGCAGGCGGCCATGAATCCCGGCGGGCAGGTGCTGGCCTTCTTCCACACCAAAACCCAGGGCGAAGATGCTCTGCGCTATCGCTATCACTTGACACAGCAGGACGACCTGGAGATGCAACTGGCCCAGCAGTATCCTATTCTGCGCGCCTTCACCAACCGCAGCATTGAAAAGCTGTTTACCGGCTGGAGCGGACATCGCCAGTTCCTGGCCAAAGACAGCGTCTCCGAGGTCATCATCACGCTGTAGAGAAAAAACAGCTATCAGCTATCGGCTTTCAGCCCGGATGTGGTAAACCGCCTTTGAGATTTCCATCAGCAGCAGTTGCTTCTAGCGGAAAGCTGATAGCTGAAGGCTGAAAGCTGCATTTGGAGGAGGAGCCATGAGCACTACCCGCATCACTTGGCTGGGCCACGCCACCGTACTGGTCGAGTCGGCTCAGGGAACCCGTCTGCTGATTGACCCCTTCATCGCGAACAATCCCAAGTATCCCAAGAATTTTACTCTGCCCAAAATCGATTACGTCCTGCTGACCCATGGCCACGGCGACCACATCTCCGACGCCGTTCCGGTGGCGCGGCATTACGGCTCCACGGTGGTGGCCATCTTCGAACTGGCCGACTACATCGCGAAAAAGGGCGTGGAGAAGACCATCGGCATGAATCTGGGCGGCTCGGTGGTGCTGGGCGATGTGACGGCGACGATGGTCGAGGCCAAACACTCGTCTGCGGCTGCCGACGAAAACGGCATGCATTATGTCGGCATTGCCACCGGCTTCGTGTTGAGCGTGGCGGACGGACCGGTCATCTATCTGGCGGGTGACACGGCGGTCTTCGGCGACATGCAACTGATCCACGAACTCTACCGGCCCACCATCGCGGTGCTGCCCATTGGCGGCCACTACACCATGGGCGCCCAAGAAGCTGCGCTGGCCTGCCGCCTGCTGGCCCCACAAACGGTTCTTCCCATCCACTTTGCCACCTTCCCCGTACTCAAAGACACGCCAGATGACCTGGCCGCTCTGGTCGAGCCTGGCGTCAAAGTGGTCCGCTGGAATCCCGGCGATACGTACGAAGCGTAGAAAACAGGGAACAAGGGACTAGAGGTTGTAGCGCCAGTCTCCTGTCTTTTCTGTTCCCTTGGCACTTTGCTCCCTGCTTTATTGATCCCGTGTTTGCTTGATGGCGCGCGGCGAGGGGCGGATGTTGCCATCGTCGGCCGTGCTGGGATAGCTGAGCCGTTGCTGATCTTGCGAGGCGGCGCGGAAGAAGCGCAGGTCGCGGATGATTTCGGCTTTTTCGCGGGCGTATTGGCCGGCCAGCCGGGTCAGAGCGTAGGTGATGATGTCGCTGTGGTGCAGATCCTGCATCGCGGGGTCGCGGCGCATATTCAGCCACAGGCGGTGCACCAGTTGTACGTCGTTGGGGCTCAGCGCCGGCGCGTGCGGGCCAATGTAGAAGACCTTGGTATCGCCGTCCAGCCCGATCACGTAGAAGTTGAACTGCCGCTTGGGCTCGGGCAGCGCCTCCCAGGCCTGGCCCATGCGGAAGGCTTGATCCTCGGCGGTCATCGAAGTCGATGTTCCAGAGACGACCGATTCCACCTCCAGCGAGTTGGCTGTCTGCGCCAGCGCGGCAAAGATGTCGCCGGCCGGAACCACCAGCAGGGAAACTTTTTTACCAAAGCTTTCGGCGACCGAGACCGCTTTGGTGAACAGCATCTGCTCGTGCTCGCTAAAACTCTGCTGCTCGGCGCTCAGGTATTCCGGTCCGCCCACGCCCATCAGCCGCACGCTGAGCACAACCACGTCGCGCTCTTCGGTGGTGGTGCGCGCCAGGGTCCACTTCAGCGCCAGCGGATTGGCGATGTCGCGCATGGTCACGATCACGCCGCCCGGCCGGATAGCCGCCGACTCGCGGCTGACCGTCTCCTGATGCTCGAGCTGGAAGTGATCCTTCATCTCCTTCGCGGTCCGGGCGTGCTTGCGCACGTTTTCCCGTTCGGAGATGGTAAAGACGACGAAGAACGCGGCGGCGAAGATAATGCCGCTGACCGTGGCCACGGATTTGGTGAACAGATTGACGACGGCAATGGAGACCAGCACCATGAACACGCTGGTCAATCCCAGGGGAATCTCGATCTTGCCGATGCGCAGGTTGGGCGGCACCTTCCAGCCGCGCACGCCCTTGAACTTCCAGCGCAGCACCAGCATCGACACGCTGTTGAAGGTGAACGACCAGATGACGCCGAAGGCGTAGGCCTCGCCCAACATGATGACATCGCCGTGACTGGCGATAATGGTGAACATCTGCAGGATGAACACCATGTTGACGATGCGGTAACTGGTGCCGAACTTGTCGTGTGGCTTGCGGAACCAGTCGGTGAGCACGCCGTCCTCGGCCACGCGCATCAGCACGCCGGTCGAGCCGATCATCGATGTGTTGATGGCGCCCGACAGAATCAGGAAGCCGACCAGCACAACAAAGATGCGGAACAGTATCCGCCAGAACAGCGGCCCCACCATATACATCGCCAGGCCGGCGATCAGGTTGTCGGAGTAAATGTGCGTCCGCTCGTAGTTGGGGATCAGCATGGAGGCCAATAGCGTGGCCCCGCCGGTAAAGATCAGACTGTAGATGGCGATGACGATCGCCGCGCGCTTGAGGTTTTTCAGCTTCGGGTGCTGAATCTCGCGATTGACCTGAGCCAGACTCTCCTCGCCGCTCATGGCCAGAATGGAGTGGCCGAAGGCCATCAGAATGCCGAACAGCCCAAATATCGGCAGCCCGTGGCCTTTGAGGAAGCCCAGTGCGTCGTCGCTGAATTTTAAATGGGAGGGAATCGGGGAAGGTGGCAGGTGAACGCCGACCATGGCCACCGAATAACAGCCCCAGATCAACAGAATCACCACCATCACCGTGGTGATCTGCATAACCCGCAGCGCCTTGTCGCTGGATTCTTCGATGCCCTTGATGTTCTGCCACCAGTAGTAGGTTGTCACCAGCGCGGCGATAAAGGCCGAGGTGTAATCCATGTTGAGCTGGATGGGCTGGCCCTGCGCGGTCATCAGCGCCGGCGGTAACCAGTGGTATTGATTGGCAACGACAAACAGCTCATTGAACAGGCCGGTGATGTATTGGCCGGCGGAAACGCCCGAGATCGGTCCGGTGAGGATGTAGTCGAACATCAGCGCCGAAACGCTGAGTTTGGCAAAACCGCCGCCCAGAGCCTCTTTCACCACGCGGTAGACGCCGCCGCGGGTGAACATCGAACAGCTTTCGACGTAGACGGCGCGCACGGCGAAGCTGAACAGCATGATGCCCAGGATGAACCAGGGCGCAGCCGCGCCGACCGCGTGTTCGGCGATGCCGCCGGCGTAAAAAGCCGAGGAACCCAGGTCATTGAGGACGATGGCGGCCGCGCGCCAGAAGGAGATGAAGGTCAACATCACCGAAGACGCCACGATGAGCCGTACGCGGTCGTTCGGGGGAGCCACGGTCGTTCGGGAAGAAGCCATCGTGCTGGTCCCGGTGATGCAGCGGCGCTTTAAGTGTCCACAGGAGAAACCACCGCTCTGCGTCGAGTCTAATTTTCAATCAATATCGTGTCAATGAAGAAAAACAAAATCGATTTGTGTCTCATTTTGAGACACTGCACCTTGCTTAAATGCAAAAGTGAACGAAGGGAAATTTCGGCAGAAGTGCCTTTATTGCGAGGGCGGGTGCGCTGCTTCCTCGTCATCGCCAAAAAGCTCTTTGCCATCTTCGACGAAACTGATCAGCACAACCACCGCCGATCCGGCCAAGCCGACAAAAAATGCAATTTCGAGAAGATGAATGACGAAACTGGCAAGAGTATGCAGCATAATTCAAATTCTACAGCAGTCCGGTGTTTTACACTCGGCCTAGTATGCGTTCCTCATGGAAGCTCTGGATCGCCGCGGCTCTCTCCGCCGGCTTGCTCGAACTGCCCTTTCCGCTGGCCGGGCCCCTGCCGCCCTGGCGCTCGATCTTTGCCTGGTTTGGCCTGACGCCGCTCATTTGGGCCTTGCTGTCCCCGGCGGCCCTGGCCGCCAAGCGCCCGCTGCGCCACGCCTTCTCACTCGCCTACTTCTGTGGCGTGCTATGGTACTGCGGCAACTGTTACTGGATTCGCGACACCATGCAGCGCTACGGCGATATGCCAAAGTTCGCCCCCGAGCTGCTGACCCTGGCCTTCAGCATGGTGTTGGGACTTTACTTCGGCCTTTTTGGCCTGGGAGTCGTCTTCATCCGCCGCGCCACCGGTTCCGTGCGCTGGGCGCTGCTTGCAGCACCCTTCCTATGGACCGCTCTGGAACTGGCCGCTTCGCGCATCACCTCGGTGCCCTGGGATCAGCTCGGCTACTCGCAGGTGGATAACGGCATTCTGACGCTGCTTGCGCCATGGACCGGAGTCTACGGAATCAGTTTTATGCTGGTGGCAGCCAACGCGTATTTCGCGGAAGGCTGGCTCGCGCAGCGGCCGCCAGTATGGAAGCGTCCAAGATCGGAATGGTGGAAGCTGGATATGCTTGTCGGTGCTGGCATGCTCATCTGGTTCCTTTGGCTTGGGACCGATGTGTTGCCGCGCGAAGCGCCCACCACCGCCACCGCCATCCTCATCCAGCCCAACCTCGACGTGGGCAACGCCAGCCTTTGGCCGGGCGAGGAGTGGGACCGCCACATGGCCGATTTCTCGCGGCTGGTGGACGAGACCACCACCAAGAACAAAACCTACATCGCCGGCATTCCGCAGACTGGCGCGCCGTTGGGCGAGATCATTCCGCCGCCGTACGCGATGCATCCCGACCTGATTGTCTGGCCGGAGTCGCCCGCGCCCTTCTTCGAAGAAGACGCGCGCTTCAAAAAGTCGTTGATGGCGTTGGCCACCGCGAACCATTCGCCATTGGTCATTGGCGCCATCGGCATGGACCTGGCGCCCCAAGATCACGATTGGCGCAACTACAACTCGGCACTTATTGTCGGCGCCGACGGCAGCCGCGTTGGCCGCTACGACAAAATCCACCTCGTGCCCTTCGGCGAGTACATCCCTTTCCAGGATCTGCTCGCCTTTGCCCACAAACTCACCGGCCGGGTCTCGACCTTTACCCGTGGCACGGAGCGCAACGCCTTCCTGCTGCCCACCCGCGACGGTGGCCATCATCGCTACGGCGTCTTTATCTGCTATGAATCGGTCTTTGCCGACGAGGTGCGCCACTTGGCCAAAAACGGCGCCGAGGCGCTGGTCAACATCAGTGATGACGGCTGGTACGGCGACACCAGCGCCCCCTGGCAGCACCTGAACATGGCCCGCATGCGTGCCATCGAAAACCGGCGCTGGATTCTGCGCGACACCAACAATGGCACCACCGCCGCCATCGACCCCTACGGCCGCGTCCGCCAGTCGATCCCGCGCCACCAGGCCGACGCGCTGCCGGCCCAATTCGGCTTCAGGAGCGACATCACCTTCTATACCGCGCACGGCGACGTCTTCGCGTGGCTCTGTGTAGTGGTTTCTCTGGGACTGATGGGCTGGGCCGGGCGTAAATTGGAGCGGCAAAAGCAGTGAACAGGCCGCGATGCCCGGCTCGCGATGATCTTTACAGCATATTTTGAAGATGGTATAGGAAGAAGGAGAAACGCTTACCGGAATGCTAGCTCGGGAGAGTTTTTATGACCCTCGTTCGATGCACCAGTATTCTTGCCGCTCTTGCCATCGTTCTGCCGATCATGTTGGCCTCTGCTATTCGCGCCCAAAGCCCGGGCCCGGTGCCTGCTGCTGAACCGACACTTGCGGAAACCACGCAGTGGCTCGACGAGTATCTGCCTCAGCTCACCATGTCGCTCGTGACCACCATGACCTTTACCGATCGCAAAAAAGATAACACGCGCAACTTTACCGACTCCGAACAGGTCACCGCAGCCAAGTTCACCGGGTGCAGCCTGGCATTGGAGATCAGGGCCATCAATGTGGTGGGAGGATCGGCGACGACGACCACGACGTCCTACGTCGTTCCCTTTGACAAACTCGCCTCCATCGACCTGAGCCAGCAGAACAGAAACAGCGAGACCATCCGCAATCACTATTTCACCTACCAGCCCGCCTCTTTTTTCACGCTGACGCTTACGGCCAAGCAGCCTGTCATCCTCACCTCCATGCGCATGACCGATTCCGACGGCAGCGCCATCAATGCCGGGCCGCCCGGATACGATCGCGGGGCAGTCGTCAAGATCAACGCGGACGATCAAGCCCTGTTGCAGCGGATATCGAAGGCCATGCACCATGCCCTCGACCTTTGTGCCGCGGCGGCCAAGCCCGAGCCCTTCTGATTTCGCTGGATGTGCCGCTCTGCCCGGCAGGATTTTATGACAGAAGCGGCACGGCGGAGGGAGCAGGAGTCTTCAGGCTCCTGAATTTGAGGCATTGAATCAAAGTGGCTTTAGCCATGTTTTTTTGTGCATATTGCCAGTGTGCAAGGTGGCGTAGCAAAGCACGGGCGGCTGAGCGTAACGGTGGAATCCGGATTTTCAAAATCTAGACAGGGCTACGCGTAGGTGCTGGCCGGCGCGAAAACGGGTGGGAACAGAGAACTCCGCCGGCGCGGTTCAAAGATCGATCGATAGATAGACTACGCCGCATGATGTATGCTATACATCATGCGGCGAACTCAACTCTATCTCGAAGACGATCTCTGGGCAGCGCTTCATGCCAAGGCGCTGCTTGAAGGGGCGACGATTTCTGAACTTGTGCGCATCGCCGTTCGCGATCGCTACTTAGGAAACCAGGAAGAGCGCCGCGCGGCGATGCTCGGTATTGTCGGGCTGTGGAAGGACCGCGAAGGCTTGGCCGACACCGAATCGACGATCCGCAATCTGCGTCGCGGCGACCGGTTGAAGCGCCTGGCAGCCAAATGAGCGTTCTCATCGATTCCGACATCGTCATCGAAGTTCTGCGTGAGCGGGATCAAGCGATTCTTGCGCAGTGGGGCAAACTCGCGGATTCGCTCTCGCCCATTTTGGTTTCGCCCATTACTGTCGCGGAGATCGAGGCAGGTGCCCGGAGCAGAGAAATGCCCGCCATCGCCCGATGCTTTGCCCCGCTCACCTGCGTTGCCATCGACCAGAAGATTGGCCAATTGGCAGGCGTGTATCTTCGCCAATACGCCAAGAGCCATCATCTCGAAATCGCCGACGCCCTCATTGCCGCCTCGGCCATGCAGTGCAAGGCCGCCCTTTGGACACGCAATCGCAAACACTATCCGATGCCGGAGCTGAAGTTTTACGCCTGAGGCGGGTACGCCTGCTCCCTCCGGAAACGGCAAAACCTTTTCATTCAGATCATCTCGATGAGAGCAAGGTGGCGTAGCGGCGCCTGGCCCGCGCCGCACGATTTCGAAATTTACTTTGCGATTGGGGTTTGCTCTTCCGATTCTCCGATCACGACGTACTTGCGGACTTCGCCACCCGGAAGCAGAAAGTCATACTCGCGGTCGTACTCGTAGTCGTGTCCCTTTTCATCCTTCGAGATTCGCGCTTTGTAGTCGCCTACGCGCAGCAGATCGTGGCGCGGTGTCGTATCGGTCAACTCGTATTTTTTGCCATCCATCACAATGAATACGTGCTGCACCCAGATGCAGCCCGGCGCGCAAAGATCGACCAGCCGCGAGGACTGCACATGGAGCGTTAGCGGATAATCGGCAGGATTCGTGGATGGTTTATCTTTTGCGAATGCGAGCGTTGGCATAAAGAGCAGGATAGCGAAAAGAGATTTTTTCATCGTTCCTCCCCAGCCAGCATGACACATGCGGTAACCGCCAGCAACGGTGTTTCTTGCAGCAGAGAGGGAAGGGCTTTGCCGCTACGAAACCGGCAAAACCAAGCCGCCACTGGCTCTGGTCAAATTGCTCAAAGTGCTGGGTCGCCCCCCGACCTGCTCGATGAGATCAAGGTGGCGTAGTGGCTCCTGGGCGGCCGAGCGTAACGGCGGAATCCAGATTCTCAAAATCCAAACCAGGGGCATCCGCGAATGTGCCATATTTGTCCGATCAGGTTCTTATGACCGAGAAGGCGATGCCTGCCCTGACGGAGGGAGCAGGAGCCTTCAGGCTCCTGACTTTGAGGCATGGAATCAAAGTGGCTTTAGCCATGGGCCTTTCGTGTATATTGCTAGCGTGCGATTGGCTCCCCAAGAAACTAGGACTTATTTCGTCACCTCCGTGACGGCGCAACGCCGCAGCCTCTTTCAGGTCACGGCCACGGCGGAGTTGCTGGAGCAAACCATCCTCGACTATCGCCGCCAGGGAAAATTTCTCTTGCATGCATTCATCATCATGCCGGACCACTTTCACGCCCTGATTACGCCTGCGCCTGATGTGTCGCTCGAAAAAGCGCTGCAATTTATCAAGGGCGGTTTCTCCTACCGGTTGAAGAGCCACTTCGATGTGTGGGAGCGCGGCTTCAACGAAAGCCAGATCATGAGCGAAGAGAAGTTTGGCAACTGTGTGCGGTATATCGAAGAGAATCCGGTGCGGCGCGATCTTGCGGCGTCGCCGAATGAATATCGATTCAGTTCCGCAAGTTGCGGGACGTTGGACCCGATGCCGTCGCATTTCATCGGGAGATGAAGGCCCGGGCCTGAAGGCCGCGCATCCAATGACGATTTTCAGGGGCCTGAAGGCCCCTGCTCCCTCCGGCGGCGTCAATGCCTTCTCCCTCTACGAAACCGGCAAAACCAGGCCGCCACTGGCTCTGGTCAAGCTGTTCAAAGTGCTGGATCGCCACCCCGACCTGCTCGATGAGATCAAGGTGGCGTAGCACAGTGCATAGGTGGAGCAGGGAATACGACAGCGCCCTCCCAGGGATGAAAATTTAGACTTGGAGTACTCGGCCATATCCGTGACTCTAGAAGGAGGGCTGGATGGGTTCTGATGAGAAGAAGAAACAGCGCGAAAGGTTTTTGCTGGACCGATTTCTTGAGCACCAAGGAATCAAACCCACACGCATTGTGCCAGAGGAATCTCCTGACTTCCTAATTGACCTTGAAGGGCGTACGGTCGGTATCGAGTTGACAGAGCTTTTCATCAGAAGGAATAAATCGGAGGTGCATCCGGAACTAGCGGAAAAATCTCTTCTCAAAAGGATTGAGTCAAATGCTGATCGGATCATGTCCAGGGCACGGGAAATCTATGTCGGTGCCCGCAACCCTCCAGTTTTGTCAACAATTGATATTTCTGACCAAATTACGCTCGACAAGAAGAAGGGCGATAAAATCGCCGGGCTTATTGCAGATCAGATTCAAAGTATGAGCCTCCAGAATTCGCATGCAGTCAAATGGAGCTCGATCGAGGAAGAGAATGAAGAACACCCGTTATTGGGTTTGGTCAATTTCATTCATACCGTTAGAGTGCCTGAACGTTTTGCTCATTGGACTGTTGTAAAGGCTGGACTGGTTGCAACCCTAACCCCTGAGTACCTCCAAGTGGAGATCGAAAAGAAAGCCAAGAAGATTAACACGTACAGGAAAAAAGCAGAGGAAATCTGGCTTTTGATCGTTGCGGACCTTACACAGCTCTCGCAAAAATTCTCCGTCCCCACTGGATTCGCTATTTGTTCTGTATCCAGCCCCTTTACAAGAACGTTTTATTATAGCTACCCCCTTGAAGATGTGCTTGATCTTACCAACAAGGTCAAAACCAGCGCAGTGATATTCTGAAAAGGAGTTGCACGAGTGCGGACTCGCACTCCAATCCAAGCCAGGTCAAAAGGGCAAAACATGTCGCTGAACGATCTCGAATTCGCTTACGCTCCCGTGCGCAACCAAGTGCGCGACCTGCGGGAGTATCTTTGACCCTGCCCGCATCCGCAGGGAACTCTCCGAAATTGAAACCAAGCTCGCCGATCCGGCCATGTGGGCCAATCCCGCCGCCAGCCAGCCGTTGATGCGCGAGCGCAAACGCCTGGAGGCGCTGGTCGCCGACGACGAGCAACTCCTCCACCGCACCGGCGATATCGAGACCTACTTCGAGCTGGGCCGCGAGGGCGAAGACGTTCTTCTGGATTTGGAGAAGAGCATCCAGGAACTGGGAGCTTTCGCCGAGGAACTCGAAGCCCGCATCATGCTCTCGGGCGAAACCGATCCGCTCAATGCCATTGTTACCGTGCATCCTGGCGCCGGCGGCACCGAGAGCCAGGACTGGGCCGAGATGCTGTTGCGCATGTATCTGCGCTGGGCCGAGCAGCAGGGCTTCAAGACCGAAATGAACGACTACCAGGACGGCGAAGAGGCGGGCATCAAGTCGGCCACCTTCACCATCACCGGTGAGTATGCCTTCGGCCAACTGGCCGGGGAAAGCGGCGTGCACAGGTTGGTGCGCATTTCGCCCTTCGACTCGGCCAAGCGGCGGCACACTTCGTTCGCGTCGGTTTTTGTTTCGCCCGAGATTGACGACTCGATCCAGGTGGACCTCAAGCTGGAAGACCTGCGCATCGACACCTACCGCTCCGGCGGCAAGGGCGGCCAGCACGTGAACACCACCGACTCGGCGGTGCGCATGACGCACCTTCCCACCGGCATCGTCGTGCAGTGCCAGAACGAGCGCTCGCAGCACAAGAACCGCGAGAAGGCGATGAAGATGTTGCGCTCGCGGCTCTACGAGTACGAACTCGACAAAAAGCGCGCCGAGAGCAAAAAGCTCGAAGACTCCAAGCTCGACATCAACTTTGGCTCGCAGATCCGCTCCTACGTCTTGCAGCCCTACCGGCTGGCCAAGGACCATCGCACCAAGGTTGAGGTCGGCGACGTGGACAAAGTCCTCGATGGCTACCTGGAACCGTTTTTGAAGGGCTACCTGCTGGCCAAGCGCCGCGGCACGGCGGTTGCCGCTGACGCCGGCGATGATCTGGATGTGTAAAAAAGCAGGGGACAAGAAACAAGGGACTTAGGGAACAAGGGAGCGAGGGAACAAGTAGCGCGGGTTTCCCAACCCGCGCATTTAACGTTTCCTGCGACTTCCTCGATTAAACTGAGTCCAATCTTCAGGAGCTTGTTTTTCCTTCGCTATGCGCCATCTCCGGTTGCTCTTCGCGTTGCTTGCTGCGTTTGCCGCCATGCCCATGGCCGCGATGCCTGCTTCTGTTAGCCAACCCGTAAGCGCGCCGCATCTGACCGTGCAATTGATGGATGAGGAGTTTGGCGTCTATGCGCCGGATGCAATCGACGCGGGTCTCTACTTCAAGCTCGAACCCGGCTGGCACATCTATTGGTCGAATGCAGGCGATTCCGGTGAGCCGCCGCGCATCGATTGGACATTGCCGAAAGGTGTAACCGCCGGCCCGATGCGGTTTCCCGCGCCCAAGAAGTTGCCGCTTGGCCCGCTGATGGATTTTGGCTACGAGAACGAAGTTCTGTTCCCCATCCGTCTGTCGGTCGACGCGACGGTAAAACCTGGGACGACACTGCATCTACCCGCCAAAGTCAGTTGGCTGGTCTGCCGCGAAGTTTGCATTCCCGGCAAGACAAATCTCACGCTCGATCTTCCCGTTGTCGCATCCAAGCCTGCGGGAAATGGGATGGCGATCAATCTCTTCAAGCGGCTGGAGAGCACGCTTCCTCAGCCTTTGCCGGCGACGGCAAAAGCTGTCTTCCAGCCCACCTCCGAGGGTTTCCGTCTTGCCGTCGAGACCGGCCAGCGCGAGACCGAGGCCGCATTTTTCCCCGAAGAACAAAACATCCTCGACAATCCCGCGCCGCAGAAGATTACGCCCACGCCGAAGGGATTTTTTCTCGATCTTAAAAAAGATGCCGATCTCACGGCGAACCCAGATAAGTTGCACGGCGTGTTGGAGCTTTCGGGCGGCCGCAACTACGAGATTGCTGCTCTGCCGGGAACGATTGCAGTTTCTCCAATGGCATCTGCCTTCGCACTCGGCCCGCTCTTGAGCACGGTCTTCTTCGCCTTCCTCGGCGGAATTCTGCTCAACCTGATGCCCTGCGTCTTTCCCGTTCTGTTTTTGAAGGGCCTCGCACTGGTGCAATCGGGTAGCGAGGAGCGGCGCAAGCTGCGCCTGCACGGTATCGTTTACGCCGCGGGCATTCTCGTTTCGTTTTGGGCGCTGGTGGCTGTGTTGCTCGGCCTGCGCGCCGCCGGAGCCACGCTGGGCTGGGGCTTCCAGTTCCAGTCACCGGTTTTTCTGGCGCTGATGGCAGGACTTCTCTTCTTTCTCGGCCTCTCGCTGGCGGGCCAATTCGAGATCGGCCTCACGCTGACCGGCGCGGGCGGCTCGCTTGCCAAAAAGCAGGGCTACGCGGGCAGCTTCTTCACCGGAGTTCTCGCCGTTGTTGTCGCCACGCCCTGCACGGCGCCCTTCATGGGCGCGGCCATCGGCTACGCGCTGGCGCAACCGGCCGTGGTGACCTTCGCGGTCTTCACCGCGCTCGCGCTGGGTCTCGCCGCACCGTATGTCGCGCTCACTCTGCAACCGGCCTGGACACGCCTCTTGCCCAAGCCTGGCGCGTGGATGGAGATTCTGAAGCAGGCCGTCGCCGTGCCCATCTTCGCCACCGTGATCTGGCTGGCATGGGTATTATCTGGGGCCTACGGCGCAACATTGCTGGCCGTGTTGCTGTTGAGCTTTTTGCTGCTCGCCGTCGCCGGATGGTTTCTGGGCCGTTGGCCGGCCAAACGCTGGGCCGCAATCGTCGAGCTTTTGATCCTGCTTGGTGTGGTGGCAATCGATGCGCTGGCGCCGCAAAAATTCGCCTCCGCGCCACCATCCGCTGCAACCAGCACCGCCGCACGTAGTGCTGGTACATGGCAGCCGTGGTCGGCCGAGGCCGTGCAACGCGCGGTTGCCGCTGGCCAGCCCGTCTTTGTGGACTTCACCGCCAACTGGTGCCTGAGCTGCCAGACCAACGAGCGCGTGGCCTTGGGCCGGACTGAAGTGATGGATGCCTTCGCTGCGCACAACGTTCTGCTGCTCAAAGCCGATTGGACCCGCCAGGACCCGGCCATTACCGAAGCGCTCACGGCGCTGGGGCGCAGCGGCGTTCCTGTTTACGCGCTTTATGTGCCCGGTGAAAACAGCCCCCGGTTGTTGCCGCAGGTGCTCACGCCGGGCATCGTCGTCGGCGCGTTGGCAAAGCTGCAACAGAGCGCGGCAAAGTAACAGGGCACAACGGCAAAAATGACGAGGCATCGGGAAAGTGCTATCATGCTATCACCGGAGGGCGCTATGGCACAGTTATTGGTACGCAAACTTGAACCCCAAGTGAAGGCCCGCATCGAGCGCCGCGCCCGGCGCAACGGCCGCAGCATGGAAGCCGAGGTCCGCGAGATTCTCAACAATGCATCGCGGGGAGAAGAGACTCCTGAGGGCGGCTTGGGGTCGGAGATGGTGGCGCTCTTCAGTGGAAGCGGTATCTACCTTGACGAACCAATCAAGGAATTCCGTGGGATGAAAATGCAGATTCCGAACTTCGACGAAGATTGAACGGAAGTATGATCATCCTCGATACGAACGTGATCTCGGAGTTCATGGTTCACACTCCGGATCCCCGCGTGCTGAATTGGCTGAACTCTCAGCCCCGGCTGTCTGTCTGGACAACTTCAATCAACGTCTACGAGATTCGCTCAGGACTGTATGCCGCGCCAGAGGGAAGGCGTCAGGCTGCGCTTTCGCTCGCCTTCGAGCGTCTGTTGAGCAATATCCTCCAGGGGAGGATCGCAGTCTTTGACGTGGCAGCGGCTCAGCGGGCGGCTGAGCTTGAGTCGGCCGGCCAAAAGAGAGGCCGCCCGAGCGACCGGCGCGACACCATGATCGCCGGCATTGTGCTGGCCTCTCACGCCACCCTCGCCACGCGCAACGTGAAGCACTTCGCCGACATTGCCAAGTCGGTGGTCAATCCGTGGGAGACGAAATAAAATGATCGGCTGAGGTTTATTGTAATGATGAACGTGCTTGGATCTCGATATGCCGTAGTGATCGTCATGGCTGCGGCTTTTCTCATATCCCCGGTGCTTGCTCAAACCGTAGGACAGCCTTCGAATACTTCACCACCAATTCTTGTTGACAATGCGGCACGGCAAGCTGCAGATATCGTGTTGCCGTTCAGGCCAAATGCTGCCCATTGTGACGGACAGTATCGCTGGCTGAATTCGCCGATGCAGGTGGGTGCACTTGTCGGAGGCTGGATCAAAGACGTTAGGGTAATCCGATATAGGTCCCGGGAAGGTCACTTGAAGGAGACCGAAATTCGTGACCAGGTGCGGAAGGTATGGCAAGGGACGTTTCAAAGTGCCTCCTGTTACATTCCGTGGGCTGAAGGGAATATCTGGACCGTAGAAGCAGTTGTCGAATTCTATGATGGAAAACAGACGACGTTTGTTACCGACGGGAGTCATGTTGAGTTGCAGGACTACGGCGGTCAGTATTGGTATATGCGCGCACTTCCAGCGGTTCAATGATGGTTTAGTTTGTAGTGCCGCGTTGCATCACTTTGCAGTGCGCTTGCCGGCTCTAATCCTGCGAATCTCTTCCAGCCGCGCGGCCAGCAGCTTTTCGCGGCCTTCTTGCGTGGGGTGGTAGTAGAGTCGGCCTTTCAACTTGCCACCCGCATCTCCTCGCGCACAATGCGGCGCAGCGTCTCTTCAAGTTTTGGTGCTTTGCCTTCCACATGCTGGCGGAGTGCCTCGTTGATCAGCGTTTGATAGCCTGCTGCTCCACCCGAGGTTTCGGCCTGCTGCAGGAAGTAATCCACCAGATCTTCATCGAGCCGGATGGTGATGCGCGTTTTGCCGCGCGGCTCCGGCGGAGCAATCCGTCCACGCTTGCCCTGGCTGAAATCGTATTTTTGCTTCATCGGTGTTCCTCGTATTGCGCGCGCTCGTGCGCTTCGGCCAACCGTGCCGAAATGATGCGAATGTTTCTGCCGCGATAGCAGTAAACCACCACCAAAATCCTTTCCTTCACGCCCGTTCCAATCGACACAAACCTTTGTTCGCGCGGGTCCGAATCTTCGTCCACAATCGTGATGGCAAAATCGTCCTCGAAGACCTGTTCTACTTCGGAGAAACGGACCCCGTGCTTTTTGAAATTCGCCACGGCCTTGACGGGATCCCATCCAAAGCACATTGCGTCCTCCTGCTGTGTACAAATTGTACACCAATAGCTTTTGCATGGGAGCGATTACGCGGAACTCAATCCTTGCCCCGCTTGCCGGCTTTGATTCTGCGAATCTCTTCCAGTCGCTGCCCCAGCAGCTTTTCGCGGCCTTCTTGCGTGGGCTGGTAGTAGCGGCGTCCTTTGAGCGCGTCGGGCAGGCAGTCCATGTCGGCGACTTTGCCTTCGACATCGTGGGCGTACTGGTAGTCCTTTCCGTAATTGAGGTCCTTCATCAACTTGGTCGGCGCGTTGCGAATATGCAGCGGCACCGGTTCCTGGCGATTTTTTTCTATCTCCCCGAGCACCTCGCCATAGGCCGTATAAACCGCATTCGACTTGGGGGCAAGCGCAAGATAGACCACGGCCTGAGCCAGCGCCAGGTCGCCCTCGGGCGAGCCGAGAAACTCGTAAGCCTCTTTGGCCGAGAGGCACAGATTGAGCGCTTCGGGCGCGGCCAGGCCGATGTCTTCAACGGCCATGCGCGTGATGCGGCGGGCCAGGTAGAGCGGGTCTTCGCCGGCGGCAAACATGCGCCCCAGCCAATAAAGCGCCGCGTCGGGGTCGGAGTTGCGCACGCTCTTGTGCAGGGCCGAGATCAGATTGTAGTGCTCCTCGCCATTTTTGTCGTAAACGAGCACGCGCTGCTGCACGGCCTCGGCGGCGACGGCTTTGGTGATGCGGCGTAGAGGAGCAAGGCCCTCAGGGGCTGAAGCCCTGGATTTTTCGGCTGCGCTTCCGGCACGACTGAAGTCGTGCCCTGACACTTCGTGCTTATCGGCAAGATTTTTTCTGCTGCCAGCGCCGGGGATGCCCTGCCCATGCAAAACGGATGTAGTTGCGGGTTGTCCGGAAGTTGTGCCCAGTTGCAAAGCAGATTCGGGATCGGAACGTTCGGACTCTGCCAGCGCTAGTTGCGCGGCCACTTCCAGCGTGTTGTAGGCGGAGCGGCAATCGCCGTTCGAGTAGCTGGCGATGATCCGCAGCGCCTCGTCGTCGGCGGTGAGTTCGAGCCTTCCCAGCCCTCGCTCCTTGTCATCCAAGGCCCTGCGCAGCAGTTGCTCGATGCCGTCTTCGGGCAGCGCTTCGAGCACGTAGACGCGGCAACGCGAGAGCAAGGCCGAGTTGATCTCGAAGGAGGGGTTTTCCGTGGTCGCGCCGATCAGCCGGATGGTGCCCCGCTCGACGTAAGGCAAAAAAGCGTCTTGCTGCGCTTTGTTGAAGCGGTGAATTTCATCGATGAAGAGAATGGTACGCGAGCCGAGCCCGGCGGCCTTGGCCGCCTCGACCATCACTTCCTTGATCTCTTTGATGCCGCTGGTGACGGCGGAAAACTCGATGAAGCTGGCCTGCGTGGTTTCGGCCACGATCTTGGCCAGCGTGGTTTTGCCCACGCCGGGCGGTCCCCAAAAGATCATCGAGCTGGCATCGTCGCGCTCGATCTGCACGCGCAGCGGCCTGCCGGGACCAACCAGATGTTGCTGGCCGGCGAGTTCGTCGAGCGTGCGCGGCCGCATCCTCTCCGCGAGCGGCATTGCATGCAGCAGACTTTGGGACGAGCGTTTTGCTGACGTGTTTGCGTGGTCCTCGAAGAGATTCATCGCCGCGCTCCGCTGGGCCGGATAGCCGCCGGGCTCGATTCGCGCTGGCGGGCGGCCTCGTAGAGCAGCACGCTGGCGGCGACGGCGGCGTTGAGGCTCTCGACCGGGCCGGGGCAGGGAATGGTAATGGCGGCATCGGCCTGCCCGGCAATTTCGGCGGGCACGCCGTTGCCTTCGTTGCCAATGAGCAAGGCCACGGGCGCGCGCAGACCGGCCCGACCCGCTGGCGTGGCCTGGCGCAGCGCAGTGGTAAAGACGGCGACCTTGGCCGCGCGCAGGCGGGCGAAGCACTCCTCGACGGTGGTCTCGATGAGCGGCACGCGGAAGAGGCTGCCCGCCGAGGCGCGGACGGCCTTGGGGTTCCAGGCATTTGTGGTTCCCGGTAGAGCGATGATGCCGGTCGCGCCGAAGGCCTCGGCCGAGCGCAGAATCGTGCCCAGGTTGCCGGGGTCTTGCAGGCCGGCCAGAACAAGAATCAGCGGCTCGCCGCGCCGCTTCCGGTTGAAGAGCGAATCCCACTCCCAGCGTGGCGGAGCGACCAGGGCGGCCACCGGCTGCGGCGTTTCGGTGGCCAATGCCGCCGCAAGCAGCTTGGCGGGCAGTTGCAGAATCTCGACCTCGGCCGGCAGCTTCCAGCCGTCGAGCAGGCTCTCCGAGCCCTGTGCCACAAAAATGGTGGAGACACCGAGGCCCGAGCGCAGCGCCTCGGCGACCAGGTTCGGCCCCTCGATGCCCACCAGGCTCTCCGGGGCGCGGCGCGGGCCGGCCAGCGCCCTCCGCAACTCCTTCAGGCGCGCGTTGTCTTTGCTTTGAATCGTGCGAGCGGGCATGGGTGCAAACCTTATGAGGCTCCGAAAAACCTGCAACTTCGAAACATGGCCTGTTCCTCAGGGGCGAAAGCCACCGATTTTGCTGGCCATCTGCGGCACGGCAAAAGCCGTGCCCTTGCAAAACGCGAATGATTCAGAGCTTCCCTACGGCGATTCTAAACCGGAGTTGAGGTTCCGGTGTTTCCGGCTTGCAATTCAGCCGCGGCCGCCGCGGTTTTATCCGGGCTTCGGACCCAGTAGATTGTTGAGATCGCCATGCCGAGCGGTAAGGCGTTGAGGGCAAGGATTCGTCCCCCGATTGCGGAAAGAATTTGCGGGTCAAAGTGGGCTCTGGCGCACAAAGAGAGATTGACTGCCGCGAATACGATGCCAGAGAAAATCAGCAGAGGCTTTCTGGATCTCTGTCCGTAAACCGTTACGAGCAACGCCACCGAAATGCCTGCCAGGAAAAAGGTCGCGGCTCTGAAGGCGATTGCCGCGAATGCGGAAGGGAACAGGCCGTATTCCGAATGTTGAAATCCGTCCATCGCAGCCCAAAGAAGTAGAACGATACCCGCGATGGCGCCCTTCAGTGTTTTTCGACCGCTATGGGTTTTCCGTCTCCGTAGAAAATCAGATAGAAACATTGTGCCGGCAATGATGCCCAGCATTTCGCAGTTGTCACACCATTTGCTAGGAGCCAATCTCAGCCCCAGCGCCTGCTGTGCATTCTTGTAGCCTTGGTCGGCCGCTTTACGGTACCAGCGGTTGGCCGCCTCGCGGTTTCGCGCGACGCCCAGGCCCCGGCTGTACATATAGCCGATGTCGTATTCTGCCCTTGCATAACCCAGGTCAGCGGCCTTTTTATACCAAACCGCCGCCTCCGCGTTGCTTTGCGGCATTCCGTAACCGTAGAAGTTCATCGAACCGATTGCGTCTATTGCCCAAGCATTGCCGTGATCTGCGGCCTTGCGGTACCAGGCGAGCGCATCCGTATAACTTTGCATCTGGCCGTAGCCGTAGTAATACAGACAGCCGATGGCGTACTCGGCATGGGCCGATCCCTGGCTGGCGGCCTTTTGATACCAGCCGTAGGCTTGCACATAATCCCGCGGCACGCCCTGGCCGCGTGCGTACATCTGGCCAAGCTCGTATTGCGCGTTGGCATCGCCCTGCTCGGCGCGCTGCCGGTAGAGCCGGGTGTTTCCGGCATCCTCGCGCTCGCTGGCCTGTTTTTGCCGCGCATGCCCGGCGACAATCGTTACAACAATCGCCGCCATGCAGGTTAGAATGAGCGCAGTCTTTGCCTTCGCTGGCATCCTGATGTCTTCTCCGCGTGGGAATCCGGTCTTGGCGATTGTAACGCCAAAACCGGAATTTGCCGCGTGGGCGTTCCGCAAAATAGGGACAGGAGCGCGAAGGCGGCGGGGAACGGGCAGCGGCCGGGCCGGCATAAATGGTATGATGGCTCAGTCCCCGTGGCTCCATCACTTTTCAAGCCGAGGTAGACCTTTTGTCCGCGGAGATTTTGCGCGTCCATCCCGATGAGCCACAACCGGAGCGGATCGATTACATCGTTTCCTGCCTGCGTAAGGGGGGTGTCGTTGCCCTGCCTACCGACACGTTTTATGGGCTGGCCGTCGATCCGGTGAATCTGTTTGCCGTCGAGCAGATCTATCAAATCAAGACCCGGCAAAAGCACAAGCCGCTTTCGTTGCTGATCGCTTCGCTGGCTCAGGCCTACGAACTGGCACGCGACACCGGCGCCGAGTTCGACAAACTGGCCGAGCGCTTCTGGCCCGGGCCGCTGACGATGATTGTCCGCGCCGGCACCAAGCTGCCCTTGCGTTCCACGGCGCATACCGGCAACGTAGCCTTGCGCGTGCCCGATGCGGCGATTCCCCGCGCCGTGGTGGAAAAATTCGGTTTGCCGATCACGGCCACCTCCGCCAATCTGCATGGCGCTCCGGAGTGCACCAACGCCGCCAGCGTCCGCGACCAGATCGGCGACCGCCTGCCGCTGATCATCGATGGCGGACCGACCGGCCGCGCCTTGCCGACGACCATCGTCGATCTGAGCCTGGAATCGGGCCATTGGACCATCCTTCGCGAAGGCGCCATTCCCACCCACGAAATCGTCATGGCCTTGCAGCGATAGGAAATGCAGGGACCAGAGACCAAGGGATCAAGGCAGTAAGCGAACCAGCGTACACGCCGCGCCGCGGAGTGCGAAACTAGTACTGTGAACGGTGCAGGTTGCGCTGTTTCAGGAATTGCGCTCCAGATGTCCACTCCTCCATCCAAGACGAAGCTCCACCATCGCGCGCTGCGTTTTGCTGTGGCGCTCGGTTTACTGCTGTTGGTGGGTTTGTCGGGTTGGAGCTGGTGGGTCTACGGGCAGATCGAGAGCTATGCCAAACAGGATCAGGCCGCCCCGGCCGATGCCATTGGCGTGCTGGGTGCCGCCGAGTACGATGGGCGTCCCTCGCCGGTCTTCCGCGCCCGGCTCGATCACGCCTACGACCTTTACCGCCGCGGTATTGCCTCAATGATTATTACCTTGGGCGGCAATGGCGGCGACCGGTACACCGAAGGCTCGGTGGGCCGCGAGTACCTGATGAGCAAAGGCATTCCGGAAGAAGACATCATCGCCGAGACCGAGAGCCGCAATACCGAGGAGTCGGCCCGCCGCATTGCCGTTATTGCCCGCGCCAATGGCATGCGCCGGCTGGTGGTGGTCAGCGACGACACGCACATGTTCCGCATCCACGCCGTTTGCGCCGCGGAGGGGCTGGAGGTGCTCACTTCGCCGCGCCCACATCCGGCCTCGGTTGACCGCTGGCTGGAGATCAGACGCCTCGCCCACGAGATTCTCAGCTATACGCTGTGGCGATTGCATCTGCACTAGAGCAGGACTAGCGCAAGGCCGCCAGCAGCGCCAGCGCGAATCCGGCGGCGGCCGCCGTGGAAAGAAAATTCACCGCGTCGTTGTTGAGCCAGCCACGCTCTTCGGCGGTTGCGCCCAGCAGGCTATCGAAGAACAGCCCGAAGACGCCGCCGGCGCTGCCGATCCCAAAAAGCTTCCCGCCACCACCGAGCGCCCAGCTTCCACAGGCAGAGACCAGCACCGCCGCCACCATGCCAGCCAGCGAGCCGGCCAGGCTGATGGCGCCGTCGCGGCCGGGTTCGACCGCGCGCAGTGTCGTGATCAACCGCGGACGGCCACCGAGCACCTGGCCGATCTCGGAGGAGACCGTATCGGCGGCGGCCTCGGCCAGAGCAGCCAGAGTCGGCGCCAGAAGCAGGCTGTGCGGCGGCAGCCACGGGCGGTCGAGCAGCCAGATTTGCACGGGGCTGCTGGCCGCGCAGGCTGCCAATCCCAGGTTGGCGGCGACCTGCGCGGCGGCCCGGCCGTGGCGCTTTTCGGCGGTGCCCATCTGCTCTTTTTTTCGCCGTCCCACGCGGGTGGCCGCAAAGGCCATCAGAGAAACCGCCAGAATCGGAATCAGCGCCGTGCGCCAGGGCGCATAAGACGGCGAGGCTGTGGAAAACATCAGGCTGGCGGTGATCGCCACGCCGGTTGCCGCGGCCATGGCCGTGGCCGCGCGTAGTCTCCAGGTAACCAGCCCCAAAAACAGGCTCAGCCCCAAGGTCCAGCCAACGATGGGCCTATCGTTGGCAAAGCAGGCCAGCAACGTCCCGGTTGCCGCCATGGGCAGCACTGCCAGCAGAATCAGCTTTGATTGCCAGGCGAGCTTCGGTGGGTTCACGCTTCATCGTAACCTTTCCCAGCCGCCGGTGGCGCGCAGGCCGCCGGGGCCTGTTAAGCCAATGACATTTGTTCGTTTTCCCCGTCATAAAATGCGAGGGGGTGGAGGAGGTTTTCCCCGCCCCACTGATTTACAATTTCGTAGTAAGCAGGAAACACCTGGAAAGAGGCTTTTCCCATGATTTCAAGCCAGGCGCACATGCGATTGGCGCTGATGGGCGCGGCTGTGGCCGTTGCTACCCTGGTAAGCGGATGCGGCGATAATTACCGCCCCGTCATTACCCCCGTGAGTTCCAACGGTCCGGCCCCGGAGATTTCCTCCTACGTCGTCGCCGTTTCAACGACTGGCACCAACAGCAGCGGCGAGGTCTCGATCATCGACTACTCGGGCGACTCGATCATGGCCGAGGCCTCGCTCGGGATCGGTCCCACTGCCTTTACCATCGATGAGTCTGGCTCGACCGGCTACACTCTCAATAGCGATGGCACGCTGTCGAACTTTTCCATCAGCACCAGTCTGCAGACGAAGGGCGTTTCCACCTCGACCGTATCGCAGACCGCGCAGATCGTAAATTTGTTCGCGCCCTCGTCGGGGCTGTGGACCACTGACCTGAGCGGCAACGTCGTCGATCTGTTCTCTGGCTCGCCTGTCTCTTTCAAACTGGATATTCCCGTGGCGACCGCCTCCAGCACGGCGACCATGCCCATGTGGATCGCCGGTTCACCGACCTCATCCGGCCAGCGCGAGTACGTCATCAGCCAGAACGTCGCCGATATCGCGCCGATGACCTGCAACTTGACGCCTACCAGCGTGACCGCCAATGGCGTAGCCACGCCCATCCTGATCTCCACCGATACCACCCAAACGCCGGTGACCGTCGGCAAGTGCCCGGTCTTTGCTGTGGTCAGTTCGGATCAGAAGCGCGTGTTTGTGCTCAATCGCGGCAGCGATACCGTTACCGTGATCGACAACACTACCGGCGCGCTGGACAATGTGTGCCCCGGCGGTTGCAAAAACCTCAGCGGACAGACTTACTATTCGCATCCCACGCTGCCGCTTTCCACCACGGCTGTCACCAGCACCGGTATCACTCCGATCAACGGAACCTCGGGCATGACGGCCAAGGCCGGGCCGGTGTACGCGGTCTACAATGCGGCGACCAGCCAGTTGATCGTCTCCAACTACGATGGTGGAACCGTCAGCATCATTGACGTCAGCCTGGACGAGTACGGCAACGACAGCACCACCTTCGGAACCACCTATACGGTTGGTGTTGGCAACACCACAACGCCCAATCCGGCCAGCGTCGCCGTGCTCTACGACGGCTCCAAGGCCTACACCGCCAACCAGGGCGACGACAGTAACACGGGCAACGGTACGGTATCGGTGGTGAACCTGACCAGCCATACGCTGGAGAAGACTATCACCGTGGTCGGCCATCCGCGCACCGTGGCGGCAACGCAGAACTCCGGGTACAGCAAGGTCTACGTGGCTTCGCCCGATAGTCCTTACATCACCGTGATCGAATCCACGCCTACCGAAACCGATGTAATCGATACCGCGGTGCGGGTGCTGGGAACCGCGGTTGTGGATCTGCGTGTGACGACGGAAAACGGCTCCAGCGGCACGTTGAGCAGCTACAGCAGCCGCGTTCCCGGCTACGGCCAGCCGTGCAACCTGCCAGGGAGTGCGTATCTGGTTTCACTCACGGCCTGCCAGACTTATTAAGTCGAGCGGAACCTGCCAAAGCAACACCCCAAGGGCCATTCCCCGCGTGGGAACGGCCCTTTGATTTTTTCTGACGGAGCCGGATTCGACATGGATAAAAGCGCCAAGCCCGGCACGGGGAAGACGCGGCTGGACATTTTGCTGGTCGAGCGCGGCTTGGCGCAGAGCCGCGAACGGGCTCGCGCGCTGATCCTGGCCGGCAGGGTTCTGGTGAAAGAGCAGAAGATCGACAAGCCCGGCGTGGCGGTTGCCGCCGACGCGCCGCTGCGGCTTTTGGGCGATGACCTGCCCTACGTCAGCCGCGGCGGACTCAAGCTGGAAGGGGCGCTGAAGCATTGGCAGATCGCGGTTGCCGGCCGGGCCTGCATCGATGTGGGCGCTTCGACGGGCGGCTTTACCGACTGCCTGTTGCAGCACGGCGCCCAAGAGGTTACCGCCGTCGATACCGGCTTTGGCCAGATCGATATGAAGCTGCGCAACGACCCGCGCGTGCGCCTGATGGAGCGCACCAACGCCCGGCTGCTGGCGCCCGGCGCGCTGCTGCCTCCGGAGCCTGAGAGACCGAAGACCCTGCTCGTCATGGATGTTTCTTTCATCTCGGCGACCCTGGTGTTGCCCGCCGTTGTGGCCGCTGCGCCGGCCCTCGAAGAAGCCATCGTTCTCGTCAAGCCGCAGTTCGAGGCTGGCCGCGAACATGTCGGCAAGGGTGGCATCGTCCGCGACCCCGCCGCGCATGAGCTGGCCGTTGCCAAGGTCGCCGAGTGCTTCCGCTCGCTGGGCTGGCAGGTGGTTGAAACCATTCCGTCGCCCATCACCGGCGCCGAGGGCAACCGGGAGTTTTTGCTTTACGCGAAGCGCACTCTCTAATATTTTACGGAAACGAACAAGATCAATCTTATCCCGGCATTTGATACATATTGCTAATGCTATATTGCTCAATAAGAGGGCAAGGGTAAATTGCAGCGCTATCTCGTAGGAAATCTTCGCCGAAACGTTCGTCCCGAAATTCGAGCATGGGCGAAGGAAATGCGTCGCAATCCCGCTGATGGTGAATCCGAGCTTTGGGAACAGCTTCGTGCGAAGCATTTAGGATTTCGGTTTCATCGCCAGGCGGTCCTTCGAGGCTGGATCGCCGATTTTTGGTGTCCTGCAAAGCGTCTTATTGTTGAAATAGATGGTGGTTCGCATCGAACAAAAAACAGAAAAATTCGAGATTCGTTAAGAGACAATGCACTGCGTGAAAAGCTAGACATCTATACTTTACGTATCCCTCTAGAAATGGTTAAAAATCGCCTGGACGAGGTTGTTGACTTGATTCGTAGTGAGATGAATCGCCGTCCAACGGGATATCTCCGTTTCGGCAAGCAAACTGATTAACGACACAGAACAGAAACTCGAGCAAAAGAGATAATGATATCTGCCTTGGAGGTTGTGTCGAGCCAGAAATCCGAGTTTCACTACGGGACGGCAGATTGATGCAGCTACACTTTCCGGGACTTGCTTTAGTACACTGATACCGCATGAGCAAGGTTGCGATTGTTTCCAAGCCGAATCGGGAAGAGTTAAAGCAGTTATTGCCGGAGCTGGTTGTCTGGTTGCGGCAGCATGGCTACGATCCGGTCTTGGATCGCGAGAGCAGCAGCTATACCGACGCCGCGCCGGCCTGCGACCGCGCGCAACTGCCCGCCCATGCGCCCGATCTGGTGATTGTGCTAGGCGGCGACGGCACGCTGCTGGCCGCCGCGCGCATCTTTGCCACCGATGGCACGCCGATCCTCAGCGTCAATCTGGGTTTTCTCGGTTTTTTAACCGAGGTACGGCTGGGCGATCTCTACGCGACCCTGGAAAACTGGTGCGCCAGTTGCCACAGCCTCGATAGCCGGGCGATGTTGCATGCCGCGCTCTGGCGCGATGGCGTCGAGTTGGCGGGCTTCGAAGCGCTCAACGAGATTGTCGTCTCCAAGGGCGACATCGCGCGCATGGGCGAGTTTACCGTCGAGCTGGACGGCAAAAAAGTGGCCCGCTTCCGCGCCGACGGCGTCATCGTCTCCACGCCCACCGGCTCAACGGCTTACACCTTGGCCGCCAACGGTCCCATCCTCACGCCCGATGTCGATGCCCTGGTCGTTACGCCGATCTGCCCGCATCTGCTCACGCTGCGCCCCATCGTGGTGCGCGGCGACGCTTCGCTGACAGTGCGCGTCGAGGCGGTGCCGAATCTGGCGATGCTGACCGTCGACGGACAACAGGCGGTGGAGTTGCGCCGCGGCGACGAGGTCCGCTGCTTCCGCTCCAGCCATACGGTCAAACTGGTGCGCCTGGGCGAAAGCAGTTTCTTCGATGCTTTGCGCAGCAAGCTGAGCTGGGGCGAACTGTAATCCGGCCGCGTTATCTCGTCAATTCGCTCAGCAAGACCTGCGCTTTGACGGCCAGCGTGTGCGCGCCTTCCACGTCGCCCGAGTTGAGCGCCGTGCGGGCTTGCTTGAGGAAGGAGCGGATCTGATCGGCGATCTTCAGTTCCGATTCGCTGAGCCTGCGATTGATGCCTCTCAGCTTATGTTCCGTGGCGGTAATCGAGGACTCGGTCTGGCCGCGCAGATTGCCCGAATCCCCTTCCGTCAGTTCGCCGATGGCATCGACGCCGGGCGATAGATTGGCTGCGGCATCACCGCCATTCATCGCCTCTTCCGGATTTTTGCCGTTCAGCTTTCTGCGATGCACCGGCGGCCGGACGGGCTGCGCCGGGATGCGCATGTTGTAGATGGGCACGCCAGCCAGCAGCCGGTCGGTGGGCGGCAGTTCAACCTGTTGCGTTTCCAGCGGCTGCGATGGCTTGAGGTAGGGAGCCAGCGACGGAGCCTTGGCGCGCGCTTCCCGATGCAGATGAACCGGCATGTTGGAGCATCCAGCGATCGCGAACACCAACAGTCCTGCGATGCTCGTTGCCAGCCGCTTCATTGCATCATCCTCTCTCAACTGGATGCCGTAGCTGCCAGAATACGCCTGTGCCCCCGCTCGGCGGCAACCAGCGGAATGCGCAAGCGAAAGACGGCTCCATGACCCTTTTTTGATTCTACGTCCACACTGCCATGATGCAATTGCAGGATGCGATAGGTCATGGCCAAGCCGATGCCGCTGCCGCCGCTCTTGGTCGTGAAATATAAGTTGAAGATCTTTTCGCGGATTTCGGCGGGGATTCCCGGGCCCTCGTCGGCGATGCGCAGGATGGCAAAGTTTGGCGCCGGCTTGCCGTGAGCCGCGCCTGACCGGTCTCCCGCGCCATTTTCTTCTTCCAGGATCACATCCAGACGGCCACCCTCAGGCATGGCCTGCGCGCCGTTGAGAATCACGTTGAGCGCCGCCTGCTTGAGAAGATCGACATCGACTTTGGCCATCAGTGGTTCGTTGGGCAGCCGGCTGGCCAACTGCACCCGGCGCTGGGATAAATCGCCGGCCGATAGCGCCAGCACGTCGCTGACGATCTGGCGCAGATCCTGCTCGCGCAGATCCAGATCCACGGGCCGCGAAAAATTGACCAGCGTTTGTACCACACGGTCCAGCCGCCGGATCTCGGTGTCGATGATCTCCAGATGCTTGGCGGCTCCGTCGGAGTTATCGCCCAGCTTGGCCTTCAACAGCTCCAGATGCACCACGATGGCGTTGATGGGATTCTTGACCTCGTGGCCCACGCCCGAGGTCAGCCGGCCGATGGCCGCCATGCGCCGCGACAACTCCAGCTCCGACTCGATCTCCGCCTCCGACTCCAGATCGTGCAGTGTGATCAGCGCCCCCAGATTGCGCAGCGTCTCGCTGTCGTAGATGAAGTCCACCGAGGCTTGAATTCTGCGCCCGGTTTCGGTGAGAATCTCCTCTTTGTCCAGATTGGTGCCGCTGGCGATGGCCTCGCCCAGCGTGCGGCTGAGCACCGACGCGCCTTCGAAGATCTCCTGCGCCTGCTTGCCCAGAATGTTGCCGCCGATCTCCAGGAAACGCCGCGCCGCCTCCGAGACCAGCACCGCCCGCTTGTCTTCGGTAAACAGCAGAACGCCGTCCTGCAGGTTGCCCAGAATCTGGTCGAGGTTCTCGCGCAGTGCCGAGTAGACTTCCTCGACGCTTTTCATGCGCTGGCCGATCTTTTCGATCTTGGTGGAGACCATCTCGGCTACGTCCTGCGTTCCCTTGGGTTTGCTTTCGGGCTGCGACTCTCCGGCCGCGGCCAGCCGGTCCAACTGGCGGCTGATCTTGATCAGCGGGCCAAAGGCCAGGTTGCTCAGCAGTACCGCGGCGGCCAATGCGGCGGCCAGCGCGAAGCTCATCAGCAGCATCGCTTTTTTGAGCAGCGGCTCGTAGACGGCACGTAGCAGCGAGTTGCGCACGCCGATATTGACCGTGGCGAAGAGCTTGCCGTTGTTCTCAATCGGCGCCACGATGTCGAAGACCTCGGGCTTGCCGAAGACCTTGGCCAGCATGTGATATGGGGTAGCGTTGAGCAACTCGGCGTAGTTGGCGCGGGTGGGCAGCGGCTTGCCCTCGTTGCTGGGATTAGTGCTCAGCAGCGTCATCCCCTGGCTGTCGCCAATGTTCACGTCGTAGACCGTCAGCGAGTAGCGGTCGACGGCATCCAGCGTGGTGCGCAGCGTGGAATCGCCCTTGAGCGCCTGCGCCACCAGCGCTTGCAACTCGCCGGGATTGTTAGGGTCCACGACGCGGCCCTTGAGGCCGGTCTCCAAGGCGTTTTCCAGCGCCAGCCGCACCTGCCGCGCCACCATCAGATTGGTGTCGTAGGTGGCGCCGACCGCCGCTTTTACCAGCTGATGCACGTAAAGTAGCGATAGCACGCCGGCAATCAAAAACACCAGCAGCGTAATCGCCAGCACGAGTTGGAGCTTTAAGCGCATCGGTTAGGGTTGTCTCCAGGAAGGCGCGGCCGCGCCGCGGGCAATCATTCCGCTGTTCCTGCCTGGTTATATTCCTTTAGCTTATTGTGCAAGGTCTTCAAACTCACGCCCAGAATCTCGGCGGCGCGGGTTTTGTTTTGCCCCGTCGATTCCAGCGTGCGCAGAATCAGTTGCCGCTCGGCGTCGTTGACCGTGGTGCCCACCGGCAAGGTGATGCCGCTGCCGTTGGGCGCTACCGCATGGCCCGGGGCTTCGCTGCCAAAGCCCTTCGGCAGATGGCCGGCGTCGAGCGGTGCTCCGGGCGAGCACAGGATCACCGCCCGCTCGATGGTGTTGCGCAGCTCGCGTCCGTTGCCCGGCCAGCGGTGGGCCATCAGCCGCTCCAGCATCGACGGCGCGATGCCTGAGACCGCCCGTCCGTGCTTCTTGCTCATCTCGTTCAACATGGCCTCGGCCATCGCCGGCAGATCGTCGATGTGATCGCGCAACGGCGGCATGTGAATGTTGAAGACGTTGAGCCGGTAGAAAAGATCGGCGCGCAGATGGCCCTCCTCGACGGCCTTGCGCGGATCGCGGTTGGTGGCCGCCAGCACGCGCACGTCCACCTCCTGCTCGGCCCGCGCGCCCAGCCGGCGGAATTTGCGCTCCTCTAGCACGCGCAGCAGCTTGGCCTGCGTGCCCATGGGCATTTCGCCAATTTCGTCGAGCAGCAGCGTGCCGCCCGAGGCCAGTTCGAAGCAGCCGGCCCGCCGTTCCATGGCGCCGGTAAAAGCGCCTTTCTCGTGGCCAAAGATCTCGCTCTCGATCAAGGTTTCAGGAATGGCCGCGCAGTTGACTGCCACAAAAGGCCGCGTTTTGCGCGGGCTCAGCTCGTGCAGTGTCCGCGAGACCAGCTCTTTGCCGGTTCCGCTTTCGCCGGTGATCAGCACGGGGACATTCGACGGGGCAATTTGCTCGATTAACGCGAAGATCTCGCGCATGGGCTGCGAACTGCCCACCAGCCGGCCCAGCAGGCCGGTCTCGCGCAGCCGCCGCCGTGCCACTTCCAACTCGATGGCCGTATCCCGCTGGCGTACGGCATTGCCCAGAATCGTCTTCAGCCGCGTGGCCTCGACCGGCTTTTCCAAAAAGTCGTAGGCGCCGAGCTTGACCGCTTCCACAGCCGACTGGATCGATCCCATGGCGGTCAACACGATCACCGAAGCATGATTGCCCGCCCCTGCGCCGCTATCGGTCAGCTTGGATAGCAATTCCATGCCGTCCATATTCGGCATCTTCAGGTCGGTCACTACAATCGCCGGATCCCAAAGCTGCGCCTTGTCCCAGGCCTCGGCGCCGTCGCGCGCGGTTTCGGTGCGGTAGCCCCACCCAGAGATCAACTCCGCCAGCCCGGCCAGCGCGTTCGGCTCGTCTTCGGCGATCAGGACTTTGACTGTACTTTCCATCTTTATCTGTATGCCCGGCTCTACAATCGTTCGTTCTCTTCTATTATGCGGCGGCCGGGCGGTGCGGGGCTTGGTGATCGATCGAGAAAAGCACTCCGGCGGGGTGATACGCGATTGGGAACCGCCAGACTGCCGCTGCCGGAATGGGAGAGGCGCGCGTAAAAGCTTTCAGGTCAAGTAGTAAGCCAGTGAAAACCGGGCGTATGCTGTTGCCGGAGGCGGAGGAAAAGATCATGCGAGTGAGCTTTTGTGCGGCGATGATGGCTGTCTTGCTGGCGATGGCGGCGTCTGGAGATGCGCAGAGAGGCGAGCCGGGCAGAACGCCGTCGCACTGGCAGGCCGCGGCGGCAAACAACTTTGTCCGGTGGCAGGATCCTGTCGAGGGTGCATTTTCCGCAGAGCTGCCGCAGGGCTGGCAGATTTCCGGCGGCACCGAGCGCACCACGCGCGTCGAGCCGCACTACGTCGTCCGTGCGCAGTCGCCCTCTGGCGGCGTGCAACTCTACATGGACGATCCGCGCATCGCCATTCGTCAGGTTCCCAATCAGATGACCCTGCGCATGGGCCTGCGCGAGGGCCAGGCCGTGCCTTCGGCTTGGGGCGGCAAGCTGCTTCTGGCGCGTTATCAGCCGGCGCCGCAGGCCGCGGCGCAATATGTCCGCCGGGCATGGTGCTCCAATCCAACCGATTTTCAGGGCGGCATCATTCCCGGCCAGACCCAGGATCTGAACCAGCAGTTCGGCGCCATTGCCCAGGCCGAGGGCAAGCAGATTCACGTCGATGTGGGCGAGTTGCAGTTCCGTTGCGGCGACCGCATCGGCTATGTCTACGCCATCACCTTGCAGGCCTGGCAGCCGGGCGGGCCGGTTTCGCTGTGGCTGATCTATCGCATCGCTGGCTACATTTCTACGGCCGCCGAAGCGCCCTTGGCCGCCAGCGCCATCCATCATCTGCTGGGCACCTTCCAGATGAACCCGCAGTGGCTACAGAACTTTGCCCGCGAGTGCAATGACACCGCCGGCAACGTCATCCGCGAGTCCAACGCGGTGACGCAATCGACGATCCAGCGCATCCAGCAAGAGGACCAGCAGTCGCAGCAGCAGATGGCCGCGTGGAAGCGCAACTCCGACGCCAATTTCAACGCCATCGAGCACGGCGAAAAGGTGCGTAACGGCATGGACGAGAGCAGCGGTCACGACTACAACCCGCAGTTGAATCAGAAGACGGTTTGCAACTCGGTGGGCGATTGCCAGCCCGTGGACGCCAATGTGACCAACTGGTGGTTCGATTGCAGCGGAACGGCGCATCCCGGCTCGGAGACCGGCGACCCGCCGCCAGCCAGCGAGAGCGCCTGCTGGAACAAAGGCAAGTAACAATCACCGCCCCGCGCTCGCGCTTCCGGCTTCGCGCGACAACGGCCCGCCCGCGCGGGCTATACTCTCCCCTGTCGGAATATTTTTTGTCAGGGAGTTCCCCAATGTCTTCTTCCGCCCTCGCTTTTGCCCGCCAGAACCAAACCCGCTTTCTCGACGAGCTGAAAGCCTTTCTGCGCATTCCCTCGGTCTCCACCCTGCCCGAGAACAACGACGATTGCCGCAAGGCCGCCGCCACGCTCAAGGCCGAGCTGCTGCGCATCGGCATGGAAAACGCGCGGCTGATCGAGACCGTGGGCCATCCGCTGGTTTATGCCGATTGGCTTCATGCCGAAGGCAAGCCTACCGTGCTGCTCTACGGCCACTACGACGTGCAACCTGTCGATCCCATCGACGAGTGGCTTTCTCCGCCCTTCGAGCCCACCGTGCGCGAGGGCAATCTCTACGCTCGCGGCGCGGCCGACGACAAGGGCCAGGTGTGGGCCCAGGTCAAGGCTCTGGAATCTCTCTTTACAGCGGGCGGCGCGCTGCCTCTCAACGTCCGCGTGCTCTTTGAGGGCGACGAAGAGGTTGGCGGCGAGGGCATCGCCGAGTACGTCGCCTCCAAGCCTGCCGATCTGCAATGCGATTTCGCGCTGATCTCCGACACCGAACTCTTCGCCGAAGGCCTGCCCACCCTCTGCGTCGGGTTGCGCGGCATGATCTACACCGAGATCGAGGCCCGCGGCGCCAAAAACGATCTGCACTCGGGCATGTATGGCGGCGCGGCGCCCAATCCCTTTGTCGCGCTGGCGCAGATCATCGCCAGGCTCAAGGACGAGAGCGGCAAGATTCTCATCCCCGGCTTTTACGACGGCATCATCCCGCCCAGCGCCGAGGAACTGGCCGCCTGGCGCAGCCTGCCCTTCGACGAGGAGCATTACCGCCAGAGCGAAGTCGGCTCCAAACAATTGACGGGCGAGCCCGGCTACAGCGTGCTCGAGCGCACCTGGGCCCGTCCCACCCTCGACGTGCACGGCATCCCTGGTGGCTTTACCGGCGCCGGCGCCAAGACCGTGATCCCCGCCAAGGCACTGGCCAAAATCTCCATGCGTCTGGTCCCGGGCATGAATCCGGCCAACAGCTTCGAGCTTTACAAACAATACGTCGAAAAGATCGCCCCGGCCGGCGTCGAGATCGATGTCCGGCTGATCCACTCCGGCGACCCCAGCCTGATCCGCGTCGATAACGCCTACATCCAGGCCGCCACCCGCGCCCTGCGCGAGGTTTGGGGCAGGGAAACGGTCTTCATCCGCTCTGGCGGCTCGATTCCCATCGTCGGTGATTTTGACCGCCACCTGGGCGCGCCCAGCGTCATGATGGGCTTCGGTTTGCCCGACGACAATATCCACGCCCCCAACGAGAAGTTCCACTTGAAGAACTTCGAGCTGGGCATCGCCTCGTTGATCCGCTTCCTCGAAGAGGCTGGCAGCTAAACAATCGGGTAAAAATTGGCCCACGGTTTTCTTTCGCCGTGGGCCGATTTTTTTGTATGTCTGATCCACGCCAGCCGGTGTCCCGAAATCCGGAATTCTTCACACGGAAATGACAAGAGGTCTTTCGACTTCCCTGGCCTCGCATCTTGCTTATGCTCGCGGCCGTTGATCTCCGTTCCACTCGCTTGCTGTGTTATTTTCCGTCGCGCCAACCATGTGTTCTTACACTACGAGATACGGGACTGCGCGTCCGAGACAATTCATACGGTATTTATGAATTTATAAACATGGAGATGTAATGTAAAAAGCATTGAAAGTGTTTCACCGTGGAAAGTGTTTCAACGTTATTGCTTCGCCGGTAGCCGGCCCTTGGCGCTGATTCAAGCAACGAGCGTTGGCGCGTGGCATGCAATCGCATGGCTCTTGCGCGGAGCCGCCGCTGTTTTTTCTGAAGTGATATAAGAACGGATCATTTCATTTACTAGATTCGGTTTCCGGTCTCCTACCGGAAGCCGAGGAGAATCTATGCCTTTTGGGAGCCGGCGCTGTAACTCGTGTGTATCGTGACCCGGCCGCCGCCGATTTTTTGGGCTGTTGAATGAGAAGCAGATGCATAGGCTGCGCCAGTTCTACAGCTTGCGTTGCTGTGCATAGGAGTGGGTTAGTTTTACCTGGTTATTGCTGCGGATAACTTATAACCCAGCTCTGCGCATGTGGCGAGCGATCCGATCGCCCGCTTACTTCCCACATGTTCGAAACAATCATGAAGGAGTTACATGAAGAATCATTTGCATTTGGAAAAAGACACACTGAATCATTTGGCCGGTGTCCCTGAGCTAAAGAGGCGAACCGTTCTGAAGTCGCTTTTTGCCACGTCGATGATCTCGCTGGCGGGGCCGTTTGCCGGAGCGCTGAGCGGTTGCGCCGACGCTGTATCGTCGAAAAAGATCTCCAGCTTTTCGCTGGCCGTTCTGCCCGATACCCAGTTCTACGACCGTTATGCTTCTGAAAAGGCCGGCGAGCTATACCAGAAAAACTATCCCAGTATCGCGCCCGAATACGACAATCCATTTAAAACGCAGACGCAATGGATCGTAGCCAATCAGACGCGCCTGAATATCCCGTTTACGTGCCACCTTGGCGATGTCGTCGATGTGTACTCTTACTACTCGTCGGAAGGATCGAGCCCATGGACCACGACGACCGACTTAATCGGCAAGGACCAACTGACCAACGGCACGGTGGTCAAGGAATGGGAACTTAGCAGTCAGGCCATGCAGGTGTTGGAAAATGCCAGTTGCCCGTATTCCATCTGCGCGGGAAACCACGATGTTACTTCCATGGGGCCCGACTTTTCCGGCAATAACTACGATGGCTACCAGGATGGAGGAAGTTACCGCCAGGGAACCCAGCCTTACTTACAGGTCTTCCCGACGGCGCGCGCCAGCAAGCAGTCAACCTTTGGCGGCCGGCATTCCTCGGGATTCCACGAGTATCATATCTTTACCGCCGAAGGCAATCAGTTCCTGGTCTTGTCCATGTCATGGCGCGCCTCCGACGATGCCATCGCCTGGGCCAATCAAGTGATCAAGAGTAATCCCACGCTTCCGGTGATATTAATCAACCACCAGCTGGTGACCATCGGCAGTGACGGCGCGACGGCCGCCGATACTGTGTATTCGCAGTATCTGTGGACCAATCTGATCAACAATAACGACCAGATCTTCATGGCCGTAAATGGCCACTACCACGGTTCCTGCACAACCACCAAAACCAATGCCGCTGGCAACGATGTGTTTCTGATGGTCGTCGATTATCAAATGGCGTACATGGGCGGCAACGGATTGATGCGCATGTATGAGTTTGACCTGACCAACAGCAAGATACTCGCCACCTCGTTTTCTCCCTGGGTGCCGCTCAAACCCACTTCCAATCTGAATCAATTCGACGTGGCGTGGCTGACCGACAGCAATCAGCAATTTACGCTGGACATCGATTTCAAGAAGCGTTTTTCCGGATTCAACAGCGCTTTCAAGATCTTGGAAGGCAAGTATTCCCAACAGCTTTCCGATGTTGCCAAGCAAACGATTCTCGCCAACTACACGCAGCCGGCAGAAGTGAGCTATACCACGGCCAAAAATGCCAACGACTATCCGGTAGTCGATGGCACCCTGGCCCACTGGCGGTTTTATAACGCCAACGCCAAGGATGGCGATTTGTTCTCGCCCTACCAGGCGGGCCAGGTCATCGCCGACTCTTCACCGAATGCCGCCAATCCCATCTCTCTGATGACTTGGATGCAAGGCAAGTCGGGCGATTTGGTCTGGTCCACCGATCATCATGCGGCTTCTTCCGCGCCGGGAAGCTTGAAGTTCCTCAATTCCACCAAGACGCATGCGAATTACTTCGTCACGGCGCAGAATGCTCCGTTGAACGTCGAACTATTTCCCAACGGTTACACGGTCGAAGCCTTTGTCAAGATCGCCAGCAACTTCGATCCCACGATTAACGCGTGGATGGGGATTCTCTACCGGCTGGGACCGAACTGGAGCTTTGGCCCTCTCAGCGGCGACGACACCGATGGGGGCGATTGTCCGATGATGTTTGCCGTCTCCAATCTGTTGGAGTTTCAATGGGAAACGGCATCGGCCTCGGGTTGGCCGCCGGTCACTGCGACTTGTTGGTCGGGCGGTGTTTCCGCCGGCCAATGGATGCATGTCGCCATCGTGAACGATCCCACGGCCGGCACCACGACCATGTACGTTGAGGGTGCTCCCGTGCTGCGAAACGCTCACGTGGCGGGCGTGCGCTATATCAACTCGCAGCAGCAAATGTGTGTGGGCTGTTCCCAATATGGCGGAAACATGGACAAGGGATTTATTGGCAGTTTAGGGGAAATCCGTATTGTCAATAAACCATTGACCAGCAGTCAGTGGCTAACTGCCCGCGCTTCCTAAGTTGAAAGCTACAGGTTGAATATCTGGAAATCATGCAGGAGATTCCGTCGAATTTCCTGCATGATTTTTTGCAAAAAATTATGTATCCTGGCCGATTCAAGCCCCGATAGCCGCCGCATTCAGGGGCGTGCCGCCCGCCATTTCCACTGAAATAGCTGGCTCCTGTACGATGAGCTTAACGAATCGTTGCACGCAAATCAGCTTTTTTTCTACCAGGAGTAGGGGGTACCATGTCTTTTACACTTGCATTACCACGCATCAGCATCAGCGGCAGCAATGCCATGGCCGATGCCGTCCAAGTGATCGCGGGCCAGGGAATTCGCTCTGCACTTCTGCTAACGGATTCGATTCTGCTGGGGCTGGATGGCTTCAAGGAACTCGAGAAACATCTGACTGCGGCTGGAATCGGTTGTAGTGTTTTTCATGAGATCGAGCCCAATCCGACCGTCGCTACAGTGAACAAGGCCTTTGCCCTGTTTCAAACGGCGAAGCCCGATGTGTTGATCGCCTTTGGCGGCGGCAGCGTCATCGACACCGCGAAGGCGGTTCGCATCCTTTCCGCCAACGACGGTCCCATCAACCGGTACGAGGGCGTGCATCACGCATTGAAGCCGGGCACCCAGTTGGTTGCCATTGCCACCACTTCCGGCACGGCCGCCGAAGTGACCAGCAATGCCGTCATCACCGACACCGAACGCCATATCAAGATGGTGATCATCTCCCACTCCATCATTCCCGACATCGCCGTCAACGATCCGGTGGCGCTCAAATCCATGCCGGCCCGCACCACGGCGGCCACGGGCATGGATGCGCTGACCCACGCCATCGAAGCCTATGTCGCGCGCGGCGCGCACCCGCTCACCGATCATTCCGCGCTCGCGTCCATCCGCGTGATTACCGAATGGCTGCCCAAGGCGGTGGACAACGGCAACGACCTGGAAGCCAGAGAGATGATGGCGCACGGACAGTTCCTGGCCGGCATGGCCTTCAATAGCGCCGGACTGGGCTGCGTCCACTCGTTGGCGCATCAGCCTGGAGCCACGCACAATCTTCCGCACGGAGTTTGCAACGCCATTCTTCTGCCGTTGGTGGAAGAGTTCAATCGTCCCGCCGCGGTGGCGCGCTTTGCCAAGATCGCCCAAACCATGGGCGTCAACACGGCTGGCATGACCGAAGAAGAAGCTTCGCTCGCGGCTCTGGATGCGATTCGCGGCCTCTCCCAGCGTGTCGGCATTCCTCCTTCGCTCGGCAGCCTCGGGGTCACCAAAGATGCCATCGCTAACTGGATTCAGCCCGCGCTCAACGATCCTTGCACGCCCGGCAACCCGCGCGACATCAATGCCGCCGATGTCGAGGCCATTTATCTGAAATCCATTTAGAGAAGCTTGTCGAAAGAGATTGAGTCAGCTGCCCCACCCTCGCCGCGTTCTTGTTGTTGCGGCCAGGGTGGGGTTACTTTTCCGCTACAAGGAAAATAGATCTCGCTGCACAGCGTTTATCCTGCGTCCATACAGAATGAATGCCCGTTCGTTTTACGCGTGGACAATTTTTATGTGCTCAACGCGGACCCTCGTGGACGCGTGAGATTCACGTGTACTTGAAATTTCTACTTACCAGGCATTCGGCAAATATATCAACATACTACGGAACCCTATAAACACAAGGATTCATCGCTCTATGTGTTGCCTACTTACAGATCAGTAAGTAATACGCGCTATCGTATAAAGGCCAAAATGCCAGTGAGTGGTTTGTTCAAGCTGAGGATTGCCCGTCATTCCCGGCGTCTCCTCCTAGGTCCTCTTGAATGAATTGTCGTAATTATCGTTTCCCAGATATTGTCCTGTCTCACCGATAATCTTCTGGACCGATGGTTTTTGCTTGCATGGGCTATCGAAACTGAGAGTCGCGACGGCGAACAGGCCAAGGTGGAATGAAGCACCCGTTTCAGGATGAATGTCTTTTTTGAAGAGACCGCTCTTGTCGACTGTTACGCAGGTTGAATCACTGTATCCCTTGACGCCGTTATCTCCGTAGAACTCAGCTACGTAAAGTTCTATATTGGCCCCGGAAGGAAGATTCGTGGCCCCCTGCACTCGGATAGCATTTGGACCTTCGAGCATTCCTTTGATTACGATGTAATACGTTGGAGCCGACAATTGATGGCGTTTAGGCGTTTGCGCTGTCAGAACGAGGCAAGAGCATGCAATGATAGCTACGATTGCGCAATTCAAAACTCTGGAAGCCATGATATTACCCCTTCTCTGGACGCAGTAGGCCCGTTCCTTCGTTTTCGTGTTTCCAGACAATTATCGCTGTCGCGATCAGTTACGGCTTTGAACGAACTTCAATTCAGTGCTCTTAATGCATGCAGTTTACAAGATTGTGCATCGCATTGCTGGATGCCCCGTATCCAGATTTTCAGATCGGGGAATTGCGATGCCAGCTTTTCCATATCCCCCAACGCGGGACACCTGCGCCGGTCATCGATAGTTGTCGCCGGAATCGCGTAATCTGTTGCCATGGCCTTCTTCGATTCACCGGCCCAACCCGAGTCCTTTGAACCGCTGGCGGCCGAGCTCGATGCGCTGGCCCAAGGCGGTCTCGGCGCTGCGCCCGCTCCGGCCAGCGGCCCGGCCGAAACCCTCATTGCCTTCCGCAACGTTTCCATCGCTTTCCATGGCCGACCAGTGCTTGAAGATGTCAGCTTCTCGGTCGAGCGCGGCAAGACCCTGTGCATCATGGGCCGTAGCGGTGTCGGCAAATCCGTCTCCCTGCGCCTGCTCATGGGTTTTTTGCAGCCCGATGCCGGCTCGATCCAGGTCGAGGGCCAGGAGATCACCACCATGAGCGAGGAACAGATGCGCTCCCTGCGCAAACGCATCACCATGGTTTTCCAGAATGGCGCGCTCTTTGATTCGCTCAGCGTCCGCGAAAATGTCGCCTTCCCGCTGCGCGAGCTGGGTGGCCTGGACGAGGATCAGTTGAATCAACTTGTTGATCGTTTGATCGCTTTGGTCGGCGCCGAAGACGTGGCCGACGCCCTGCCGGCCAGCCTCTCGACCGGCCGCAAACGTGCCGTAGCCATGGCCCGCGCTCTGGCCGCCCAGCCCGAGATCGTTCTCTACGATGAGCCCACCACCATGGTCGATCCCATCATCGCCCGCCGGTTAGGCGCTTTGATTCAACAACTTAAGCGCCAACTCGGCTTTACCAGCATCGTCGTCACCCACGACACCCGCTTTGCCCGCCAACTGGCCGATACCGTCCTGTTTCTCCATGAGGGCCGCGCGCAATTCTTTGGCCAAATGCAGGCCTTCTTCTCTTCGACCGACCCGGTCATCCGCCGTTTTCTGGCCCTCGACGCCTATCTCATTCCTGCCGAATAAACTCTTTATGCGAAAGTCCGGATTTCCGCGTTAAAATATTCATATTAGGAACTATTAACCGTTGGTAACCAGTTTTTTGACGTCTCGTAATTTCCTGGCCCAATGTTTATCTTGTCTTCCCTTTGGAACTGCGCGAAGCTGAAGTTGGTTGATCGTAGCAGACGAACAAAACAAAAAAAGAAGTTTGGTGTTTTTAACGGTAGTGTTTCAAGATAAGTCAACGGTAGAAAAGTTGACGAATGCGATCATTTTGCTCTTGAAACCTGCTTTTTGCAATGCTGGTCGTGTTTCGTTGCCTATGCTCGCGCGAATTAAAATCCGTTCATATTCGCAGGCCTTCCGCAGCGATAGCAGGCGCTTCTCAGTCACGGACCACTGCCTGGCAAACGTAACGGCTTTTCCGGCCGTTCGCTTGGCCCGCCATGGCTATGCAGAGGACCGCCACGCGATATCCAGCCCATTATCGGGTCTATTTTACTTGGGATCTTTCAGGAATCTCGGCACGTGTTTACCTCTTGCGATCACTTGGTGCAAAGGGTCGAGTACAACACATGCTGCAAATGAACCCTTGTGGCACACGATCGAAGAGTTTCTGAAAGTTTGAGGTCTGCGTAATCCCCTATGGCAAGCTCGGATTTTTGGCAAAAACTTACGCCTTCGTTGGTTCCTGCGGCTGAATGGGAGTCCAGTGTTTCTTCGGTGGCTCCGGCGCGGGGCACGCGCGGCTCGGCCAAGTTGTGGATGGTGGCCGACGTGCTCACCGTGGTTGGTGCCGCGGCTGTTGCCACGCTCTATAAGTTTCAAACTTCTCCCCTCGATGGTGCGCGTAATTTTTGGTATGGAACGCTGTTTCAAGGCCGTTCCATGTGGATTCTTCTCGCCCTCCTCTGTAGCTTTACCGTTTCGCTGATCATGATCAGCCGGCGCCTGCATCTTTACACGCCCACGCGCATGCCCAGTTTTTTGCATGAGCAGCGGATGAGCGCGCAGGCCTGCTTTACGGCCGGACTGCTACTGACCGGCACCTTGTATCTGGTCAAGGCCGACGACATTCCCCGCGGCATTGTCATCACCACGGTCTGCCTGGTCGCGGCCGGCTTGGGGCTGCGGCGGCTGATCTACCGCGTCATGCTCTGTCGCCGCTACGAGCGCGGCATGGATACGCGCAACATTTTCATTGTCGGCACCGGTACCGAGGCGCACGCTCTTCGCCAGCATATCGAGACGATCCGCCATCTTGGCTATAAGTTCAAGGGCTTCATCGAACTGCCCGGCGCCCGTTCCGGCCAGAGCGTCGACTCCTGCGACATCGCCGGGAATCTGGACACACTGTTCCTGCAGACGCGCAAGCAGTTCGTCGACGAGATCTTTTTCACCAGTCCCTGCGAGCGCCCGGTCATCCAAAACGTGTTGGAGCAGGCGCGCATTCACGGTGTCGATCTGCGCGTGGTTCCCGACATGTACGATGGCGTGGCCTGGTACAACCCCATCGAGTACATTGGCCAGTTTCCCACCATCCCGCTGCATCGCGGCGAGGTGCCCGAACTGGGCTTGATGCTCAAACGCGTCATCGACAGTGTGTTTTCCGCCTTGGCGCTGATCCTGCTTTCACCGCTCTTTCTGGCGATCGCCATCGCCATCAGGCTCGATTCCCCGGGGCCGGTCTTCTACGCCTCCGAGCGCATCGGCAAAAAAGGCGTCGTTTTCCGCTGCTTCAAGTTCCGCACCATGGTGCGCGATGCCGAAAAGCGCCGTGCCGAGATCATGCACTTGAACGAGCGCGATGGCGTGCTTTTCAAGGTCTCCGGCGATCCCCGCATCACCCGCCTGGGAAGCTTCCTGCGCAAGTACTCGCTCGACGAACTGCCGCAGTTCATCAACGTGTTGCGCGGCGAGATGAGCATTGTCGGACCGCGTCCTCCGCTGGCCGGCGAGGTCCGCAATTATAGCCTGAGCCATCTGCGCCGCCTCGATGTCACCCCTGGCATCACCGGCCTCTGGCAGGTGCAGGGCCGCCAGGATCCCAGCTTCGCCAGCTACGTCTCGCTCGATGTTACCTACATCGACAACTGGAGCGTCTGGCTGGACCTGAAGATTATTCTGCGCACCATCGGCGTGGTGCTGGCCGGCACCGGCAGCTAATGCCTCTCTGTTAATGCCCGGATTTCTTCGTGCCCAGGTTTCAAAATCAAAACCTGGGCACACATTTATGTTGAGAGGCGCGGACCTGCGCCACCTGCCACCTTTCCCAGCTTCATCTGCTATCTTTCTTTGATCGCTTCTAGCGGCGCGGCTCAAGCCGTTTCCTTACGCTTCTTGCGAGCGCGATCCGGCGTTCATGCAATTGCCCCGGAGAAGGGAATTGCTTCGCGACGGTGCGTCCGATATATTTAAAATGGGCAACAAGATCAGATTTTTAGCTATTTTCGCAACGGAAGAGTGAATCCCGCCTACCGCCTGGTAGGGGGGACTGCGTGTTGAAGCGCAAACACGGCGGGATTGCGGTTTGGAAATACTTGGGATCGTGCGGGGTGTGTTTCCCGCATCCATTCTGTGCGGCGGCCGGGCAAAATATCGCCTTCGAGGCGCCAAACAGTTGCAGGACTCGATTTACGAATATGTGCGTCTGGCTTTCATGAGAAACTTTCTTCTTTACTTGTCGTTTTTTTAACCGAGTGCAACGAAAAGGTATTCACGTGAAAAATATTGCAGTGTTAACGAGTGGCGGCGATGCTCCTGGGATGAATGCCGCGATTCGCGCGGTGGTGAGAACGGGACTCTCTCAGGGCTTGAACGTATGGGGGGTCTATCAGGGATATTCGGGCTTGATCGAAGGCAATTTCAAGCGGCTCGGTGCGCGCGACGTGGGCAGCATTATCCAGCGCGGTGGAACCATGCTGGGCAGCGCGCGCTGTGCCGAATTCCAGACCGAAGAGGGTGTGGAATTGGCCATCCGCAGGCTGCGCGGGGCCGGCATCGAGGGGCTGATCGTTATTGGCGGCAATGGATCGCAAACCGGATCGCACGCGCTGCACCAGATGGGCTATCCGGTGGTTGGCGTTGCCTCCACGATCGATAACGACCTCTTTGGTTCCGATGTCACCATCGGCGTGGACACGGCGCTCAACGTGGCGCTGAACGCCATTGACAACCTCAAGGTGACGGCCTCGTCGCACCGCCGTGCCCTGCTGGTTGAAGTGATGGGCCGCAAGTGCGGCTATCTGGCTTTGATGTGCGGCATTGCCGGTGGCGCCGAAGCCATCGTGTTGCCGGAAATCGAAGTGGTTCCCGAGCAACTCGCCGAAAAGATTCAGGACGCCTATAGCCGCGGCAAGCCCCATGCCATCGTGGTCGTCGCCGAGGGCGCCAAGTACAACGCCGAGGGGCTGTGCCAGGAGTTCGAGAAGAAGAAGCTTTTGCTGGGTTACGAATTCCGCTCCACGGTCCTGGGATATGTGCAGCGCGGCGCCTCGCCCACCTGTTCGGACCGCTTGCTCGCCACGCGCCTGGGTTCCGAGGCAGTTGCGCAGATGGTCGCCGGCAAGGTGGGCATTCTGGTAGGCATGTCGCGCGGCGAAGTGATTACCACGCCTCTGGAGACGGTGATTCGCGAGCGTAAACCGCTGGACCCCTGGTACCTGTCGGCTGCGGATCTGTTGGCGCGTTAATATACGCCAGCTTGTCATGTGGCTTTAAGGAACCTTCGAATAAGTAATCCTTGAAGGGGATGGTCTTTAGGCTGTACACCGGATCGCCAATAACCTTCGGGGCTTTAGCCCCGGAGGTTATATTTCTTTCTCCCCATGATGGCTTGATCAGAGATCCCTTACGGGCCCGTGTAAACCCGGCGCGCATCGACTCGATTCAGGTGGCCTTCATCGTCAAACGAGAAGCGGACGATATAGCTCGTCTCGACGATTGACCACCCTTGTTGATTCCGTATTCTGGCTACGATCGATTTATCTGCCGTTGCACCGGGCGCATCTTGGTAGTGATCAATCTTCTGTTCATTCAGATAAGTCAAAACCTGGGCCGGGGTAGACCCGAGTGGAAGCGCGGCGGCCATGCGCTGCTTCACGGCCTCCGGATCGGTGCGCGCATCTCTGCATGCCGTCAGTGTGAAGCTGCACAGTAAACAAATCCATCCGAGTCTCGCGCGAATCTGCTTCATCGTATGTTGTTGCCTATCCGGGGTTCATTCATAAGGGAAGGGGCGAATCTGCGCCGCCACCCCGAACTATTCCAAGAATTACCATGTTGCATCTATCAATCTATTCTGTTCATTGTTGTAGTTGCGCAGCCGCAAAGATAATGAAGTTATAACTTTATTTAGAATCGTTTCCCATTTACTTCTGACTTTAACGTTATTCGGTTTGGTAAAGTATTTATTTGCGGTGTCTTTGAGCATTATTTCCCTCTTTTTTGTCGGGGGAGAAATTATTTTCAGCTTTTCAAAATGGTCTAGAAATTCCTGATAATTTTTGCAGAAGGCGATCTCCTCTGGCTCCGTTTCGCTCCCCTTTCCAGCAGAAACATAAAAGCCTTTAGGTAATGAGTTTAGTCTAGATCCTTTGTGGAACTCCTGATCAAGTCACCAACGCGCGTCGATTGCGTCTAATCGTATAGGTGGACCCAAAACACAATGCGCCAACTTACATTCGCCACACAGCCGAG